>Ga0315339_1002615_pt1 | contig 13478 bp, 24 predicted proteins | sample ASW17metaG_FD_204514 | JGI IMG/M metagenome (GOLD analysis project Ga0315339, IMG submission 204514) | Ammonia-oxidizing marine archaeal communities from Pacific Ocean, United States - ASW #17 | ecosystem: Environmental > Aquatic > Marine > Oceanic | place: USA: California | collected 2016-12-05
CTCCGGCGGCGTCCTGGCCGGATTTCCCCTGATCGACTGGAAGGTTACCTTGGTGGACGGCGCCTATCATGATGTTGACTCATCGGTCATGGCGTTTGAGATTGCGGCCCGCTCCGCCTTCCGCGAACTGGTGATGTCCGCCAAGCCAAAGCTGTTGGAACCCATCATGCGGGTCGAGGTTGTCACGCCGGAAGATTATGTTGGCGACGTGATGGGCGATCTGAACCGCCGCCGCGGTCATATCACCGGCACCGAGCCGCGCGGCAATGCGCAAGTCATCGCGGCCATGGTGCCCTTGGCCAACATGTTTGGCTACGTGAATAATCTGCGCTCCGCCACCCAAGGCCGGGCGCAGTTTACGATGCATTTTGATCACTACGAACAAGTACCGCAGGCGGTGTCGGAAGAAGTCCGCGCCAAGCTAGCTTGATAACGCGCTGACACTAAAGGATTAGGCGAATGGCGAAGGCAAAATTTGAGCGTACGAAGCCCCATTGCAACGTTGGCACGATTGGCCACGTTGATCATGGCAAGACGACGCTGACGGCGGCGATCACCAAGGTTCTGGCGGAAGCCGGCGGGGCCGAGTTCACGGCCTATGACGACATCGACAAGGCGCCCGAAGAGCGTGCCCGCGGCATCACGATTTCGACCGCGCATGTTGAGTACGAGACAGAGGCCCGCCATTATGCCCATGTGGATTGCCCGGGCCATGCGGATTATGTGAAGAACATGATCACCGGCGCGGCGCAGATGGACGGGGCCATTCTGGTTGTTTCGGCGACGGACGGCCCGATGCCCCAGACCCGGGAGCACATTTTGCTGGCCCGTCAGGTGGGCGTGCCGGCGTTGGTGGTCTACATGAACAAGTGCGACCAGGTTGACGACGAGGAAATTCTTGAGCTGGTGGAGATGGAAGTGCGCGAGCTGCTCGACAGCTACGAGTTCCCCGGCGACGACATCCCGGTCATTCGCGGTTCCGCCCTGATGGCGCTGGAAGATGGCGACGAGACCCTGGGCAAGAACTCCATAGCGGAGCTGATGAATGCGGTTGACGCGTATATCCCGCAGCCGGAGCGTCCCAAGGACATGCCGTTCCTGATGCCGATCGAGGATGTGTTCTCGATTTCGGGCCGGGGCACGGTTGTGACGGGTCGGATTGAGCGCGGCATCGTCAAGGTTGGCGAAGAGATCGAGATTGTCGGCATCAAGGAAACCTCGAAGACCACGGTGACGGGTGTCGAGATGTTCCGCAAGCTGCTGGATCAGGGCGAGGCGGGGGACAATGTTGGTTGCCTGCTGCGCGGCGTGGGCCGCGAGGATGTGGAACGCGGGCAGGTTCTGGCCCATTCGGGCACCATTACGCCGCACACCAAGTTCCAGGCCAGCGCTTATATCCTGACCAAGGACGAGGGTGGCCGGCACACGCCGTTCTTCACCAACTACCGGCCGCAGTTTTATTTCCGGACCACGGACGTGACCGGCGTTGTCTCGTTGCCCGAGGGCACGGAGATGGTGATGCCCGGCGATAACATCGAGATGTCGGTGGAGCTGATCGCGCCCATCGCCATGGACGAGGGCCTGCGCTTCGCCATCCGCGAAGGCGGCCGCACGGTCGGTGCCGGCGTCGTCGCATCGATCGACGAATAGGACTGATAGCCAGGAACTGAGCGTAGGTAGGAAGAAAATCATGGAAAGCCAAAATATCCGCATCCGCCTGAAAGCGTACGAGCATCGCGTGCTCGATCAGGCTACATCGGAAATCGCCTCCACGGCAAAACGGACCGGCGCACGGGTGCGCGGGCCCATCCCCCTGCCGACGCGGATCGAGAAGTTCACGGTGTTGCGTTCGCCGCACATCGACAAGAAGTCCCGGGAGCAGTTCGAAATCCGCACCCACAAGCGGCTGCTCGATATTATTGACCCCACGCCACAGACCGTGGACGCGCTGATGAAGCTCGACCTGGCCGCCGGCGTGGACGTGGAAATCAAACTTTAGGATCTTGAGGATGAAGCGTTCTGGTCTCATAGGACAAAAGCTCGGCATGACCCGGGTTTTTCTCGAAGACGGCAGCCATGTTCCGGTCACCGTACTGCATATCGACCACTGCCAGGTTGTTGACCAGCGCACCCAGGAACGGGACGGCTACACGGCTGTTCAGTTGGGCGTGGGCAAGGCCAAGGTGAAGCGCGTGGGCAAGGCACTGCGCGGGCATTTTGCCAAGGCCGAGGTTGAGCCGAAAAAGCGTCTGGCGGAATTCCGGGTCTCGGAAGATGCCTTGATTGAGGTTGGCGCATACTTGAGCCCGGCGCATTTCGCCACGGGCAGTTATGTTGACGTGGCCGGCACCTCCATCGGCAAGGGTTTCGCCGGTGCCATGAAGCGTTGGGGCTTTGCCGGTTTGCGGGCCTCTCATGGTGTCTCGATCTCGCATCGTTCCCACGGCTCCACCGGCCAGTGCCAGGATCCGGGCAAGGTTTTCAAAGGCAAGAAAATGGCCGGCCACATGGGCGCGGGCCGGGTCACCATGCAAAACCTGGAAGTTGTTGGCGCCGACGTGGACGAAGGCTTGCTGTTGATCAAGGGTTCGGTTCCGGGCCCGAAAAGCGGCTGGGTCTTGATCCAGGACGCGGTGAAAAAGGCCCTGCATGACGATGCGCCCAAGCCTGCGGGCTTGATCGAGCTTCCGGCTGACGATGTCGTTGAAGAAGTGGTTGCCGAAGCCGCACCGGAAACCACTACAGAAACCGGGGCTGTTGCAGAGGCCGCTGCTGACGGTGCCGCGCCCAGCGACGGCGACAAAAAGGAATAGTTGCCATGAAGGCAAAAGTAACAACCCTGGACAACAAGGCCGCCGGCGATATTGAGCTGGCGGAGGAAGTCTTTGGCGTGACGCCACGCCGGGATATCCTGCACCGCGTGGTGACCTGGCAACTGGCCAAGCGCCGGGCGGGCAACCATGCGGTCAAGGAACGTAACGCGATCCGTGGCTCGGGCGCCAAGATCTGGCGCCAAAAAGGCACTGGGCGGGCGCGCCATTCATCCAACAAGGCGCCGCAGTTTCGTGGCGGCGGCGTGGCGCACGGCCCCCGGGTTCATGATCATGAGTACAAGTTGACCAAAAAGGTCCGCGCCCTGGGCATGCGCTCGGCCCTGTCATCCAAGCAGGCTGAGGGCAAGCTGGTGATATTGGATCAGGCGGCTCTGGACGAAGCAAGAACCAAAACTCTGACGGCCAAGGTTACCGCCTTGGGCTGGGGCAATGTATTGATTATCGATGGCGGCGAGTTGGACCATAATTTGGTGCAGGCGGCCGGCAACCTCGCGGACGTTCAGGTGATGGCGTCGGCCGGTGCCAATGTTTACGACATCCTGCGCCGCGACACCTTGGTGTTGACCAAGAGCGCCGTTGAGTTATTGGAGGCGCGCCTGAAATGAACAAAGAACAAGTCTATACGACCGTACTGGGCCCGGTGGTGACGGAAAAGGCCACCATGGGTTCTGAACATGGGCAGGTTACATTCCGGGTCACCATGGATGCCACCAAGCCGCGCATCAAGCAGGCGGTGGAGGAATTGTTCTCGGTCAAGGTGAAGGCGGTCAATACCTTGCGGGTCAAGGGCAAGACCAAACGTTTTCGCGGCGTCAAGGGTCGCCGTTCCGACTGGAAAAAGGCCATAGTGACGTTGGAAGACGGACAGTCCATCGACGTCATGGGCGGGGTGTAACAAAATGGCGTTGAAGCAATATAAACCAACCACGCCGGGCCGCCGGGGCCTGGTCCTGGTGGACCGATCCGAATTGCATAAGGGCAAGCCGGTCAAGGCCTTGACCAAGGGTTTGACTAAAAGCGGCGGCCGCAACAACCACGGCCGGATCACGGCGCGGCGCCGCGGTGGCGGGGCCAAGCGCTCCTACCGCATGGTGGATTTCAAGCGCCGGCGTTTCGAGGCGGCGGTTGTTGAGCGTCTGGAATACGATCCCAACCGCTCCGCCTTTATTGCGCTGATCAAATACGAGAATGGTGATTTATCCTACATCCTGGCACCGCAACGCCTGGCCCCAGGCGACAGCGTGGTGGCGGGCGAGCGGGTAGATGTGAAGCCGGGCAATGCCATGCCGCTGTCATCCATGCCCATCGGCACCATCATCCACAATGTAGAGATGAAAGCGGGCAAGGGCGGCCAGATCGCCCGCTCCGCCGGTACCTACGTGCAACTGGTGGGCCGCGACCAGGGTTATGCCATTTTGCGCCTGACGTCCGGTGAGCAACGTCTGGTGCGGGCCGAATGCATGGCCACGGTGGGCGCGGTATCGAACCCGGATAATTCCAACATCAAGTTGGCCAAGGCCGGCCGTAACCGCTGGCTGGGCAAACGCCCGTCGGTGCGCGGCGTGGCCATGAACCCGGTTGATCATCCCCACGGCGGCGGCGAGGGCCGCACCTCGGGCGGCCGGCACCCGGTCACCCCCTGGGGCAAACCCACCAAGGGCAAGCGGACCCGCTCCGCGAAAAAGCCCTCCAGTAAATACATTCTGCGCCGTCGGCGCACGAAATAGAGAGGCGGCATAGAGATGACCCGTTCTGTCTGGAAAGGCCCCTTCGTCGATGGCTATCTGCTGGTAAAAGCAGAGAAATCGGCGGCCTCGGGGCGCAAGGAAGTGATCAAAATTTGGTCCCGGCGGTCGACCATATTGCCGCAGTTCGTCGGCCTGACCTTTGGCGTCCATAACGGCCATAAGCATATTCCCGTGCTGGTGAATGAGGACATGGTGGGCCACAAGTTCGGTGAATTCGCACCGACCCGGACCTACTTCGGCCATGCCGCCGACAAGAAATCGCGGCGGGCTTAGGAGCATGGGTAAACAAGCACGCGAACGCCGTCTGTCCGACAGCGAAGCCGGCGCCCAGGGCCGCAACATCCGCACCTCGCCGCAGAAGCTGAACTTGGTGGCGCAATCGATCCGGGGCAAGGATGTGGAAAGCGCCCTAGCGGAATTGACTTTTTCCAAACGCCGGGTAGCTGGCCTGGTAAAAAAGGTTCTGCAATCGGCCATCGCCAATGCGGAAAATAATCACGACCTGGACGTGGACGCCCTTTATGTGGCGGAGGCCAGCGTCGGCAAGAACATGGTGATGAAACGCATGCGCCCCCGTGCCCGGGGCCGCATGGCCCGCATCCTGAAACCATTCAGCGAGATACGCATCGTGGTGCGTGAGCGCGAGGAGGCCAACTAAAATGGGTCAAAAAGTAAATCCGATCGGCCTGCGGGTCGGCATCAACCGGACCTGGGACAGCCGTTGGTACGCCAACAAGCGCGAATACGGCGCGTTGCTGCACGAAGACATCAGAATCCGCCGTTTTTTGCAGAAGCGTCTGCATCAGGCCGGCGTCTCCCGCATCGTCATCGAACGGCCGGCCAAGAAGGCGCGGGTAACCATCTCCACCGCCCGCCCCGGCCTGGTGATCGGCAAAAAGGGCGCGGATATCGAAAAACTGCGCCAGGCTCTTTCGCAAATGACCGGCAGCGACGTGCACCTGAATATTGTCGAGATTCGCAAGCCCGAAATTGATGCCAAGCTGGTGGCCGAGAACATCTGCAATCAGTTGGAGCGGCGGATCGCCTTTCGCCGGGCCATGAAGCGGGCGGTGCAATCGGCCATGCGCCTGGGCGCGCTGGGCATTCGCATCAATTGCGGCGGCCGTTTGGGCGGGGCTGAAATAGCTCGAACGGAGTGGTACCGCGAGGGCCGGGTGCCCCTGCATACCCTGCGCGCGGATATTGATTACGGCGAGGCCACGGCCTTCACCGCCTACGGAACCTGCGGCGTCAAGGTCTGGGTCTTCAAGGGTGAGATCATGGAACACGACCCCATGGCTCAAGACAAGCGTAACCAGGATACACAGACCCAACGTTCATAGGACTCAACGTCATAGGGCCCAGCGTTCATAGGGCCGGTCTCATATCACAAGGACTAGGTTGATCACGTCATGTTGCAACCAAAGAGAACAAAATTCCGCAAGGCCCATAAGGGCCGCATCCATGGCAAGGCCAAGGGCGGAAACAAACTGGATTTCGGCTCCTACGGTTTGAAAGCCGTGGGACCGGCGCGGATTACCGCACGCCAGATCGAGGCGGCCCGGCGTGCCATGACCCGGCAAATGAAACGTGCCGGCAAATTGTGGATCCGTGTCTTTCCCGACGTCCCGGTCTCGAAAAAGCCGACCGAGGTGCGCATGGGCAAGGGCAAGGGTACGCCTGAATTTTGGATCTGCCGGGTAAAGCCGGGGCGCATGATGTTTGAGTTGGATGGCGTGCCGGTCGACGTGGCGCGCGAAGCCTGCCGCCTGGCGGCGGCCAAGCTGCCGGTTCAGACCCGCTTTGTCGCCCGCCTTGGTGGGGAGGGCTAGCCGATGAAAGCAGAGGAATTACGCGGCCAAACCAAGGACCAGTTGACGGACCAGTTGCTAGGCCTGCGCAAGGAGCAGTTCAACCTGCGTTTCCAGCGCGCCAGTGGCCAGCTGGAAAATACCGCCCGCGTGCGCCAGGTGCGCCGCGATATCGCCCGCATCAAAACGGTCTTGACCCGGATGCAGGTGGACGCGCAAACCGCTCAGGCTCAGGCCTAGGACCGAGGAGAACAGGATGCCAAAACGCATCATGCAGGGCGTCGTGGTAAGCGACGCAAACGACAAGACCATCGTGGTCCGCGTCGAAAGGCGCTTTACCCACGCGTTGTACAAAAAGGTAATCCGGCGGTCCAAGCGATTCCACGCCCACGACCCGGAAAACAAATTCAAGACCGGCGATCAGGTCCGCATTCAGGAATGCGCCCCGATCTCCAAAAACAAACGATGGATCGTTCTCGCTGAAGAAGCGACGAGCTAACACAAGTTAGGTAGACAGCCATGATCCAATCAGAAACCATGCTCGAGGTAGCCGATAATTCCGGCGCCCGTCGGGTGCAATGCATCAAGGTGCTTGGCGGTTCCAAGCGCAAGTATGCCTCGGTGGGCGATATTATCGTCGTCTCCATCAAGGAGGCGATCCCCCGCGGCCGGGTGAAAAAGGGCGATATTCACCGTGCCGTCGTGGTCCGCACCGCCAAGGACATTCACCGTACGGACGGCTCCGCGATCCGCTTTGACCGCAACGCCGCCGTCCTGATCAATCCCCAGAACGAGCCTATCGGGACCCGTATTTTCGGCCCCGTGACGCGTGAGCTGCGGGCCAAGAGCCACATGAAAATCATTTCATTGGCGCCAGAGGTTATCTGATGGCGAAGAAATTCAAATTAAAAAAGGGCGACGACGTGGTTGTCGTCAGCGGCCGGGACAAGGGCAAGACGGGCTCTATCCTCCGTGTCCTGCGCGAAGATGACCGGGTTCTGGTCGATGGCGTCAACATGGTCAAGCGGCACACGCGGCCCAGCCAGGCCCAGCCGGGTGGCATCGTCGCGAAAGAGGCGCCGATCCACATCTCCAACGTGGCCCTGGCGGACCCCAAGGACGGCAGCGCCACGCGGGTGGGCTACAAATTCCTCGAAGATGGCCGCAAGGTCCGCTTCGCCAAGCAGTCGGGGGAAGTGATCGATGTCTGATATGCCGCGATTGAAACAGCTGTACCGGGACGAGTTGCACGGCAAATTGAAATCCGAGTTTGATTTCACCAATGACCTGCAAGTGCCGCGTCTGGATAAGATTGTCCTGAACATGGGCGTGGGCGCGGGTACCGATGACCGCAAAAAAGTCGATGCAGCGTATGGCGACATGGTCAAGATTGCCGGGCAAAAACCGGTGATTACCAATGCCAAGCGCTCCGTCGCCGTGTTCAAACTTCGCGAGGGCATGCAAATCGGCTGCAAGGTGACCTTGCGTCGGGACCGTATGTTCGAATTCCTGGATCGGTTGATTACCGTGGCGATGCCGCGGATCCGGGATTTTCGCGGCGTATCGCCTAAAAGTTTCGATGGCCGGGGCAACTATGCTCTTGGTTTGACCGAGCAACTTATCTTTCCCGAGATCGCTTATGACGAGATCGATGAGGTGCGCGGCATGGACGTGGTGATCTGCACCACGGCGGCCAATAACGATCACGGCCGAGCCTTGCTGGCCGGCTTCAACATGCCTTTTCAAAGCTAACGTCCGCTAAGGGCAGACGCCGCGAAGTTAAGGATTTTCGGTGGAAGTTTCGTTTATCGGGATTTTCGCATCACGAAGGAAACCAAGGGGTTCCATACATGGCCAAGAAAAGCGCCATTGAAAAGAATAAGGCCCGGATCAAGTTGGCCGGGAAGTATCTTGCCAAGCGTAACCGTCTGAAGGCGATTGCCTCGGACAAAAGCATCGGCCAGGAAGAGCGTTTCGCGGCCCGCCTGAAACTGGCGGAATTGCCGCGTAATTCGGCACCGAACCGGGTTCGCAACCGCTGTGAATTGACCGGCCGCTCGCGCGGCTACTACCGGAAGTTCCAACTTTCCCGGATCGCCCTGCGCGAACTGGGATCGCTGGGACAAATTCCCGGTCTGACCAAGTCTAGCTGGTAAGGGAGGGCGTAACGATGTCGATGACCGATCCGATCGGCGATATGCTGACGCGCATCCGTAACGGCCAGCGCGCGGGCAAGGGTTCCATACTGTCGCCGGCCTCGCGCCTGCGGGAGCGGGTTCTCGAAGTGCTACAGCGTGAAGGCTATATTCGCGGTTATTCCCGTACGGACTATGACCGCGGCAAGGCGGAATTGTCCATCGAGTTGAAATACTATGAAGGGGAGCCGGTGATCCAACAGATCAAGCGGGTCTCCACGCCGGGCCGGCGGGTTTATTCCTCGGTCAAGCAGCTGCCGCGCGTGGCCAACGGCCTTGGCATTTCAATTTTGACAACGCCCCAGGGTGTGCTGTCCGACGCCGAGGCGCGGGAAGCCAACGTGGGCGGCGAAGTCCTCTGTCAGGTATTTTAGTTAGGTGATTTGAAGGGAATTTTTGATGTCCCGTATTGGAAACAAACCGGTGGTGGTTCCTGACGGCGTCACCATAACCCTGGCCGCTCAAGCGTTGACGGCCAAGGGGAAGTTGGGTGAATTGTCCATGATCGTGGTCGATCAGGTTGAGATGTCGCACGAAGACAACCAGATCATCTTCACGGCCAAGGATCAGAGCAAGGTGGCGCGATCCATGTGGGGCCTGCAGCGCAGTCTGGCGCAGAATTTGGTGACCGGTGTCTCGGAAGGGTTCACCAAGGAGCTAGAAATTCAAGGCGTCGGCTATCGCGCCGCGCTTCAGGGTAAAATTCTGAAGCTGCAGCTGGGCCATAGCCACGATATCGATTTCCAGATACCAGATGGTATTGAAATTGAATGCGAGCGCCCCACGGCCATCAAGGTCAAGGGCATCGACAAGCAAAAGGTTGGCCAGGTTGCCGCCGTGATCCGCTCCTACCGGCCGCCCGAGCCATACAAGGGCAAGGGCGTGCGCTACGTGGGCGAATATATCTTCCGCAAGGAAGGCAAGAAGAAGTAGGCGAAGATGGCAAATTCAAGAGAACTATTCAAACGCCGCCAGCGGCGCAATCGAACTGCCCTGGCAAAGCGGAATTCGGGCCGGCCGCGGCTTTCGGTCTTTCGGTCCTCGCAGCATATTTATGCCCAGCTAATTGACGATGCCGCCGGAACAACCCTGGCGGCCGCGTCCAGCTTGGAAAAAGACTTGCGTGGTTCCCTAAAGACCGGCGCGGACAAGGAAGCCGCCGCCAAGGTGGGCACCTTGATTGCCGAGCGGGCAAAAAGTGCCGGTGTGGACACCGTGGTGTTTGATCGGGGCGGTTACAGATTTCACGGACGGGTGAAGGCGCTGGCGGAAGCCGCGCGTGAAGCCGGCCTAAGCTTTTAGAAAGGCAGGGTCGCAATGGCACGTAATGATTTCGGGGATCGGGGCGATTCTGAATTTGTCGACAAATTGGTCCATATCAACCGGGTCGCCAAGGTCGTTAAGGGTGGCCGCCGGTTCGGTTTTGCCGCCCTGGTCGTGGTTGGCGATCAAAAGGGCCGGGTGGGTTTCGGGCACGGCAAGGCCCGCGAGGTGCCCGAGGCCATTCGCAAGGCGACGGAAACCGCCAAGAAAGGCATGATCCGCGTGCCGCTGCGCGAGGGCCGGACCCTGCACCATGATATTCACGGCCGCCACGGCGCCGGCAAGGTTTTGCTGCGTGCGGCACCGCCCGGCACCGGCATCATCGCCGGCGGCCCAATGCGCGCTGTTTTTGAATGCGTTGGCGTGCAGGACGTGGTGACCAAGTCGCAAGGTTCGTCGAACCCATACAATATGGTGCGGGCCACGTTTGAAGCCCTGAAAAACCAGGTTTCTCCACGTACCGTGGCGGCCAAGCGGGGCAAAAAAGTAGCCGATATCATTGGTCGCCGCAGTCGTGGCCGTGCCGTCGACGCAGAGGCGGTGGAGCAGGAAACGGAAACCGCTGACGCATAGTTGTCAAAGAGATAGCTGTCAAAAGCAAGAACGATACCTATATGTGGCCAAAGGATATGGCCAAAATGGGCCGCAATTAGGGCCAATTTGGAAAACGAACCATGGCGAAAGCAAAAAAAACACTGACCGTAACCCAGATCGGTTCGCCGATCGGGCGGCCGAAATGGCAACGGGCGACTTTGGTCGGCCTCGGCCTGAACAAGATGCACAAATCCCGCGAGTTGGAGGATACCCCTTCCGTGCGCGGCATGATCGACCGGGTCCATCACCTGGTCCGCGTCGAATCTGAAGAAGAGGCGTAAGTCATGAAACTGAACGAATTACGCGACAATCCCGGCGCCCGGCACAAATCCAAGCGCTTGGGCCGCGGCCCAGGTTCCGGCAAGGGTAAAACCGCTGGGCGCGGCAACAAGGGACAGAAGTCACGTTCCGGCGTGGCCATCAAGGGTTTCGAAGGCGGCCAGATGCCGCTCTACCGTCGTTTGCCCAAACGCGGCTTCAACAATATATTCGCCAAGCATTATCAAGTGGTCAACCTGGGCCGGCTGCAGGCCGCCATTGACGCGGGTAAGCTGGATGGGGCCAAGGCCATTGGTATTGAGGAATTGGTGGCTTCGGGCGTGGTGCGCAAGGCGCGCGATGGCGTGCGCCTGCTGGCCAAGGGCAAATTGAAGGCCAAGGTGGAGATTACCGTTGCCGGCGCCTCGGCCGCCGCGATCGCGGCCGTGGAAGCGGCGGGCGGCAAGGTAACCGTGACCGTGGCCAAAGAGGTTGCGGCCGACAAAGCGTCGGCCGATGGCGGGGCCGAAACTTAGCGGCGATTAAGTTGAACCGGCGGGATTGCAGTTGGATGCAGGGCCGCCATAGGGACGAACAACATGGCATCAGCGGCTGAACAACTGGCGGCTAACATAAACTTCGGCGCCTTTTCCAAGGCGACGGAGTTGAAGAAACGCCTGTGGTTCACCCTGGGCGCGTTGATCGTCTATCGTATCGGCACCTATATCCCCATTCCCGGCATCGACCCCGCCGCATTGGCGGATATTTTCGAACAGCAACGGGGCGGCATCCTCGGCATGTTCGATGTGTTTTCGGGCGGCGCACTGGGGCGCATGACTATCTTCGCCCTGAACATCATGCCCTATATCTCGGCCTCCATCATCATTCAACTGCTGACCACCGTGTCACCTCATTTGGAACAGTTGAAGAAAGAGGGCGAGCAGGGCCGGAAAAAGATCAATCAATATACCCGCTACGGCACCGTGGTCCTGACCGCGCTGCAAGCCTATGGCATTGCCGCTGGACTGGAAGGCATGACGGCCTCGGGCGGCCAGGGCGTGGTTCTGGCGGGGGGTATGTTCTTCAAGGCCAGCACGGTCATCACCTTGGTCGGCGGCACGATTTTTCTCATGTGGCTGGGTGAGCAGATCACCGCGCGTGGTGTTGGCAATGGTATTTCCCTCATCATCTTTGCTGGCATCGTGGCGCAATTACCATCCGCCATCGCCTCTACCCTGGAATTGGGACGGACCGGCGCCTTGAACACCCTGTTTATCCTGTTTCTGATCGTCTTGGTTATCGGCACCATTACCTTCATCGTCTTTATCGAACGGGCCCAGCGGCGCATCGTGGTGCAATATCCCAAACGCCAGGTCGGCCAAAAGATGTTCGGCGGCGAAAGCACCCACATGCCGTTGAAGCTGAACACCGCCGGCGTCATCCCGCCGATCTTTGCCTCGTCCCTGTTGCTCCTGCCCGTCACCGTCGCCTCCTTTTCCGCCCAGGGCGGACCGGGATGGCTGACCACGGTGACCTCTCTGTTGGGGCGCGGGCAGCCGTTGTACATGGCGATGTATATTGGCGGCATAGTCTTCTTCTGCTTCTTCTATACGGCCATTGTCTTCAATCCGGCCGATACGGCGGATAACCTGAAGAAATACGGCGGTTTCATTCCCGGCATTCGGCCCGGCAAGCGCACGGCGGAATATCTCGATTATGTGCTGACCCGTCTGACCGTGGTCGGCGCGGGCTATCTGGCTCTGGTTTGCCTGCTGCCCGAGATCTTGATGTCGCAATATGCGGTGCCGTTCTATTTCGGCGGCACCTCGTTGCTGATCGTGGTCAGCGTGACCATGGATACGGTCAGCCAGATCCAATCCCACCTGCTGGCCCATCAATACGAGGGCCTGATCAAGAAATCCAAATTGCGTGGCCGAAACCGATGAGGATTTGGCAGTGAGATTTATTCTTCTCGGGCCCCCCGGTGCGGGCAAGGGTACCCAGGCCCAGCGTCTGGTTGATGCCCAGGACATCGTGCAACTATCCACCGGCGATATGCTGCGGGCGGCGGTGGCGGCGGGGACGGACATTGGCAAACGTGCCAAGGCGGTGATGGAAGCGGGCGATTTCGTCCCGGACGATATCCTGATTGGCATGATTTCCGACCGGGTGAACGAGGTTGATTGCGGAAACGGCTTCATTTTGGACGGTTTTCCCCGCACCCTGGCCCAGGCCGAGGCGCTGGAGATTCTGCTGGCGCAGAAGTCCCTGAAGCTGGATGCGGTTATCGAAATGAAGGTGGATGACGCCTTGCTGATCGGCCGTATCACGGGCCGGTATACCTGTGCCAATTGCGGTACCGGCTATCACGACGAGAATTTGAAGCCGAAAGTGGCGGGCATCTGCGATAATTGCGGTCGCGCGGAGTTCAGCCGCCGCTCGGACGACAACGCCGAGGCGGTGACGACACGGCTGGCGGCCTATCATGAACAGACAGCGCCCTTGCTACCCTTTTATAGGGACAAGGGCAGTTTGAAGACGGTTGACGGGATGGCCGATATCGATGAAGTGACCCAGCAATTGAATGACGTTCTGGCGCTGGGTTAAGGCATTGACTTCGCGGCAAAAAAGCATTAGATCGCGGTGTTCCACATGCATTGTGAACGTCGCTTTTGTGGTGGCTCCCGTGGCCGGGCTGGGCGACCAGACTGGACG
>Ga0315339_1002616_pt1 | contig 13472 bp, 14 predicted proteins | sample ASW17metaG_FD_204514 | JGI IMG/M metagenome (GOLD analysis project Ga0315339, IMG submission 204514) | Ammonia-oxidizing marine archaeal communities from Pacific Ocean, United States - ASW #17 | ecosystem: Environmental > Aquatic > Marine > Oceanic | place: USA: California | collected 2016-12-05
CATCGTTCCACCATCTGTTAGGGTTATCGCTTTGAGGGTCATAGGCTGCACGGCTTGCCCAGTCTTCTCGTAGAAAGATCACGGGTTCTTCATAATGATGGGCATAGATGATGGCGTCCATGACCTGCTCTAACACGGCCAAGTCCCGCTCTATTGAGATTTTTAGTTCGACCATCGGATAGGTTTCGGTCGACCCGGCCTGAAACCCGTCAACATGCGTGGTGGTGGTCGAGCCGGGTTCCGGTTGTGCGGTCTCTTTGCCGATTGCCGAGATGCTGGCGTTTCGTTGGTATCGCCCGAAACCAAGCGGATGGACCTTCATCACGGCGTCCAGAATCCTGTCAGTGTCATCCGGCAGGGTCTGAACCTCGATTGTCCAGACTGGGATAAATCTGCCGGATTTTGCTTTGTAGTTTTTCAAGTCAGGCATCGGCGTGTGGCCCGATTATGTGCGCCAGCTTTGTCAAAACTTGACCTTATTTCCGCCCTTTAGCGCCAACATTTCCCGCGCTTCGTCTGGCGTAGCGGCGGTACGGCCCAGGCCCTCGATGATTTGGCGCGCTTTGCTGACTTGTTGCGCGCTGCTCTCGGCCAGTACGCCCTTTTCCAGCCAGATGGAATCTTCTAACCCGACGCGCACGTTGCCACCCTGGGCGGCGGACATCGCCGCAAAGTTCATTTGGTTGCGACCGGCCCCCAGAACTGACCATTGGTAGTCATCGCCAAACAACCGGTCCGCGGTGCGTTTCATGTGGCTTAAGTCATCGGGGTGGGCACCGATGCCGCCAAGTAGGCCGAACACGGTTTGGATGAAAAATGGCCCCGTCACGACGCCCTGATCGCGGAAATGCGCGAGGTTATAGAGGTGGGCGGTGTCGTAACATTCAAACTCGAACCGGGTACCAGTGTCGCGCAGGGTGGTCAGGATATATTCGATATCCTCAAAGGTATTGCGAAACAGGATGCCCTTGTTGCCAAGGTAATCCGCCTCCCAGTTGTGCTTGAAGGATTTGAAGCGGTTGAGCATGCCAAACAGGCCGAAGTTCATGCTGCCCATGTTCAATGACGCCAGTTCGGGCTGCCAATGGGCGGCGGGTTGCACGCGCTCCTGCACGGTCATCGTCGGCGCGCCGCCGGTGGTGATGTTCAGCACCACGTCGACCTGTTCCTTGATGGCGGGCAGGATGGCGGCGAAGGCCTCGGCGCTCTGATCCGGGCGGCCATCCATTTCGTCACGCGCATGCAGGTGCACGATGGCGGCCCCGGCGCGCGCGGCCTCGACGGCTTGCGAAACAATGTCGGCGGCGGTGACGGGCAGGGCGTCGGACATCGAAGGCGTATGGATCGCGCCGGTGATGGCGGCGGTGATGATGCAAGGGTTGGACATTGGCGGCTCCTTTTCGGCGTACTTTGGCGGTTGACGGGGCCGTGAACAAGCGTTCAATTACCCGGATGGATTTGAATTTGAATGGACAACGGGTTGTTGTGACTGGCGCGGCCAGTGGCATCGGGCTTGAGATTGCGCGCGGCTTTGCGGCCGAGGGCGCGAATGTAATGGTTAGCGACGTGGACGCGGCGGCGGTTGCGGCGCTGGCAGAAAGTGATCCGGGCCTAAGGGCAGCGGTTTGCGATGTGTCAGACCGCGACGCGGCGGCGGCGTTCATAACGCAAGCGGCGCAGGCGCTGGGCGGCATTGATACGCTGGTGAATAACGCGGGCATCGCCGGGCCGACCGGCCCGGTTGAGGATATCGCGGGCGAGGATTGGGATAGTTGCCTGGCGATTTGCCTGACCGGGCAGTTCAACATGACGCGCATTGCCGTGCCGTTCCTGCGCCAGTCGGAAAACGCCAGCATCCTCAACCTGTCGTCACTGGCCGGGCGGGTCGGCTTTGCGCTGCGCACGCCCTATGCGGCGGCAAAGTGGGGCGTTATTGGCTTTACCAAGTCGCTGTCGATTGAACTGGGCCCGGATGCCATTCGGGTGAACGCCATTCTGCCGGGGCTGGTCGCCGGGGATCGCCAGCGCCGCGTGCTAGAGGCTAAGGCGCAGCGGCTTGGCAAAAGCTTTGCCGAGACTGAAGCGCAGGCGTTCAGCTATACCTCGATCAATGAATATGTCACGGCGCAGCAGATTGCTGACCAGATCATCTATCTGGCCAGCACACGGGCGCGGACCATTTCCGGGCAGGCGATTTCGGTCTGCGGCGACACACAGATGTTGGCATAAATTCACACGGCTTTGTGCGGTGGTGCGGCTTGGGTTTTGCGCTGCACGCCCATAGGTTTGGTGGGAACAGGGAACAAGAAAGGCTGCGCAATGACAGACACGTATGAACCGCCGAAGGTCTGGCAGTGGGAAACCGGAAACGGGGGCCAGTTTGCCAATATCAACCGGCCAATTGCTGGCCCGACGGCTGACAAGGACCTGCCGGTGGGCAAGCATCCGATGCAGCTTTACTCGCTGGCGACGCCAAATGGCGTGAAGGTGACTGTGCTGTTAGAGGAGTTGTTGGCGGCGGGACATTCGGGCGCGGAATATGACGCCTGGTTGATCCGGATCGGCGATGGCGATCAGTTTGGCAGCGGCTTTGTCGAGGTGAACCCGAATTCCAAGATCCCGGCGCTGATGGATCGGTCGGGTGATACGCCGGTTCGGGTGTTTGAATCTGGCGCGATCCTACTGCATCTGGCAGAGAAGTTCGGGGCCTTTTTGGGCGCAGCGGATGTGCGGCCAGAGATGCTGTCGTGGCTGTTTTGGCAGATGGGCAGCGCGCCCTATCTGGGCGGCGGCTTTGGCCATTTCTACGCTTATGCGCCGGAAAAATGGGAATATCCCATCAACCGTTTCGCGATGGAGACCAAGCGCCAGTTGGATGTGCTGGACCGGCGGCTGGCAGAGGTGCCGTATCTGGCGGGCGCAGACTATACGATCGCGGACATGGCGATTTGGTCCTGGTATGGGCAGTTGGTGCTGGGACGGCTGTATTCGGCGGCGGAATTCCTCGATGTCGAAAGCTATAAGAACGTGCAGCGCTGGGCGAAACAGATCGACGCACGGCCAGCGGTTTTGCGCGGGCGGATGGTGAACCGAACGTTTGGCGAGCCTTCGTTGCAGCTGCATGAACGCCATGACGCCAGCGATTTTGACACCCAGACGCAGGATAAGATCGGCCCGAAGGAATAGGGTGATTGGGGCGCAGCCGTTACTTTTTCAGGTGGCTGCGCGCGACACTTATTATTTGGTGCGGCCACGGGCCACAACACGCTCACGATGCAGCGTGTAAAAGCCGGTGCTAACGATGATCAAAGCGCCGATCATCGTCCAGAGATCGGGCACATCCGAAAAGACGAAATAGCCCCAGGCGGTGCTCCAGAGGATCAACGTATAGTGCAGCGGCGAGACGACGACGGCCTGCGCGACCTCTAGCGCCTTGATCACCAGAATTTCAGCGACGGCAGCAGTCAGCGCCATGGTGCAAAGGATCACAATTTCGGTGTTGCTGGTCGGCCACTGCCAGAAGAACGGCAGCGGAATGGTCAGCACGATGATACTGACCAAGGCGGTATAGGCAACGGTGGTTTCGGTGCAATCACTGCCGCTTAGAAAGCGGCTGATCACCTGACGACCCGCGAACAGAGCGGCGGCAAGCAGCACTAGCATCACCGCCGGATGGATCGTGCCAAAGCCGGGACGAATGATCAGCAACGTGGCCAGAAAGCCGATGATCACCGCGCTCCAGCGCCGGATGCCGACGGGTTCACGCAGAACGAACGCCCCCAGCAGGGTGACCATGAAGGGGGCCACGAAACTGACGGCAGTCGCATCAGCAATCGGTACATAGCTGACGGCATAGATGAACAAGGTGGCGGACCCGGCGGCCAGTGCACCGCGGGTGACTTGCAGCTTGGGATTTTTTGTCCGCAACACGCCAAAGCCGCGATAAGCCAGCAGCAGGATGACACCAAGCACCAGCCCCATCTGGCGGCTCCAGACGATTTGAATCGGGTGCAGGGTTTCCGTCAGGAATTTGCCCTGGGTATCCACGGCGGAAAACAGAAACATGCCAACCGCCATCAGGGCAATGCCCAGCCCGCTGTCATCGCGGCGCGGTGGTGGGACGTGTTTTAACGGGGTGGCGGGGTGCAGGGCTATGGCAGATACTCAGTCGGCGGCAGATCAGAAAGGTGGTCGATCAGGGATGCTCTGCCCGCGGGGCAGAGCAGATGCGCACGCCCGGATTTAGCCGCCAGTGATACGAACCTCGCCGACCAGTTTCGCGCCTTTTTCTGACGACATGCGCTGGGCGGTAACCTGCGCATGGACCTCTGATGTGGCCCCCAGCGACAGTTCGATGCATTTCAGGCTGCCAGAGGTACGACCCTGAATATTGACGGTGTCGGCGGTCACTGCGCCCTCAACCTCGCCGCCCGTCGCGACATCGACGGCTTTCGCGCTGATGTCACCGGTGACGCGGCCTTTGATGTTCACTGTGCCTTCGGTCGCGGTGATGTTTCCATCGACCTTCAGGTCTTCTCCGATCATTGAAGCGGGCATTGATCCTCCGTCAGAATTGGGTTCGGCGCTGCGAATTTGTCGTTGGGACAGAATTAACACGCGTTTGGTGGCGGGCGCGACCGAATTCTGCATAGCACGGCTGCAATTCGCAAGTCTGTGCCGAACCAATGCCCGGTTGCGCCTGCTGGAGGTTGCTCTAAGCAGAGGGGATGATACGCAAAAATCTTGAGGTTTGGCCGCTGTTTGTCATGGCGGCGCTGGGCAGTGCCTTGGCGGTATTGGCGGGCTTGCCGATGCCCTATCTGTTGGGCAGCCTAGCGGGGTCGGCGGTATGCGTGGCGCTGATTGAACGCGTGCCGGGCCGTATCGCGCCTAAACCGAACAAATGGTTCCGGTTCAGTTTCGTAGCCATCATCGGCGTCATGATCGGGGCCAGTTTCAACCCCGATCTGTTGTCAGTCTTGCCTGCCTTTTGGCTGTCGGTGTTGGCGGTGGTTGTGTTTATTGTTGTGGCGCATTTCGGTGGCTACCAGATCATGCGACGGCTGGGCGGCTTTCGCCCGATTGACGCGTTTTATGCAGCTATGCCCGGCGGATTGGTGGAATCGACCATCCTGGGCGAGAAAGCCGGGGCGGATGTTACCGTATTGGCGATACAGCATTTTATTCGGATTATTCTGGTGGTCACCGTTGTGCCGCTGTTGTTTTTGGTCTTCACCGGAGAGTTGGTTGGCAGCGCGGCGGGGGCGACGTTCTCGATTGCCGCGTATCACGTGGATGATGTGGCGCTTATCGTGGTCTTGGCACCGATCGGCATGGCGTTGGGCCGGCTTTCGCGCATTCCGGCGTCACATCTGATGGGGCCGCTGTTCTTTTCGGCCGGGCTGCATGTGTCGGGGCTGATCGACATCGCCGCGCCGCCCTGGTTGCTGTATCTGGCGCAATTGGTGATCGGCGTCGGGCTTGGGGCGCAGTTTTCCGGGATTAGCCGTCGCATGTTGATGCGCGGGTTGGGCACCGGGGCGATGGCGGTGTCTTATATGTTGGTCCTGAGCTTTGGGTTTGCTGTTGGGTTGTCGCGGCTGGTGCCCGCCGAGGTTGAAGCGTTGTTTTTGGCCTTTGCCCCTGGCGGCGTGACGGAAATGAACCTGATCGCGCTAAGCTTGCATTTAAGCCCGGTGATTGTGGCCGTTCATCATCTGGTTCGGATCATGGCGACGGTTGTGATTTCAAGCGCCGTGGGGCGGCGGCTGTGGGCCGGATTGGAGTAGGCATGAAAACGCCAGAGCAGATTTTCCACAGCCGGGATAAACGCCCGCATTCAGATCCAGAGGTGTTCGGCCGTGACGAGGTGCGACTTGCCAACCGCAACAGCGGCGCGTTGCTGGAAACGCTGGGATTGGATATCACGCCGACCGGCACGCACTACTTGCTGACGCATTTTGATACGCCTTTGCTGGATGCGGCCAGCCACAGTCTGCGGTTTCACGGGGTGTTTGATGCCCCTTACGAGATGTCATTAGAGGAAATTCGCGCGCTGCCTGCCGTGACGATGCATGTGACGATGGAATGCGCCGGAAATGGCCGCGCCGGTGTCAGCCCGCGCAGTTGTTCGATGCCCTGGATGTATGAGGCCGTGGGCACAAGTGAATGGACCGGCACGCCGTTGCGGCCCTTGATTGAACGCGCCGGGCTGCGCAGGGACGCCGTCGAGGTGGCCTTTACCGGTGCGGATTTCGGCTTTGATCGTGGGCAGCCGCATGCCTTTGGCCGCAGTCTAACACTGGCGCAATTGGCAGAGCTTGATGTGCTGTTGGTTTACGACATGAACGGCGCGCCGCTTTTGCCGCAGCACGGCGCACCGCTGCGCATAATCGTGCCCGGTTGGTATGGCATGGCGTCAGTTAAGTGGCTGACAGATATCGAATCGTTGGCCGCGCCTTACCAAGGGTTTCAACAGGTTCAGACCTATCGCTTTCGTAAGGATGACAATGATCCGGGGCGGCCTATTACCACCATTCGCGTCAAATCCTTGATGGTGCCGCCGGGGGTGCCCGATTGGCTGACACGGGTGCGGTTCGTTTCGCCTGGCCCGACAGAGATTGTCGGGCGGGCGTGGTCAGGCGGTGGCGTGCCCGTGACGCGTGTGGAATTCGCCGTGGATGATGTCTGGCAAGAGGCTGAATTGCTTGGCGCGCCGGGTCCATTTGCCTGGGCGAAGTGGCGGGTGAATTGGCAGGCAGAACCGGGCAATCATGTGCTGCGCTGTCGGGCATGGGATGCCAACGGGGCCGCACAACCGATAGGGCCGCAATGGGATATGGCGGGGTTTGCCAATAACGCGGTGCAGGCGGTGGATGTGTTCGTGGGCGAGATGCCTTAGGTTAACTCTCGAAGCATCAAGATCGCGCCAGAGCAGAACATCAGCCCGATCAGCAACCAGCGGAATTGTGTGTCGCTTATTCGGTGAAAAACGAACAGGCCCAGTTGCGCAAAACTCAAAGATGCCAGCAGGGCAATCCCCAGCGCGCGCAATGTCTCGGCGGTATAGGTGCCCTGCCAGGCCAGATAAAGCGCCGTTAGCGCCAGCACCGTCAGGTTGAACGGTTGCAATACGGCGCGGGTTGCGTGGCGGCTCCAGGGGCGCAGGGTGCACCACATGACGGGCAGCGCGCCTGACAGCCCAGCCAAACCACCCAGAATGCCGCTGACAAAGCCGATGATGTTGTCCGTCAGCGGTGTTGGGCTTTCGAACTTGGGCAAGGCACGTCGGGCCAAGAAGAACAGGCCGTAAAGGATCATGAAGCTGGCGATCAGCAGCTTTAGCGCATGGGGTTCCACATAGACCAAGGCAGAGGCTCCCAGTGGTATGCCAACCAAGGCGGGCAGCAAGAAACGCAACAGGCGGCGGGGTTGATCTAGGATGGCGCTGCGTACGACCCAGAGGCCTTGCAGCCCGGTGATGCTGGCGACAACAACAGAGATCGCGACGGCCTGCACCGGCGGCATGATCTGCAGCCAGAACCCCAGCGCGAAAAGCCCGGTGCCAAAGCCCGCCATGCCGTTGACGAACCCGCCACAGGCCGCCCCGGCGATCAGGATCAGGATGGCGTTATACTCCACCGGTTTACATCAACGCGCGGCGGATCAGGTTCAGCCCCATCAGGGCAAAGAACACCAAGAGTATGCGCTTAAAAGCGACCTCTGACATGCGATTGCGCAGCCGTTCGCCAAGGGCGAAACCAGCGAATGTCGGGACTAGCAGTGCCAAGGAAATCGCCAATATCTGCCACGTCAGATAGCCTTGGCGCAAATAGCCCCAGATCAGCGGCATCGAGCCAAAGAAGATCAACAGCCCGGTGGCACGGACAAATTCGTTTTTGCCGCCCTGACGTGCCGCCAGATAAAGCGCCATCGGTGGGGCCCAAACGGCGGTCAGCCCGCCCATCAGTCCAGCGAGGCTGCCAGCGATAAGCTGTGCCAGACGGTCACGGTGTTGGGGAATATGCGGTGCCCATTTGCTGGCACTGACAGCGACGAACAGCAGCATCGCGCCACCCAATGCGCCCAGCAGCACCGCATCATTGACGTTGCGCGCGGCGAAAACCGTCACGCCGACGCCGATGAACAACGTCGCGGCAAAGGGCCAATATTGCTGCGCGGTGCGTTTCACCTCGCCCATGCGATGCACCTGCCAGGCGTTGGTCAGCAGCATCGGCGTCAGGATCATCGCAATCGCCAGCCGTGGTTCCAGCGTCAGGGTCAGCAGGCTAAGCACGGTGGTCGGAAGACCGATGCCGACCAGTCCCTTGACGGTGCCCGCGATCAGAAAGGCCAGCGGGACATATAGGTAGAGCAGCGTGTTATCCAATGGGGGGCCTTTCGGGGTGTCGCCTATACCTGACGGGTTGCCGGGTCCGCTGCAAGCGGCTTGGTCAGATGCGCGTTCAAGTCTGCCGCGATTTGGGCCTTGGCGGCCAGGTCGGCAGCGTCGGCAAAACCTGTCAGGCAATAGCCGTCTGGCCGGACGATTACACCGGGAACGCCTTTGTCGCGGAGCCAGTCAATGGCTCCGGTGACGCAGGGCAGGGAGCCGGGATAGTCGGTTTCGGCAAGGATGTAGAACCCGTTTTGCATGGCGTCGTCGGCGAGTTGGCCATTCACGCGGACCTGCGGGACCAACGCGCCGCCGATGCCGTCTCGCGGGCCAAGCCCGCTGCCAAGATCCGGCCATAGGGATTCCATTTTGCCGGTCGGCAGATGCCCGGCAGCGGTCTGGTTGATCAACCGGCCTAGGGCGACGGTTTTTTCAATGAAGGCCCGCGCGTTGGGCTCTCGTTCTGACTGATAGCTAGCCAGCAAGCGGGCATCGACCCCGTTCAGAACAGCAGACAGTTTCCATGCCAGATTGGCCGCGTCGCGCACCCCGGCACACATGCCCTGACCCATGAAGGGCGGCGTTTGATGTGCGGAATCTCCGGCCAGAAAGACCCGGCCCTGCTGCCATGCCATGGCGATCCGAGAGCGGAAGGTATAAACGGCGGCGCGCTCCAGCTTGGCATCATTGGGAGAAATCCAGCGCGTTAGCTTACCCCAAACGGCGGCATCACTCGGCTGGTCCGGCTCGCCCTCGCGCAACCGCATTTCCCAGCGCCGCCAATCACCTGCGCCGCGTACATAGGTGGCCGGGGCGTCGGGGTCGCAGAACTGGATGGAATAGTCGCCGGGGTCAACCTGCGGGTTGGTCAGCAGCAGATCGGCGACCAGCCAGCGTTCCTGAAACCCCAGATCATGCAGCCCGATGCCAAGGCTGTTTCGGGTGACCGACCCGGTGCCATCGCAGCCGATGGCATAACGCGCCTTGAGGGTTCTGCCATCAGCAAGGGTCAGTGTTGTATCGTCGGTGGTTTGGGTAATCTCCGCAACTTCGGCCCCATTGTGTAGGACCACATCGTCAAACCGGGAAAGGCCCTTTCGCAGCGCGGCTTCCAACCCTGGCTGATAAAACCGATAGCTCTCAAACCAGCCCATCGGGCCGATATCCTGCGCGCGTGACCAGTCGATCAGCGTTTCGCCCGCCGCGTTCTTGAATAGCATTCCCTTGCCGATGTGCGTATGCGCCAGGATCTCCTGGGCCATCCCGGTTGCCTGAAAGACGCGCATCGTTTCGCCGTCGAAATGGATCGCACGGGGCATCGGATAGGGCGCGGGTTGCTTTTCCAGCACGGTCACCGAATGCCCCCGCTGGCCCAGCAGATTGCCAAGCAGCAGGCCAACCGGTCCGGCCCCTATGATGGCGACGTCGATCATAGCTCTGCGGTCGTGGTGCCTTCCATCCGCTCGCCCGCCGCGTTGATATGCGTGCCGTCGTCGTCGATGGTGGCCAGATCGCAGAACAACTCGATGCGGTGGCCATCGGGGTCGAGGATATAGACGGCCTCGTTCTCGCCCCAACTGCCGTCGCCACGCTGTTGCACCCAACTGTGCAGGACTGGGCCGCGCACAATGGTTGCCCCCTCAGCTTTGACATGCGCCAGCAGCGCCAGCCAGTCGTCGCGAGTGTCACATTCCAGCGCGAAGTGGTGAAACATCGGCGGCCCATCAAGGTCTTGTTCGGGCAGCGAAGGTTTGGGGCGGTAAGTTTTGGCGGGGTTATGGACGATGACCAGCTCGTGGTGGATTCGGCCGAGCCGCATAAAGATCAATTCCACTGGGATATCAGGATTCTCATAGGCGGGGTGGCGTTCGGTCAGTTTAAAGCCAAGCATCCGGCGATACCACGCGATGGAAATATCGGGGTTGCTGACCTCTACGGCGAAATGTTGCATTCGGGCGGGTTTTGGGATGGTCATCGGGCCCCCTTGTTTGTGGCTGTTAGGGCATTCACCGTGCCGACACCCGCAATTCCGCGACTTCGCGGAACCGCAGACGGGGCGCGATTTTGGCGGGGGCCGCGAGCTGCATGTCAGGGAAACGCGCGAACAGGCGTTGAAATGCAATCGCGGCTTCTAGCCGGGCCAGGGCGTTGCCAGCGCAAATGTGGATGCCAAGCGCGAAGCTAAGATGCCGGTTGGGGCGTCGTGTGATGTCAAACACATCGGGGTCAGGGAATTGCGCCGGGTCGCGGTTGGCGGCTGCGACGATCATGTGCACCGTTGTGCCTGCTGGGATCTGGATGCCGCCCAACTCCGTGTCCGCCAAAGCCCGGCGGTTGTTGATCTGAATCGGGGCCTGATAGCGCAGAACTTCCTCGACCATCGGCTCTATCAGGTCAGGGTCGGCGTTCAGGCGGGTGATTTGGTCTGGGTTGCGCAGCATCTCGTGGATACCGTGCGACAGCATGTTGGTCGAGGTTTCGTGCCCCGCGTTCAGCATGAAAATACACTGATGCAGCAATTCGATTTCGGTTAGTTTTTCACCGTCCGCCTCTGCATCGGCAAGCACGGTCAGTACCTCTGTGTCCAGCGCCTGATGTGGATGCGCGCGGCGGTGTTTGATCAGGTCGCGCAGGTATTGTTTGAATTCGATGACGGCGCGATTGCCGGTATCGAGCTGTTCCGGCGTCAGTTTCGGTTCCAGCGCGGTCAGGATCGCCACAGCCCAATCGCGGATCAGCAGCCGGTCGGTGCTGGGTACGCCCAGCATGTCGCTTACGACCTCGATCGGTAGCTTAAAGCTGAAATCCTCGACCACCTCCATCTGGCCCGCGTCGGCGAATTGATCTAGATACTCATCGACCAGCGCGGTTATCCGCGGCTCAAACGCGGCCAGTGCCTTGCGGGTGAAAGCGAACTGAAACAGCTTGCGGATGCGAGTATGATCGGGCGGGTCGATGAACACGACCGACGTCGTGTGATGCTCAAAAAGCGGGCTAAGCTTGCCGAATTTCGGTGCAAAATCGGCGCGTTTGTCTGACGACCACAGCTTTGGGCTGCGGTAAACGGCGGTGATATCGTCGTAACGCGTCAGCACGTAGGTGCCGTCGGGGTTTCGATGCACCGGTGCCTGTTCGCGCAGGGCGGCAAGGTGCGGGTAGGGATCGGCGATATAGGCCGGAGGTACGTTCAGCAGGTCAAACCCTGAAATATCGATCATGTTGGTCGCCCCCCGAATCCCTCCCCGGAATCCCTACGCTATGGTGATCATCCTTTGGGGGATAACAAGCCGGATAATACCGATTTCAGGTCGGCGACCTGTTGCGCGCTGTAGCCTTGCAGCACTTTGGCTTCGTGGGTGCGGGCGAGGGCGGTCAACTGGTCGGCAAGGCTGCGGCCCGCCGGGGTCAGGGCGACCTGGACGCGTCGTCGGTCGGATTTTGCGGCGTCGCGGGTGACAAGACCTGCCTTTGTCAGGCGGTCGATCTGGCGGGTCATTGTCGGTTGTTTGGTCAGGCAGGATTCGGCCAATTCACCGATGCTGGCGGGGGTGTCTGGGTGCAGGGTTGCAAGGATGCGCCAGGTCGAAACCGGAATGCCCTTGGCGGCGAGCTGGGCATGAAACGCCGCGCTGGCGTTGCCGCTGGCCTGCGCCAGAAGAAATAAAAGATAATCGTCGGTAAAGCGTTTCATGGGTGCAGTATACCGATAGAATATGATTTTGCATTATATGATTTTGCATGTAGATTTGAGCGTGAATCAGGAGGATACCATGCTGACAGACCGGATCGAAACAGGCTGGATCGCCGCCTTTGCCGAGGTGTTTGAATTGTGCAAAATCCGAAAAAGCGAATGCGTGGTGTTACTGTGTGAAAGCCAGTCTCGGGCTTTGAATGTGCATCTGGCGGAACTGGCGCTGGGGCAGCTTGGCCTGTCACATTTTAAGTTAGAGGTGCCGACGCCTGGGGCCGTGGCCGGGCCGATTATTCGGTCGTCCGGCGCGGCGCAGTGTTTGAACGGGCAAGAGCTGGCGGTGAAAACGTTGGCCGAGGCTGATGTGGTGATTGACCTGACACTCGAAGGCCTGATGCATGCGCCTCAGACCGCCGCCATCCTGAAGGGCGGCGCGCGGATCATGAATATCTCGAACGAGCACCCAGAGGCGCTGGCGCGGACGGTGCCGACGTCAGACCTGAAGGATCGCGCCAAGGAGGCCGTGGCGCGCTGTCGTGCGGCCAAGGTGATGACAGTTAGGTCGGATGCCGGGACGGACTTGCGGGTTGCGATGGAGGGCGCGGCCACGGTGGGTATATGGGGCTGGACCGACCGGCCTGGCACTTTGGCGCATTGGCCCGGCGGCATTATCGTCAGTTTCCCCAAGGCGGGCTCGGTCAACGGGCGGCTGGCCTATCAACCCGGCGATATGAACCTTACGTTCAAGCGGTATTTTGACAGTTCTGTCGAACTGACTTTGGTTGACGACTATGTCACGGATATTGCCGGGCGCGGCACGGACGCGGGGTTGATGCGCGACTATTTCGCGGCGTTCGGCGAGGCCGATGCCTATGCGACCTCGCACGTTGGTTGGGGGTTCAATCCGGGCGCGCGATATGAGGCGCTGGCGATGTATGACAAGCGCGACACCAACTGTACGGAATTGCGGGCGGTGGCGGGGAATTTCCTGTATTCGACAGGGGCCAATGAGTTCGCCGGACGGTTCACGCGCGGGCATTTCGACCTGCCGATGATGGGCTGTGATATCGCGTTAGACGGGCATTTGGTGGTTGAGGCGGGCGTGTTGAAATGATCGCCGCTGGGATAGAGTTTGCCGAGGCGGGTGAGGGCCCAGTGGTGGTTTGTCTGCATGGGATTGGTGGCGGGATTGAGAGTTTCGCGCCACAGATGGCAGGGATTGCGCCGCCTTCGGCGTCGCCAAGGTTGGGGGCGCTGCCCCCAAACCCCCGGGATATTTCGGAACCAGAGAAGGAGCTGGAGGGGTATCGGGTGATTTCGGTGAATTTGCCGGGGTATGGCGCGAGTGAAGCGGCGGTTTGGCCGCCGTCGTTTGAAAGCCTGTCA
>Ga0315339_1002617_pt1 | contig 13470 bp, 14 predicted proteins | sample ASW17metaG_FD_204514 | JGI IMG/M metagenome (GOLD analysis project Ga0315339, IMG submission 204514) | Ammonia-oxidizing marine archaeal communities from Pacific Ocean, United States - ASW #17 | ecosystem: Environmental > Aquatic > Marine > Oceanic | place: USA: California | collected 2016-12-05
GTTCGGTGCCGATGAAGTGTTGGTGAATTCGCTGCACGGCCAGGGCATCGAAGAAGCGGGGCCGCGCGTCAGCGTCGAAGGTCACGCGCCCGACGGCACCCCCGAAGCGCTGGTCATCAAAGACGCAGCCGGTTTCGCCATGGCTGTCCAATGGCACCCGGAATACAACGCCGCCAACGACCCGGTCTCAAAACCGCTGTTCGAAGCCTTCGGTCAAGCGCTCATGGCCTGGAAAAAAGGCATTGCGCACGCGGCGGAGTAGTTGGCCGACCTGCAGCTTCACTCTTTAGCGAATTCCCGATCACGCAATATGCGGCGCTGAATTTTGCCGGTGACGGTTTTCGGCAGCTCAGTCACGAATTCGATTTGGCGGGGGTACTTGTAGGGCGCGGTGACGGATTTGGCGAAATTCTGGAGTTCCTTGACCAGAGCGTCGGAGCCTTGAGTGCCGGCACTCAGAATCACGAAGGCTTTGACCACTTCGCGGCGGTCCGGATCGGGGCTGGCGACGGCGGCGCATTCCAGGACGGCGGGGTGTTCCATCAAGGCGTTCTCGACCTCCATGGGGCCGATGCGGTAACCCGCTGAATTGATCACGTCATCATCGCGGCCGTCATAGAAGAGATAGCCGTCAGCATCGGCGTAGGCGGTGTCGCCGGTGACGAACCATTCGGTGCCGTCAATAGTGGTGCGCGTCGCAATCGTTTGGTCGGGATCTTGCCAATAGCCCAGCATGATCTGTGGGTTCGGGCATTTGATTGCCAGCCGGCCGGGTTGATCAGGCCCGAGGAAGGTGTCGGTGTCTTCGGCCAGAATAGCCGCAATGGAGCCGGGCAGCTGCCGTCCCATGGAGCCGGGCTTTACTGGCAACGTCGGATAGTTCATCACCGTCATCAGGGTTTCCGTCTGGCCGTAGCCATCGAGCAAAAGCCCGCCGGTCATGTCCTGCCAGCGGATGACGACGTCGGGATTCACTGATTCCCCCGCCGACACCGTGAGCCTCAACTTCGAAAGATCGCGATCTGAAACATCCTCGCCGATGAGTTGGCGCAGTTCTGTCGCCGCCGCGCAAAAGACGCTGACGCTGTATTTCTCCAACAACTCAAATCGCGCCGCGGGCTCAAACGGCCCATCATAAAACAGCGCCGTCGAACCCGTGCTCCACGGCCCAAACAAAATAGACGTGCCGGCCTTCGACCAGCCGGTATCGGCGGTACACCAAATCGTGTCGTCTTCCGATAGCGTCAGCCAATACCACGCCGACACTCGCCAGGTGAAGATGGCTCGCGCCGAATGCAGCACGCCCTTCGGCTTACCGGTTGAGCCTGACGTGTAATAGAGGATCGCCGGGTCTTCGGCGTTGATGACGGGGGCATCAAAGGCGGCGGGTTGCAGGGGGACTTCGGTGTCGTAGTCGATCCAATCTTGGGTATTTCCGCCGACGCTGATCCGTGCCTTCAGGTCATGCCCGGGGCTGATCTTCGCGGTGTTCTCCGCCGTTGTGATTGCGGCCACGGCGCTAGCGTGGTTGATGCGGTAATCGATGTCGCCTTCGGTCAACATGGTGACGCACGGGATCGGCACACATCCGAGTTTCAGGCACGCGACGGTAACGATCTGCCAGGCCGGGATGCGCGGCAGCATGACGATGACTCGCTCGCCTTTTTGCACACCCTGGGCGCGCAGCAAATTGGCAACCTGGTTCGACAGCCGGGCGACGTCGGCGTAGGTGAGGCGCTCTTCATGGCCGCCCGCGTCGCACCAGATCAGCGCCAGCTTATCGGGTTCATCCGCCCATTTGTCGACCACATCGGTGCCGAAGTTGAAGGTGTCCGGCACGTCCCATTGGAACGCCTGATGGGCGGCTTCATAATTTTCCATCGGGACGCGTTGCATGGGAACACTCAGCTTCCGAGAATGCGCCGCGCAATGGCCCAGCGGTGGACTTCCGACGGACCGTCGTAAATTCGAAACGCGCGGATTTCCTTAAACATCTGCGCGACCACGGTATCCGACGCCACGCCCAAGCCGCCCAAGACCTGAACGCAATTGTCGGCAACCCGGAACAGAGCTTCGGAGACGGCAGTTTTGGCCATGGATGATTGGTGGCGGCCCTGCGCACCTTTGTCCATGGAATCACAGGCCCACCATGTCAGGAGCCGCGCCTGCGTGAGGTCCATTTCATTGTCGGCAAGCATGAATCCGACGCCTTCATGCTTGCCGATGGTTTTGCCGAACGCCTCGCGGGTGCGGGCGTAATCCAAGGCAATATCATGCGCCCGGACCGCACCGCCCAGCCAGCGCATGCAGTGCGTCAATCGGGCAGGCGCCAGGCGGACCTGGACGTTGCGGAATCCTTCGCCAACGTCGCCGAGCACCTCGCTGGCCGGCACACGCAAATTGTCGAATTCAATTTCCCAATGGCCACCGGTGAAGCTGGAATCCATAGTGTCCATGGCGCGGATCATGTTGATGCCTTCGGCATCAGGTTTGGTCATAAACATAGTGGCGCCCGCCGTCACTCCATGGCCTCCCGGGACATTGGCCATGATGATCATCACGCCGGCGCCCTCGGCCCCGGTAATGAACCATTTGCGGCCATTGATGACGAAGTCGTCTCCGTCGGGCACGGCGGTGGTCTTCAATGTAGGGTCGGCGCCGGCCCCGCCGGGCTCGGTCATCGCAAAGCACGAACGGAACACACCGCCCGACAGCGGCCCCAACCATTTATCTTGTTGCGCTTCGGTGGCGACCCGGACCAACAGGTTCATATTGCCCTCGTCGGGTGCCGCGCAGTGCATGGCGACGGGACCCAGGGGCGAATATCCGGCGGCCTCCAAGGCAATCGCCGTGCTCACGTGATCGAGGCCCTGTCCGCCCCATTCGGTGGGCAGTTGCGGCACAAACAGCCCCACTGCCTTGGCCATGTCGTTCATCTCAACGCGCAAATCTTCCGTCGGCCCGTGCACGGTGTTCCGTTCATCCGTCTCATAAGGAATGATGGTTTCGCGGATGAAGGCGTCGATCCGTTCCTTCAGGTCTTGTTGGGGGTCGGTCAGGGTGAAATCGATCAATGGGGCCTCCTAGAAATATTTCTCATGGGCGACCTCGCCGGCGAATGCCAACAGGCCGTCGGCGGTCTCGCCGAAACGCTGAAAGCGCGGGTCGTCGGTGGCGCCCTCGACAAATCTATTGAACAGTTGGCGAAAGATCACCGCGACCCGCAGCATAGCCAGCACACGATGGAAACGTAAATGCGTCAAATCAATGCCATTGATCGCCGCGTAGGCCTGGGCCATGGCTTCGCGGCTGGGGAAGCCATGGCCGGCAGTGGGCATTTGGTCCAATTCCGCCATCGCGGCGGGATCGCCGGCTTCGGTCCAATAGCTCAATAGCACGCCCAAATCCCATAGCGGGTCACCGCGCGTCCCCATGTCCCAATCAATCAAGGCAATGGGGGCGAGTGTCGTGGGATCCAGGATCAGGTTGTCGAGCTTGAAATCATTGTGCAGCAACGTCACCGCGCCGTCTTCGGGGACCCGCAGACCAAGCCATTCGGCCAGCATTTCGAGTGTTGCCGGTGCCGCCCCGCCCCAGGCTGCTTGGGCGCGTTTGGTCCAGCCCTTCAGGGTGCGAGCCGCAAAGCCTGCGGGATTGCCCAGCGTGTCGAGATCAACGGCGGACGGATCGACGCCGTGAAAAGCCGCCAATTGTTCCGCCATCATTTGGCCCAGGCCGGCGCCAGCGTCCGGCGCCATTTGCGGCGGCATGGTGCCGCCGATCACCAGACCCGGGCGATATTCCATGATAAAGAATGGCGCGCCGATGACGGCGGCGTCATCACAAAAATGATGAGCCCGCGGCGCCAGCGGAAATTCCTTCCAGAGCCGCATCAGTATCCGGCTTTCGCGGCCCATGTCATTGGCGCCAGGCGGAATGGGCCCCATGGGTGGGCGGCGCAGCACCATGGGCGTTGCGTCCAGTTCAATCAGATAATTGAGATTGCCGAGCCCTGAGGAGAATTGCCGGGGCGCGGGGTCGGTGGTCAGCTCCCAACCGTTTGTGGCCAGGTGCCGTGCCAGTTCGCCCCAATCCTGGGTGATCTCGCCGGCGCCGGTCAGAAATTCGGCAGAGGATTTTGGTTCGTTCATGCATCAAGCCCGGGGCAGGTGTAATCGCCCGGCAGATTAATCCGGCGCAAGGCGCCTGTCACGACACCAGCGGCGCGGCGGTTGTCAGGTTTTCCATTTAATGAGAGAACTCTCCAGGTCGTTTCAAAATAGCTACAAAAGTGATCCATGAATTCTGATCATCGCATTGCGTCCGGGCTTGCCACGTTGGCCGCGAATGTCGTCGGAACCGGCGCCCCTGTCGTATTTTTGCACGCCAACGTCGCCGATAATCGCATGTGGCGTGCGCAAATGGCGGGCGTCGGTGAAAACAATCTGGCGATTGCCTATGATCGACGGAGTTTTGGCGAAACGCACGCCGGGACGGAGGATTTTTCCGAAGTCGCGGATTTGTTAGCGGTGATGGGCGCCTTGACGGACGGCGCGCCGGCAATACTTGTTGGATGTTCGCAAGGCGGCAGAATTGCCGTCGACGCGGCCCTTCGTTATCCGTCACGTATCGTTGGTTTAGTCCTGATTGCGCCCAACGTAACCGGCGAACCAGCGGCGGTTTACCCGCCTGAAATCACCGGTGTGCTGGACCAATTGAAGGACGCTGAAGAAGCCGGCGACCTGGATCAAGTGAATGCGATCAAGGCTCGGCTTTGGCTAGATGGTCCGCTGGCAGCCGAGGGCCGAGTTGCGGGTCCGGCGCGCCAACTGCTTCTTGATATGAATGCCATCAAGCTTCGTTCATCACCGACCGGTTCAGACTTGGATGTCATAGGAGAAGTCCCGGCCTTTCACCGTCTGGGCGAGATCGAGGCGCCAACGCTTGTGATCTGGGGTGATCTTGAGTTCCCGCACATCCAAGATCGATGCCGTCAAATCGCCGCGGAAATTCCGAACGGGACGGGCCATGTGCTGGCTGACACTGCCCATCTTCCGAGCCTGGACTGCCCGGCCGAGGTCACGGATCAAGTGGTTAGATTTGTAAATCGCTTTTCGGATCGTCAGGGATAGGCAACTTTAAGCCGCGTCGCGCCGTTCGGCACCGGCGACTTCGGCTTTGCGGCGTCGGCGGTCGGGGCCGAAGAAGGCATCGCAGCGCACGAAAGGCCGGGTTTGGTCGATCACTGCGCAAATGCGCCGATAAATGGTCTTGGGCGAGACCGGCTTGGCCAAAAATTCCGACATCCCCGCATCGCGCGCCTGGCAGACGTGACGCATCTCCGAATGCGCGGTGACGACGATGACCGGCACGTAAGGATTGGGTGATTCTTCCGACCAACGGACTTGTTCGAGAAATGCCAATCCATCCAGATCATGGCTCCAATCCGACAAGATCAGATCGGGGGCCATCTGGGTGACGAACTCAAAGGCCTTAACGGGGTCAGCGGTGATCTCTACCTCGGAGACCCTGAATTCGCGGAACACCTGTTTCATCAGGCTCCGCATCAAGGACTGTTTCTCGAGAATCAGGATTTTGAGGCTGGAAATATCGTAGGCGGGCAATTGGCGGCGCCCGTCCGCTTTGTTGATGGCGTTCACTGCATCCCTCACTGTCAGACTTTTTTTAGGCTGCAGTTAAGTGAAAACTACGCCTATTTGACGCGGTTTTGACCTGACAACCTTACAAAGGCCTTACAGAAAGGTCATACGGGGGTATGTCGTCCGGCGACCATGTCGTCCGCCGCTGGCGATGCGAAACCGCACTTGATAGGCAGGCAATCGTTGGGAAAATCTTGATGGATTTCGAAGTCTTCGGCTTTCAACCATGTCAGGAACTCATCAAGCCGTTCGGCGCATGCGCCTGGAATATCGTGAAGCACCACCAAGGCCCAATCGAGGTCCAGGCAATGCGCCTGGGCGCGCTCAAGCCAACCCACGGGATCATCCCAATCCCTAGGAATCGAATTCCAAAGCACACAGGTATAGCCGCCCCGTGTCAGCACTTCATAAGCGGTTTCATTAAGAAGGTGCGGCCCCAGTTTGCCGCCGCCGCCAAACGGCCGGAACAATTTGTCATCATGAACCGCCGTGCCCAGGCTGAATTGTGCCCGGATGATCTCGGCCCGCGCCCCATCGGGCGGGTCCAAGAGGCCCAGCGGCATGCCATGAGTGTCGGTGTGATTGCCAAGCCAGTGACCGGCGTCGGCGGCGCGTTGGGCGCAGGCTTGGGCGTCAGGTCCGGCGCGGAGTTTCTCGCCGACCAAAAAGAAGGTCGCGAGAATGCCGTGGCGTTCCAGGATGTCGAGGACTACCGGCGTGGTGTCCGGGTCGGGGCCGTTATCAAAAGTAAGGGTAACGCGTTTCATAGCGCGGATGGTAACGTCCTACGCCGGGCACACAATACGGTATTTTTCAAGAAACTGTGGGTGATCAGGTTGGCTTGCGACGCCAATCCCATGGTAGATCGAACTCGGTCCGCCAAATACCCCGGCGGCCTCGCTTGGCCTCTTGTTCCTGGGCCGAGAATATTTTGGAACCCTTCGGGTCCACGGCGGCGAAACCAGCCTCGACCATTTGGGCGCTGAGATTGTTTTCGCCAACAAAACATTGGCCAAGGTAGCGCCCGCCACGACCCAGGCGGGCAATGCACTGGATCTCATTCTTTCGGGTCAATTGGGTCAAGCGTGTCCGGGCAAACCGGCCGCAGGCGTAAGCGACGAAAGGATGACGCCGGCATTTTTGGCCGAGTTCCGGCGCGTCGGCGCCGATCAAATCAACGATCCGCCCGCCCGCACAACCTTGCGGTGTGCGCTGGCCGCCAATGGCCAAGGTATCACCATCGATCACGCATGCCTGGCCTTGCACTGTTTCCATGGTGGCAGGCGAAACGTCGGGTGCGTAAGCTTGTTCTGTTGCAGGTTCGTGTACTTGTGCGGGTGATGGCTCAGCGGCCTGTCCATTTGATGCCCAGAATACTAACGCCACGCAGAACGCGGCGCCTAGTGCGCACCATCGGGGAACCGGTATGGATGTTGTCGCGGTGTGCATTTCAGCCAGATCCATCATCCTCGCGTGCACATTCGTGAATGCACTCTGGCGGGGTTTATGAAGGTTCGGCGTTGCTGGGGAATGAACGATTGGGGCGCTTCATGTTAACAACTGTTAACATGATTTCGAGATGATCAATTAAAGTAAAAACCCCCGGGGTTCGGCCCGAGGGTTTTTGTAGGGGATTTCGCAGCTAATGCCGCGACTAAATGCGTCCGATGGTTAACCGCCGAATTTACGGCTGTCACCGGGCTGCATGACAACGACATTTGTTGGGAAGTCACCCAGCGCAGCTTTAAACTGAGCCGGTGTGCCCTTCAACGGCTTGAAAGTGCCGTAGTGCATGGGCATGACCGTCTTGGTCTTTAAAAGATTTTTGACGGCGTAGGCGGCATGCGCCGGGTCCATGGTGAAGTGGCCGCCGATGGGCAGCAATGCCAGATCCGGTTTGTAGTATTCACCGATGAATTTCATATCGGCGAACACGCCCGTGTCGCCCGCATGATAGATGGTGTAGCCGGCCGGCTCGCCGCCGGGATGCATGGTTTCCTTGCCGTCCTTATCCTTGGAGCGGACTTCCGAGGAATGCTCGGCGCGGACCATGGTGACGGTGATGCCTTCAGCCGGTTTCACCGGACCTGACTTGTTGAAGCGGATCATTTGCTTGTAGCCGAGCCAGCCGAGTGAGGCGAAAGTGCGGCCCATGTCGGCGTTGATGAGTACCTTGGCGCCGCTTTGTTTGGCCAGAGCAACGGTGTCGCCGACATGGTCGCCATGACCATGGGTCACCAAAATCATATTGATTTTGCCGATCTTCGAAATGTCCTTGAGTGCCTTGGGCGTCTTTGGGTTTTTCGAAATGAACGGATCGATCATGATTACCTTGCCTTTGGGCGAGGTGATCTTGAAGACCGCCTGGCCGTACCATAGAACATCGGCGGCGATGGCTTTTTCCGCGCTCATGGTGGCCAGCATCGCCAAGCCGGCGGCTGCGTATGACAATTTACGAAGCATTTTTCGGTCTCCCTGGTTGTAATTGTCCTTGCGAAGCGGCGCCACCTTGTTCGTCGGCGCGTCGTGCCACTTCCATGGAATACTGTGGCCCACCGTACCCTTTCTGTGCAATGGAGAAATTAGTGGTACGCGGATCACGGTTGCTTGAACTGATTTCCGGCCGTACTGCTCAATTGACTTGGATCAAGGCCCCTGAACGGGGCCGGCGGTATCGTGGCGGTGTTCAATCCAAGAACTTAGGAGTTCCCCATGACCACAGCTGCTGTCATCGTCGTTTCCATCTCAACCGCCATTATGGTCGGATTTTTGGGGTTGTTAATGTGGGCAGAGAAGCAAACCCGTGATCTTGACTGATGCGGCCAGGGTGCGTGCAGCGCAAAACCTGGGGGAGAGTATGGAATTTACCTGGAACGAGAGTTATTCGGTCGGCAACGAGATCATTGATAATGATCACCGAGGCCTGTTCGAACCGCTGAATTCCCTGGAGAGCGCGGCAAAATGGCCAAATCCCGAAGATATTGCCGTCATACTCGAAACCCTGATTAACTATACACGCACCCATTTTCAACGCGAAGAACGGCTGATGCGTGGCGTCGGTTACCCGGAATTCGATTAACATCAGGCTAAACATGACGCCTTCACGCGGAAGGTTTTGGCGATTCGGAAAATCTATCACGAAGACCCCGATAGCGTTGATCTTGTGAAGCTGGTGGAATTTCTGCGCGGATGGCTATTGCGTCATATCCTCGGGTCGGATCGCGATTACATCCCGTTTCTGGATGGCGCCGGCGAGGCGCTGATGGAACCGGCCGACGCGAGTGTCGGCGAGAACCTAACTCTCGAGGTTCAGGTGCCTGAGAAGTACATGGAAACGATCGCCCGTTGCGTAATTCTCTTGCAGAGCGGTGACGCGGAGGCGAGATCGTTGGCTGATTATGTCCGGTTTACATTCGACGAAATGGAACCCGATGAAGCGCGCAAGTTGGCGGCTGACGTCCTCGTCGGGGAATAGGCGACGCGCTGCTACTATTTTTTTCCACCGCTTTGTTTCTGCATCTTCGCCCAGGCATCCCTGAGGCCGATGGTCCGGTTGAAGACCAGGCGATCGGGTGTGGCGTCCGGGTCGGCGCAGAAATACCCCAAGCGCTCAAACTGAATCGTTTCCCCGGCGGCCACGTCGGCCAAGGCCGGCTCCAACTGGCAATCGGCTTGGACGGTTAGCGACTGGGGGTTGATGTCGTCGGCCATATCGCCCTCGGCGCCGGGGTCGGTACGGGTGAACAGATGATCATACAATCGAACTTCGGCCGGGATCGCGTGGGCAACCGAGACCCAATGCAGCGTCGCTTTGACCTTGCGGCCGTCGGGCGCATTACCGCCCCGGGTCTCGGGGTCGTAGGTACAGCGCAGTTCGGTGATATTGCCGGCCGCATCCTTGATCACGTCGGTGCACGTAATGAAAAAAGCATAGCGTAGTCGGACCTCGCGGCCCGGCCCCAGGCGGAAGAATTTCTTTGGCGGATCTTCCATGAAATCTTCGCGCTCGACCCAAAGTTCACGGGAAAACGGCACCACGCGTTTGCCGGCGCTTTCGTCCTCGGGGTTGTTGACGGCGTCTAACTCATCGGTTTCGCCCTCGGGATAATTCTCAATCACGACTTTTAACGGATCGAGAACTGCCATCCGGCGTAGCGCGTGTTTGTTCAGATATTCCCGCACGCAGTGATCCAAGAGCGCCATCTCAACAACGGAATCGCTTTTCGTCACCCCGATCCGGCCGGCGAAATCGCGTAAGGCCTCGGGCGGCAGGCCGCGCCGGCGCAGACCGGCCAAGGTCGGCATGCGAGGATCATTCCAGCCGTCGACGTGGCCATCGTTGACCAAGGCGGTCAGCCGGCGCTTGGATAACATTGAATAGGTCAGATTAAGCCGCGCAAATTCATATTGGCGCGGTGTCGCTGGCGTCGGCAGGTTTTCGACCAACCAGTCATAGAGTGGCCGGTGGTCTTCGAACTCCAGGGTGCACAGCGAATGGGTGACGCCCTCGATGGCGTCGGACTGGCCATGGGCGAAATCGTAAGTCGGATAAATGCACCAGGCGTCGCCGGTACGCGGGTGGGGGGCCCGCAAAATTCGGTAAAGAACCGGATCGCGAAGATTGATGTTGCCGGACGCCATATCAATCTTGGCACGCAGCACGCGCCCGCCATCGTCAAATTCCCCGGCCCGCATGCGGCGGAACAAATCCAGGTTTTCATCTGGTGTGCGGTCACGGTGCGGACTGTTGCGGCCGGGCTCAGTCAAGGTGCCGCGGTATTCCCTAATCTCATCGGCAGACAAGTCATCGACGTAAGCATTGCCTTCGCTGATCAGATGCTCGGCCCATTCATAAAGCCGTTCAAAATTGTCTGACGCAAAATAAAGATGATCACCCCAATCGAAGCCCAGCCACCGGACGTCGGCTTGAATGGCATCAATGAATTCCTGCTCTTCTTTTGCCGGATTGGTGTCATCAAATCGCAAATGACAGCGGCCGCCGAATTCTTCGGCAACGCCAAAATTCAGACAGATCGACTTGGCGTGGCCGATATGCAGATACCCGTTCGGTTCCGGTGGGAACCGGGTGACAACGTCGGTCCGCCCAGCCGCAACATCCGTGCTGATGACATCACGGATAAAATCGCCAGGCTGTTCGGGCGCGGTGTTTTCGTTGGTACTCATGCAGATGATTGTCCTTTGTCCGGCGCCTTAGTGCCAAAATTTCGCCCAACAGCCAAGTCCCGCGACGCTTATGCCGCTGAAATACACGAAATTCCATTTCGGCGTTAGCCGATATAGACGCGCGTTCGCGGGATGTGGACTGAAGCGGTCGTCCCGATATTGAGTTCGCTTTCAATGATCAATTCGCCTTCGTGAAGTTCGATCAGGGATTTTGCCAGGGGCAAACCCAGGCCGGTCCCTTCTTCGCGGCTGACCAGGGGAGCATGGATTCGATTGAAGGGCTTGAAAATACCTTCCATATCGTCGGGCGCGATGCCGCGACCGATATCAGAGAACCGGATGGAGACATTGCCGTCATTGTCGGTGAATTTTACGGCGTTCGATAACACGTTCACGAAGACCTGTTTAAGCATCCGCTCATCGGCACGAATTGAAGGCGCCTTGTCCGGCAATACACCGGTCAGGCGAATGGTTTTGGCCTCGGCGTCGGGGCGCATCATTTCGATACATTCGTGGATCGCCGAGAGTGGGTCAATGAGCCGGTCATCGGGCTGATAGGCTTCCGCCTCAATTCGCGAGAGATCAAGAAGATCGTTGACGATATCAAGGAGGAAATGCGCACTTTTGTTGATGTCGCCGGCGTATTCAATCTCGCTGCCCGGGCGCATGGCCTGCATGCGGATCATATCTGAAAATCCCAATATGGCGTTCAAAGGAGTTCGCAGTTCGTGGCTCATGCCTTGCAGGAATTGAGTTTTCGCACGGTTCGCGGTTTCCGCTTCATCCCGGGCCTGACGTAATTCGCCGGTCCGTTCCTCAACCCGGCGCTCCAGATTTTCGCGGGCCTCGGTTAATTCCGTCTCATAGCGCTGCTGCTGGCGCTGCATGCGGTTGAAGGCGGCGACCAGATCGCCGAATTGATCGCGAACTTTCCAATCCACTGTTTCATGCGTGCCGCTTTGCTCTGCGGCCTTAATGGCGCCCAACAATCGCCCCATGGGGACACCAATGGTCCGCCAATTTGCGACCAAAGCACTGATCACGGCTGATACCAAAAGCAACACACAAAGAAGAGCACCTGAAATCAACCGCCGTTTGGCATTCTCTACAATTGTCGCGTCACCATGAATGATGATCAGATTGCCAATAACCTCGTCGCGGTCTGTAGATCTGAAGGTAATTTCATGTCTGTGTGTATGCCCGGGAATGTCAGCAAACTTGCCGGGCTTGCCGATCGCCGCAAGCGGTTTGCCCAACTCATCGTCAACCGAGGCGGCGACAACATCGCGATCAACCATGATCGCCTTCAAGATGACGTTGATGCATTCGTGATCCAAATGCCAAAGCGATTCCGCAATCACCTCGCTCTGGCTTCTTGCCATGTCGCTTATACGGTTTTGAAGCTCGTTGATCGAGACGCGATAGGTGTAATATTCGAACAGGCCAAAGACCGTCAGCAAAGACAGCAATATCAATGGAACGTTAACTGCTAAAAATCGGGCCTGAAGGGTCCGCAGGCTTGGAAATAATTTTGTCCATGCACTCTCCCCGACCGGCTCGCCGACTTGCGAGGCGGGAGAAATTGAAACTTTTGGATTGTGCCCTTCATCATTCATTATCGTGGTGGCCTTGCCTTGGCGCCCAAGGGCTGACGGTTGAATGTGAATCCTGCCCGACCGCGAATCCCGCCAAACTTTCTTCCGTCACTCGATGGCCATCCTAGCAGCTTCGTAAAATTTCGGCCACGTCTCGGGTCGCGTCGATACACTCCTGAGATAATTTGGAATCTAACGCCGGGTTGGCGATCGCGCCGGCTGCTGCGACCGCTTTCATGAAGACCTAACATTCGAGCCGGGTGGCCAGATCTTCTAAATTTTCGGCAACAATATCCCAGTCCTCTTCGGCGTTGAGATCAGTCTTCTGGCCGGCGCCGAACTCATAGGAGCGGGGAACGAACGCCGTGCGCATGCCGTGGCCACGCGCCGCCTTGAGATCGTAATTGTGACACGCGACAAGCATCACCTGGTCGGGCGCCGGACCCAGAAGTTCAATCGCCATTTCATAGATTTCCGGTGCCGGCTTGTAGCGTTTGGCGTTCTCCGCGCACAGGATGCAATCCCAGGGCAGATCCCCCAGCTTGGCCATTTGCGCCAGCCAAATGAAATCGCCGTTGGATAATGTCGAGAGCACGAACTTTGATTTCATTCGTTTCAAGCCGGCGCGCGAATCCGGCCAGGGCAGCGAGCGCGACCAGACCCGATTGAGGTGGTCAATTTCGGCCGCTGACAATGTTTCCAGGCCATAGACGGGCAACATGTCTTCGAGTTTCTCGCGGTATATCGCTTCAACCTTGGTCCATGGGCGCTCATCGGCGTTGACCGCGTCCATGGCTGGGCGGTAATGGCTTTTCCATTCGGCGGCAAAGGCCGCCCAATCCACATTCAGGCTTTTTCTGATATTCAACGCCTCGCCCTCGGCGATCATCGTACCGCGCCAATTGACGACGGTGCCGTAGGTATCGAAAACCAAGGCTTGGACGTTTGAGAAATCCATCACTGTATCTTTCTATCTATTGCCCGAGGTGGGTGTCCAGGAACACCGCGACATTGCGCAATGCCGCGTCCCG
>Ga0315339_1002618_pt1 | contig 13451 bp, 12 predicted proteins | sample ASW17metaG_FD_204514 | JGI IMG/M metagenome (GOLD analysis project Ga0315339, IMG submission 204514) | Ammonia-oxidizing marine archaeal communities from Pacific Ocean, United States - ASW #17 | ecosystem: Environmental > Aquatic > Marine > Oceanic | place: USA: California | collected 2016-12-05
TTAATATTATATTTATCTAAAACTGCCCAAAAACTTTGAGCAACATCATCAGCAGTATTTCCAGGCTTGGTTACTGAGATTCCAGCATCTAAAGCTTCATTGGTTGCTTTCATGGCTTCTATTTTTTTTTGTTCCGCTTTACCCAATAAAATAGTTCTGGCCATTGGAGCATGATATCTTTTATAAACTCCAGAAAGTTCAATAATAGTTGCTTCTCCTGTTACAAATCTATCATCTGTAGCTGTTAAGTGAGATGCTGATGTGCCCTTGCCTGTTGGCAACAATGTTGCAATACTAGAATATTCTCCTCCAAACTCAGGTGTTCCAATAAATAATGTTTTTTGAATTTCTGCTACAGCATCACATTGTCTAATGCCTGGATTAATTGTTTCCATTGCTGTCTTCATTCCTTTTTCTGAAATTAAAGCTGCTGACTTCATTAATTTGATTTCTTCATTTGATTTAATTAATCTCACCCAATTTACTAATCTTTCGGAGTCTTTTAATTTTGCATTAGGTAAACCTTGTTTAATTTTTTCATAACAATATGCCGTAAAATAATGACTATCCATTTCAAGGCCAATACTATGTTTATCCCATTTCTTTTCTTTAATTATTTCTACTAAATTGTCATACGGATGAGACGGCCATGTATGAATGTATTTTTCATGATATTGAATAATGTTTTCATCTTTTAAATAGGTTTTTATATAAGCTCCACCAGCATCTTGAGCTCTAACCCAACAAATTGGCTCATCAGCATTCACATGAACTATAACACATTGTGCATAATAAAAAGACCAGGCATCATAACCTGTTAGATAATTCATATTATTAGTATCTTGAGAAATTAAAAGTTCGATACCTTTTTTCTGCATTAAACTTTGAACTTTTTTTAATCTTTGCTTGTATTCCTCTTTAGTAAATAACATATTTAGTTTTCTGAAAATAATTTTCCAAATCCTGTAATAGAGTTATTTTTTCCAATGTTTTTTAAAGTATCCCAAATTAAAACTTGATTGCTACATAAAACAATTTTATTCAGCTTTTTCTCAAGCTTATCAACAATTGATAATGCTGGTAAATTTGTACAAGAAAGAAAAACTGCTTCAGCACCTCCTAAGTCCATATTTGAAATAACTTCATATAAATAATCTGGATCAATTTTAGCGATATCACCATCAATTGAAATATCAAAATATGAATTTGTGGTCACAATAAAATTTTCTTTTTTAAAATAATCAACTACTTCATCATTTAATTTTTTTGAATAAGGTGTAAAAATAGCAACTTTACTTACATTTAATTTTTTTAAAGCATTATTAGCAGCTGTACTTGGTGTTATAACTTTAGCTTCTGGTTTTGCTAATTCAATTTTTTTTTTTATTGAATCATAACCTGCTGCAATCGTTCCAGACGTGCATCCATATACAACACAATCTAATTTTTCATCAGGCAGAATATCTTTTGAAACTTCAGTTACTGCGTTAGACATTTTAATTAAATTTTCACTAGTTAAAGGTGAATAACAATGGATACGATTAACGAAAAGTTCAATATTCATATTTTTGGTTACATTAATAAAATCTTTTTCAATCATAAAGTCAGTAGCTAATGCAATAAGACCTATTTTAGGATTTAAATTTAGGTTGTATTTTGGTTCTACTTTTATTGAATGCATTTTTAAAAAATATATCATAAGCTTTTTAATATTCACTAAAAAAGAGGACAATATGAAAATTGGTTTTATTGGGCTTGGCAATGTCGGTGGTAAATTAGCAGGAAGCTTATTAAGAAATAAATTTGATTTAGTAGTAAGAGATTTAGATAAAAATCTTACAGATGAATTCAAAGCGAAAGGTGTAAAGGTTACAAATTCACCTAAAGAATTAGCTGAAAAAGTTGATTTAATAATTACTTGTCTGCCCTCACCTAAAATTTCTGCTGAGGTAATGGAAGGACAAGATGGAGTGATAAGTGGTCTTACTAAAAATAAAATTTGGCTTGAAATGAGTACTACAGACCAGTCTGAAGTCAAAAGATTAGGAGAACAGGTAATAAAGAAAAAAGCAATTCCTTTAGATGGCCCGGTAAGTGGTGGTTGTCACAGAGCTACAACAGGAAATATTGCTATATTTGTTGGTGGAGAAAGAAAAGCTTTTGAAAAAATTCTTCCTGCACTAACCTCAATGGGCAGAAAAATTCTACACACTGGTGATCTTGGAACTGCATCTGTTTTAAAAGTTATCACAAATTACCTTGCATCAGTTCACTTGGTAGTGCTTGGTGAAGCTTGGACTATTGCTAAAAAATCAAATCTTGATCTAAATAAAACATACAAAGGAATAGCTGTTTCATCAGGGAATTCATTTGTGCACGAAACTGAAAGTCAGGTAATCCTAAATGGATCTTATAATATAAATTTTACTATGGATTTAGTCGAAAAAGACATGGCTTTATTTAATAACTTATCCAGAAAATTAAAAACTCCCTTAGAAATTTCTCCTTTTGTCTTAGATATATTTAAAGATGCTAATAAAAAATATGGATCAAGAGCATGGTCTTCTATGGTTGTTAAAAGACTTGAGGATAAATTTGGCTTAGATTTCAGAGCTAATGGATTTCCAGATGAGCTCACAGATAATGAAAAAGAAGAAAAAGGATATGAAATTTAATTAATATGTTAATAATCATTTATGCTTGATAAAAGAAATTTTTACATAAACGGAAAATGGATTTCACCTTCAAAAATAAATGATTTGAAAGTTATAAATCCATCAAATGAAGAGCCTTGCGCTGTTATTTCTCTTGGATTTAAAGAAGATACAGATGCTGCTGTAACAGCGGCTAAAAATGCTTTTACTAAATGGAAAGAAACTTCAAAAGAAGAGAGAATTACTCTTTTAGAAAAACTTCTAAAAATTTATAAAAAAAGGTTTAATGAAATGACTGAAGCTATTTCAATGGAAATGGGTGCTCCTATTGATTGGTCATCATCAGCTCAGACTGCATCTGGTCAATCTCATTTAGAAGATTTTATTTTAAGACTAAAAAAATTTAAATTTGAAGAGCAATTTGAATCAAATTCAAATAATCACATAGCTTATGAACCAATTGGAGTATGTGGTCTAATTACTCCATGGAATTGGCCAATAAACCAAATAGCTTTAAAAGTAATTCCAGCTTTTGCAACAGGTTGTACAATGATACTTAAACCATCTGAGATAGCTCCAATTTCGGCAATGTTATTTACTGAGATGATAGATGAAGCTGACTTTCCGCCTGGAGTATTTAATTTAGTTAATGGTGATGGAGCTGGAGTTGGGACACATATATCTGGTCACTCTGATATTGATATGGTTTCTTTTACAGGATCGACAAGAGCAGGAAAACTAATTACAAAAAATGCTGCTGATACAATTAAAAGAGTTTGTTTAGAGCTAGGTGGCAAAGGTGGAAATATAGTTTTTGCAGACTCATATCCTAATGCTGTCAGAGATGGAATTAGAAATGTAATGAGTAATTCTGGTCAATCATGTGATGCTCCAACTAGAATGCTTGTAGAAAAACCAATATATGAAAGAGCTGTCATAGAAGCAGCAGATGAAGCTAACAAAATTAAAGTAGACACTGCATCAAAAAAAGGAGACCACATAGGACCTGTGGTTTCAAAAAATCAATACAATAAAATAATTAATTTAATTAAAGATGGCATCAATGAAGGAGCAACTTTAGCCGCCGGTGGTCCAGATCGACCAAAAGGTTTAAATAAAGGTTATTTCATTAAACCAACTATATTCACGGATGTTACAAATAATATGCAAATAGCAAAAAAAGAAATTTTTGGACCAGTTCTTTCTATAATCCCATTTGAAACAGAAGATGATGCAATTACAATTACTAATAACACAGAATATGGTCTTGGTAATTACTTACAAACTGAAGACAAAGAAAAAGCAAAAAGAGTTGCAAAAAAATTAAGATCGGGATGTGTTTATATTAATGGCAATTCCGCTGATTCTGGAACACCTTTTGGCGGATACAGACAATCTGGAAATGGTCGTGAAGGTGGTGCTTGGGGATTAGAAGAATATCTAGAGGTAAAAACAATCACTGGCTGGAAATAATACTTTTTAATGGCCCATTTATTAATTCATAGAGGGTTAGCTAAGAAAAATTTCAAAGAAAATACTATTCCATCTTTTAAATATTGTTTTAAAAAGAATTATGGAATTGAAACAGATATACATTGCACAAAAGATAATAAAATTGTTTGTTTTCATGATTTTAATCTAAAAGGCACATTTAAAATAAATAAGTTTTTAAAAAAAATTAAATACCAAGAATTATTAAAAATAAGTAAATCTAAAAAAAAACCTATTCCACTTTTAAAAGATCTAATAAAAATATCAAAAAATAGGAAGTTTTTAATGTTGGAAATAAAACCTTTATTTTCAAAGAAAAATCTAAAAATTTTATTAAATGAGATTAAAAAATTAAAAAATTATGCTCTTACATCATTTAATGAAAAAAATATTATTAATTTATATAAAAAAAAAAAAAATTTAAATTTAGGTCTATTAATTCCATCAAAATTTACATTTAAAAAAATCCTATCAAAAAGTAAGAAAAAATACGTTAAATTTTTAGTTTTAGAAAAAAAATTTTTAAGAGAAAAAAAATTAGATAAGATAAAAAAAAAAATATATTTTTACACAATTAGAGACAAGAAATTGTTTAATAAGTTTAAAGATAAAAATCTTATTTTTGAAAATTTATAATTTTATTTTTTTAAATAGTTTAATCTTCCTAAAATTTCATCACGATCAATGTAATAACCTTGTAAATGCCTATGACCAGAATTGGGATCAAAAGCAGTTCTTCCATGAAGAACTCTTCTGTTATTAAATGAAAATATATCTCCAGGTGCTAGCCTAAATTTAATTTGAAATTTATCATCATGTAAGAGATTTCCAAATCTATGGTGAGCTTTATAAACTTTATCCATAATATCAGGATGACAGTCTAGTGTATCCATAGTAGCAACACTAAATCTTATATCGTTGTAATCATTATCTTTAGTTAAACTAATAGCTGAAGCATAAAAACTTCTAATTGATTCCTGTGTGTAATCTTTGTCTCTAAATTTAAGAGGTATACTCACTAAAGTATCAAAAACTTCTTTTTCATTTTTTCTTAAATAGTCTGCAACAGCAAAACCATCTACTGCAGAAGAATCTCCTCCCTCAGCAGAATTAATTAAACAATGAAGAAATTGATAGCCTGGTGGTGTTTCAAACCAAGGTAAATCCATATGATTTCTTAAAGTTTTCGCTGAGTAAGCAGAATTATTTGGTTTTGGAATATTAATAACTTCAAATGGTGTGTTAAAAAAAGTTTGTCTTGTGTGACTTATTCTATTTAAAACTGGAAATGCAGACTCTTTTTCAACTGGAGTATTTTTAACAATTGCAATTCCCTTAAAATGTAAAAGCTCAAGCCATTTCAACAAACCCTCTTCGCTATTTAAAATTTCATCGTGATCAATAGTTACAGATTCTAGATTTTTTTCTAAAGAACTGTCCCATAATTGAAAAGGAGAATTATATTTTTGTTTGTTTTTTAATGTATAACAATTTTCTCTAAGCCACTCTGAATCATAATAGCTAGTATGATCTCCTTCACTCCATTCAATTACAAGTTTTCCTTCTTTGTTTACTCTAAATTCTTTAGCACTTAAATTTTTTGAAACTTCAAGAATATTGAACATTCTATGATTTGAGTCTTTATCATGAGCTGTAGGGCAATTGTCTCTTAACCAATAATAATTAAAATTACTTTCTTCCCCATCGCTCCATTTAATATGTAAATTATTTTTATTTTTCTCAACTTTTGAAATACTAAGCATATTCCAATGATTATTTAGTTTTAAATACTTTTCAATGCACTTTATAGTTGTATTAAATAAATTGATACTTGTATTTTTAACTCATACATTATTAACTAACTTCATTAAAACTTAACTTAAGGGAGAGATAACATGAAGTTTCTAAGAAAATTAATTCTTTCAGCTTTCTTTATATCTACATTGTCATTAGTAGGAACTAGTGCAAATGCAGCTTGTAAAGCTAGATTGGGAGATTTTGACTGGAGCAGTGCCAACATTCACACAGCAATTAGTGCTTTCATTCTTGAAAAAGGATATGGATGTGAGGTAGCTGTAACAAAAGGAAGTACAACACCTATTATGGCCGCTCACTACGATGGTCAATTGGATGTAATTACTGAAGTTTGGTATGACAATATTATTGCTAACTACGAGCCACATGTTGCGGCTGGTACTATTAAAAATATTGGAGTTAATACACCAGATTCACAACAGGCTTTCTACGTGGATAAGACTACAGCTGATAAATACAATTTAAAATCTGTTGAAGACATGAAGGATCCTAAAATAGCTGCGTTATTTACAGATCCTGAAAACCCTTCAAAAGGTAGAATGACTAGCTGTATTTCAGGTTGGACTTGTTACACTGTAAACTTAGTTAAACAAAAAGAGTATGGTTTAGATGAATTCTATACTAATTTTGACCCAGGTTCAGGGGGAGCATTAGACGCTGCTATAGCAGGTGCCTTTGCTAAAAAGAAACCTATCTTTACATACTATTGGGCACCTACTGGCTTAATGGGTAAAGTTGATCTAGTTAGATTAACTGAGCCTAAGTGGAACAAAAAATGTTGGGATGATATGTCGGCAGTTGTTGAAAAAATCAAAGCAGAAGGACCAGAGGCATATACTAAGTCTTGTGCAAGTGAATACAGAGATATGGCTCTAACTAAATCTGTATTAACTAAATGGGCTGCTGCTCATCCTGCAGAAACTAAGTTCTTATCGAAGTACTCAATTCCTACTGCGACAGTTAATAAAATGTTGGCCTTCTACGAAGATGAATCAGATGGTGATATGGAGTTAACTGCTAAAGAATACTTAAAAACTGAGTCAGCTTGGACTAAATGGGTTCCTGCTGATGTTGCTGCAAAAGTAAAAGCAGCACTTTAATTTTTAAGTAATAAATAATTAAAAAGAGCCCTTCGGGGCTCTTTCTTTTATAATTAGAATATAATCATATGCTTAAAGATAAAAAAAATTTATTTAATTTAGGACTTTTGGGAATTTTTATATGGTTATTAATTATTAGTTATAATTCATCTAAAAGAAAACCTGAAACTATAGGTGAGCTACTTAACGATTTTTCGTGGTTAAGTGATTGGCCTAAATGGTTAGATTTACCTTTAATGCCATGGATTAATAAAGGGTTTAAAGCGCTTAATGAAAATTATGGTTTTATTTTTGAAGCAATAAATAATTTTTTATTATTTATGCTGATGAGTTTAAAAAACTTCTTAGTTCAAGCTCCGTGGCCTTTAGTAATTATAGGTGTTGTCATTCTTACTTACTTTGCAAGTGGTAAAAAAATTAAAACTACTGTTGCAGTTGGTTTTTGCACATTCTTTATTGGATTTTTACACCCACGTTTTTGGGATAAAGCAATTGAAACAACTTCAATTATGTTAATCAGTATTTTTTTATGTCTTATTATTGGTGTTCCAATAGGAATTTGGATGTCTAGAGCTAACAGAGTGAGAGAAAAAATTCTTCCTATACTAGATTTAATGCAAACAATCCCAGCTTTTGTATATTTAATACCAGGTATAATGTTATTTGGACTTGGTGCTGTCCCAGCAATTATTGCTACTTTTATTTATGCGGTACCTCCATTGGTTAGATTAACAGATCTTGGAATTAGACTTGTTGATACAGAGGTAACTGAAGCAGCAGATGCATTTGGAGCTAGTAGAAAACAAAAACTGTGGGGAGTTCAAGTTCCATTAGCACTACCTAATATAATGCAAGGAGTTAACCAGTGTACAATGATGGCTTTGTCAATGGTGGTTATTGCATCAATGATTGGTACAAGAGGTTTGGGAGATGAAGTTCTTTTAGGACTTCAGCAATTAAATGTAGGGCGAGCAGCTGAAGCTGGAATAGCTATAGTGCTACTAGCAATTGTATTGGATCGAATTACACAATCTTATGGAGAAACTTTACAACAACGAAACTCATCTGTTAAAAAGGATTTAAAATAATGTCTAAAATAGAAATAAAAAATGTATACAAAATTTTTGGAAATAATCCTCAATCTGTAATGCCAATGGTTAAAGATGGTGCTACTAAAGAAAATGTTTTAGAACAAACTGGACATACCGTTGGTTTAGACAATGTTTCATTGAATATCGAAGAAGGTGAAACTTTTGTTTGTATGGGACTATCAGGTTCAGGAAAATCTACATTAATAAGACATCTAAATAGATTAATTGACCCAACAGAGGGTGAAATTATTGTGGATGGTACAAATGTAATGAATTGTAACAATCAAGAGTTGATTGATTTTAGAAGACATAAGATGAGCATGGTTTTTCAAAGATTTGGTTTATTTCCACATAAAACTGTAATTCAAAACGTAGGGTATGGACTAGAAATGCAAGGAAAGTCTGAAGAAGAAAGAAATAAAATTGCAATGGAAAAAATAGAAGCTGTAGGATTAAATGGCTTTGAACATCAATACCCCAATCAATTATCTGGCGGAATGCAACAGCGTGTTGGATTAGCTAGAGCTTTAGCAACTGATACTGATATAATGTTAATGGATGAAGCATTTAGTGCACTAGATCCTTTGATAAGAAGTGATATGCAAAAACAATTAATAGATCTTCAGTCTGAGTTAAAAAAGACAATAGTTTTTATTACTCATGATTTAGATGAGTCATTAAGATTAGGTGATCATATTGGAATATTAAATGCTGGAAAATTAATACAAGTTGGAACACCAGTAGATATTATAATGAAACCTGCTGATGATTATGTAAAAGCATTTGTAAAAGATGTAAATAGAGCAAAAGTAATTAAAGCAAAAATTATTATGAAAGCTGCTAACGAAACTAAAAATATAAATAAAACAAATTTAATTAAAGTCCAAGAAGATCAATTTATTGAAGAGTTTTTACCTCAAGTCGTTTGTACTAATTCAAACTGTGAAGTCGTGGATAAACAGGGTAATGTTAAAGGATATATAACTAATAAAGAATTACAAACATCTTTAACAAAATCTTAATAAATGGCTGCCCAGTCATTAAAAAATAAAAAAATAATAATATCTGCTGGTGCTTCAGGAATTGGTTTGGCAACAGCAAAAATTTTTCTTGTAAGGGGTGCTTATGTCTATCTTTGTGATATAGATAGCAAAACTCTCAATAAATTAAATAAACATCCTTTAAAGAATAAAAGATTATTTACTTACCACTGTGATGCTTCAAACGAATATCATGTATCTGATTTTTTTGAAAAAATTAAAAAGAAAACAAAAAAAATTGATGCTTTAATTAATAACGTTGGAATTGCAGGACCCACAGGGCCACTTGAAAAGTTAAAATCGAAAGACTGGGAAAATACATTGCATGTAGATATAAATAGCCATTTCTATTTTACGAAAAAAGCTATACCTCTAATTAAGAAATCTAAAAATGGTTCAATAATTAATATTTCATCAACAGCTGGTATACTTGGTTTTCCATTGCGTTCTCCATATGCCGCAAGTAAATGGGCAATAATTGGTGTTACCAAAACATTAGCCATGGAACTTGGAAAATTTAATATAAGAGTTAACGCTGTTTGTCCTGGAACTATTAAGGGTGATAGAATGAAAAGAGTAATAAAAGATAAAGCAAAATTTACTAAAGTTTCTACAAAAATAATCGAAAAAGATTTCGTTTCAATGAGTTCAATGAAGCAATGGATTTTAGAAGAAGATATTGGAAAAATGTGCTCTTTTTTAATTTCGGATGACTCAAGCAAAGTTTCTGGACAGGTAATTTCTGTAGATGGCCATACAGAAAGAAATAATTAGATTTAGGAAAACTTCCCCTGAATTCAGGGGAAGTTAATACTAACTTAATAATCTGATTGGGAGAGAGATTAATAAAGTTAATTTTTAAAATTTATTTCTATATATTTCTTATAATGAATTAATTAAATCTGGAGCAAGCTTTTTAGATTTTCCAGAATATCTAATTGCCTTAATAGCATCTAGGTTAGAATTGTTATCGCCAACAACTACAAAACCAATCATTCCCATGCTTTTGTGTGGTGTACACCAATAAGCATAAATACCTGGGATATCAAATTTAAATTCAACATCTTTATTGTATTTAGTTTTAAATTTTTCAACACCTTCAGGAACTCCACCTTTTATAAACTCTACATTATGTCCTTTGTTTGTGGCTTTCCAAAAAACTTTGTCTCCAACATTTATTCTGACTACCTTTTCTGAAAAAACCATACTTTCTTTTCCTTGTTTATTTAACATTTCTACAGTTGCATCGGCAGCAAAAGATATAGATGTTAAAAAAATTGCTGAAAAGAAAACTATAAATGGCATGCCTATTTTTTTTACTATATTTATCATACTTAATTTAACTTTCTGCACTTAAAGGTTAATAAAAAACAATTTATGATAATCAATAAATTGTCATGATTTATATAATTGTTAAATAGTATTAATCAACTTAGCAAAGTGTAACAAGTTGCCACATTAATATTTGATCATTTTTTAAAGAAACTATCGATTTATTACCTTAATTTTTTTTCATATTTTTTTCTCATCACAAGTAAATCTAATAAATATTCATCTCTGATATTTGAAATTTTTCTAACTGATTTACCTCTTGATTGTTTTTTGGTTCCATCCACTAATCTTTTTATTAATTTATTTGATAGGTTTGGAGCCTTAAGTTTTGTCCATGGGAGTTTTAAAGCTGGTCCAAACTGTTCTAACATATGTTTCATCCCAGATTTTCCACCTGCTAAATGAAAAGTTAAAAAAGTACCCATCAATGACCATCTTAAACCAGGCCCATCCTCAATTACTCTATCTAAATCCTCCGTTGTTGCATAGCCTTCATTAATAATATGCAACCCTTCTCTCCATAAAGCTTCTTGCAACCTGTCAGCCAAGTATCCTGGTAATTCTTTTTTTACTACAATAGGATTCATTGAAATTGATCTAAAAAAATCATTAGATTTTTTTAAAATCATTCTAGAAGTTTTTTTTCCGGGCACAATTTCAACTGCTGGCAACATATAAACTGGATTAAATGGATGACCAATAATTCCTCTATAGGGATTTTTACACTTTGAAAAAATAATGGAAGGTAACAATCCTGATGAGCTTGAGGATATAATAGCGCTAGGTTTAGAATACTTTCCTATATCTGATATTAGTTTTATTTTTAATTTATAATTTTCTGTTGCACATTCTTGAATAAAATCAGCATCTTTTAATGTTTCTACTAATGAAGTTTTAAAGCTTAAATTTTTTAAATTGATTGTCTTTTTTCTAAAAAGTTTTTTTACAAATGGAAGTGATCTTTTAATTTCTCTAATTAATATTGCTTTTTGTTTAATATTTAAATCAAATGCTGTAACTTTTTTATTATGTGCTAACATTCTGATTATCCAGCCTGCACCAATAACTCCAGTGCCAATCACAGCAATTTTATTTATCTTGCTTGGCATGAATTTTATTTATGCTTGATAAGTTTTAGTTTTTCTCTTGTTTCTGCTGGTGTCATTATAGAAGAACCAAGGTCATCAATAATTCTTATAGCTTTTTCAACTAATTGTGCATTAGTTGCTAGTTTACCTTTTGATAAATATAAATTATCTTCAAGTCCAACTCTAGGATTTCCTCCCATTAATATAGTCTGGGCAACGAAAGGCATTTCGTTTCGTGAAATTGCAAATCCAGACCAAATACCTTCTTTGGGCATTATATCCAACATAGCTTGCATTGCTGAAGTAGTTGCTGGTGCACCCCATGGTATTCCTAAGCACATTTGAAACATTGGTGGATCACTTAATAATCCCTCTTTGTAAAGCTGGGCTCCAAACCACATATTTCCTAAATCAAATGCTTCGATTTCTGGTTTAACACCAATTTCTTTTAGTCTCTTAGCTGCCTTCCTTAAATCATTAGGTGTGTTTACAGTAATTGTAGAACTGTCACCAAAATTTAAAGTTCCTGAATCAAGTGTACATATTTCAGGAAGAAATTGTTCCGCATTAGCAATTCTTTCCATTACATTGGCCATGTCGGTCATAGGTCCAAAATCAAGTGGATTTTTTCCTTGTCCAATATCTAAATCACCCCCCATTCCAGTTGTTAAGTTTAAAATAACGTCTGTTTCACTTGAGCGAACCCTATCTACCACTTCTTTATATAATTCTAATCTTCTGCTTGGTTTTCCATCTTCTTCACGAACATGAATATGCGCTATTGCTGCACCTGCTTTTGCAGATTCAATTGCAGCTTTTGCTATTTGCTCTGGTGTTTTTGGCAAGTCAGGATGTTTGTTAGCTGTATCACCTGATCCAGTTACAGCACAAGATATAAAAACTTTACTATTCATCAATAATACCTCTTCATCAAGCTGGAAACATAACTCCTTATTAATTATAAACCAACCTTAATTTAAATTATATTTTTTTTTCCACTCTTTAAAGCTTTTTCATTTAATTTTTTCCTGGATTTTAAATCTTTGTATTTTTCCTGACGGTCCTTTAGGTAATTCTGAAAAAAAATAAACCTTGTCTGGAGATTTGAATTTACCTATTAAATTTTCGCAGTGTTTAATTAAATCATTCTCCGTTACGTTCTGATTCTTTTTTAAAACTACCCCTGCTTCAATTTTTTCTCCATAATGCTCACACTTAGTTGCAAATGCTGCTGCTTCTAAAATCGCTGGATGTTGATATAAAATATCATCTATTTCACGTGGAGATATATTTTCTCCACCTTTTATTATAAGCTCTTTAATTCTACCTTGAACAAAAACATAATTTTCCTCATCAATCAAGCCTAGGTCGCCTGTTAAAAACCAATCTTTATAAAAACTTTTTTTAGTTTCCTCTGGGTTTTTATAATATTCCTTCATAACATTTTTACCTCTAACACAAATTTGACCAATGGTATTTTTTGAAACCTCTTTATATTTATTGTCAACTATTATGACTTCATTTCCATAAGAAATACCTGGTGATCCATATTTATTTTTTTTTGGCGGTAATGGATTTGATAAAATTGGAGCACAAGTTTCTGTTAATCCCATTGTTTCAATCATCTTAATTTTAAATTTTTGTTCAAAATTTTTATGTGTTTCAGGAGCTAAAGCAGCTGAAGCACTTCTTCCAAATCTAACGAATGAAAGGTCTAATGAACTGATTTCATCATAAGAATATTTATTTAATAAAGAAGAAATTATAGTTGGAACTACGCTAAACCATGTACATTTAAATTTACTAATATACTTCCAAAAATTTGTGGTAGAAAATTTTT
>Ga0315339_1002619_pt1 | contig 13449 bp, 11 predicted proteins | sample ASW17metaG_FD_204514 | JGI IMG/M metagenome (GOLD analysis project Ga0315339, IMG submission 204514) | Ammonia-oxidizing marine archaeal communities from Pacific Ocean, United States - ASW #17 | ecosystem: Environmental > Aquatic > Marine > Oceanic | place: USA: California | collected 2016-12-05
TGACCATTGAGAACGTGCGGAAATTCGGCACCCCCCATGCCAGGTGCGGCACAGCGTTTCTGCTGACCGTTGTCGTCGTGTCAGTGGTCGTCTTTGCCATGCTGTTGGGGCCGTCGTTAGAATGGCGGATTGCCTCCCGCATCCTGCTTCTCCCGGTGATCGCTGCGGTGAGCTATGAATTCCTGCGCTTCAGTGGAGGCCACCAAGACGCTTGGTTCGGCAAGATGATTGCTCAACCAGGGCTCTGGTTGCAGAAGTTGACCACCAGACAGCCGGACGACCAGCAGATAGAGGTCGCCATCCACGCGATGGAGACAGCTATCGCCGCCGACGCCGGGGAGACGATTGCGAAACTGGTCTCTTCTACGGTGTCATCTGAAAATAGCGCCGGAGACGTGCGAGAAGAGAGCCCTTAACTCCGCCTCGCCGCTTGATCGATACACTACCTGATTGGCGGCATCCTGTTGGGTCTGGGTCTGACAACGCTTGTTTCACTACTAGGGCGCAACTTCGTGATTGGCGGGAAGAGAGCCTGGGTCCCCGGAAGATTGGAGTAAGAGGATTAGAGAAGAATGTGAGCGGCCTGTCCGGAATTTTTGGGCTGCCACTTGTACCAAGACCAAAAAGACTCCACTCGGCCAGGTTGTGATGGTGCTTGACCACCATCCTGACGGCCCAAGGTATCGTCCTCTTAGTGATATGTTCTCCTCCAATCATTTTATCGCCTGCAGTCTTTCGGACACCCGTCAATGACCTCATCTGAAACCGCAAGCGCCAACACTGGGGTATCCGCCTACCTAGGCCGACTCTCGGTGATAATGCGGCAGCCGGCTTTCCGGTGGTTCTGGCTGGGTAGTTCCACCCAGGCTATCGCCCAGGGAACTCAGTTCTTGGTGATCGGCTGGTTGGTGTTGGAAATCACCAGCTCATCAGCCCAGTTTGGCTTGGTCATATTCATCTACGGCGTGCCAAACGTTGCCTTCTTACTGGTTGCCGGTGTTCTCGCAGACCGGTTCGACCGCCGCTACGTTCTGATAGCGACACAGGGCGGGGTCTGCGTGATCACTACCGCCCTGGCTTTCTTGACCGTCGCCGACATTGTCGTGATTTGGCACGCCTATGCCGCAGCTGGTCTGTTGGGAGCGGTCCAGTCGCTTAATATGCCCGCCCGGATGACGCTGGTGTCTGACCTGGTCGATGAAGGGTCGCTATTGGACGCGGTGGCCATGCAGAATGCCGCAGTGCATGCCGGGCGGATAGTCGGCCCGCCGGTTGCAGGGGTTATCATCGAGGTATGGGGGTTGTCGGCAAGCCTATTCGCCATTTCAGTATGCTACGCCGTCAGTATGGCATTTGTGGCCAAGATCGACCGCACCAACCAACCTGCGCCATCCACCGGACGGTCGGTATTTAGAAACTTCACAGACGGCCTGTCGTACATCAAGAACAACTCGGTGATCCTCACAGTGATCGTCATCACCTGCTCCTTCGGCGGATTTGGGATGTCGCACTTCCAGATAATCCCGGCCATGGCCAAAGAAGTCCTGGATGTGGGTGCGGCGGAGGTCGGGTTGCTGTTGTTGGCATCAGGTGTGGGGTCTTTGATCGGAAGCGTTATGGTGCCTATAATCGGCGTCGTCCGCGTCTACCGGTCGTTGATCATCAGCTTGGTGCTGTTTGCAGTGTTCCTAACACTATTTGCCTGGTCCAGTTGGTTCTGGGTTTCGTGGGCGCTCTTCTTGGTCTTGGGCGTGGTCTCGTTGGGCTCGGTCTGGCCGTTGGCGTCAACGATAATCCAGCTTGAGTCCCCATCTGAGGTACGGGGACGGGTGATGGGCGTGCTGCAGTTCACACCGGGGTTTCATTTCCTGGGGGCGTTCCCGCTAGCCTTGGCCGCCGGAGAATGGGGATGGGGCGTGGCGATGACCGGAGCGGCGGTGATCACTCTGATCATATCCATCTGGTTTGGCCTGCTTCGCAAAGGTGCCCCTGATCTGAGCGGACGGGTCACAGACCGGGATACTGAGAGATAAAAAAGGGCGGGTTAGAAACCTGCCCCTACGAAATCTGCTATGCCGGTATGTTTCACTGCTAGCTCAGGTTCCAGCGCGGGTCTTTGTCGACCTGCTCCTTGAGGTAGTCTACGATCCAGTCCTTCACCTCATCGGCGATGTAGAAAGTAGGCTTCACCAGCTCGCTCTCGTCTTTGATAAGGCCTTCGTTCTTGGCGATGACCGCTACTTCAGTTCCTGGCATCACGCTAACCCCAACTCGCAGACTGGCCATGGCCGGGTTGATGTTGCGCAGGAAGTCCAACTTGTTATCCACGCTCTCGCGGGTCTCACCGGGCTCGCCGAACTGCTTTCCGATGTTGTAGTGCAGGCCGCCGTCATCGCACATTCGGCAGACCTCGGCCAGCGCTTCGTTCTCCTCAACAATGCTTCCCATGTCGCCTGGGTTTCCGCTCCGATTGACCATCATCACCAGGCCGCAGCCGGCGTCTTTCATCAGCCCGATCAGTTCCGTGTCGCAATTGAAGGGGGCCAGGCAGGTGTTCCACCGGATGTTGACTTCGGCCTCTATCAACTGGCTACACAATGATTTGGCGTGATCCAAGGGCAGATTGAAGCCGTTGTCGACGAAGAAGACCTTCTTCATCCCGTATTTTTCCTTCATGCTCTTGACTTCGGCCACCACCTCGTCGATGGGCCGGATGACCCGCCAACCAGACTCGTCTATCTGAGCTTCAGACGCGTTGGCCGGGTAGTAAAACCCGCCCAGCTTTGTCAGGATGCCGATACCGAAGCCTGCTTTGTTGTAACGTGCCATATCCAGGTCTTCCAAACGCGGCGGCTTAGCGAACTCCGAGGAGCAATAACCCTCATTCTGTAGTATCTGACCGCTCTTCTTGTAGACCAGCCCCGGCAGGTCAAAGTAGCTGGGCTCGCCATCATCTATTCGGTCGGCCAGGGCGGCAAAGGTCTCGCCGGCGTCTCCGGCCAGACCCAGGTCCGCTCCTAGAAGCTCAAGACATTCCGACGGCATGATGCTGAACGCCGGTCCACCGCAGACGATGATGGCATCGCTCACGGTTCGGATGCGGTCGATGACCTCTTTGCTGATTGGCAGCGCCCAGATGGTGTTCATGTAGCTGTGGTTGCTCAGGTTCCGAACGGACATACCGACCATCTGCGGTTGGAACTCCTTGACGGCGGCTTCAACTTCGGCCAGGTGGTCCTCTGAAAACATCAGGTCTAGGACCTTAACGTCGTGGCGGTCGTGGTCCAGATGCCCGGCGATGTAGGCAAGCCCTATCGGCATCGGCTGGGCGTTCAATCTGCTTTGAAGTCTGTCGTGGCGGTTGGTTGCAATCAATAAGATGCGCATCAAACACTCCTTGGTATAGTAACCCAGGCTGGGCCGAAGGTGTCAGGCCAATTATCCATCATGCCTGGTTGAATTACAAAGGGCCGTTCGGCACGTATCAGAAGCGCCCCAAATAGCTGTGCTGATGGCGTTTTGCTATTCATTGACAAATATTACTTATTCGACTAGGGTTTTTCCAGGCCCGCCCGGTCTTAAATAGACTCTATTATGGTGGTGATATGGTTACGACTATCAACGACGACATGTTCACAGCGGACGTCATCCAAGACCCGTACCGTTATTACGGGCGCATCCGGGATGAAGACCCTGTTCACTGGAACGAACTTTACGAACTATGGGTCATAACCAGGCACGACGACCTGGTTTGGCTCGCCAGGAACCATGAACAGTTCTCGAACTCAGTGTTCGCCAACGACCCTCGTCCTGCGTACCCGGCGATCTATGAGTCCGACACCGAATTGTATGACTTCGTCCGTTCGTACAACGGCAAGCAATTCATCCAGTACGACCGCCCTGAGCATCTCGAGATGCGTAAGGTCGTGCATGGCTTCTTCACACCCAAGTCCATGGAAGAATGGCGGCCACTGGTGAAATCAGCCATCGCCGATCTCTTGGATGCCGCAGAGGCCCGGGGTGACGGAGTTGACCTGATGCGAGACCTGGCGGTTCCTCTGCCGGTCTTGGTAATCGCCGAAATGATGGGTGTGCCCGAGTCGGAACGCCCTCACATCCGGATGTTGGCCGAGAAATTGCTCAACATTGGTAGGGGAGAACCCGACCGCATGCGCCCCCTGACCGAGGGCATGCAGGGAATGATCGACTATGTTAACCCGATGGTTGACGAGCGCATCAAGAACCCCAAAGACGACTTTATCTCGGTGTTGGCCAGCGGAGAAAAGTCCGGTGTCTTCACCCGGGAACAGGTACTCGTAAACACGTCGTTGCTGCTGCTGGCCGGTCATGAAACCACCATCAACCTGATCTGCAACGGTACACTGGCTTTCATGAACAACCGCGACCAGTATGATCTGTTGAAGACCGACCCTCAAGGCATGACGGTCCGCGCTACGGAAGAAGCCCTGCGGTACGATTCACCGGTCAAGTCCATCCAGCGTATCGCTTCGGAAGACGTCGAGATGCGCGGTAAGGAAATCAAGAAAGACGACCGCATCCGGTGGTTCATGTCTTCGGCTAACCGGGACCCCAACAAGTTTGAGAACCCCGACACCATGGACATCACCCGTTGGCCCAACCCTCACGTGGCGTTTGGCTCCGGAGTCCATCACTGCTTGGGTGCCACCATCGCCAGAGTGGAAGGACAGGAAGTGTTCAGCGCGTTGGCTGAGCGGTATCCAAACCTAGAGCTTAAAGACCACGACACCGAATATGAGGATAGCATCACTTTCCGCTCCATCAAGCAGTTGCCGGTGACGCTCAAGTAGCACGCAGGCAGTCAAAAAAGCAAACAAAAGAACCGACTCTCAGTTACTGGGAGCCGGTTCTTTTGTTTATCAACCTGTCCACATCGGCCATCTGGCTCGTTGACAGATATATAGTATTTAATTACTGTTCAGGCTACATAAAGTGTATACGATTAGGTTAACTATGGTGGTGTAACGGTTACGACTATCAATGACGACATGTTCACAGTGGAAGTCATTCAGGACCCTTACCAGTATTACGGCCACATCCGAGACGAAGACCCGGTCCACTGGAACGAACTATATGAGCTTTGGGTAGTCACCAGGCACGACGACCTGGTCTGGCTCGCTCGCAATCACGAGCAATTCTCCAGCCAGGTGATGGCCAACGACCCACGCCCGGCTTACCCTGCGATCTATGAGTCTGATAATGAGCTTTACGACTATGTGAAGCACTATCAGGCCGATATGTTCATTCAGCACGACCGTCCTGATCATCTGGCGATGCGGAAGGTCTTGCACTTCTATTTCCCCTCAAGTCCATGGAGGAATGGCAGCCGCTGGTGAAATAGGCTGTTAAGCAACTCCTGGACGAGGCCGAGGCCGAGGCTAGGGGCGAAGTAGATATCATGCGAGACCTCGCTGTGCCGCTGCCGGTACTGGTCATCGCCGAGATGATGGGCGTGCCCCGAGTCGGACCGCAAATACATGCGAGAACTGTCCGAGAAGCTGCTGTTCAACGGCAGGCGCGCACCGGACCGCATGCGCATGGTTGTTGTCGGCCTCAAGGGTATGAATGAGTACGTGAATCTCCTGGTCGAAGAGCGCATGGCCAACCCTAAAAACGATTTTATTTCAGTACTGGCAAACGGAGAGAAAACGGGTTTTTTCACCCGGGAGCAGGTGCTGGGTAATACGGCGCTGTTATTGATCGCTGGGCATGAGACGACCATCAACCTGACCTGCAACGGCACCCTGTCGTTCATGAACAACCGCGACCAGTGAGATCTTTTGAAGTCGGATCCAGAAGGCATGATGGTCCGCGCCACGGAGGAAGCCCTGCGACACGACTCTCCTGTTAAATCACTCCAACGCATCGCATCCGAAGACGTGGAAATCCGAGGGAAACATATCAAGAAGGATGACCGTATCCGCTGGTTCATATCTTCCGCCAACCGTGACCACCGCAAATTTGAGAGCCCTGATGTCTTGGACATAACCAGATGGCCCAATGCCCACGTGGCCTTTGGCACCGGCATCCACCACTGCCTGGGGGCAACCATCGCCAGAGTTGAAGGGCAAGGGGTGTTCAGAGCGCTCTCCGACCGGTACCTCAACCTGGAGCTGGAAAACCGTGACATGGAGTAACAGGAAAGCATCACTTTCCGCCCGGTAAAGAACATGCCAGTTTCACTTAACTGACCTAAAGCTGGCATTAAATATTGACTGCGAATTCCGGCTCCCGGTGACATTGACATCGGAAGCCGATTTACATAATGTGATATCGTCTGCGTGACTGGACTGATGATTCCGGTGGAGGAAGTTGGGTTGAGGAAGGGTCGCTTGTCCGGGCCAGGTTTATCGAACTGCAGATTCGCCGATACCGGCGGGTCAGATAGCCCTCCGCCCATCCATAGCGGGCGGGTTTTTTTTGTTACGTCGTGCCAAGGAATTCGGGTATGACCGCGCCTTCTATGGACAGGAGGGTCGGAGAGGTCGTCGAATCCACCTCCACGTCGTTTGTCGCTCAGTGCTACCAACTTGAAGGCGCTCCGGCGCTGGGCGGATTGGTGCGCACCGATTCTCCGGATATCTACGGTGTGGTTGGTAGTGTCACCACCGAACCCCTTGACTCCGCTCGGCCGGTGTTAGCCCGCGGCCAAGACTCCGATTCCGAAGATGACGTGATCCGTGATAACCCGCAACTGGCCAGGCTGCTGACCTCCAGGTTTGAGGTCTATATCGCCGGTCATGTGGAAGACGGTGTCACCCACCAGTACCTCCCACCCAGGCCGCCCAGGGTGCATTCATTCGTCTATGCCTGCGACTCTGATGAAATATCTAGCTTCACCACCACCCTGGACCTTTTGCGACTCCTGCTTAATTCTGGGGCTTCGCACTCCGATGAGATAGTCGGCGCCTGTATCAGGCAGGCAGCGGCATCGCATGACCGGCCTGACGATTTCCTGGCCTTGGCTTGCCGGACCCTGGCGGTGGAGCTATCCGCCGACGTTGCCCGGCTAAACTCCATCCTGAGGCGGGTATCGCCGTGACCCAGCCAAACGAGAACAACGGCCTCGGCCACGGTCGGATCGCCACGATCGAGGGCATGCCGTTGGGCATAGTCATTGAAGGCTCCGTCGCCAATGGGGTCGAAGTACGCCTGGACCCGGGTGTGTCCGTGGAGCAGATCAAGGTCGGCACCTTCGTGACTCTGCAAGGGACCAACAACCGGTTCTTTGGCGTGGTAAACGACGTTGGCCTGGGCAGCACCGACCCTCGCATGAAATTCACCCCTCTGCCGGCGGACGACCCGTTTGTGATCCAAGCGCTGCAGGGTACCGTGGCCTTTGGCACGATCTCGGTACTGCCCCAACTGACCTTGCCCGACGTGCTGGGCGACGAGGAAGGCCCGACCGCCGCCAAGAGCATTCCCTCTCATTTCTCCAGGGCGTTCACGGCTTCTCAGGAAGACGTGGAGAACGTCTTCGGAAGCGAAGAGGACGGCAATTTTTGGGTCGGCAGCCCGCTGGATATGGAGACCAAGCTGTGCCTGGACCTGGGCGAGTTGGTCAAGCGTTCCATCGGTGTGTTCGGCAAGAGTGGGACCGGCAAGACGTTCCTGACTCGCCTGCTGCTGGCCGGCATACTCCAGAACGGAGAGGCGTCGTCGCTGATCTTCGACATGCACAGCGAGTACGGCTGGCAGGGCCAAGACACCGACAAAGGAGTGACGGTCAAAGGACTGAAACAACTCTTCGGCGCTAAAGTCTCGACGTTTACGCTGGACGAAGAACACTCCCGCCGCCGTGGTCTGTCCACCGACGAGACCGTGCACCTAGGTTACAACCATATTGAACCTGAGGACGTTGAACTGCTGCGGGAGTCGCTGAACTTGTCGGAAGTGGCGGCCTCCGCCGCCTATAACCTCAGGGAGAAATTCGGCGAAGAGAATTGGTTGAAGGATTTCCTGGACGCTGGCAAGAACGGTTCGCTGTTGGAACTTGCTGAAGAATTACAGGTCAATGCCGGGGCGTTACGGGCATTGTACAACCGCATGGGCCGCTTTACCCGCCACGGTTTTATCGTGGAGCACAGCCGCGTCGACACTGCCGCGCAGATTATAGAGCATCTGGAACGGGGACAGCATGTGGTGCTGGAGTTTGGGCGTTACGGCGACGACGAAGCTGCCTACATACTGGTCAGCAATCTGCTCACCCGCCGCATCCACCGCAAATACGTCGAAGCCAAAGAGTCAGCCATGGGCGGCGTCGGCAAAGAGCCGCGTCCCTTGGTGATCGTCATCGAGGAAGCCCATAAGTTCCTCAATAGCGCCGTTGCGTCCCAGACCATCTTCGGCATCATCGCGAGAGAACTCAGGAAGTACAATGTGACGCTGATGGTCATTGACCAACGGCCCAGCGGCATCGACTCTGAGGTGCTCAGCCAGGTGGGTACCCGGTTCAGTTGTCTCTTGGACAACGAACGTGACATAGACGCCGTGCTATCGGGAACGTCGGGAGGCCGCGCGCTACGGTCGGTGCTGTCCCGGCTAGAAGCGAAACAGCAAGCCCTGGTTTTCGGGCATGCACTGCCCTTGCCAGTGGTGGTCCGCATCCGTGAATACGGCCCCAAGTTCTACGAGACCATCCAGGGCAACGACACGGATGAAGAGAAGAAACGCAAAGTGGACGAGCTGTTTGCCTAAGCGTAGATGATTTAAGCCTGACTGCTGCGGCCCTTAGACAAGCTCAGGTTGAACGGGAATGAGCAACCAGTATCTCGCGCCGTTCGTGGTGAGCCTCGTCGAACCATCCCCTTGGGGTAAGCCAAACAAAAGTCTGAGCTTACCGCCAAAACCTCGGCGTCCAAGCTTCGGATGGGTGCGCCTACGCCAAGAACCACACTGGCCGCCCGCCGTTCAAGGCGGCTAGGTGGTCACTTAAAGCAGTTACGGTGTGGAGAGCCTGCCATATTGGTTGTCCACCACGTCACCCTCGGCGGAGAAAGTGAAGTTGAACGTGATCAGTCCTGTTGCCCTGCTGAACTCACCATCGCCACCGGTGATGTTCCATATCAAGGAGCCGTGGTTCAATCCCTCCACAGCACTCTGGGCAATGTGGCCTGTTTCAATGGTTTCGAACTTCAAATTTCCGCGGTCGCCGTAAGTGATGGTCTTAAACTCATCGAACCCATCGCTGTTCATTACGACCTCAGACACGAATGTCACGGCCTCGCCCTTGGGACCTTAACCGGAGCACTCCACGTGGAACTGGTTATCCTTGCCATTGACGGGAGCCCATTTCCCTTTTGATTCTGTTGCGAATACAAGTTCTGCCATGATTTTCTCTTTAACTGATCTGTTCTGGGAAATATGAGGACTCAGAGCCTCAAGATGCTGCCACCTGTCTCGGCTATGTTAATAAGAATCACGAGTGGTGTCGCGTTCGATGATCAAGCCAAACACCGCACCGGCCGGCCACCGTTCAAGGCAACTATGTCGGACACCATAGGGCTCAGGTCTAAGACGGTGCCCGCAGGCTCCCACCGGAGTTCAGAGTAGGCCCGGTGCAGGTTGCCGACGATGCGTTCCGAGTCGTGCCATTCGGAGAACCGGCCTAGGTCTGCCTGCCGTGCGGCTTCCAACGGAGACAACCCGGCTTCAAAGGAGTCACGGGCTGTGTCCTGAATGAAAGTGAGGTAGGCCTCGATATCGTCCATGACCGATGGTCCGCAGACCGAGCCGTGTCCCGGAATAATCATCTCAGCGCCAAGCTCCCTGAGTCGTTTGATGGCCTGCAACGACCCGGAGACAGATCCCATGGCCACGAATGGTGTGCCTTGATTGAATATCAGGTCGCCGGAGAACAACAGCTTGCGGTCCGGCAGCCAGGCAACGATATCGTTGGTCGTGTGGGCCGGCCCCATGAAGATCAACTCGATCCGTAGGTCATCCAAATGGAGCTCCATGCGGTCATTGAAGGTGATCGTCGGCGGGGCCAATTCCAGATCGCCCCATTCCACGTTGGGAAAGAGCGGGTGGAGCGCCTGCAATCCGGTGTCGATGACCGTCTGCCGGCAGAGTTCATGCCCGATTATGGAAGCATCGGTGACCAAGTAATTGCCGTGGGTGTGGTCGCCGTGGTGGTGCGTGTTGACCAGGGTTTTCATGGGCAACGAAGACACGCCTCGTACAGCCTCAAGATATGCCTTGGTGCGTGCTTCGGTAAAACAGGTGTCGATCAAGGTGAGGGAGTCCTTGCTCTTGATGAACCCGGCGTTATTCAAGCCCCAACTGCCGTCTAGTTGGACATAGGCGTAGATACCAGGGCTAACCTCCTCGATAGTGGGCTGAGGTAGTTGTGCGGCGTCATGGTCGTGGGCAGTGGTCATGTGTTCGTCCTTCCCCGCCCCTTTTCTGAATGCAGCCACGGTGGAACAAATATAGGGGCGACGATGGCCGTGGTCAACCAGGGTTCAGGCCTTTGTTGTAAGTAGCCACAAATTGATAAACTGGAACAAAGAGCTAAATCACTTGAATTCCCATTAGTAAGAAAAATGACTAATTAAGGCGAATTTTCCCTATGTTATGACCGGTGAAAAATTCAAAGAATTTATGAACAAAATCGTTTCCACCGGAGTACCAAATCTTGCAAATAAGCAGTTTATCGATTCACTGGGGTTCACATCATCGGACCACCGTAGATTTATTCCTGTAGTGAAGAATATTGATTTCATCGATGCGTCTGGTAAGCCAACGAGGCATGGAATTCATGGAAGGATACCAAGAATGGTCCAGCCACGTTAGGAGCACAAATAAAGAAAGGATACGCTGGATTTTTCGATTGCATCCGGACGCACACTTAACTGATCGAGGAGCATTGAGGAATTATTTCGCTACAGAGTCGCAGCGAGGAGAGAAATCCGTTGGCGCAATGGTAAACACTTTCAAAGCACTATGTGAGTTGGCCGTGTTTGATGATAAAACTACAACCCCGGGCCCATCTGCCGTAACGGTTGCTGCGCTTGAACTAACGTTGAGCGGCGAGCACAAATCTAATCAGATTGCCGAGATCCAAGGGTTAACCATAAATATACAATTAACTCTCCCAGAGTCGACGGACCCGGTCGTTTATCAAGATATATTCAAGGCTATGAATGAATATTTGATCGGCAGAGGCCAGTGATCCTGGAAGAAGCTCTCAGTCGAATTCACCTCCTGAGAGAGTCGTGGGACAAGACCTTGTCGACAGTCGAGGAATCACCAAGACGCATAGTTACCCTCGAAGCAAGCTATAAATATAAAAAGGTAGGGGATCTCTCGCTTAAGCAAGACGATTTGTTCCGGCGGGCATTTCGGTGCGTCGAAAACGAACTGTACCGAGCCGCCCATGTAATGGGATGGGCGGGGTTTGTAGATTTTCTGCATGAAAAATTTGCTGAATATACATTCGTAAAACTGAGAAACGCTATGCCGAACTGGAACATCGCCGTCGTCGAAGACCTGCGTGAGAGGTCTGATTTTCAATTAATCGACGCGTCTAGAAAAATTAACTACCTTCGAAAAAACGAACAGAAAGCGCTTCATGGTCTGTTGAACAAGAGAAACGAGTGCGGACATCCAGAGGATTATTATCCGGGCATGAATGAAACCCTAGGGTTTTTGTCGGAGTTGCTAAACCGAATCAAGACGTTTCAAGCCAGGCCGCTATGAATTTACTTCGGTGACCAGTTACGCCGCTTGAAAGATGAGATTTGGGATAGATTTCTCATCGTTCAAGCTGCGCCCGCTACGTTTTGTGGGTGCAGTTTTGTGTTTAAACAACACGAATAAACAGAATCTCCTGCGTAGTGTTGATACTTGAACTTGCCGATAATATTGTTAGACTCCTGCAGATATCTTTTTAAGGACACCTCTCATGCCCACTACCGCCCCCTTCGGCTCATGGCAATCGCCTATCACCACCGACCTCATCGTGTCCGGGTCCATCGGCCTGGGCCAGGTTGCCCTCGACGATGAAGACATCTACTGGCTGGAAATGCGGCCTTCAGAAGGCGGCCGAATGGTGCTGGTCAAACGGGACTCCGAGGGCGAGGTGTCGGACATCACGCCGGAGCCGTTCAGCGTCCGCAGCAAGGTCCATGAGTACGGCGGCGGCGCCTACCTGGTCCATGACGGCGTGGTCTACTTCTCTAACTTTTCTGACCAAAGGATGTACCGCCATGACCAAGGCGGTACTCCCGAGCCCATAACCCCCGAGGCCGACATGCGCTACGCCGACGGCTGCTACGACGCCAAACGCGACCGCATCATCTGTGTCCGGGAAGACCACAGCTCAGTAGGAGAACCGATTAACGCCATCGTCGCTATGGATGACAAAGGACAGGCCGAACAGCTGGTTCTTACCCAAGACTCTGATTTCTGCTCCAACCCGCGTATCAGCCCTGACGGCTCCACGCTGGCCTGGTTGACCTGGGATCACCCCAACATGCCTTGGGACGGGACGTTCTTGCTGACCGCCAGTTTCGATGCTGATGGCCAGTTGGGCGAGCCTCAGGTGGTGGCCGGCGGCAGGACTGAGTCCATCTTCCAGCCAGAATGGTCGCCCGATGGCGTGCTCCATTTCGTATCCGACCGGAGCGGTTGGTGGAACCTATGGCGCTGGGAGAACGGCCGGGTGCGGCAGTTGACCAGTCGCAGCGCCGAGTTCGGCAAACCCCAGTGGGTGTTCGGCTCAGGCACCTACTCTTTCGCCTCCGCCGAGTTGATCGCCTGTAGCTACGTTGAGGGCGGAGCCTGGAAAGTTGCCATGCTCCATATCGAGTCAGGGATGCTGCTGGCCATCGACACCCCATTCTCGGAGATGGGCCGGGGCGACATCCAAGCAGGCGATGGCAAGATCGTATTCATAGCCGGTGCGCCGTCGTTGCCTATGACCCTGGTATTGTTTGATCTTGCCAGCAGCAGTTGGCAGGAACTCAGAAAGGCCCACGATCTGGATATAGACCCTGCCTACCTGTCCACCGCTCAGCCGGTGGAGTTTCCTACCGAGGACGGCAAAACGGCCCACGCCTTTTTCTATCCCCCACGGAACGCCGAATTTCAGGCGCCGGCGGGTGAAAAACCGCCGCTGCTGGTTAAGAGCCACGGGGGCCCCACCGGAGCGGCATCCATGGCGCTGGACCTGGGGATACAGTTCTGGACCAGCCGTGGCATCGGAGTCCTAGATGTGAACTACGGAGGCAGCACGGGCTATGGCCGGGAGTACCGTGAGCGGTTGAACGAGTCTTGGGGGATCGTGGACGTTGATGATTGCTCCAATGCCGCTCTGCACATGGTTGGCCGGGGAGAGGCCGATGGCGACCGGTTGGCCATCGACGGCGGGAGTGCCGGCGGCTATACCACCTTGGCCGCCCTGAC
>Ga0315339_1002620_pt1 | contig 13446 bp, 14 predicted proteins | sample ASW17metaG_FD_204514 | JGI IMG/M metagenome (GOLD analysis project Ga0315339, IMG submission 204514) | Ammonia-oxidizing marine archaeal communities from Pacific Ocean, United States - ASW #17 | ecosystem: Environmental > Aquatic > Marine > Oceanic | place: USA: California | collected 2016-12-05
TCGCGCCGGCGCCCGCGTCGCGGTCTGTGCGCGGCATGCGCAGCGTCTCGCTGCGCTGGTTGGCGAGGTCGAGGCCTTCAATGGCCGAGCGATCGCGATCGCGCTCGATGTCACCGACGGCGATAGTGTGCAGAATGCGGTCGAGACGGCCGAGACCGAACTCGGCCCGGTCACGATTCTCGTCAACAATGCCGGGGTGGCGCGGCCCCGGTATATCGTCGATCACGACGAGGCCGACTACGACCACATTATGGATACCAATCTCAAGGGAGCCTGGCTCGTCGCCACTGAACTCGGGCGCCACATGATCCGCCACGGCCATGGCGGCAAGATCGTGAACATGTCCTCGATCGCCTCGTCCGACGTCGGCCGGCAGCTCTCGCTGTATGGCATGTCCAAGGCGGGACTGGAGTTGATGACCCGGGCCATGGCCAGGGAGTGGGCGCGCCACGACATTCAGGTAAACGCCATCGCGCCCGGCTTCATTCTCACCGACATGAACCGGGGGTTCTTCGCGACCAAGCAAGGCCAGCAAGCGATCGCACAATTCCCGCGTCAGCGGATCGGCGAGCCCCGCGATCTTGACGGGCTGCTGCTGCTGTTGGTGTCCAACGCTTCGCGCTTCATCACCGGCAGCGTCGTCGTCATCGACGACGGGCAATCGCTGTAGCTCAGGCGGACAGCCGCTCCCCGATCCCGAGTTCGGCGATCATGGTCTCGCGCATCACGAATTTCTGAATCTTGCCGGTCACCGTCATCGGAAACGAATCGACGAAGTGGATGTAGCGTGGGATCTTGTAGTGAGCGATCTGGCCCTGGCAGAATTCACGGATCTCGTCCTCGCTCGCCGCCGCGCCGTCGCGGAGCATGACCCACGCGCACAGCTCCTCGCCGTATCGGTCGTCGGGGACGCCAATGATTTGCACGTCGGCGATCTTGGGGTGGCCGTAGAGGAACTCCTCGATCTCGCGCGGATAGACGTTTTCGCCGCCGCGAATGACCATATCCTTGATGCGGCCGACGATGTTGCAATAGCCCGCCGCGTCGATCGTCGCGAGGTCGCCGGTATGCATCCAACCGGCTGCGTCGATGGCCTCGGCGGTGAGTGCGGGGTCACCCCAATAGCCGAGCATCACGGAATAGCCTCGCGTGCAGAGCTCGCCCGTCTCGCCGGGGCGGACGACGCGGCCCTCGTCGTCGACGACCTTCACCTCGACATGAGGGTGAACACGGCCGACCGTCGCGACCCGCCGCTCGTGGGGATCGTCGATCGAGGTCTGAAAACTAACCGGGCTTGTTTCCGTCATACCGTAGGCGACCGTCACCTCGTCCATGTGCATCTCCTCCACGACCCGTTTCATGACTTCGGTCGGGCAGGGCGAGCCCGCCATGATGCCGGTTCTCAAGGAATCTAGGTCGAACCGCGCGAACTCAGGATGCCCGAGTTCGGCGATGAACATGGTGGGCACGCCGTAGAGCGCCGTGCAGCGCTCCATCTGCACGGTCTCGAGGACCGCGAGCGGGTCGAATCCCTCACCGGGAAAGACCATCGCCGCGCCGTGGGTGATGCACGCGAGGTTGCCGAGCACCATGCCAAAACAGTGGTACAGGGGCACCGGGATGCACACCCGATCGGCGTCGGTCAGCGCCAGGGCCTGACCGACGAACAGGCCGTTGTTGAGAATGTTGTGATGGGTGAGCGTGGCGCCTTTAGGGTGCCCTGTGGTCCCGCTCGTGAACTGAATGTTGACGGCCTGGTCGAACTGCAGCAGAGCCGCCAATTTGGCGAGCCGCTCTCGATGCCTCGCCTCGCCTCGCATCAGCACGTCGGCGAACCGCAGGTAGCCCGGCGCCGCACCATCAATCTGAATCAGCGTGCGCAGGCTGGGCAGTCGTTTGGCGCGCAGGGCACCCGGCGCGGCACCTGTGATCTCTGGCGCAAGCTCTGCCAATATGCCGACGTAGTCGCTCGATTTGAACGCCGTCGCCGTGATCAGCGCCTTGCAGGCGACCTTGGTCAGCGCGTATTCGAGCTCGGTCAATCGATACGCCGGGTTGATGTTGACCAGGATAAGACCGGCCTTGGCGGTGGCGAACTGGGTGATCACCCATTCCGCGTTGTTGGGCGACCAAATGCCGACCCGATCGCCGGGCTCAAGCCCCAGCGCCAGCAGACCGGCGGCACAGGCGTCAACCCGCTTGCTCAGGTCGGCGTAGCTCCAGCGTACGTCCTGGTGAGGAACGATCAGCGCCGTCGCGGAGGCGCCGTGTACATAGCTTTGGGCCAGTTTCACCATTTTCGACCGCTCCTCTTGTCGGGCGGCTCGCAAGCTCAGGCGCAGGTTCGCCAAATTGTACTACTATTCGCGGCAAGCGCAGATGACGAGGGGGCCGAAATGGCCTGGACGACTCGCGTGACTGTGGGCGGGTGCAGCCTTTTATTGGTGCTCGTCCCGGGCCTGTTGCTCGCTGTGAGCACCGTCGCTCACGCCGAGCATCGCGTGCTCGATGGGCACGAGATATTCGATCTCCTCGCCGGCAACACCGCCATGGGCGTCACTGGTGGCACGGCGTTCCGCCAATACTACTACCCCGATGGCCAGACCATTTGGCTCATGGAGGGCGGCGAGCCCGCCAACGGGCGCTGGCGACTCACCGAGGAGGGAAAGTATTGCGTGCTCTTCCGCTTTGGTGATTGGGCTTGTTACGCCGTCACGGCGGACGGTGATTCGGCGATCTGGGTACGTGAAGGTAATCGGCCGTTTCCGGCACGCGTCGTTAAAGGACGTCAGCTCTATTTCGACTGAGGACAAGCGCATCCGCCATAAAAAGGTGACTAGACAGCCGAAAACGATCGCAAGTGCGTTGCCGAGATGCCGGATGTCCCACTGTCGTTCGAGAAATGCTTAGCGAGCCTTGGTCCGGCATAGCGCTTGATTTCCGCCGCTGTCAGCACGCTACAGCCGATAGACGCGGGCGGCCGTGTCGTGGAACAGCTGGCGCTTCTCGTCGTCCGAGAAGTCCTTGACGATCTCCTTGTAGGCGCCGAACAGGCCATCGTAATCGCTGAACAGTTTGTCGACCGGATAGTTCGACGTGAACATGCAGCGGCTTGGGCCAAAGCACTCTATCGCGTGCAAGACCATCGGCCGTAGGCTTTCGATCGTCCAGTCATGGTCGAACATGACGAAGCCCGAGAGCTTGACCGTCGTATTGGGCACCTTGGCGAACGTGGCGAGATCGGTGCGCCAGCGCGCCAGCGCCTCGTCGCTGCCGTCGAACGCGAAGCCGATGTGGTTAAGGACCACCGTGGTGTCGGGAATCGTCACCATCGCCGCTGCCGCGTCGACCAGCTGGTTGAAATTGACGCCGAGGTCATAGGAGAGGTTGTGCTTCCTGAGGGCCTTTAGGCCGGTCCGCCAGGCATTGTCGCTGAGGTAGTCGCCACGGTCGGTGAACCGATAACTCTCGTTGTCGCTCCAGTTGACCATGTGGCGGATGCCGCGGACGTTGGGGTACGCGCAGTGCCGATCCAGCAGGGCCTCGAAACCGGGGTCGTGGGGTAGGCCGGCAGCGACGAAGCCGTGCGGGAAGCCGTGCTTGTCCGCGACGCCCTGGAGCCACGCCGTTTCGGCTACCGGGTCCTTGTCCTCGTCCCAGTTGGCCTCGAGGTGGACCGACTTGACAACATTCTGGTTTTTGCAGTCGTCGAGGTAGTTCTCGATCAAATAGCTCTTGCACATGGCACCGTAGTCGCCGAGCAGCGCCATTCCGTGGGCCTCGCCGGTCAGCCACGAATACGATTTGTTCTCGAGGTCCCAGAGGTGGTGGTGACCGTCAATGATTTCCAAGTCGGCCATGGTCACGTCTCCTCTTAGCGAATTCCTTGCTCACATTATAGCTGCCACTCGCGCTTCGGTACGCTTCAGTTGACGATCAGGTCGAGCGAGGCCCGGGACAGCGCTTCCGCTCCGGTCTCGCCGACCAGGCTGGTGCGGCCGAGCGTCATGGCGAGGCCAGAGTCGCTGTCAGCGATAATCATATGGACGAAGAACACCATGCCGGGCGCCGCCTCGATCGGGTTGTCGCGATAGAGCATCGGCCAATCCATCCACGACGGCGCGAAGGTGGTGCCAAGCGAATAGCCGCAGGCGTTCAGGCGATGGGCCTGGTAGCCGGCGTCGTCGAGTACCCGGGCGTGGGCATCGAAGGCCGCGCCGATCGCTCGCCCGGGCTGCAGTTCGGCCTCGACTGCGAGCAGCGCCTCACGGGCAACCGCGTGCATCTCGATCTGGGCTTGCGGCGGCGTCCCGAGACAGATGGTGCGCATCATCGCCGCGTGGTAATGGCGAAAGCTGGCCGCCCATTCGAGCGTCAACTGATCGTTGACCGCCAGATGGCGGCGGCCAGCCTGATAGCGGCACAAGAGCGCGGCCGCGCCTGAACCAATGATGAAATTGTTGCCGGGGTAATCGCCATCGCCGCGGAACACCGCGCCTTGCATCGCGGCCAGAATCTCGCCCTCGAAAGCGCCGGGCCGGGCGAGCGTGCGGGCCTCGTCGAGCCCCGCGTCGGCGAGCGCCGCAGCCTCGCGAACATAGGTGATCTCGGCCGGGCTCTTGACCAGGCGCAGGGCGCTGATCAGCTCCGAGGCGTCGGTCAGCGTGCAGAACCCGTCGAGCCCCGCGTCGAGGCGCTGGCCGTTGCGGGCGGTCAGCCCATTGGCCTCGTATTCGACGCCGAGCCGACGGCCGGCGCAGCCCACCTCGCGCAAGATCTCGCGCAGTTCGCCAGCCGGATGGGCGTCGGGTCCGTCGACCCAGACGCGAATCTGCTCGATAATCGAAGTTTGTTGCGCCTGACGGAGATCGGGTGAGCGGGTCAGCAGGAACATCCGCCCGTCGGCGCCGAGATAGAGGCACTGAAAGAAGCAGTACCCGAAGCTGTCGTAGCCGGTGAGGTAGTACATGCTGCCCTGGCGGAACATGAGCAGCCCATCGAGTTCCTTTGCCGACATAGCGCGGCAGGCCGCGTCGCGGCGGCCGGCGAGCTCCTCGGCGCTGAAGTGGAGCGGCACTAGTTCCCGTCGCCGAGGCTGGTTTGGGCCCATGCGGCGGCGGCCAGCAAATTCTCGTCGCGCCCGTGAGGGCCGATCAGCTGGATGCCAAGCGGCAGCCCATTCTCGGCGCGATAATGCGGCAGGTTGACACAGGGCACGCCGAGCAGCGTCCAGATACGGTTGAACAACGGATCGCCCGTGGCGCCGATGCCTTCGGGCGCGGCGCCAACCGAGCTTGGCGCGAGCAGTACGTCATGACCGGCGAACACCGCCGAGAGCTCGATCCTGCACGTGGCGGCGCGCTCTTGGGCTTCGCGATATGCGGTGTGGGGGATGGCGCGGCCGTCCTCGATGATCTTCACCATCGTCTCGCTCATCTTTGCGCGGTGCTCGCGATGCTCGTAGTTGAACGAGCGTCCGGCCTCAAAGGTCATGACGGTGAGCTGGTCGGCTACCATCCGACTAAAACTCGCCGGCAACAGTGCCTCCGCCACCTCGGCGCCCGCGTCGGCCAAGCGCTCGGCGGCCGTCTCGACCGCATCGTGCATCTCGGCATCGGCTTGCGCCCACTCGTGGGTGCGGCACAGGCCGACGCGCGGCGGCGCGCCATTGGTGGTGTGAACCAGCGGAATGCCTAGCAGCACCGCGCGCATCAGCGCGGCGTCGGCGACATCGCGGGTGAACACACCGAGCGTGTCGAGCGATTGGGCGAACGGCTTGATGCCGGCCATTGCGAAAAGCCCGTAGGTGCCCTTGTAGCCGACGACGCCGCAGAACGAGGCCGGGCGGATCACCGAGCCGGCGGTCTGGCTGGCGAAGCCGAGCGGCGCCATGTGTTCGGCGACAGCTGCCGCCGAGCCGCTCGACGAGCCGCCAGGCGTGTGCGAGAGATTGTGCGGATTACGGGTCTTGCCGGGATGGAAATAGGCGAACTCGGTGCTCACCGTCTTGCCCATGATGACCGCGCCGGCCTCGCGGCAAGCGGCGACGCATGAAGCGTCCCATGGCGCCCGGTGCTCGCCATAGATGGACGAACCATAGGCGGTTGGCATGTCGACAGTATCGATAATGTCCTTGATGGCGATCGGAACGCCGTGCAGGAGACCGCGCGCCGGTTCGGCGTCGCGCGCGCGGGCCTGGGCCAACGCGTGGGCACCATCAAGATGCTGCCACGCGCCGATTTCCGTCTCGCGCGCCTCTATCCGCGCCAGGCACGCCTTGACCAAGGCCTCGCTGGTGAGCTCGCCAACGGCGATTCGAGCGGCCGCCGCGCTCGCCGTCAACTCGTGGGGTGATGTCATGGTCGGGCTCATTCGCTGTTGGGGTAGTAGCAGAACTCAACCGACACGAAGCCGGTATCGCTGCGAAAAGGACCGTGCGGCACACCGGCCGGCCGGCACACGTAGCTGTTGCGGGGAATGCGGTCAACGACTACGCCGCTGCCATCTATGCACAGCAGTTCTCCTTCGAGAACCAGGACCTCCTCGACGTAGTCATGGGCCAGCACCTTGTCGAACCGGGTACCCGGTTCCCAGCGCGTCAGCGAGGTCTGCCGGCCCTTTCTTTTCGCTTCGTCGAGGTGGCCGGCCAGCACCTTGCTGCCGACGCCCTCGGGGTAACCGGCCGGTCGCTCCCAGCCGTCCTCCAGATCGAGAAGCGCGAAGTCGGAATAATCGGGCGCCATAACGATTTTCCTTCCGGTTCGGGATCACGATAGGATAAACGCGCGCAACACCTGCTCGGTGCGGTCGGGATCGTCGCGCTGCACGCCATGACCGCAATCGGCGAAGCGCTCGAATCGAACCAGTTCGGGCGGTAGCGCAGCCACGATCTCCTCGGCGTCGGCGAACAGCGTGATCGAGTAGCGCTCGCTCGCAAGCGCCAGCGTCGGGCTCGTGATTTGGCTCAACTCGGCGAGGAAGTCGTAGCTGCGGATCTCGCCGTTGAGGGCGACGAAATGGTGCAGCACGTTCTGGTTGATGATCGGCAGTTTGGTCAGTGCCGAATCGGAGGTGCAGGTGTAGAGCGGCATGCAGGTCTCGATGAACGGCTCCCACGTCTCGGGACCCAGTGCATCGAAATAGCCGGCCGCCCGCGCGCGCGCTTCGGCGCCGCCGAGCTTCTCGAATACGTCGAGCGCCCGGTCGAAGCGCATCCGCCCGGCGGTGCTCGTCGACAGGATGAGCTTGGAGAGCGCGCCTGGATAGCGCAGGGCGTATGCCTGGGCGACCATGTCGCCGAACGACTGACCGAATAGGATGGGCTGTTCAATCTCAAGAGCGGCGCACAGCACGTGAAAGTCATCAGCCCATTGGGCCAAGGTCCACTCGGCCTTGTTGCCACGATCGCTGAGGCCATTGCCACGGTGGTCGTAGTAGACGAGCTGGACCGCATCGCCGAGGCGCGGAAAGAACGTCTTGAAGGTGGCGTGATTGAAGCCCGGCCCGCCGTGCATCCGGCACAGAGTCGGCTTCTCACGCGTCATCGCGCCGTCGGGGACGAGCTTGGCGCCGTCGATGTCCGCGAACAGGCGAACATCGCCAATACTGACCCGCATAACTGTGGCCTCCCCGAGTGCGCCTACCTTAGCGCGCAACGCGTTGCTTGAACGAGGCGAGCTTGGGGGACTGTAGATAACGCAGCGTGCGCTTTAGGCTCTCGTACTCGAAGCTAGAATGCTTCCAGTCAAAGAACACGAACTCGCAGCCGGCGGCCTTCATGATCTGGCCGATGCCTGGCGTATCGAACTCGACCAGCATGGTGCCGATCTTGGGGCGGCGGGTTTGGGTCATCTTTTTCAAGGCTTGGGCCATCGTGAGCCTCGCGGTTTTGTCATGCGTAGCGCTCGGCAGGCGCCGGCGCAGTTGAGTCCGTCAAGGTCTTAGCCCAGCCCGGCGCCAAGTTCCAGACGCGGTCGTAGCGGACGTGGATGCGCTATGACTTTGCTGGTGTGGCAACCGGTGACGAAGAGGGGGCGAGATGGCGAGTCGAAGCGAGTTCGTTGAGGGTCTGGTGAGGCGGTTAACCCTGCTCGGCGAGGTGCAGTCACGCCCGATGTTCAGCGGGTATAACTTGTTCGTTGGTGACCTGATGTTCGCGTTGATCACTCGCGCCGCGGTCTTCCACCTCAAGGCTGACGACGAGAACCGCACCGCCTTTGAGGCCGCCGGGGTGAAGCCCACGGCAAGATGCCTTACCACCAGGTGCCGCCCGCAGTAATGGAGGAGGCGGGCGCGCGCCTCGAATGGGCGGAAGGCGCGAACATCGCTGCGCGGCGGGCCAAGCCCGCCAAGGCCAAAGGGATGTCCAGGCGCTAGCTCATCTAGCGGCGGGCGAATTGGATAGAGCCGTACATCGTCTGCCATCCCGATCCGTCATCGCCCGGTTCCCCGTCAGTTCGGTCAGCAACGCTATACCGCGCTTCACGGCCGGGCGCGCATGAGGTGGCGACGACCCCCTAGCTGTCACACGGAGCGATTGGCCGGAGCCAGGGTGCCGAGGCGGTGAAGGCCAGCGCGTCCAATGAGGGTGCCGATGATCGCGAGGTTGAACAGATTGAAGCCGACGCCGATGAAAAATGCCGGTTCATAGGAGGCGGTTAGATCGAACACGAACCCGCCCAGCCAACCGCCAATCGCCATCCCAATCGTCCCCCCGAAGATCACGACCCCGGTGTACCGACCAATTTGGCCGGCCGGCATGTACTCGCGTACGACGACGGGATAGCAGGGTGTAAGCCCGCCGTACCCGAGGCCGTAGATAGCGGCTACGACATAGAGGGCACCGACGCCGTCGACCAGGGCGAGCGCCACCAGCATCACGGCTTGCACGCTGGAGAACACGAACAGCGCGCGCAGCCCGCCCAGGCGTGCCGTCAGCAGACCGACGCCGAACATGCGGCTGAAGAAACTGGTGAGCAGCATCAACGATAGCATCTCGGCGCCGCGCGCCGCCGAGATGTCGAGGTCGCTGGCGTAAGCGACAAGGTGGGCAAGCGGCAGCGACATCGCGACGCAGCAGCCGATGATGGCGACCGATAACACGACCTGAAGCTGGCCCGGCGAAAAGCCAAGGTCGCTTGCCGACACGGACTTTGGCTCCTGCGGACGCACACTCGCGGCGGCCGTGCTGTCGGCGCTGGACGCCGGCCGGTCGGGGTTGCGGCGCAAGAGCACGCTTAGCGGCACCATCATGCAAATGGCGAAAATGCCGTACCACAAAAACGTGTCGCGCCAGCCGATGGACTCGTTGAGGTAGCGAAGCAGCGGTGGCCACAACACGCCGGCGAGGCTTTGGCCGCTGGCGACAAAGCCGACGGCGCCGCCGCCGCCAGTTGGGAACCAGCGCATGACGTTGGCGATCAGTGGGGTGAATAGGGTCGATTGACCCAGCAACCCCATCATCAAGCCCCAGACGAGGTAAAACTGCCACTCGGTCGCGACGAACGCGGTGGCCACCGCCCCAAGCCCGATCATGAAACCGCTGATGGTCGCCGGACCCGCCATTCCGCGCCGGTCCAGCCAATATCCCATGGCGATGCCGCCCAGCCCGCCGCCAATGAACTGCAGGGAATAGCCCAATGACGGCACCGCGCGCGGCCATCCGAACTCGGCGGCGATGGATTTGAGGGCGATCACCAGCGCGAACATGGCGCCGCTGCCAACGACCAGCAGCAGCAGAGATGCGACCAGGACAACGAACCGGTAGTTCCGGTTCCAAACGTCGCGAAAAGGCTCGTTCAAGATTAGGCTCCCGGTGCCGGAGTTCACGCGGCGGGGTTGAGCGCACGGAGATGGGAGGGGAAGGCCGGCCGGCGCACGTTAGCGCTCACGCGCTAGGCCCTCAACCATCACCCACGCGCGGCTCAACGGCGAGCTGGCGATGGCGCCGTGGTAGAGGAAGCACGCTAGCTGATAGACGAGCTAACGCGGCTCACCGGGGAAACTTAGACTGCCGCGATAACCTCAGCGGTGCATGACCGCCTGGCCCGCGAGAGGGAGCGGCGCGCACCGATGTTGAGCTGTGCCGGAACTCTCTCCGGGCCCTGATCCTCGCGGGGTCCTAATCCTCACGGGGCGAGACTCGCCGTGGCGGCCGGCAGCGAGACCATTGGCAGGCCGCCGATCTCACGCACCAATTTGACGCGAATCGCCCGGGCGAAGTCCTCGTAGCCGGCGGCTGACATCACGAATGCGTCAGCGCCGACAATGACCTTGGCGAGGTAGTAGGCGTCGAGGTCGGGCTCCTCGTTGAGGATGGCAAGTCCGTTAATGGTGATGCCCGCGCTTCCTGCCCGATCGCGCGCAAGGACCGTGAGGATGCCTTCGTTGCTGGACCCATCGCCCGACACATCTATCGTTTGCCGCCGCCCCGCGAACGGGCTCTCCGCCAACAACAAGGTCGCGAAATCGATCGCTGAGCCGATCGCGGTGGCGCCGGCCGCGAAGTAGCGCGGCATCGTGTCAAGGCGCGCGGCGAGTGCGTGCGCCCCGGCGGCATCGCGAATGGCTGACCACTCTAGCGCTAACCTGCGCTGCTCAGCTGCCGACCACTGGACGACGGCGACGGCGACTCCGTCGGGCGCGAGCGATTCGATGGCGGCGGCTACGGCTTGATCGCGGAACGCCTTGGCGAGCCCGTGAACCTGAAAAAAGAACTCCTCGCGGCTCACGCTCGCCGACGCATCGATAGCCAGGATTAACTCAAGGTCGACGGTCTCGGCCCTGGCATTGGGCGGCGCGAGCCCAAGTGCCAGCAGCGGCACGGCCCCGAGGACTTGGCGCCTCAAGATTGAGCGCCATGGTCTCGCGGGGTGCGCCATGACGAGCATGGTGCCCGTTTCGTACCGCGCACGACAAGCGGCAGTAACCTACGCCCGGCGATGCTATGATCGCTGCTCACCGAATTGAGGGAGAAGAGATCCATGAACAAGAAACATGTTCCTGACACCATCGCGGCGCCGATCGCGGCCTATAGCCATGGTGTCGAGATACCGGCCAATGCGCGGATCCTGCACACCGCCGGCCAGGTAGGTCTTCGGACCGACGGAACCACCCCCAAAGACATCACGGCGCAGACCGAGGTTGTGTGGACCAACCTGGTGGCGATCTTGGCATCGGCGGGCATGGGCATCGAGGACGTGGTCAAGGTCGTGACCTACGTCATCAACGAGGATGATTTCTGGCCTATGGCGCAGGCGCGCGCCAAGTTCTTGGGCGATGCACGGCCGGCCTCGACCGGGGTGATCGTCAAGGCATTGGCCAAACCCGATTGGCTCGTTGAGGTCGAGCTAATCGCCGCCAAGGCCTGAGCCAACCACCGGTTCGACCAGAGCGAGAGGGCGACCGTGTGCTCGCCTCCCAGGTCCCAACCCCTCATGTTCGCGCTTGACGCGAGCACCCCCGGGTCAAGCCCGAGGGTGTCACACCGGGAACAGGGAGCGTCTAGAACTCGTTTTTCTGCAGCTGCTCAGCCACGTACTCGGCCTGACGGATGGCCAGGCTGACGATGGTCAGCGTTGGGTTGCACGAGGCGCCGGTCGTGAACTGACTGCCATCGGAGATGAACAGATTGGGGATGTCGTGGCTCTGGCCCCACTTGTTAACCACCCCGGCGCGCCGGTCGTCGCTCATACGGTTGGTGCCGAGGTTATGGGTCGAAGGCGGCATCTTGGCTTCGTAGATGCGCTTGGCACCAATCGAGTCCCACAGCGCTGAACCTTGTTTGTAGAAGTGATTCTTCATGGCCAGGTTGTTGGGGTGCTCGTCAAAGTGGCAGTGCGGCACGGGCAGACCGTGTTGGTCCTTGACGTCGGTGTTCAGCGTGACCCGGTTACTGGCAAGCGGCATGTCCTCGCCAATCGCATAGACTCCGGCGACGGAATTGTAGTCTTCCATGAATGAGCTGAAATCGCGCCCCCACGCGCCCACGCCCACGAACTCGGGCATTCCGGCCAGGCCGACACCGCCCATCGACAGCATTACATAACCGCCGACGAAGCCGCGTGCGGGATCGAAGCGCGTCTCGTCCTCAATGCTGCCGGCGCCGGTCCGGCCGCGCTGGGCGTTCACCGGCTGGTCGAAGCTGCCATAGACCTGGGCGTTGGTATGGACCATGTGGTATTTGCCGACGCAGCCCGATGAATTGGCGAGGCCGTCTGGGAATTGGCTCGAGGCCGAGTTCAACAGCAACCGCGGGCTCTCGATCGAGTTGCAGGCGACCGCGACCATGCGGCCTTTTTGCACGTGCTGATTACCGGCCTTATCGGCGTACAAGACACCGGTCGCCCGGCCTTGGTCGTTGTGCTGTACCTGCAGGACCATGCAGTTGGGCCGCACCTCAAGCCGACCGGTCTCCTCGGCCTTGGGAATTTCAGTGTAGAGCGACGACCACTTCGCTCCCGACTTGCAGCCGGACATGCAAAAGCCGATCTCGTCGCAGGCGTTGCGGCCATCGCGCGGGAACTGATTAATCGCCACTCGTCCGCTATGGTATTCCTTGTAGCCCACCGTCTTGGCCGCGTGGAACAGGATCTTGGTCATGTTGGTCGGACGCATCGGCGCCAGGCCGCTGGTGGTGGCGACGCCCATCCTGTCCTCGGCCCGAACGTAATAGGGCTCGATGTCCTCGAAGCTGATCGGCCAATCGGCAAGGTCGGCGCCCTCGACCGCGCCATAGGTCGATAGCGCCTTGAATTCGTGGGCCTTGATGCGCGGGCAGTTGCCGACCCAGTGGATCGAGCAGCCGCCCACCGCCTTAACATGGATGGCGGGATTGCCCGGCCAATCCTGAGCTAGCGGATGGTTGCCCGAGGTGGTGCGCTTGTCACTCCAGGCCAGCATATCGCCCATGTATCGCTCGTCGTTTTCGAAGTCGGCGATCTTGAAGCGGGGACCGGCGTCAAACATGACCACGCTAATCCCTTTGTGACACAGTTCGTTCGCGAGCGTCGCTCCGCCGGGGCCCGAGCCCACGATGACGACCACCGACTCATCGTTGTGGTCGTAGGTGACAGCGGCGACTTCGTCGTCGAGGAAATCGTCGGACATTGGCGTCCTCCCTTTAAGTCGTGCCCCCGTCTTGCGAGGTGCGCCCATTGGACGCGCCCAGCGACGAGGATCAGCCCGTGCGCGTCACCAATGTGAGCGCGCTACACCTACGCGTCTGGGATCCAGGAGATATCGTCGAAACCACGGTTGATGTAGCCGCCGAGGTGCGCCGAGGGGCCCTCGTAGCCGAAATACCGCCACACCAACGGGTTATTGTAGAGGTGGCGCACCGTCGCGCCGCGCATGTCCTCGAAGAAATCCGAGCCTTCGATCGACTTCAGCGCCTCGAGCTTGTAGCCATTCGAGAGATCGACGAAGGGAATGTTGAACACCCCATCG
>Ga0315339_1002621_pt1 | contig 13441 bp, 10 predicted proteins | sample ASW17metaG_FD_204514 | JGI IMG/M metagenome (GOLD analysis project Ga0315339, IMG submission 204514) | Ammonia-oxidizing marine archaeal communities from Pacific Ocean, United States - ASW #17 | ecosystem: Environmental > Aquatic > Marine > Oceanic | place: USA: California | collected 2016-12-05
CGCTCGCGCCGGAGGAAATGCCCACGAGCACGCCTTCCTCTTGTGCAATCTCCCGGCACGTACGAAACGCGTCAGCCTCCGAGACGAGGTAGATGTCGTCCAGCAGGGAACGGTCGAGCACGCCCGGCACGAATCCTGGAGCAGTGCCCATCATGCGATGCGGCTGGAAGCGACCCTCGGATATGAACGGCGCCTCTTCAGGCTCGACGCCCACGACGCGCAGGCCAGGCTTGAGTGGCTTGATCGCTTCGGAGACGCCACACAATGTTCCCCCAGTGCCCAGCGGGGCCACGAAGACGTCGACCCGTCCCTCCGTATCTCGCCAGATCTCCGGTCCCGTCGTCTCGATGTGAGCCCGGCGATTGTCCAGGTTGTCGTGTTGTCCCACGTAGAACGAGCCGGGTAGCGCGGCGTGGAGCTCCATCGCCTTCGCTTTTGCCGCCTTGGTCCCAGATGCGGCCGGCGTGAGATGAACTTCGGCTCCGAACACTTGAAGTGTCCTGCGGCGCTCTTCGCTCTGAATCTCGGACATGCACAGGACTACGCGGTATCCTCGCATGCGCCCGATGTACGCCAAGGCCATGCCCGTATTGCCCGACGTAGCCTCGATCAGCGTGTCGCCCGGTTTGATGTCTCCACGCTGTTCCGCCTCACGAATCATGGCGAAGACCGGCCGGTCCTTGATGGCGATGGGATTCATGAACTCGCACTTGGCGAGGACCAGAGCACGGCCGCTGTCGTTGAGGCGATCCAGCGCCAGAAGCGGCGTGTTTCCGATGAGATCCGTGATGGATGCGGCGTATTTCATAGAGGACGGGAGCGGGTGTTGAGCGAGACGATGGGAAACATCCGAGGGCCCTCGTGGGTCGGCAAGCGCGAACTCGCGATCAAAACAGCCGGTCGATACGCCCCTTTCGCACCGACTGCCAGGCGAGCTGACTGAGTGCGCGTACCCCATCCATCAAGTTGGCGAATCGAGGGTCGGTTGTGTGCCCGCCCACATACCGCGCGTAGAGCTGCTGCACGATGACCGCCACCTTGTACAGGCCGAACGCGTAGTAGAACACGATGTTCTGCACGTCGTTGCCGCTCGCTCGAGCGTAGAGCTCCACGACGTCGGCACGACTCGGTGTGCCCGGCAGAAGCGTGGGACTCAGTCGCGTCTCGATCAAACCCGGCGGGTCGTCCGGCTGCGTCCAGTAGGCCAGCAAGACTCCGAAGTCCATGAGTGGGTCGCCGAGCGTGGCCATCTCCCAGTCCAAGACCGCGATCAAGCGCGACCAATCGTCCGCGTCGAGAACGACGTTGTCGTGCTTGAAGTCGTTGTGGATCAGAGCGGCGCTGCTCTCCGCGGGCATCGAGTCGATCAGCCAGGTGCCGAGCAGGTCCATCTCGCGCACATCGTGGGTTTGCGATCTGCCGTACCGTTTGGCCCAGCCCTCGACCTGGCGACGCACGTAGCCGTTGGGGCGGCCCAACTCACCGAGGCCCGCGGCCTCGTAGTCGATGGCGTGCAACTCCGCGAGTGAGCGCACCAGCGAGTCCGTGATGCGCGCGGTCAACTCGGGGGTCGGAGTCATGGCCTCGGGCATTTCCTTGCGCAGGATGATGCCCTCGACCCGCTCCATCAGGTAGAAAGGAACACCAAGCACTTCTTCGTCCTCACAGAAGACCAGCGGCTCCGGCACCTTGGGCCAGACCGGATGCAGGTGCGACAGGATCCTGAACTCCCGACCCATGTCGTGGGCGGACTTGATCTTCACGCCAAACGGTGGACGGCGCAGGACTACCGACCGGTCACCGACCGATACGAGGTATGTGAGGTTCGAAAAGCCCTTGGCGAACTGCTCGACCCGCACGCTCCCGCCCGTGACCTGCGGCAGCACCGTCGGCAGGTACTCCGCTAGGCATTCGCGATCGAGTTCCTCGCCATCACGCTGCGCGCCGGGCGTGTCCAGCCAGTTCGGTGAGGTCATCCGTCCTCGGGGCCGATGGCCTTCCGCTAAGAGATTCGGAGCCCGTAGTTCCGGAGAATCCTCCGGGCAACGCGACTCTTGTGGACCTCGTCCGCCCCGTCGTAGATGCGTGAGCCGCGTTCGTGGCGGACCCAATAGGAGAGCAGGGTTCCGTCGGTCATACCCAGCGCACCGTGCGTCTGGAGCGAGCGGTCGAGTACCTCGAAGAGCACGCGCGCCACGAAGAACTTGATCAGTGAGATTTCGTTGGCAACCGCGTCGGGTCCTTCCTCGTCGATCTTCTTCGCGGTGTCCAGCACCATCAGCCGCGACGCGTTGATGTCGGCGCGACTCTCTGCGATCCAGTTGTGGATCGTCTGTTTGCTCGCGAGCAGCCCGCCCTTGACCCGGCGCGTCGCCGCGCGCTCGCACATCATGTCGAACGCACGCTCGCAGATACCGATCCACCGCATGCAGTGGTGGATCCGTCCTGTCGCCAGTCGCTCTTGAGCGATCGCGAAGCCTTTGCCCTGCTCGCCCAGCAGGTTCGATACGGGGACGCGACAGTTCTCGTAGAGGATCTCGGAGTGGCTTCCCCAGCCTTCGCCCTCGTCTCCCATCACGTTGATGTTGCGAACGCGCGTGAACCCGGGGGTATCCGTGGGAACGATGATCTGACTCGCCCGGGCGTACGGACTTTCGGCGTCGGGGTCGGTGACCGCCATCACGATGGCGAACGCAGCGCCGTCCGCGGCTGAGGTGAACCACTTGTGGCCGTTGATGACATACTCATCGCCATCGCGCACCGCGCTCGTGCTCATGACCACCGGGTTGGAGCCGGCGTGTTCGGGCTCGGTCATGCTGAAACAGCTACGGATCTTCCCGGCGAGCAGGGGACGCAGCCACCGTTCCTGCTGCTCTTCCGTTCCCTGCGTGGTCAGGACCTCGATGTTGCCCGCGTCCGGAGCGTGACAATTGAAGATGAAGAGTCCGTGGGGGCTGCGGCCGAGCACTTCGCTGACCTGGCCGAATTCCCACAGGGAAAGGCCGAGGCCGCCCCACTCCTTGCTGACCGCCGGCGTCCAGAGCCCGAGATCGCGAACCTTCTGCCGCTTCTCTTCGAGCATGGGCAGCATCGAGTAGAAGTCCTCGCGTCCGCCCTGGCTCTCGACGGGATAGACGTCGGTCTCCATGAAGGCGCGGACACGTTCGACGATTCCTGCAATCCTGTCAGACATACGTAACAAGCTCCACTGAGCTGAAGCGCGGCTGCGCGTTGAAAGACTTGAGCGACAAACGGTCCTCGCGGAAGACGAGCTCGGTCGCGGTGGTATTCTGTACGGCCCAAGCCAACTCTATGGCCTGCTCGTCATCTAGACCAAGCACGCGCGCGACGATGGAGCCGATCGGTCCGCCGGACGTGAATACTGCGATCGTGGCGCTGCCACTGGCTTCTTCGAGGATGCGCCCCACACCACGCTGGACGCGAGCGCGAAAGGCCTGCCAACTCTCGACAGCGCCGAGGCCCGCGCTCGGATCCCCGCCCCAATCGGAGGTCAGCTCAGCTCGCGCCCAACTGCGCGTGATCTCGCGAAACGCCGAGAAATATGCGCGCGCGCGGGTTCTGCTGTCGGCGCCAGGCGCCTGGATCTGCTTGCGCGCGTCTTCGTACTGCGGGCGGGAGAGCATGATCTCCACCACGCTCGCCCCGCTGTGCTCTTGAAGCTCCTGGATCGTCGACGGGTTCGGCCACGGTAGACCGCCACGCGAATACGCCGACGCCACGCCGTCGGCAGTCTGCTCATGACGTCGCGCCGGTCCCACGAAGACACGATCGAACACCACTCTGGACCGAACGAGCTCCTCACCCAGAGCGTCGGCCTGCGTCAGCCCCAAAGCCGACAGCTGATCGTAGTTCTCGAAGGCCTCAGCGGGATCCGCCGAGAACGTCGCTTGCGCGTGGCGCACCAGGATAATCCGGCTCATGAGACGAGCGTGTCGCGGGTCGCTATTCCGAGCCCTCCAGGCGGCGGATCGCCTCTTCGATGTCGATGTCGGACTCGATCCAGTCGGTGAACCGCTCAGGGGTCCCGTCCGCGAGCGTGCGCACCAGAAATGTGGCCCTGGTTCCCTGACGCCTCGTGGGCGTGTACGTGAGAGGAGCGCCAACTCCCTGGAACCCGTCGAACGTTTCCAGGGCCCCGACGAGTGATTCGGTCGTCAGGTCGCGACCCGCGCGCCTGAGGCCTTCGACCAGTGGTTCCGCGTACCGGAATCCAGACAGGAAGAATTCGCTGGCTCGTTCGTCGGGAGCGATGCGCGCGCTCGCCTGTCGGTACTTCTCCATGAGCGGGCTCTCAGAATTGTACAACTCGCCGATCGCGGCGAAGATGACGCCCGCCCACGCGCCTTCAGTCAACTCGTACAGGTTCACCACGTCCGCGAGCACCGAGCTCGCGAGCCACTGGGTCTCGTACCCGAGCCGTCCAACTGCGCCGACGATGATCGTTGCGTGTCTGGGCCCAAGCCACATGATGACGGCTTCGGCTCCGGACTCGCGAAGCCTCACTGCGTGCGAGCTCAAATCGGTGTCCGTACCCTCGACCGAAGCAGACTCGATCACACCGAGCCCGTGCCGTTCGAGCGCCAGCTGGGCGCCGATCAGCCCGCTTTGGCCGAAGTCGTCATTCTGGTAGATCACCGCGATCTTGGTGAGGCCCAGGTCGTTCACGACGTGGTCGACCAGGACCGCGGCTTCGTCGAAGTACGGCGTGTATTGGGCGAAGACGAGCTCCTTCGTCGGCCACGCCCAATGCGTGGCTCCGGTCGCGGGCGAGACCAGCGTCACCTCGTTCTCGATCAGGTAGTCCATCACCGCGCGTGTCGTTGCCGTTCCCACGCCCGCGACTACGGCGAAGACCCGGTCTCGCTCGACCATCTCCCGGACCACCGCCACGGTGCGCGAAGGGTTGTACGCGTCGTCGCGGAGGATGAACCGGATCTTCCTCCCATGAATGCCGCCCTCTTCGTTGATCAGGTCGAAGTAGGCGGCCGCGCCCCTTCCGACCGAGCCCCACAAGGCGTACGGCCCTGTCTGCGGGCCCCAGCCGCCGATGACGATCTCGTCGTCCGTGACGCCCCGGACTCCTCCTTCATCGATCGGGTCGGCACATGCGCTCGCGAAAACGAGCATGAGCGACAGCAGTGCCGCCCGTCTGGCGAGCCTAATCCCGTTGCTCCACATCCGATTCCGCTTCGGCGTCACGTCGCGTTTCCTTTATTGGGATGGCGAACTCTTGCCCCCCATGTATAGCGCCTCCACCTCTTCATTGTCGATCAGCTCCGCGGCCGGGCCGGCGATGACGATGGCGCCGTTTTCGAGCACGAGCCCTTCGTCCGCGATCGAGAGCGCCATGCGGGCATTTTGCTCCACGAGCAGGACGGTGACGCCCTCGTCTCGAATCTGCGAGATGATGTCGAACACCTGTCGAACCAAGATGGGAGCCAGACCCAGCGATGGCTCGTCCAGAAGGAGCAGCCGCGGGCCGTTCATGAGCGCGCGACCGATGGCGAGCATCTGTTGTTCGCCGCCGGAGAGCGTACCCGCCGGCTGCCGTGAGCGCTCGGCCAGTAGCGGGAAGAATTCGTAGACCCGCTCCCGCGTCTTTTGCGCCTCAGCGCGGTTGCGCCGTACGTAGCTTCCTACCGTCAGGTTGTCGCGCACGCTCAACTCGTTGAAGAGTCGGCGCCCTTCGGGCACATAGGAGATTCCCGAGCGCACGATCGCCTCCGTCGCCACTCCGTCGATCCGGGCCCCGCGAAATGAAATCGTGCCCTTCCGGGGCTGGCGATCGAGCACGCCCAATACCGTACTCAGCAGTGTGCTCTTGCCGGCGCCGTTGTTTCCGAGGATCACCGTGATCGAGCCCTCTCGTACGCCGAAGGATACGCCGGTGAGCGCGCGCAGCGGGCCGTAGTACGTCTCGACGTCGGCGAGCTCGAGAAGTGGGGACGCGGAGTGACTATCCATCGCCCAAATACGCCTTGATGACTTCTGGATGGCTCCGGACTTCTTCTGGGGCGCCGAGCGCGATCACCTTGCCGAAGTTGAGGGCGAGCACACGGTCGGCGAGGTCGATGGCGAGCTGCATGTGGTGCTCGATCAGGAGAATGGTCAGGCCGAGGTCGTCCCGCAGGCTGCGCAGTCGTTCGCCGATGTCGGCCCGCTCCTCGGGGCTCATTCCGGCGGACGGCTCGTCGACCAGCAATAGCTTCGGGTCCATCGCGAGTGCACGGCCCAGCTCGACCCGCTTCTGCGTTCCGTAGGGAAGCTCCTGAACGGGTCGATCCCGCACGGCCGTGAGATCGAGCGTTTCCATGACCTGCTCGACCCGGGCGCGGTTCTCGACCTCCTCGCGTGCGGCGCGCGTCGTGCGGCCCAGCATCCCCATGCCGCGCCAGAGGCCCGTGCGCATGTGCTGGTGACGGCCGAGCATGAGGTTGTCCACCGTGCTTTCGTTGGCGAACAGCTCGATGTTCTGGAACGTCCGGGCCAGACCGCGCCGTGCGATTCGGTGAGACTTCAGCCCCGAGATCTGCTCGCCCTCGAAGTGGACCGTGCCGGCCGTCGGCTTATAGATGCCGTTGATGCAATTGAACGCGGTGGACTTGCCGGAGCCGTTGGGGCCGATCACGGAAAGAATCGAGCCTTTCTCGACCTCGAAGGACACGTCGTCGAGCGCGGTCAAGCCTCCGAATCGTTTGCTGAGGCTACGCACCGAGAAGAACGACATCGTCTAGACCTTCCGCGGCGGCTGTCGACCGAACAGCCCGACCGGCCTGAACCACAAGACGATCACGATGATCAGGAACGCCACTGCTGACTTGAACTCTACCGAGACATAGGCCCCGAACAGGTTTTCCACGACGCCCAGAAGATAGCCACCGAGCACGGCGCCGACGGGGGTGTTCATGCCACCCAGCACCGCGCCCGCGAAGCCCTTGAGAAGGGGATCCCACATCAGCGTCGGGTCGAGCGTGATGAGCGGCGCCGTAAGCAACGCGGCGACCAACCCGATCACGGAACTGATGCCGAACGTGAGTGCCACGACGGCGCGCACGGGCACACCGTTGATTCGTGCCGCCATCGGGTCCTGCTGCGTCGCTTGCATCGCGACGCCGAGCTTGGTGAAGCGAAAGAAAGCGAAGACCGCGGCCATGAGAGCGAGCGCGATGGAGATCGTCGCGATGCTCAAGGTGCTCACCGTGATATCGCCGAAGCGGACGACTTCGCTGGCCGACACGGGGAAGGGGAACTGCCTCTGGTCCGCGCCCCACCTCCATCCCGCCAGCCCGAACAGCGCCAGCTGGAAGCCGAGCGTCATGATGATCAGGTTGAGATGCGTCGGGTTCTTCGTACGTCGTAAGAAGAGGCCCTCGAATCCGACGCCGAGCAGGAACGCGAACACGATCGCCGCGCCGAACGCTACGACGAAGCCTACGTTGTAGTCGACGATCAGCACGTAGGCGACGAACGCAGAGAACATCGCCATCTCACCCTGGGCGAAGTTGGGAACCTCGGTGGTCTTGTAGGTGATGACGAGCGCCAACGCCACCAGCGCGTAGATGCTCCCCGAGGATAGACCGCTCGCGACGATCTGAAGCAGCATGCCTCAACCGGCTCCTGTCGCGGTGCCGCCTGATGCGCTGCGCCGCCTCAACCATCGCAGAGCGTCTTCGACACGAAGCCAAACACCATATAGGCCTCGCGGCTCGAACATGATCGTCAGCATGATCATGAGTCCGGTGAGGACCCAGCCCACGTTGGGGAGCCCACTGGGGGACATGAACGCGTCGGAGAAGCCCTGCAGCGCGGGGCCCAGGACCGGGATCTCCTGCACCGCGTCCATCCGGAGGTTGACGTATCCCATCACCAAGCTGCCCAACACCGCTCCCGTGATGGAGCCCAGCCCGCCGAAGACCACCATCGCCAGGAACATCAGCGAGAGCGTGAAGGAAAAGACGCCGGGGCTGATGAAGCCGTTCATGAGTGAGAGCAGGCTGCCGGCGATGCCCGCGAAGGCGGCGCTCACCGTGAAACTGAGCGTCTTGTAGTAGGCCACGTCGACACCCATGGTCTCGGCGGCGATGGGGCTGTCGCGGATTGCACGAAATGCGCGCCCCACCCGGGTGACACCGAGGTTGCGGGCGGCGACGGCCAACACCACGGTGATTCCCACGATCAGGAAGTAGTGGCTGATGTCACCGGAAAGCGGCAGGGGCCCGAGGGACGCCTCCGGGACCACCAGTCCCATATGGCCGCCGAACAACGAGCCATGGCCGATGATCAACGTCACCGCGAGTCCGAATCCCAGCGTCGCGATCGCCAGGTAGGGTCCGTCGAGCCGTAGCGCAGGGAGCCCGAGCAAGAAGCCGAAGAAGGCGGAAACCAGGGCCGCCGCGGGCAGCGCAATCAGGAACGGCGCACCCAATTCGGTCATGGCGAGAACGCTCGTATAAGCGCCTATGGCCATGAACCCCGCGTGGCCGAGCGAGACCTGCCCCGTATCGCCGACCAGAATGCTCATGCCCAGGCCCACGATCACGAAGATGGCCATGTAGTTGAGCGTGAAGATGCGGTAGCCGGGCACGACGAAGGGAAGGACGGCAAGTACGGCGAGCAGCACAACCAGCTTTACTACCGCGGCTTTCCCGGGGAGGAGTTGGACGTCCGCGTAGTGGTCCAACTCCCGTAACGTCACGTCATCGATGCAGGGAGCCCCCCGAGATCCAAGACGGAGCGAGCCACGAAAGCGCGCGTCTCGATCAGTCCGGCCGGAAGCGGCAACCACTTCTCGATTTGCTCGAGGTCCGACCGCAGCTCCCTGAAAGAGGACAACGCAGCCAGGATCTCGGTCGCTTCGCTACGGACTCGCTCGACCGAGCGCTCGAAACAGATTCGTGCCAGCGCCTCGGGCAGTTCCGTGCCCGTGGTGCCCGTCTGTTTGTGCTTCGCGACGCGGAGGTAGGTGCTTTCCGCGCCGAAGATCTCGATCGCGACGTCGGCGAGGCTGGCCATGAACTGTTGGTTGTCCGCGTCGAACATGTACTCCCTCTCGACGCCGTCCGACACTGCCTTCACGAGGTAGAAGTAGATCTTCTTGAGGTTGCGAATCCCGAGGCCGATAGGTTCGAATCCCCAGTTCATAACCGTGGGGTCGTACAGGTCTATGGCATCGCTGGACGATTCAGCAGCAAGCGATTCGATCGCGCCGCCGAAATCAAGGCTGCCCTTCCAAGCCCGCCTCAGCATGGCCCTCTGCGCATAGAGCCGGCAGATCTCGTTCGTGCCTTCGTAGATGCGAGTGATGCGTGAGTCACGGTACATGCGCGCCGGGGCGTATTCTTCGCTGAAGCCGTATCCGCCGAAAACCTGGAGCGCCTCGTCGGCTAGCTCGTTGTACGCCTCGGACGTGAACACCTTGGCCATCGCGCACTCCGCCGAGAACTCGGTGAGCGTGTTGAGTTTGTCGTCCAGCGTGGGAGGTCCCTGGCCGTCGGTGTTCTCGAGCGCGTGATAGACCAGCCCGGAGGTTCGATAGGCGACGGACTCCGCTGCATACGCGCGCGAAGCCATGTCGGCGAGCTTCCGCTGGATCAGACCGAAGTCTCCGATCGGCCGCCCAAACTGGTGCCGTTCGGCGGCGTACTGAGCGGCGACCTCCACGGCCTTTCTCGCCCCGGACGCGCTGTTGGTGGCGAGCTTGAGGCGGCCCACGTTGAGCGTGCAGAACGCAACCTTGTGACCCTTGCCCAACTCGCCGAGCAGATTTTCTGCGGGGACTCGCACGTCCTCGAGCGCGATCGCGTTGATCGAGGCGCCGTGCTGGCCTAGGAGCCGCTCGTCGGCACCGACCGTCAGGCCGGGGCTGTCACCGTCGACGATCAGCGTCGAGAAGTGCTTACCGTCGACTTTCACGAAGAGGATGAAGATGTCGGCCCAAGCCGCGTTCGTGATCCACTGCTTGCCCCCGTTGACCAGGTAGTGGCTGCCGTCCTCACTCAGCACCGCGCTGGTCGTGATGTTCATCGCGTCCGAACCGGTACCGGGCTCGGTGAGCGCGAACGCTGACAGCATCTCGCCGTTCATGCACGGCTCCAGGTATCGCTGGCGCTGATCCTCGGTGGCGAAGTTGATGAGCGGCAGCATGCCGATGCCCTGATGACCGAAAATGAGCGACCCGAGGCTTCCCAGCTTCGCCCGGATCGAGCACATGCCGGTGACAGCCAGCACGTTCAGGTCCAGGCCGCCATACTCTTCGGGGACCTCGGCCATGAAGATCCCCAGCTCCGCGGCCTTCTTGAACAATTCCAGGCCGATTCCGCCCGAGCCCTTCTCGAGCTCTTCGATGTGCGGCGCCACCTCACGGTCCGCGAAATCCTGGAACGCTTGCATGATCATGCGCTCTTCGTCGCCCAGGTCCTCGGGGGTTACGACTTCTTCGGGGTCGGTCTCGTGGATGAGGTAGCTGGCACCGAAGTGTCGTGTAGTAGTAGTCGTCATGAGTTCCCGCCGTGCCGGAGCATTTCTTCCGGAGCATTTCTTCCGGAGGCTGGTTGCCTCGAATCCGACACCATGCTATCCCAATTCCGGCTTCAGTTCCACATCGGTTCGATATATTCGCGCCTCCACGAGCACCGTTCTCACCTCATCCAGACTCCATAGGAGCCTCTCGCATGTCCGACCCGGTCCGTTTCGACCGCAGGGGTGCCGTCGCCGTCATTACGCTCGACAACCCGCCGGTCAACGCCCTCTCCCTCTCCCTGCGCACCGGCCTGGACCGAGCGCTGGCGGCGGGGATGGAAGACGCGGAGATCGAGGCGTTCGTTCTCCACAGCGCCGGGCGCATGTTCAGCGCCGGCGCCGACATCAGGGAGTTCGATTCGGGGGCGGCGGGCGAGTCGCCCACCCTCGGGGAGTTGATTGCCACGATCGAGGCTTCGGCTAAGCCGATCGTCGCCGCGATCCACGGTACCGCGCTCGGGGGTGGCTGTGAGGTCGCGCTCGGTTGCCACGCGCGCGTGTCGGTGCCCGGCACACGCTTGGGGTTGCCCGAGGTGACGCTGGGCATCGTGCCCGGTGCGGGGGGAACGCAGCGCTTGCCCCGTCTCATCGGTGTGCCGGCGGCGCTGGACATGATCGTCTCGGGCAAGCCCATCAACGCAGACAAGGGGCATGCGCTGGGGCTGATCGACGAAATGGCGACGGACGAGACTACTCTGGTCGAGGTCGCGGTGAGCCTGGCCGAGCGGCTGGGTTCCGAGGCCGGTCCTCCACTCAAGGTGAGGGACAAGGACGACCTGCTCGCGGAGGCTCGGGAACGCCCCGAGATGTTCGATGAATCCCGCGCCAAGATCGCACGGCGGGCCCGTGGCTTCGAGGCACCCTACGCCTGCATAGCCTGCGTCGAGGCCGCGGTGAATGGAACCTTCGACGAGGGACTGGCGTTCGAGCGCGAGACGTTCGTGAAGTGTCGGTCTTCCCTGCAGTCCCAGTCCCAGCGGCATGTGTTCTTCGCGGAGCGGGAAGCCCGGAAAGTCCGGGGCGTAGAACGGGATACAGTGGCCATGTCGATCGGCCGCGCGGCTGTACTGGGCTGCGGCACCATGGGTGGCGGCATTGCCATGTGCTTCGCGAACGCGGGTATCCCGGTTCGTGTGACGGAGACGGAGCAGGGTGCACTCGACCGCGGCATGGACAAGATCCGGGGCAACTACGCCTCGACCGTCTCGAAAGGAAGGCTCTCCGAAGCCGATGCCGAAGCGCGCCTCGCGCTCATCCAGCCGACGCTCGACTTCGACAGCGTCGCGGACGCGGATATCGTGATCGAAGCAGTCTTCGAGGACATGGCGCTCAAGAAGGACATCTTCACACGCCTGGACGCAATCTGCCGCCCCGAAGCGATCATGGCGACGAACACGTCTTCGCTGGATGTGGACGAGATCGCATCGGTGACGTGGCGACCCGAACAGGTCGTCGGTCTGCACTTCTTCAGTCCGGCCAACGTCATGCGCCTGCTCGAGATCGTCCGTGGAGAGCGCACGTCACCAGAGGTTCTGGCCTCGGTCCTCGGACTCTCGAGGCAAATTGGGAAGGTAGGCATCGTCGTCGGGGTCTGCGACTCGTTCGCGGCGAACCGGATGCTGTACCCCTACGCTCAACAGGCCAACTTCCTCATCGAGGAAGGTGCGTTTCCGGAACAGATCGATCGTGTGATCTACGAGTTCGGCTTCCCCATGGGTCCGTTCGGCCTGAGTGATCTCGCGGGCATCGACGTCGGCTGGCGTGTGCGGCAGCACCGGGAGCCGACGCGTCCGAAACACCTGCGTTATTCGCCGATCGCCGACCGCCTTTATGAAATGGGGCGATACGGCCAGAAGACCAGCAAGGGTTGGTTCCGATATGAAGCGGGAAGCCGGACGCCGATCCCCGACCCCGAGGTCACGGACCTCATCGTGCGCACTTCCGAGGAGTTGGGCATCGAGCGCCGCGAGGTCTCGGATGAGGAGATTCTGCAGCGCTGCCTGTACCCGCTCATCAACGAGGGCGCGAAAATCCTCGAAGAGGGAATCTCCGAGCGGGCGAGCGACCTGGACCTGGTCTGGCTCTACGGTTACGGCTTCCCGCGGTATCGCGGCGGACCGATGTTCTACGCCGATTCGCTCGGCCTCGACCATGTATTCACGATGATGCAGCGATTCCACGAGGTCCATAAAGACTGGTTGGAGCCGGCTCCCCTCCTGGAGCGGCTTGCAAGCGAGGGCGGGACCTTCGGCGGCTGGAGCCGGTCTTGATTTACCGGAGCCCCTATCCGGACGTAGTCATCCCCGAGATGTCGGTGGTTGACTACGTGTTGCGGCGCGCCCCCGAGTTCGGTGAAAAAGCCGCGCTGATCGACGGGGTCACGGGCGCTTCCATGTCCTACAACGAGCTCGCGAGCGGCGTCCGGAAAGCGGCGGGTGCTCTGGCCGCTCGTGGGTTGAAGAAAGGCGAAGTGGTCGCGATCTACAGCCCGAACACCATCACCTACCCGATCGCCTTCCATGGCACGGCGTACGCGGGCGGGGTCGCCACCACGGTCAACCCGCTCTATACACCCGGCGAACTCGCGAAGCAGCTCAGAGACGCGAAGGCACGCTTCCTCATCACGGCCGGCCCTTTCCTCGACAAGGCCCGAGAGGCCGCCGCCGAGTGGGGCGGCATCGAGCAGATTTTCACCTTCGATGGTGCTCCAGGTACGACCCCCTTCTCCGAGCTGCTGGAGGGCGAGGAGCTCGAGAAGGGTGTCGACATCGATCCGGCGACCGACCTCGTGGCGCTTCCTTATTCCAGCGGAACGACCGGTGTGTCGAAGGGCGTCATGCTCACGCACCGAAATCTGGTCGCCAACATGGCGCAGATCGACGGCACGCACAGTCTCTGCCGG
>Ga0315339_1002622_pt1 | contig 13438 bp, 12 predicted proteins | sample ASW17metaG_FD_204514 | JGI IMG/M metagenome (GOLD analysis project Ga0315339, IMG submission 204514) | Ammonia-oxidizing marine archaeal communities from Pacific Ocean, United States - ASW #17 | ecosystem: Environmental > Aquatic > Marine > Oceanic | place: USA: California | collected 2016-12-05
TGGCGGGCAAGGACACCGCGACCGTCGTCACGGCACTGATAGAGCACGCCCGGCAGCTGCCGGGCGAGCTCTATCGATCGCTGACCTGGGACCGGGGTCTGGAGATGGCGGACCACAAACGCTTCACTTTGGCGACCGACATCGCCGTCTACTTCTGCGATCCGAAGAGTCCCTGGCAGCGTGGATCGAATGAAAACACCAACGGACTGCTCCGGCAGTACTTCCCCAAGAAAACTGATTTGTCCGTACACTCACAACAACATCTCGACGCGGTCGCTCGCCAACTCAACGGACGACCACGTCAGACGCTAGAGTTTGAAACGCCCGCGGAACGCTTTAGCGCTTGTGTTGCATCGACCGGTTGAGCTCGCAAGGCCCTTCACCAACTCGTCGAGGATCTACCGGACGATCAGGCGGACTTTGCTCGGTGCCTGTTGGAAGACCCCCGTCACGCTTCCGACGAAGACGGCCCGCCGTTAGATGCCGAAACCCTGGCTTCGCTCGACCGCGGCCTCGCCGACATCACCAACGGCCGTGTAAAGCCTCTCGATGAGTACGAACGGGCATCCCCACCTACAGCTTGATGCGCCGCAGCCAAGTCTCGAGCGCGTGGTAGTGATCGATATGGTCCGGGGCGGAGTTACCCGCAAAGCCCAGCAGTTCAAACTTGCCGGCGCGAACGTGGCTGATCTGCTGCATCCCAAGCGGCCCCCACTTCAGGACGGGGCGGCGCTTGAGGCGCAGTTGTTCAAGTAGATAATCGGCCGTCTCAGTCGTGCTCGCGAACGGGCCGGGGAAGATCGTGGAATGCGTGACGATCATCTGCTTCTTGCCCGCGACCGCTTGCTGCGCGAACTCGACGAAGACATCAAGGTCCTTGCCATCGACAAGGCCGGGCTTGCCACCGTCCGTCTTGCCCGGCTCGTAGCCCGCGGGCATCCCGTCAACGAGGACAACGGCGTCAACGCGATCCCAGTTTGCCGGGGTCCGGAGGATCTGGCGAATGGCGCCATACCCGGCGCTGAAACCGGACAGGATGATCGGACCAAACTCCATCGGACGGTCTGCTCCACGCGCAACGGCGGCAGCGGCCAGAAGGTTCGGAAAGCTCTCGGGGTCTTCGAACGGCTTGGCATAGCGGGACGAGCCTGCGCCCAGGTACGCCGTGATCACAGCGGCGTCACTCTTACGCCCTGTCGCGGCGACTTCGGCGACCCAGGGCTGCCCTTGAAAGTGGATGATCAGCGGCAGGCGGTCGCGCTTTTCGGCTGCGGGGGTGAGCAAGAGATTGCCGACGGGTAGTTTGAAGCGATTGCCGTTGACTTGCGTCTTCGTCAGGCGGTTGTGACTTCGCTCGGTCTCGACCATCGGCGAAGGGTTCTGCGGGAGTTGCGCGGAGGCTTGGGGCAAGCAGGCCGCCAACAGGGTGGTGAGGAGCACGCCCGGTGCTTCCCAGCATCTTTTCCTTCTAGTCGACAACGGTAAGAGTCCTATTCAGACAAGTCTAAGTCCTTTGTATAGAATTAAGGAGCCATGGCTGAAGCTCAGGAAGCAACGTCGGCTCGCGTGTTGATCGTCGACGACGAAGAGGACCAGCGTAACGGCCTAGCGAGCCTCGTCTCTTCGTGGGGCTTCACGGTCGAAACCGCGTCGGACGGCCAGGACGCGCTCGACAAGTTGCAGGAGTTCTCGGCACAGGTTGTTATTACCGACCTCAATATGCCGCGCATGGACGGCTTCGAGTTGCTGGAGCACTTGTCCCGCGAAGGTGAAAGTCCGGTTTCGATCGTACTCACCGCGTTCGGCAGTATCGAGAATGCGCTCAAAACGGTCCACGACCTGGGGGCGTTCTGGTTCCTTGAAAAGCCGATTCAGGCGAATGCACTCAAGGTTCTGCTATCGCGTGCCGCCGCACAGGGCCGTCTCGCGAGCCAGGCCGAACTCCTGCAACGCGAACTGAGTTATCGAGGTATTCTCGAAGATCTCGTGGGGCCCTCGAAAGCGATGCAGGAAGTGTTCTCGCTGGTCCGGCAGGTGGCGGGCAGCACGGCCGCCGTGCTCTTAACCGGCGAAAGCGGCACGGGCAAAGAGTTGGTTGCGCGCGCGATACATAAGCTCAGCCGGAGGAGCGACGGGCCGTTCGTGGCCATCAATTGCGCCGCCATGCCTGAAACACTAATGGAGAGTGAGCTGTTCGGTCACGAGAAGGGCGCGTTCACGGGCGCGCTACAGCGGCGTCCGGGGTGTTTCGAACTGGCACACGAAGGGACACTACTGCTCGACGAGATCGGGGACATGCCTTTCGGCACGCAAGCCAAGCTATTGCGCGTATTGGAGGACTCGAAGGTCCGGCGACTCGGCGGCAGCCAAGAACTCAAAGTCAACACACGGGTGATCGCTTCCACCAACAAGGAACTGGCTGAGGCACTGAAGGAAGGTTCGATGCGGGAGGACCTTTATTATCGCTTGAACGTCTTCCATGTTCATTTGCCGCCGTTGAGGGAACGCTCGGACGACGTCATCCCGATCGCCGAAGCCCTTGTAGGCGGCATGAACGAGAAACACGAGTGCAGAGTTGTCGGCTTTCATCCGAGCGTAGCGGAGAAACTGCAACGATACTCGTGGCCGGGCAATGTTCGCGAACTTCGCAATGTCATGGAGCGAGCAGTGATTCTCGCCGGGGAAGGAACGATTCTTCTTAGCCATTTAATCGGCACACTCAATGAACAGGGACCGATCTCAACCGTCTCAACGGATCCAAATGAGCTTTCGTTGCGTGTGGGTACGACCGTACGGGAAGCCGAGAAAGCGCTGATTCTCAAAACGCTCGACCACACCAAGGGCAACAAGACGCGGGCCGCCCGCATTCTCGAAGTCAGCCTCAAAACCCTGCACAACAAGGTCAAAGAATATAACTCCGACTCTGCATCCGCACAAAAGGCGGCGGGTGAGGACTAGCGAGCCTCGTCGGACTGCCGAGCACACGAATGTCTCTTCGGGCGCGCCTTCGAACCTTCATCATCCTGCTCGTGGCCGTCGTTGTTGGCGTGCTCTCGGTCATCAACGTTCGAGACGCCATCGAGACGCGGCTGAGCGAAGCCTTTTACATCGCTGACAGCAACGCGCAAGTCGTTGAGAGCTTCCTGATTCCGCTGGTCAACGAAGAAGCTGCCCGCCGCATTCCGCAACCGGAGACGCTCGACGAAATGACGCGCGTCTGGGTGCAAATCGTTGAGCTGGACGCGGACCTTGCTCTCTTTTTGCAGCGCATGACCGGAGGGGCCCGCTACATCGTCGAGCTTGTCGTCACCGGCGAAGACGACCGCATCCTCGCCGCGTCATTGCCTTCGCGACAAGGGCAGAAGCTGGAACTGCCACCTGAACTGAACGAGTTCACGGCGCGAACGGTTTGGAAGCAGATGAACGAAATCATCTCGCCGAACAGAGACTACCGGGTCACGCGCGAGCTCGGCTTGCAAGGCGAAGAGGACCCCATTTTGCAGGTGCATGTGATCGTATCGACGGTGCTTCTCCGTGATGAAGTTCTCCCGCAGATCATCAATCTCGCACTCATCTCGTCAATTGCTTTGCTAATTTCCGTAGTCGTCGCGGTGTTCGCTTCGAAGTGGGCTTTCAAACCGCTGGCGCGCATCGGCGACGTCGTGGATCGGATCGCCCGCGGCGAGGCCACACGCGAGGAGGCGCGAGGTGTCTCGAAGGAAGAGGCGGCCGTCGAATCGAAGTTGAGCCTGCTGGGCAAGCAATTTCACGGCGCACAGGCCGATGTCGCGGAGTTGCGCTCGAATCTCGATCAACTGATGGACCGCATGGAAGAAGTCGTTCTACTGTTCGGCCGCGATGACCGCCTGGCATTGGCAGGCCGCGGAGCCGAAAGAATGCTCGGCTGGGGACGCTGGGAAGTGATGGGCAAGCAGCTCCATGAAGTATTCCCGGAAACAACAGAGTTGGGCGCAATCATCCAGGGTGCGGTTCATGTCAGGCGTGAAGTGCGGGATCACCGGCTTGTGTTGGAACGTCCCGACAATACAAGAGTGGAGGTCCTGCTGACCGTTGAAGTCGTGGAAGACTTCCCAAGCCGCGAGCGCGCCGGTGCGCTGATTACGATTCGTGAGGCCGCGCCACGGCGTCAGATCGAATCGCAGCTCGATATCTCGACGCGACTGGCGGCGATCAGTCGCCTCACCAGCGGAGCCGCTCATGAGATCAAGAATCCGCTCAATTCGATCGCCCTGCACCTGGAAGTACTCAAGGGCAAGTTGGAGGGCAGCGATTCTCCGGCCGAGGCTGAGTTGGCTGTAATTTCGCGGGAGATCACTCGCCTCGATCGCGTCGTGAAGAGCTTCCTGGACTTCACGCGCCCGGTCGAATTGACCATGGCGGCAATCGACCTGCTCGAAATTGCGTCCGAAGTTGGCTCGTTGGTCCGGACCGAAGCCGTCGGACAGCCAGTCAAGGTGGTCGTCGACGAAGGGGTTGAGGCCGCCCCGATGCACGGCGACAGGGACTTGCTGGTACAGGCGGTCCTGAACGTCGTGGTGAACGGAGTCGAGGCAATGACCAACGGCGGAACGCTGACGATCTCGGTCGAAGAATCCGGCGAGACTTGGATGCTGAAGATCCAGGATGAAGGTGCGGGCATCCCCGAGGAGTTACAGGAGAAAATCTATAACCTTTACTTCTCAACAAAGGGCAAAGGCAACGGTATCGGCCTAGCGATGACCTTCCGGGTTGTGCAATTGCACAGTGGTACAATCGACTTCACAAGCAAACAGAATGGGGGTACAACGTTTCGGTTGTGTTTCCCAAACAACCGAGGCGAAGCACACTCAAGCACGCCCGGCGCGGATGAGCGTACCGAGTCACAATCAGGCATCGTCGGCGCTTAATTTCCGCTCGGAACCATCTAGGGAGCAGCGTCCGCATCGGGCAATGGATCTCATGTTTTCCCTCTCCAGCGCCGATTCATTAAGCGCGGTTGCTTCGAGGCCCCTAGAACGCCGGGAAGCGACGAGACTTCTTGGGGTAGGACTCGTACTCGTGGCCATCGTGATACAAGCCGGATGTGGGAAAAAGTCAAGTGCCGCGCCGACGCCGACACCCGTCAGAGCACAGGCGACCGTCGAAACCGTCAGGCGACCGGCAGGACCGGCTTGGGAACCGCAATCACGGGAGAAACTTCCGCCTCCGCAGCCAATTCCACCCGAAGCTTTAGCCGGCGAACCGACGACATTGAGAGTCGAGCAAGCCCAACCGCCGATCGAAGAGGAGTTCGGGCCATTGGAAGAGATTACTCCTCCGGCCGACGCGCCCACAGAAACGACCGCCGAGCCGGCTACGAATCCTCGGTCTCCCTTTCGGCTTGGCGTGATTCTCTCCGATCAGGAACGCACTCAACACAACGCCATGATTGACCGTGACCTCACCGTCGCTGAGCGGAGTCTAAAGCGCGTGCTCAATGGCGGCCGGCTGCAAGAGCGCAGTGCGCAAGTCAAGCGTGTAAGGGCATTCATGCGACAGGCCGAGGAGGTCCGCGGGGATGACCTACCGCTCGCAAAAACCTTAGCCGGACGCGCCCGCCTGCTCGCCGAAGACCTGGCCGGAGATACGCGGTAATGGGAAGGATCGCCGCGACCGCGGAGACATCTTGATGTTGTCATTGAAACCAACGGACGACTCCGAGGAAGTCGTTGTCCACGATCCCGAACCGGCAACCCCGCACCGGCAAGGCAAGGGATCGGTCTCGACCACCGGGCGGCGCATTTGGTCGAAACTGACCACCACCCCTATCGTCGGGCTCGATATCGGCACGAGGATGCTGAAAGCGGTCGTTCTCCATCGAGTAGGGGACAAGGTCAAACTGGGTAGCATTGCCTACGCATCGACACCGCAGGAAGCTCTCACCAGTGTAGTATTAACGGATAGCGTCGCTGTCTCGGAGCACATCCGTTCCTTGTTCAGGGACTATCGAATCCGCGCGAAACGCGTGGCCGTTTCCACCGGGGGGGGGGACAAAGTCCTCTGCCAGACCGAACGACTCGGTTGGAACAGCGCGGAAGAGCGGTTGGCTTTAATTGAGCAGAGCGTCGCATCGACGATCCCCTATTCCTTCGCCTCAGCCGCGGTATCGTTCGAGGAGATTGAGCAATCCGGCGAAGGTGATGGCGTGCTGTTCTGGGCCGGCGCCCCGATGGATCGACTGGACTGGTTGCGAGAAACGGTCGTACTCGCTGGTAGGAAGCCGGCAATCGTCGATACCGAGGCCAGCGCTCTGGCGAACGCGGTGATCTACAACTATGGGCCCGAGCCAACCACGGCCTCGGTCCTGCTCCACGTGGGCGTCCAGAAAGTCGTGATCGGCCTGCTCGTTGGCGAACGCCTGGAATATGCCAGAAGCAGTCGACTATCTCGCATCGGACCAGACCAGGTGATTGTTCCCTTCTCAGATCGAATCACCCAGGCGATGGATGGCTTGTGGGAGACGATCCAGCAACGGGCTAAACCACTGGACCTGAAGCAAATTTACTTGTCGGGCGGGCCGGTGCAAGTGGAAAAAATAGGTGAAGTTGTGCATGCCCGTTCCAGCCTCCCCGTCATCGAGGTCAATCCGTTTCGAGAGATCGACTATTCGCCCGCGACAGAAGCCGGGACGCTCGCGCAAGAGGGTGGCTCAACATTCACAGTGGCCGTTGGTCTGGCTTTGCGAGGATTCAAGAATTTATGATCCGAGTGAACCTTCTCGAAGGAGTTGGGGGCGACGAGGGACGACTGGAGTCTCTCGTGCGCACCAGCGGCGGCTCTGCTTTTATTGCCCGGCGAGAAGGACTGCTCGGCTTTCTCTGCTTGGGGCTCGCCGGAGCGGCATTGTTCTATCAACTACGGAACCCAGGCGAGGACGCCCCTGCCACGCCCCCCGATGGTCCCACGGCCATTGCGGAGGCATCACCGATTATCGAAATCGACAAGCCGGAGGCGGCTCCGAACGAAGCGGCCGAAACAATCGCCTCTGAGCAGGGTGCGCCGGGTGAGTCTACGACCGAGGACCTTGCCGCCGAAGCTCAGCAGGAGGCCAGCGAGGAAACGCCGCCCGTTGAGGATTTGCCGGCAAACGATCAGCCCGATAAGCTAAATCCCGCTGAAGAAGAAGTGGGCGTACAGGCGCCCAGCGAGGTAGAAGCCGCCGATGCCGGGGGAGCCGACGCACCCACGACGGCAAAGCCCGCCGCCCTGACACAGCTCGTTGTCTCGTCGCGGGGAGACACCCTTCGTATTTTCGCGGCGACCGGCACACAACCCAAGTACAGGACGTTTCGTCTGGACAGCCCAAACCGTATCGTCGTGGACTTACCAGGGGTTCGCCTGGCGCTGCCTCGTGCGCAGCACAAGCAAACACCGGACCATCCTCAAGTCCAACACGTTCGTGCGGGGCAGTATCAGGCGAAACCGCCTCAGAGCCGCATCGTGCTGGACGTGACAAGCTTCCCCGAGGTTGAAATCCTGCCGCAGTTCAATGGACTCTATCTCGTCGTCAAGAAGCCGTGAAGAAGCCGCGCAAAACGCGGACCGCTCGTGCCGCCTTCGCCCAGCGGGTCAAGAAGCTACACCGGGCTCTGGGGAAAGCAGGTCTCGACGAGACTGCCGGCTTCCTGGTCGCGGCGAACTCGAACATCGAGTATTTCTGCGGATTCACAGGAAGCTGCGGATTCCTGCTCATCTCCCCCGACAGCGCGGTTCTCTACACTGACGGCCGCTACACCACGCAAGCAAAGACACAGGCTCTTGGAGTTGCAGTCTGCGAATCGACGCAGCGGCCTCTCGACCAACTCATCAGTGACCTCAAGAAACAGCGAGTCCGGCGGCTCGGCGTCGAAGAGAACCGCATTTCCTATGCGCTGGTCCAGACTCTGCGGCGCCAATTGCGCCGGACTCGCATCGAACCGCTGAACGGCCTCGTCGAGCAGCTTCGACTCGTCAAGACAGCCGACGAGATTCAAAAGATACGGCGCGCCGCGCGGCTCAACTCCAGGGCCTTTGACGACGTGTGTGCCCGGGCCAGTGCGGAGTGGACCGAAGCGCGCTTCGCAGCCGAAGTTGACTTCACGTTTTGGAGCCTTGGCGCCGACGGTCCGGCGTTCGAAACCATCGTCGCCAGCGGCCCTCATTCGGCCCTGCCGCACGCCCGCGCCAGGCCTCAGAGCATCACTCCTGACAGCCTCGTCGTCGTGGATCACGGTGCTATACTCGATGGCTATAACAGCGACATGACCCGGACAATATGCTTCGGGCGCATCGGGAGCGAACAGCGACGGATCTTTCAAGGCGTGTACGAGGCCCAGAAGGCCGCCGTCGATCAAGTCCGCTCCGGCGTAAAAGCGGCGACAGTGGATCAAGCCGCGAGGAAGGTGATCGAGGCTTTCGGGTTGGAAGATGCCTTCCCGCACGCCACAGGACATGGAGTGGGGCTGGAGATTCACGAACAGCCACGAGTCGGCGCAGGTGAGCAAACGCGTTTAACATCGGGCATGGTGATTACGATCGAACCGGGCGCATACGTCGAGGGCGTCGGAGGGGTTCGAATCGAGGATCTGCTTCTGGTGACCAAAACGGGATGCGAGATACTGAGCCGCACACCAAGACGATTGCGGATCTTGTGACCCATCCGAGACGCGCAGAGTACACTTCTTCCAAAACGTAGGACTGTTTCACTTCGGCGGTGATTGACGGGATGAACCTGGACGAAATCATAGAACTGATGGATGCCCTCGCGGAGCGCGACATCCAGGAATTCGAGCTCGAAAAGGGCGACGAAAAGATTCGCATTCGGCGCGGACCGGCCGAGAACGGAGACCGGCCGCCGTATGTCGTCGTTGCGCCGGGCCTTTCGGCCCCACAGGGCGTGGAAATCAGCTCCCCCACGGCACAAGCTCCTCCGAAGCCAATTGATCCACCGGCCGATGCCACCAGCGTTCCGGAACCTGACGAGGGACTCACTCAGGTGGAGTCGCCGATCGTCGGCACCTTCTACGAAGCATCGAGCCCCGAGGCTGAACCTTTCGTATCCATCGGTGACAAGGTCTCGGTCGGGCAAGTGCTCTGCATCATCGAAGCGATGAAGCTGATGAACGAGATCGAGGCGGAAGTGGCGGGTACAGTCGAAAAGCGACTGGTATCGAACGGGCAGCCTGTTGAGTACGGCGAGCCGCTATTCGCCATTCGGGCAAGCTGACCTGACCGCCCATGTTTAGAAAAGTCCTCATAGCCAACCGCGGCGAGATTGCGGTCCGTGTTATTGCCGCCTGCAAAGACCTCGGGATTCGCACCGTCGCGGTGTACTCGGAGGCGGACCGAGAGTCGCTGCACGTTCGCTACGCCGACGAGGCGCTTTGCATCGGCCCTCCGCGCAGCAAAGATAGCTATCTCAACATCCCAGCGGTCATTAGCGCGGCCGAGATCACCGACGTTGACGCGATCCATCCGGGCTACGGATTCCTCGCCGAGGACGCGGGCTTTGCGGACGTCTGCCGCGAGTCGGGCATCACCTTCATCGGACCGAGCGTCGACACGATTCGCATGATGGGCGACAAGGCCGAGGCGCGCAAGCAGGCGCGCGCGGCTGGGCTACCGATTCTACAGGGGTCGGAGGACCCGCTCCAATCCGCGGACGAAGCTCTGTCGCTGGCCAAGGAGATCGGCTTCCCGGTCATCCTGAAAGCGGCGGGCGGCGGCGGCGGACGTGGGATGCGGATCGTCCGCGAGGCGAGCGAGGTGGCCAATCTACTGCATCAGGCACGTCACGAGGCGGCGGTCAGCTTCCAATCGTCCGACGTGTATCTGGAAAAGTACATCGAGGGCCCCCGCCATATCGAATTCCAACTACTCGGGGACAACCACGGGAACGTTGTCGCATTGGGCGAGCGCGAATGCTCGATCCAACGGCGGCACCAGAAACTCATCGAAGAGGCACCCTCGCCCCGCATCGACCAGGAAACACGCGATCGAATGTGCCGGAAGCTCGAAGAAGGCTTCAACCGGATCGGCTACTCGAATGCCGGTACAGCCGAGTTCCTCATGGACGACGAGGGGAACCTCTCGTTCATCGAGCTCAACGCGCGTATCCAGGTTGAGCATTCGATCACGGAAGCGGTTACCGGTGTCGACCTCGTAAAGAGCCAACTCTTGCTCGCCGCAGGCGAATCGCTATCGTCGATCGTGACAGGACCGGTCGAGATCCGCGGGCACGCAATCGAATGCCGGATCAACGCGGAGCATCCCAAGACATTCGTGCCTTCCGCTGGACGCATCAATCAGATCCTGCTGCCGGGCGGACCGGGCATCCGGGTGGACACGGCGGCCTATGCGGGCTGGTTCGTCCCGCCGTATTACGATTCGCTCGTCGCGAAGCTCATCGCGCACGGGCGTGATCGGACGGAAGCCATCAGCCGCATGCAGCGCGCCCTGGGCATGATGGTAGTCGAAGGTATTGAAACCTCCATCCCCTTCCATGAACTCGTGATGGCTGACAGCGATTTTGTGCTTGGGAATTTCGATACGCACTATCTTGAGCGCTTCGGCAAGCAGGAATCCTCGGCGAGTGTTGGCTGATCTAGAACTTCCGTGTTCGCCCCCTCCAGGGGCGGAAGTAGCGCCCGCATCATGCGGGTAATCGCTGTCAGGAATTAGGCATAGGCGTTGCGACGAGTCATTGCCACGGCTTACACTCGCAAGCAATGATGCCGCTTCCTGACGCACGCACTCGCCTCATTCTTTCCGCGCTATATCTACTAGCGGTCTCGGGACTTGCTGTGGGTTCCGCCGACGGTGCTGACTGGCCTCGCTTTCGTGGTCCGAACGGCAGCGGCGTTGCTGATGCGACGGGACTGCCGGTTGACCTCGGCGATGAGCAGAACGTCGCTTGGAAGATTCCTCTGCCGTGGGGACATTCCTCGCCAATCATTAGCGGGAATCGCATCTTTCTAACCGCCGCGGAGGGTGGTGAGAAAGCCGACGCGGGCCGCCAGAAGATCGTCGACTCGGGCGGCACGCTGGTCACATTCGCGATCGACCGCGGCAACGGAGAAATTCTGTGGAAGAAGGTCGCCCCGCGGCCACGCATGGAGCGCTATGAGAAGACGAACTCTCCGGCGTCTCCGAGTCCGGTTAGCGATGGCGAGAACATCTACGTCTTCTTTGGGGATTTCGGCTTGATCTCCTACACGGCCGAAGGGGATGAACGCTGGCGTTTGCCGGTGGGGCCATTCAACAACGTGAACGGCCACGGTACGTCGCCGATTCTGGCGGGAGGCAAAGTGATCCTCGTATGCGACTCGGATACCGCACCTTACATGCTTGCAGTCAATAAGGACAGCGGCAAGAACGTTTGGAAGGCCGATCGCCCCGAGACGACACGCTCCTACGTGACCCCGGTGCTTTTTCAACCCAAAGAGGGCCCGCTCGAGGTCATCGTCCCCAGCGCCTATTTCCTGGCGTCGTATTCCGCCGATACGGGCGAGAAGCTTTGGTGGGTGAATGGCGGCGGCTGGCAGCCCAAATCAACACCGATCATCCACGACGACATGATCTATGCAAACTCCTGGGAGGGCGGCACGAGCCTTCCGGCGGACGCGATTCCAACCTTCGCCGAAGCCATCAAGAAGGCGGACAAGAACGGCGACAAGATGATGGACGCGGAAGAGCTTAAGGCTGTCGAGCCGAAGCGCAAACTGTATCTGATCGACTTGGACCACGACAAGCTCGTCGATCAGCGGGATTGGGAGTTCTACCGCATTCGCCGCACTTCGAAGAGCAGTCTACTGGCGGTGCGGCACGGCGGCCGGGGCAACCTTACCGAGAGCGAGAATCTGGTTTGGAGCCTGCAGAGGCTTCTGCCTAATGTTCCCTCACCACTCATCTATGACGATGTTCTATATCTCATCAAGGACGGCGGCATTCTCTCGACCCTCAACCCCAAGACCGGCGAAATTCTCAAGCAAGGCCGGCTGAAGAACGCGCTCGATAAGTACTATGCGTCGCCCGTTGGCGCGGACGGCAAAGTCTACATGATCAGCCAGCTTGGAAAAGCCACGGTCTTGCAGGCCGGGGCGCAGTGGAACATCCTGGCGACCCATGATTTCGGCGAAGAGGTTTATGCGACGCCAGCCATCGTCGACAATCGGCTCTACATACGGACACGGAACATGCTGTACTGTTTCGCCCGGCCGGCGAAGCCCTAGTCCGGTTCGTCCAGGTGAAGGTCGAGTCCTAAGTAGGGCTATGCGTAAGTTGTTAGGGCACGCTCGTCCACATCGACGCCGCTCGTTGAACAGATCGAACTGCTTGGAGTGCCACTCGCTACCAATCGCTGATGACCGACCTGGAGAAAATCCGCCCGGAGAGCAATCGAATCTGCCAGACATTGCTCGAGTCATACGGTAGCGCCAACGAGTCCCTTGTATTGGCGCGTAGCGAGGCGGAGCAGATTCGCGACGACCTCGAGAACGTGCGCGAGAGGATCCTGCGAGCATTCATTTGAGCGCCGATCCAGCAGGGCCGCGGACGGCACCGTGGGGGAACGATCAGGTATCCTAGAGATTCTAGCCGTAGCACTTGACAAACCGCACGCAACTTATCCCTTGAGGAGCTGAGTACACACGACAAAAAGGAACACCTTACACCTACTGATCGTTTTGACTTATCTGAGTCTGCTGGCCGCGTCAGCCGTCGCGGCGCAAGGTACCCTTCGTACACGCGTTGACCCCAGGGTCGCCGGCGTCTTCATCGATGGCAAGTATCACGGCACGGCCGCGATGTTCAGCCACCACCAAGCCGCCATCAAACTCGAAGTCGGCACCTACACAGTAAAATTGGTAGACCCGATGCACGAGGACATGACCCTAGACGTCGGCTTCACCGCCGGTAAAGAGACCACGATTCGCCAACGGATGAAGCCGCTGAATGTCCCCAAGCGCGAGAATCTCGGAGAGCTCGGAACGAACAAGTGGGGCAACTCCGCGATTTACCTGAACGGCAAGTACTACGCCAACTCCAACGAGCTCGATAACCCGGCTTACTCGCTGCTTATTGACCCAAGCGAATACAACATGAAGGTCGTGCCCGTTGACGGCAGCAAAGGCCGCGAAGGCAAGATTACGCTCAAAGAGAATCAGACGCTGGTTCTCACGAAGGGCGAGGCCGACGCTTATCGCAAGTAGGCGCCGTACGGCCTCGACATCGTAACGGCACAATAGAGAGCCACGGGCGCGATGCGTTCGTGGCACTTCGCCGTGGGCGGTGAGACCAAGGGAGAACCCGAGTAAAACCGGGGTTATCGACCTTGTAAATCATTGATTTACAAGCGGTAACTGATACGCCCTTGCAACACGCTGTAACTCCGTGCATGCTCTCTATAGGCGTCATTGTGTAG
>Ga0315339_1002624_pt1 | contig 13433 bp, 13 predicted proteins | sample ASW17metaG_FD_204514 | JGI IMG/M metagenome (GOLD analysis project Ga0315339, IMG submission 204514) | Ammonia-oxidizing marine archaeal communities from Pacific Ocean, United States - ASW #17 | ecosystem: Environmental > Aquatic > Marine > Oceanic | place: USA: California | collected 2016-12-05
CGGCGCGGGTCGATCCACACCCGGGGACAACAACAATCGCGGAGTTTCTCCGGGCGCTAGACCGTGACCAGATCCTCGCGACGGAGGCCAGCGCAGAGAGCCTGCATCGTTACGGATCTCAGGCCTCGCGTGACCTGCGTCAACCGTTCTCGTACCCGCCCCCTGCCCAGGCCCTGCAACACGCGGGTCTTGAGGGGAATGGACCGAGTCTGGTTGAGCTCAGAGAGTTCCCTTGGATCCAACTCATATGGGTGAAGATACACCACAGGAGGATACTGTCCGGCCTTAGATTGAGCGATCGACAATCGCTGATAAGCTTGGGGGAACACGCGAAGATATCCACCGCCGAGGGCTGGAAACATGCGACCGAGACGAACGGAGCCGGTGGGGATCTCGATCAGTCCCTCACGCAGCATGAAGGGCCCCCGCGGCGCGGATGAGATGCCGTAGCGTCGCGTCCGTGCCGGTACGACGCTCGAGTCGTACTCGAATCCTTGCTCGGCCAGCTCTTGGAAAACACTGCGATCGACCTGGTCCAGGCTCCTAGTCGGCGGACATACACTGAAGTCGGGTGCCCGAAAGCCCGACAGAGCCCTACCTCCGGCATCTTCGATGGTCTTCCGGGCAGTTTGGATGTCCTCGCGGAGCTCCTTCGCCCCCATCTTCCAGAGCGGGCGATGCGTATGCGCATGGCAGCCAACCTCGTGCCCTCGCGAAAGGATTTCGCCTACAAGCTCGGGAAAGGCCTCCGCAACCATCCCCTGCACGAACCAAGTCGCAACTATGGACAGCTCATCGACGAGGTCCAGCATTTGCAAGGTATTGACCCGGACTCGGTCGGAAATGTCAGACTCGATATCGAACGTAGATTGAACCCAGTCCTCGACGTCCACCGAGACGCAAATCGTATCACCGCTCACTCACGGCTTCTCCCGTATGGCCCTTGGTGCGCACCAAGTGGGCTTCATGTGGATAGGCACACGTGATAGTCCATCCCGGCCCCCGGGATCTTGTGTACGTCGACTCGACTGAAGCCGGCTCGCTCAGCCAAGTTTTGGATTCTCAGGGCGTCGTAGAAAAAGACGGGGCAGTTTCGGAGGCGGTACCGAACCTTGCGTATCGGCGTCCGAAACCAGTGCCGGCTCGGGAAGGAAAGCACCGCTTTGTCCCGAACCAATGGGCGCAAAGCGGAAAGGAATCGCTCGGGATCCTCGATGTAGTCGAGTACACCCATGACGATGGCGTAGTCGTGCTCCTCCAGCTCGACCTCAGGGAAGTAGCCCTCGACCAGCTGCCAGCGGGGCGGCTCGCCCATGGCTCCGAGACGCCGCCTCGCCAGATCGAGCATCGTCGGTGCCGGGTCGACACCGGTCACGAGTTCCGCGTCTAGCTCGAGCGCTTCGGCGAGGTACGGCCCCGACCCACAGCCCAAGTCGAGTACGGTCTTGCCGGCCATGGGATCGAGCATGTCGAAAGTCCTGGCGAAACGGATGAACATGTCGCTCCGCCAGCGGCGATCGACCCAACGCATGAACGGTGAACGTTTGCCGTCATACAGGGTGTCGAACGTCTCCGCGAATCCGTCGAAAAACGTGCCGGTTCTCTGTCTCTCGGTCATTTCGGGGTCACCTCTGCATGTTTGAACAGGCCGGCAAAGAACCCGGCGGCATAGCTCAGATGCATGATTGCGATAGCCGCCGGAATCCAGAGCGAGGTGCGCCATCCCGCTTGGGTTACTCTGGTCGCCGCGATGATGAGCACAACCCCCGAATACGAGGTCGGCACGAGCCAGGCGACGTGGCTCCAAGGCGACGGGAGAACGACAGCGGTGACGCAACTCACGATCAGGAGAAGCAATAGGCCCGATGGTGCCAGCTGCCGGAAGGACGCCGGTCGCCGATGCTTCCGCAGAACCGCCGGGCGCCAATAACCATACAGGAAGTACTGGCGAAACAGCGTGGCCATCCGATCGCGCACGAAATAAACACTGCGTGCCCTGGGCGAGATGAATACCCTACCGCCTGCCTGCTTCAGACGGAAATTGAGTTCATCGTCCTGGTTGCGGACGAGATCCTCATCGTAGAACCCGATACGATCGAAGACTTCGCGGCGAAAGACGGGAAAGCACGCCCCTTCCGCGTAACCCTCGTAGTCCGGAAACCTGTGGTGGGCATTGCCCACCCCCGCGGGGTGGGACATGGCCGCGGCTACGGCTTGCCCGAATGCACCGTTGCCCGCGCTCTCGATTGGTCCCCCCACACAGTCGGCCTCCGGGTGTTCGGCCAGCAGTTGGCTACAGGCGAGAAGATAGTCCTCCCCGTAGCGAGTATGTGCCCCAAAGATCGCAACAAAGGCTCCTCGCGCGGCCCGGATACCGCGGTTCATGGCCGCCGGGGTTATCCGATCGGGATTGTCGATGACTCGCAACCGGGCGTGTGCCTCCTCCAGCCGGGCGAGCACTTCCCGCGTGCCGTCGTCACTATGGCCATCCACGACGATTACCTCGAAGTCCCCGGGTGGCGGCACCTGCTCTAGGATGGACAGTACGCACGTCTCGATATGGGCTCGTTCGTTCCGGCATGGAACCACCACCGACATGGCCGGGACAGTCACGCTAGCTAGGGCCAGTCTTCAACTTGCCCGCCAACCAACGATGCTCCAGACGACGACGCTCCTCTGGTCGGAGCTCGTGCGGGCCACGTTGCTCGACGATGTAGTCGAGCAGTGTGGCGACTGGCACGAACCAGCCGTTCCTACGCGAGAGCCGATCCATGAGCTCGGCGAATCGCGCCTGCACCCTACCGTCTTCGGAGAAGCCGCTGGCCAGGTGCGTGTACATGATACAGGCGCCGCCTTCCTCCTCGAGACGGTCCTGATTGGCCTCTGAGACACACCTGTTGAATGCGTTGATCTCCGCTCCCTCCGATGAAGCGAACCATTGATTCACGAACGGCCGACCAGGGTCGTGATACGGCATCATTGGGCATCCAGCAAGCGTATTGATGTCCGAGAACTGGAAGTTGCGCACGTACTCGATCCTGTCCCTACAGATGTCGCCCCAGAAAAGCGGATCGCCCTTCCGATGGCCTCGATGGGCGCCCCGTCCATGCAGCCGCATCCACTGCTTGTACAAGAGTCGCCGGTACCCCGTCAGCCGATCGAACCCCCAGTAGATCCCCTCATCGCACCCCGAGTGGTTTGCCATCGACCTTGGGAACTGTCCGTATAACTCCTGAAATCGCTCTAGCCCCCGAAGGGTCTGGTCACGACTCGACGTGTGGTAGGTGGCGAGGTGGTACCCGATCTCGAACCCCTGCGCCTGAAGGTTGAGTGTCCAGCGCAGATACTCAGGATCTTCACATGTGGAGCCCCCGATCCTGGGGGCCTCCTTCCCGGCGAGCGGCCAAACAGATTTCGTGGTGCGGAGACCCTTGTCCGCCAAGAACTCGTACACGGGACCTACGTTCTCGACCGTGGCCCGATCAGTGTCGTCGAAGATGGTGAAAGCGAAGGGCTTTCCTTCCGGCCATGTGATCAAGGAATCTACTGCGAGGCCGTCAGGAACGCCCAGCCCCAATTCCCTTCCGACCTGGCTCCTCGTCCGCGACGTAGGACGAGTAGTACCCGTACCCGTACCCGTACCCGTAGTAGCCACCGTACCCGAGGAAGGACCGGTCGAGGGGGATCTCGTTCATGACCACTCCCAACACCGGAATCTGCATCCGGCGAAGCTCGGCGCAGGACATGGCGAGAGCGTTGCGGTCGGTCACCCCGGCACGAACGACAAGGAGGAGGCCATCCGTGACCGATGCTACAAGAGAGGGGTCGGTGACAGCCAGCAGGGGTGGCGTGTCCACGATCACGATGTCGAAGCTACTTCGCGCGCGGGCCAAGAGATCCCGGAAGACTTCACTTCCTAGAAGCTCCGAAGGGTTCGGTGCGACCGATCCGGCCGGCAAGAGAGTAAGGCCCTCGATGTGCGATCGGTGAACCGCGTGAGAGGTGTTAGCCTTGTCGATCAAGGCGTCAGCGAGCCCAGGGGACCTCTCGATTCGGAATACCGTGTGTATGGACGGGCGACGCAGATCCGCGTCGATTACGAGCACGCGGTTCCCTTCGCTGGCCAAGGTCGAGGCCAGGTTGGAGGCGATGGTCGTCTTGCCTTCCGACGCTGCGACACTGCTGATGGTGAAAACCTTGGCATCGGGCCGTTGGACACGAATGAAGCGGAGGTTCGTACGGAGAACTCGGAAGGCTTCGAGAACCAGGTGCTCTTCCACGGGCACGACCGACTGCTGCTCTGCGGACCCGTTCGAGTTGCTCGCGAATCGCGGAATGAACCCGAGAATGGAAAGGCTAGTCGCGCGCTCAACCTCCCCACCGCTCTGCACCTTGGTATCCAACTGCCTCAGCAGCAGGCTGGCGATAATGCCCAGTAGCAGTCCCGCGGTCAGCGCGAGGATGAGTGTCTGGATGGTGTTTCTTGGGTCTGGAACCAACGGAGTAGGAGCAGGATCGATTACCTCGACGTCTCCAGCCTCCACGGCCTCCACGATCTGCGCCTCGTACAGCTTCTCGATCAGCATGTCGAATATGTTCTGTACGGCCTCAAGACGCTGTCGCAGGCGGGTGAACGCCGCTGTCCTGACCGGCAACTCTCCCACCGACCCGCTAATCTCCTCGACCCGTGCCTCTGCTGACTCCCGCCTCAACTGTACGACCTCGAGCGATTGTTCCGTGACTGTCCGAATTTCCTCTTCATGTACGGCGATCAGGGAGTCCACGGCTTCGACGGCAGGTCCCCCGAAACGAGCCGCTGTGAGTCGGTTTCTCTCGGTCTCGAGCTCTTGAAGTCTCTGGTAGAGCCCCGCCCCCGATGGAAATGCTTCACTACTGACAGCCACTATGCGCTGAAAGCCTTCCGATCCCCCCAGCCCTGACGAGATCGAGAGCTTCAGGCCTTCCAAGAGACTCTCTTGGAACTCGAGGGCTCTCAACTCATCCTCGGTGCGCATCAGAGCCGCAGCTAGCGCCGGCCCTTCGACCTCTGGATCCAGCGTCTCCGTGCTCTCCTGGTACTCGAGCAATACTTGCTGAGCGGCTGCCAAGGAGTCGGTCGTCTGAGCGAGTTGATTCGCGATGAACTCTCGGCGCCGAGTGGCAGTCTCTCTGACACCTCGCGAAACATGGCGTTGGTATGAGTACGCCAGAGAATTCACCACTCCCGCGGCAACCACGGGGTCAGGATCACGATAGCGGGCGCGAATGAGCGTGGTCTGTGGAATCTGGGCGATGTTGAGCCGGTTCTGCAGCGCCGCGACCGCCCCCTCACGGTGGCGAATTCCGAGTTGCATCGGGTCCCTCGACACCGCCGGTGAATCAAAACCGGCGGTGACGCTCATCCGTAGCCGGAATCCAGGCCCATCGAGCCAGGTTCCGGGTGTGGCAGTGGCTAGGACAGCATCCGACTCGAGATCGTGGAGAGCTAGTCTCTGGTCCCCTAGGGCGAGCCCAAAGGATCCACTGATCGCACTCGACTCGATCTCGACTTGGTCGAACAGGCCGTCCGGGCCCATCGTGCGCCCGTTGATCGTGGTACGAAGCCACATTGAGTCGACGACATCCCCGAGCACCGCCCGGCTACGGATGATCTCAATCTGGGACTGGATCATTTGTGCCGGGACCGCTCGTCGGTTTCCGGATGCCAGTATGTCCAGGGGAGCTGCCTCTTCCTCGTGCTGGAGGACGACCTCCGCCATGTATTGGGCCACCTGCGCCCGCTGGCTCCACCACGCGGCCGCCGTCGCCAAGAGGCCACACAAGGCGATGAGTTTCCATCGACGGAGCACGACATGGACATAGTCCCGTAACTCGACCTCGGGCGGAGAATGGTGTCCTACTGAGTCGCTAAAGCCGTTGCCGTTGCGGTCCGGAGGCAACATGTGCGTCCTGATTTCGTCCATCTACCACCTTTCCCGGTCGGTGGTGCGGCGGTCACGGATAGCGCTCTTGCTCCGCTGAATCGAATTCATCAAATCAGCTCTTCGGTTGTGGGCTGAGGGATACGGGGAACTGCTAACGAGTGAAGATCGTGAACAATAGGACCACGGACTGAAGTCCCATCCAGAAGTTCGTGATGTTGAAGGTTCTCTTTGCGGGTACGACGATTCGGTCGCCCGATCGAAGGGCCAGCGCCAGTTCGGCCGAGCCAGTTTCGATGGCACTTTGAGCGTTGATCAGGACGACCTGTCCGTCCCGCACCACCCGCAACTCCTCGGCGTTGGCATTCGCAGAAAGCCCGCCAGCTCGACTGATCAAGTCAAAGAGCGTCTCCGTAGGTTCGACCTGATAAAGCCCTGGAGAGCCGATCGCTCCGAGAACGCTTACGCGGAACGAGGGAGTCACCGTCACGATTGGTCCCCTCATGACCTCCCCGTATAGTCCCCGCAACTGCGCCCGCAGCACGTCCAGGGAGGTCCCCGCGACCGGTATCTCACCGAGAACGGGAAGGTAGACCAGTCCGGTTTCTTCGACGGGGAATTGGCCCCCCATCGTCGAGTCGGGCCAAACTCGGATGCGCAGCACGTCTCCCGCGCGCACGGTGTAGACATCCTCGCGCACCCCGCGTGATTGCGCACCCGCGGGATCGGTTTCCGTAAGCAGGCCAAGGCCAGTCGCGAAAAGGATCAGGGCGGCTCTCACGACGAACGCATGCCTATCGCAGTCGGACCGGACGCGCAGAGCTTGAACTGCCGACCCAGCGTGAAACCCGGTGATCATGGAAGACAAGAAATGGGACAACTCGGGGAAAGTCGGGAGCGTGGGCAGAAGTGCGCGTCCGATTCGATGCGAGCCCAATTGTACTGCATCTACAGGCACATTTGTTCCAATCGTAGAGGTGATACCGGAGTCGATGGCGAACCAGTCGTTTCCCGCCCAAGGAGGGACCGAAACATGCACCCCGCCCAGTTTTTCTGGCAAGAGGTTACACAGAAGCGTACTCGCCTCGGGCGCTTTCTGGAAGGGACTCGGAGCCTGATTCGGGGCGGTCCGGGTTGGCTCACCGGACCAATCCTTCAAAGCAAGTTGAGTCCGATGGTGCCAAGATACCGCCGGGCCTATCTTTGGGATCAACTGCAGGGAGTGTGCCGATGGTGCCACCTTGCGGAATCCGGCCTCACTCTCCGTCCGTGACGATGTCGCCTGAACCGACCAAGAGTCGAGCGTATCTGACGGGGGCGTCCGCAGTGTTGATGGCAAAGCTCTGTGCCTTGCCGATGGGCTTCGCCAGCCTTTGGCTGTTGAACCAGATCCTCTCCAAAGAGCAATTCGGCGCCTACGCCTTTGCGATGGCGACGGTGTCCATGCTGATTCCTATAGGCACGGTGGGACTCGACGGGGCCGCGCTCTACCGCCACTCGAGGACTGAGCCAGCCGCCGGCCGGTTTGCTGGCGGTCAATACGTCGGCTGGGTCGTTCGACGGGTGGTCATCCTCGGGATCACGATCTCGTTGACACTCGCCCTGGGGGCTCTTGCCCTCCCTGACTCGTCCGACCCCCTGGGGCTGGGATGGTGGCTGGCCGCTCTCGGCCTACTCATCCCACTGGCGGGGATCGACCGGGTGCTTTCTGCTTGGCAGCAGGCCCGCGGCCTCGTGAGGCGCGCCCTATTGGTTCCGCGGACGGCGGACCCGGCCAAATTGTTCATGCTCGCCATCGCTTGGATCGCATTCCCGAGCCAGATCGGCGTGGTGGTAGCGGTCCTCCTCGGGGCTGCTACCCCGGTTGTCGTCTGGAGACTTCTGATCCCTCAGGGTGCGCTGAGACCGCCAAAGAAACCCTCCTCCGAGGACCTCAGGTATGGCGAGAAACTCATGCTCGTCAACCTCGCACACGGTGGCGTCTCCCGATTGGACCTCTTGATGATCGGTCTCATGACCAACGGCGGACTGACGGCCGAGTATGCAGTCGCGTCCCAGATTGCGGTCCTCACGACGTTCGGAGCCCAACTTGTTGGTCCGGTCTTCGTGCCACGGATGGGCCGCTACTTCGAGCGGAGTGATTGGGAGGGCCTCCGGGTAGAGTACGAGCAGAATCGCATGCTCGCTCTATTCTTCGCTCTGGGTGTGGTGGCCTTTTTCGTTCTCGTCGGTCGCCCCCTGCTGTCCGTATTCGGCGACTATTCTGGAGCGTTCCCCATTCTGCTTCTGCTTGGTGCCGCTTACGTGATCCAAACCGGGTTCGGTGCCAACACTCGTTACCTGATCATGTCTGGCCGGGCGAACTGGATGCTGGCATCCACTATTCTGACGCTGGTCTCGATCGGGGGGCTCAACGTCCTCCTCATCCCCCGATTCGGGAGCCTGGGTGCCGCAGCCGGAACAGCCCTAGGCGTCGCCGGAGTGAACGCACTGATCAGCCTCATTATTTGGCGAATAGACCGGCTGTCTACGGTTTCGGTCGGGGCGCTCGCAGTACTGGCTGGGGCTTGCGGTCTTTTGGTCTTGGCCGCGGTTGGTTGGCTGAATCCGATTCCGGCAGGACTTGGGTTGGGGCTCCTGTGGCTGTCGACGACGCCAGCGGTGTATGCAATAAGTGTGAGACTAGTGGCACCTACCCCTCAGGGTACGTCCGATGGCGAGTAACCGTGGCGCAACATCGCCACGTTCTCGAGGCCCAGGACTTCCTCCCTCAGTCGAGAGTCCCATTCGAGCGGCTGTCCCACTGGCGGCGGACTGACACCGACCTCCTCGTGCGTCAGGAGGAGGTCTTGATCGAAGTCCAAGGCCAGCGTCTCGAGAACCGTAATGAGGTCCAGCCTGAGGTTCTCCTGTTTTCCGACAAAGTCGATTTGTGGTTGCGCGTAGCTATTGAACAACTCCGTCACGTATCCAGGCCTCTTCTTGACCACGTTGCGCACAAAGGTGTTGAAGTCCGGACTTCCACAGCCATTGAGCACAGCGTTCGGGTGCCAGTCGAAGAGGTCTCGCTCGTTCCCCCAATCGCACCAGCGGCGGCTTGGATGCGACATGTAGTTGAACCAGGACTCATACCACCTGAGCGGGTGCCGGACAAAGCAGAAAATGAACGGCTTCGGCTTCAGTCGTCTGTGACTTCTACCAAGGTCCAAGCGCCCCAGTACGCGTCCAGACCTTGTGGCCACGGGGGCGAGCAGGCGATCAACGTTGGCGTGTTTGTGGCCGATATATCCGTCGACGAGATCGTTTCGTCGCAGGACTGCGGTCACCCAGTTGCCGCCGGTCTTGGGGACGTGCAGAAAGATGGCGCCGCCCCTCAGTACTACCGCCATCGACACCCGCATGGGACGGTCATCGTGAACGTCGCTCTTACGGCTGGTGGGGGAGTGAGGATGCTTTCACCGCGATCCGGCATCCGTAATCGACCCGGTGCAAGAGAAGATGAGAGTCGGTCTGCTCTACGAACTCGTCCACAGCCTTGGTCACACCCTCCCAATAGCCATAGTCGTCGATGATCAAGACGCCGCCCGGACTCAAGAGCGGGAACAGGTGGATCAACTCATGCTTCGTCGATTCGTACCAATCAGTATCGAGGCGCAAGAGAGCAATTTCAGTGGGAAGGACACGCGGAATGGTGTCTTCGACCTTCCCTTCAACGAAATGGAGCCTCTCTCGGGGGTAGCCCGTGCTGAGAACGTTCCTCTTTGCGTCCTCCAGAGGGGCATGGCACCATCCTGAGGCATCGCCTGGGGCCCTGAGCTCCTCGAACCGCGCTTGTGCCTCGACCCCGTGAATCGACTTGTCTACGTCGGTCGGGGCGGTCATGCCGCAGAACGTGTCATAGAGGTAGATGTCCCTCGTGTCCTCCGACTCTTCGAGGGCCATGGCCATGGCCATGACGGAGCCACCCCTCCACACCCCACATTCCACCAGTGCGCCATTCACGTTCGAGTGGACGATGTAATCAACAGCGTCAACGAGGGCATTCACTCTCTCGACGCTCGTCATCGTGTATTCTCGTACGGACTCATAAATGCCAACGTTGCGTCGGGGAAAATCAGGCGGATACGGTCGGTACCTCACGAGGTCGACACCAAGCATCCTTACGAGGGGCCGGATGGCCCCGTCAAAGATCTGACGTAAGATTTTTGACGTCCCCCTTCGTTATGGCCACCAGATGATGGGTACGTAGTAGTGGAATCCTTTCGAGAAGGTAGCAAAGAAGCAACGAGTGCTTCGCGAGCGAGCGAGCCACTGGAGGGGCCAAAGTCACTCGACGGAAGTCGCATCGGCAGGAGGGGAAGAGGCGACGGATTTCCCTCCGTTTGATGCCTCTCGTCTCGGGGTTGCCGGGGTTGAGCCAGAAGTCGTACCAGAGGATCACCCCGTCGTGCCGCAAAACCCGCAGCATCTCAGCCGCCACGTTACCCCGGGCCCTGTCATCTAGGATGGAGCTGAAGGCCGTATACTGGAGCACGACGCTGAAGCTGTGGTCAGGATACGGAAGGCTTTGGGCGTCGGCGCATGACAAGCTGCTGTGCGGCAAGCGGGCCCGTGCCTTTGCGAGGCGCCCATGCATGAGGTCGACTCCGTGCAGGCAAGTCGGCTCGGCACCGAAGCCCAGGAACTCGATGAGAACCTCACCCGTTCCGCATCCAACGTCGAGGATGTTTCTTCCGGCAAGGGGATTCAGGCCGTGCTTGCGCAACAGTGACAGGACCTCCCGCTGGCGCTGTTGGATGCTGAAGAGCTCACCCGGATTGAACGGGCCGTACATGTCTTGAACGGCCGGATTCGCCTCCCTCCGACCATAAACGGAGCGGATACGGGCCGACTCTGATGCATTCAGGTCCACCGTCATGTCCTGCGCCCCACAACGCGCGAGGAAGTCCCGCCTTTCAGTTGTGCTCAAAGGTGAACCGGTCCATCTCCGTCGCCCCTTGTCAGGTGAAGGCATTCGACAGAGCGATCGAAAGGTTCCAGTTCGCGACTCAATCCCACGGAAGCGGCGAAGAGGAAGTTCGACGGTCCTCGGATGTACCCGTTGAGGTCCAGCGCAGATCGCCAGCTCTCGTGAGCCTGGTTCGTAACTATCAGGTCGGCTCCATCTGCGATGAGGAATCGAGTCGCAGCCCGAACCAGGTCCGACTCATGGCCGCAGCGGGCCAACCCGTCGACGATCGATCCGAGACGCATTGCCCCAAAGTGTTTATGTGCTGTTTGCTGGTTGTTCATGACGACGACCCAACCCACTGTAGCGGTCCCATCGGCGATGCGGATTCGAACGAAGCGCCGATCGGTCTCGGGGTAGAGCCGCTCCAGGGTTGCCGCATCCCGGACAGCGACCAAGGAATGCTGGCTACCAACCTCATTCCACAGCTCGTCAGACCAATTCCCGAATCCGGCTTGGACCTCAGCTGTTAGCCGGCCTCCCGCGTTACGACTCCGATCCCGTAGCCAATGATACGACTTCAGTGGTGGCCCTCCCACGCCTGTCGCGCTTAGAACGTCGAAAAAGATCCGCCGCCATCGGGTCGTCCGCAGGTGAGTGATGTTGCGCAAGAATTTCGAGACATCGATCACGCGGAAGAAGAACGGGAGTTCTGCGGTTTGCCATTTCGCGCTGATCAGCATCTTCGTGAAGGACTCTTCGTAGCCACCGATGCCGAGGGCCGCAAGCAACGGATTTCGCTTCGTCGCGTCAAGCAGCAGCCGTAGACCCACCAAAGCGAACCGCTTGTCAATCACGCCCTCGGACATGGGCCCTTGAAACAGGCACACGGAGCGTCGCTCACCCGCCACCATGAAGTCCTGGTGTTTCAGCAGATAGCCGCCGCGCACATCTCCGCCATCCAGCGCAATGTAGTGTTCCCGAAAGAGAGAGTCGTCGGCTGTCTTTCTGGGCAGCCACCGACACAGCGGAGATTCCGGGAACTGAAGGGCACGATCGTTCGCTGCGCGCAGCCTCGCGTTGAACGCCTGGACCGCGCTCACCCACTCTGGGGTGAACGGTACTATCTGGATTCGCATACGGGGCGCCCCAGCACTGATGGCATCGGCAATAGCTCTCGCTCGTGTGACGGGCCCACCGCAGCCCTGATCAAGTCCGGTCCTCAGACCCGCGGAGGCACCATCGCTTTCATAGAGCCGCGCAGGGCGATCAAGCCACTATCCAAGTTCAACACTTCGGTCCGCAGGACCACGACTCGAGCCGCCAGAGAGACCCGTTCGACGGTAACTGTAGCCCTGATGCGGTCACCCACAAGAATGGGCTTGATGTACTCGAAGTCCTGGGCGACACAGAGAGAACCCGGGCCAGGCAACTGCGTGCCAATCAGTCGCGTGATGGCGCACACCGCCAATACGCCGTAAGCCACACGCCGTGGGAATCCGAACTGTTGAGCGGCGTTCTCGTCCGTGTGGACCGGATTGTCGTCCTGGGAGATGCAATAGAGTTGGTCACTGACCTCAGGAGAGAGCGTCATCTCCACGGAGGCAGCGTCTCCCTCCGAGATCTCGCCTATGTCGGCCCAGCGTCTACGAGTCAGGGACAAGCTCCGCCAGCGAGCTCGATGCACCGATCCTTCGCCTCGCACCGGAGGTCCGGATATCGACGACTCACAAGCTCACCGAGTGTAGACGAAGGATTTCACGGATCGCAGACACCTCGTGCATTTCAAGAACATCCTCCGGATCCAAACTGATCGCGAACTCATGCTCGATAGCCATGATCAGGTTCAGATGATTCAGCGAGTCCCAGTTGGCGATGGTCTGAGGCGATGATTCGTCGCTGACTTCCCCGACCTCCACGTTGAGAACCTGGGCAATGACTACGGCCAGCCGGTCAACATTTGATGATGTCACGATCGATGCCCTTGCTCTCCGACCTTGCGCGCCAAGTGGGCAGGCCAGGCGAATTGTCTGTCTTCCATGCTCACCTCCCAACCGACTGCCTCGACAGAGGATTCTCCGACCTGCTGAAATCCGTGATCCCCGTAGAAACCGGCGGCCGGGGCATTCTTCTCAGTTGGAACGAAGTCCCCCACCATCCGCGCTCCGCCACGACCGACGCCCCAACTCGCAAGGTCGCTGAGGATCGCGGTCTCGACCCCCCGCCCGATCACGCGGCAGCTCAGAAGCAGCGTATCGATGACGACGGTCTCACCCTCCATTCGAACGATAGCGACTCCCACAATGCCGCTGTCCCCGAAACGATCGCGGACTCGAGCCGTGAATACGCCGATGCCCGGGTCCTGAACCAGTTGTTGGAGCACCGACTCCGAGTGACGGCGAGAAGTGAGATTGAACTGGTTCGTCTTGTGGAGAAGTGCGTGAACCCTTGGGAAAGAGTATTGGTTGCAAGGTTGAATTTCCAGACTCATCTGGAGGCCCATGAGGTAGTCGGAGACGTCCGGGCTCGATTGCCGAAGCTCGTCCCGCTCCCGCTGAGCTCGA
>Ga0315339_1002625_pt1 | contig 13429 bp, 11 predicted proteins | sample ASW17metaG_FD_204514 | JGI IMG/M metagenome (GOLD analysis project Ga0315339, IMG submission 204514) | Ammonia-oxidizing marine archaeal communities from Pacific Ocean, United States - ASW #17 | ecosystem: Environmental > Aquatic > Marine > Oceanic | place: USA: California | collected 2016-12-05
AAGGGCGCCAACCGCTCGACCGCTTGCGCCACCACATAAGGCACGCGCTCGACGGCGGCACGCCCAGCGCCGCGGTCAATCCGCGCGTTCGATGTCGGCGCCAACAAGCGCGCGCCGGTCTTCGCGGTGATCTTCGCGGCAAACGTCAGCCCCGGCTCGCGCAGCACGTTGCCCTTCAAATAGAGCGCCGCCGCCGCACCGCTGGAAAGCGCCTTCGCCGCCGCTTCGACCTTGTCCGCGTCCGGCGGCGCCGGCGCGTTGGGAATGCTTGCCGCCACCGGCTCACTGCCCTCGCCCCAGGCCGTGTTAGCGGGCAGGATCAACGTCGCGATACGGCCCGGATGCGTCGTCGCTTGACGGACCGCCTCGGCGCCGTCCGCCGCAATCCCTTCCGATGTCGGCGACGTCTTCACCCAATCGGACACCGGCCGCGCAATGCCTTCCACGTCAGAGGTCAACGGCGCGTCCACTTCAATGTGATAGGTCGCATGGTCGCCGACGATATTGACGATCCCGGTGCACGCCTTGTTGGCGTTGTGCAAATTCGCCAGCCCATTGGCCAGCCCCGGCCCCAGGTGCAGCAACGTCGCCGCCGGCTTCCCCGCCATCCGGGCGTAGCCATCCGCCGCCCCGGTAACGACGTTTTCCTGCAATCCCAACACGCAACGCAGCGCGTCGGTGCGGTCCAAGGCCGCCATGAAATGCATCTCGGACGTGCCCGGATTGGTAAAACAAACATCGATCCCACTCAGCTTCAGGGTCCGGACCAGACTTTCGGCGCCGTTCATGCGTCTCTCCTTGAATTATTGGTATTTATCACTGGAAATGGGCCTTCAGCTTTGCCGCCGCCGCACCCAATACATCATCATGTTTACAGAAACAAAAGCGGACAAAATGTCGCACGTCGCCCGCCTGATAGAAAGCGCTCAGCGGGATCGCGGCGACCCCGGCGTCCCGGATCAAATGCTCGCAGAATTTAACGTCATCGCCTTCGAAACCGACCGAGCGGATATCCACCGACAAAAAGTACGTGCCGCCCGTATGCAAGGTCTCAAACCCCGCGTCCCTGAGCCCGCTCTCAATCAAATCGCGCTTCGCCTGTTGATCGTTCATCAGGGTGTCGAAGTACTTATCGTTCTGCGTCAGCCCCGCCGCCACGGCGCGCTGCAAGTTGGTCGGTGTGGTGAACGTCACAAACTGATGCGCCTTGGCGATAGCGCCCAGCAAATGCGCCGGTGCGGTCATATACCCCACCTTCCACGCCGTCATGGAAAACGTCTTCCCCGCCGATCCGATGCGCACACATCGCTCGCGCATGCCCGGCAGCGTCATCAGCGGGATATGGCCAGCGCCATCGAAAACGATGTGCTCGTAAACCTCATCGCAAACCGCATAGGCGTCATACTTTTCCACCAAATCCGCGATAAACTGCAATTCGTCCAATGCATAAACCTTCGCCGCCGGGTTCTGCGGGGAATTGAACAAGATCAGCTTGGTCTTGTCGGAAAACGCAGCCGCCAATGCGTCCCTCGGCAGTTCCCATTCCGGCGGCGCCACGCGGACCAACTTCGGGATGCCCCCAGCGCGGCGGACCATCGGCAGATAGCTGTCGTACAAGGGCTCAATCAGCACCACTTCATCGCCGGGCTCGATTAGCGCCAACAGGCAATCGGCCAAGGCCTCGGTGGCGCCCGAGGTCACCATGACTTCCGTCTGCCAATCCACGTCCAAACCATAAAACCGTTTGTTGTGTGCGGCGACCGCCTGGCGCAATTCCGGGATGCCCAACATCGGCGGATATTGGTTCGGACCTTCCATCACCGCGTCGGCGGCAAGCTGGCGCAGCGCTTCCGGCCCGTTGTCATCGGGAAACCCCTGGCCCAGATTGATCGCACCCGTCTCAATGGCCAGGCGCGACATGGTCTCAAAGACCGTGACACCGTAACTCGACAGAATGGAATTCGCGGGCTTCATGGGCGGCGCTTCCCCATTGTCTGAATGCTGCACGTACCATAAAGTCCGGGCGCTGAAATTAAAATCAGGAGATGACCTTGATGGTTGAAATGGTCAAGGCGATGAGCCGACTGGGCACCGAGTCCGCTTTCGAGGTTCTGGCCCGCGCCACGGCCTTGGCGGCGCAAGGCCGGGACATCATCAACCTCGGCATCGGCCAGCCGGATTTCAAAACGCCCGACCACATCATCGAGACCGCGACCAAGGCGCTCCGCGACGGCCATCACGGCTACACCCCGGCCAACGGCATCCCCGAGCTTCGCGAAGCCGTCGCCGCCGATATCCACATATACCGCGGCGTCACCATCGACCCCGCCAACGTCATGATCGTGCCCGGCGGCAAGGTCACGATGTTTTTCGCCATCCAAATGTTCGGCGAACCCGGCACCGAAATCATCTACCCGAACCCGGGCTTTCCCATCTACGAAAGCGTCATCAACTTCACCGGCGCCAAGGCCGTGCCCATGGCGCTGCACGAAGACACCGGCTTTTCCTTCAACGCCGACGAGGTGCTGGCCCTGATTACCCCGGCGACACGCCTCCTCATTCTCAATTCCCCGGCCAACCCCACCGGCGGCGTGGTGCCCCGCGCCGAGATGGACAAACTGGCCCAAGGCCTCGACCCCCACCCCCACGTCTGCATCCTGTCCGATGAAATCTACAGCCGCATGCTTTATGACGGGCACCCCCACGTCAGCTTGCTGGAATACGAAAACCTCCGGGACCGGGTGATCTTGCTCGACGGCTGGTCGAAGACCTATGCCATGACCGGCTGGCGCATGGGCTACGGGGTCTGGCCCAAAGACCTGATCGACCCGGCCACACGCTTGTCCATCAACTGCCATTCCTGCGTCAACGCGTCGGCGCAATACGCCGGCATCGCCGCCTTGGAAGGCCCGCAAGATGCGGTCGATGTCATGATGGAAGCGTTTGAGGCGCGCCGAAAAATTATCCTCCGCGAGCTTAACCAAATCCCCGGATTTAGATGCGCCGAGCCCGCCGGCGCCTTTTACGCCTTCCCCAACATCGAAGGCACCGGCCTGAGTGCGCGCGAAATCCAGGACAAACTCCTGAATGAAGCCAGCGTCGCCACCCTCGCCGGCACCAGCTTCGGCGCGCAGGGCGAAGGCTACCTCCGGTTCTCCTACGCCAACTCCCGCGACAATATAATGGCGGCGATCGAACGGATTAAGGCTTGTCTGAGCGCTGGGACATGACCTGATCCCGCAGGGATCGGGATCGTGTCCCCAATATTGGCAAACACCGGGGGGGGAAACCGTCCTGATTTCAACCACCTAACAAAAAAATGACGAAACAATGTTCCTGGAACGTCGTGACTTAACGTCACAACGCAAGCGCCGAACAGTCCCCGGCGGGCACTCCGCGCTGATAAAGCGTCTCCTATCCGAGGCCGCGAGCAGATTCCATTAACGCCGAGTACGGCGGTTGAGGCCTAGAATTACGGTGAGAGTTTACTTATTAACTCACCCCTAGAGAATTGGGTCACGTCCCCGTTATTCTCCATTACACTCTCACGTTTAATTATTTACATGTAACGTGATACGTTATATAATTCTCCATGATCAACACCTACAAAAACGCTAAAACGCGGAAGGTGCATGAAACAGGTGAACCCAAGGGTTCCAAGGGTCTTGATGGCGAACGCGCGGCCAGAGTTTTGGATATTCTGGACGCCGCCGATGGTCTCAACGCCTTGCCGGTTTTGGCGAGTTACCGCGTTCACAAATTGAAGGGCGACCGCGATGGGCAATGGTCGATCACCGTCAACCTGCCCTGGACCGTCTGCTTTATGCCGACCGATCAGGGTTGGGATGACGTCGAAATAACCGATTATCACAAAGGATGAACATCATGCGTATCCCCACACACCCCGGCGCGATCCTCCGCGACGAGTTGGACGCCCGTGACATGAGCGTCAACGCGCTGGCCCTGGCACTTCGGGTTTCCGCGTCGCGGATGGATCAGATCGTCAAGCAGCGCCGCGCCGTATCCCCGGATACCGCCTTGCGCTTGGCCGCCTATTTCGGCGGTGAAGCGGCGTTTTGGCTGAACCTGCAGCAGGCGCATGACCTGGGTAAGGTTGAAGCGGAAGCAGGCCCGGCGATCCGGGCCGAAGTGATGCCGCATGCGGCGGCGGGGTAAGTTCACACTAGTTCCGGCGTCACCACACCTCAAAACCCCAAACCATCCGGCCTCTTAGCCAGCGGCCCACCCGCCGTCGCCGCGCGCAAGGTCTTACACTTCGTCACGCTGCGCAGCCATTCGTAATAGAGCGAGCGCACAGAGGTGATCAGGGCGCCGGCGTCAGCCATGCGCGACAGGCCGAATTCGGCGCCGCCGGGTGCGGTGGCGACGGCGTCTTTCAGGACGGCGGCCCGGTAGCCGTTCCCCATGAGGCCGAGCGCCGAATGGGCAACGCAGACGTCGGTTTCCATGCCCATTAAGATGACCGTCTTGCGCCCGGTGGCATCCAAATCGGCCAGGATTTCCGGGTTATCAGTGAGATTGAAGGCGTCCTTGTCATGTACCCGTTGGCCGTTGGGCAAGGCGTTAAGAATGGTCTGGTTGAGATTGCCGCGGGTGTCCACGTCTTCGGCCATGGCGACAATGGGCACGCCCAGGTGCCGGGCGAGATCGATAATCCACGCAACTTTGGCCACCAATGCCTCGGATACGGCGCGGTCATGTCTGTCTAAGAAACAGTCCTGGATATCAATGAGGACCAGGACGCTGTCATCGACATCGATGAGCGCGTTTTTTATGCCGGTGTTGTTGATCATCTTTGTTTCAACACGGCGTCACCACAGCCTCACCCCAACCTCACCCTGGCGCCACCGGCAAGGTGAAATGAAACCGCGTACCCTCGCCCGTCGCGCTCTCAAACTATATCCTGCCGCCGTTCATCTCGACCATTTCCTTACAAAGCGGCAATCCTAAGCCGGTGCCATGCTCGCCGGCGGTGCCGGACGTTGACGTCTTTTGATCGAGGGCGAAGATTTTGTCGGTGCGATCGGGCTCAATGCCGATGCCGGTGTCCCTGACGGTGATTTGAACCATGGTGTCCTTGGCGCCAGCTTGGGTGGCGGCTGATATCTCAACCCGGCCGCCCGTGGGCGTGAATTTCAGGGCGTTGGATATGAGATTGCGGATCACGGTTTGGATCATATCCGGATCAGCGAACGCCGCGTCGTTTTCGATCCGGTTGGTCACTGTGATGTCTTTATCCTGGGCCATGGGGCCCAAAATGGTGATGCTTTCCTGCGTCAGGTCGCGCAATGAAATGATCTTCGGCTCAAGCTTCATACCTTCGATCTGTAAGCGGGACCAATCGAGGAGATTGCGTAAGAGTTCAAAGACACTTTCGCCGCTTTTGTTCACTTTTTCGGCGTAATCGACGAGCTTTTCCTTACTGAATTTCTCCGAATGCTTGGACATCATCTGGGTCCCCATCAACAATGAGTTGAAGGGATCAATCAGGTCGTGAGAAACGATGGAAAACAGCTTGTCCTTGACCTCGGATTGATACTTGAGCTGTTCGTTGAGCATTGCTTCTTGCTCGGCCAACGCCGACATCTCAAAGGCTTTCTGTTCGAGGCGCCCGTAGAACAAATTGACCGTGTAGAGCACGATCAACAGGGTCAGTGCGATGACGCCGAAACCGACGGCCAGATTGGAGATCAAAGTCTGGCGGATGCCAGCGAGCGCGCTGGATTCCTGCTGTTCGACAATCACCCGCCAATTCAGCTCGGGGATGATGCGGGTGCTGACCAGCATGTTTTCGCCGGCCCAGTCATATTCGAAAAACCCGTGATCCCTGGCCACCAGGGCCTTGGCGATGGTTGAGATATGGCGGGCGGTGAGGATGTTGGCTTCAGTGATGGAACTGCCCTCGGAACGCACCATGATCTTGCCCGTCGCATCGACGAAATAGACGTGGCGCGCGAAGTGCGTTTTGTAGCGCTCGACCACCTTGCCCAAGGCATTGAACGCAATGCCGACCCCGGTGGTGGCCAGGTAATTGCCGGCGTAATCGAAAACCTTGTGATTGATAAAGACCGTGAGCGCGTTGTTTTCGGCGGCGTTCAAATCAACGTTGAGCTCGTGCGTCGCTTGCATGTCGCGGACACGGAAATACCACGCATCGGCCGGATCATTTTCATCAATGACCTGGGTGATGCCTTTGTAGTGGTAGTAATTCCGGGTTTTCTCAGAGACCAGAAAACTGGTGAACATGCCATGTTTCTTGCGGATTTCGTCCAGGTAGCGCGTCATCTTGTCGGGGTTCTGCTCACCATCCAAAAGCCAATCCCGGACGAACGTATCGTCTGCCATCATTGATGAGACGAACACTGGGCGCAGCAGATCGCGTTGGATTTCCGAATAAATATTGTCGCTGGTCAGCGGCAGTTCATTGCCGATCAGCGCGTCCCGCAAATTAGCCTTCGAGACCTGATAGCTGAGCAGGCTGGTGGTCACGAATCCAGCGACCAATATGAGGGCGATGATCGCCATCAAATAGCCGCGAACAGAGGATGCATTGCGCCATTCGGCCATGGGTTGCCAGCTTACTACGGGGAATATTGGCTTTCACGCAGCACTCTAACGCCAGACCTCGGTAATTCCAATCGATGGTTCATTTGCCGGCAAAGCGAGTGGCGGGAGGGAGGATGATTACTCCCTTCCCGCCCCTTTCTGTGCGTTCCCGGGGCATCACCTGACGGTATTCTCGATCTCCTCCAGTCTGGCGGTGACCATTTTGGTCCGCTCAGCGCCTTTCAGTTCGTCGCTATCATGCAGCGCATCGATCACCGCGCGGGCGACATCGCGGCGGCGTTTGACCTCATCTTACAGGGTTTCCGCCGCCGGGACTTCCAACACGTGGCCCGAACAATAGCTGTTCGGCGTGGCATTCACTGATTTCAACCATTCACGGATGGCTTCCGGGGCCGCATCCTTGTTGCCGCCGTTGACGGCCTCGCGGAGCAGCTTGTGGAACAGATAGACCCCGCCGTCGGCCTTCATGGGTCGTTCCAGCGCATGCACGGCGATCGGCCGCTGGGTGATGATCACCTCGTAATCGCCCGGCGCGTACTGGGCGTCCTTGTAACAATCGCGGTCCCGGTGATCCTTGGGGATCGGCGGTTTCTCGCCTTGGCCGTATGTTGCGCGTTCCGGGCGGCGCATGGCGACCTGACCTTCGAGGAAATCGATGGTCTCATAGCCGATCAGGTGTTTCGTACCGATTTCACGCGGATCGATGTTTTTGCCGACCACACGCCAACCGATCATCTTCGAATTCGTGTCATCGACAGGCACGGTCCAGCGGATCATATGCAGGCGGCTGAAGTGTTTTTTCTCGGTCCCGTCCTCGAACAGATACGAATGGAAGCTCAAGTTCGGCAGAGCCTGATGGTTGACCCGGATGAAGATCTTCTCGTCATCGACGCGCCTGGATGAAGTCCAGGCCATGCCGGTGCCATTGTGGACCGGGAAAAACTGCAGATCGGGGCGAACCAGATAGGGCGCAGCACCAGCCTCGCCAAACGTCGTGCCTTGTTCGGCCGTGGTGTGCAGCGGGATGTGGTGGTACTGGTCGGCGGCGTTGTCTTGGACCTGCAGCCAGTTGCAGTGCTGGAAATTACTGAATGGCACCAGCTCGTCGTCGGGATGGACGGAAAAATCGGACTCCCATTCCGGAAACGGCGGCGCTTCCTCGGCCGGGCCCATATAGGCAAACACCAGACCGTGGCGCTCAAAAGCCTTGTAGGCACCCTGGTAGACGGATTTCCGGAACTTCTCGGCCTCTTCCTCCTCGCCGGTCGGCGCCGGCACCTCCAAACACGTCCCATCGACGTCATAAACCCAGCCGTGGTAGGAGCACATGATGCCCTTTTCCTGGATCATCCCGTATTCCAAGGACGCGCCGCGGTGGCAGCAATGCGCGTGCAGCACGCCGACCTCGCCGCTTTTGTCGCGAAACGCGACCAATTCCTCGCCCAAAAACACCAGATAGTGCGGCGTGTCGGTCAATTCCTCGGACATGCAGATGGGATGCCAGAAGCGGCGCATGTATTCGCCCATGGGCGTGTCGGCATCAGTCTCGGTCAATAACGGATCATGCGACGGCACGTGGTTTTTTTCATATCCACTGTAGGGTTTGACCAAATTCTTGGCACCTGGCGCGTCTTCCGGCCGATGTTCGACTTTCTTATCCATGCTCAATCTCCTGTTGTGCTTCCCGGACGGCCCGCGTCGCCGGCCAAGGGCTTCAAAGTTAAATCTGCACTAAAATAGTGGGTTTTTAACCATATTTTATTTATGGTTTTTAAGTCATGGCATAAGGCCAAATTCCATGCCAATACGAAATTCGAATGAAAGGCATTGGGAAATGGGAAGCCCGCATTAGATAGCCGGCATCGCGGCCCGATGGGAAACTGGAATCATTGATTCAAATAACTCGCGTACAACATTGAAAATACGTCCTTATCGGCGAATTGAATTTGACCTTCCCAACACGTTATTGTCAGCCAAGCACAAGCGTGTACCCATGCCTCTTTGCATGAAAATTTGCCGATAATATTCCAGATAACAGGTTTTCATAAACGAAAAGCCCCCTAATCTGGACCAGAGATTGGGGGGGGTTAGGCGCAAACGGATCATTCTGATGGATACGACAGCACGCGATCTCAACCCGGTCAGGCGACGTAAAATGGAACCTGGAGAGTACGAAAAATGGCTGGATACGGTATCTTGACGCTAGATTTCAGCTATTCCAATGGAAGGTTCACAACATAGAAGCGCGCCACACATTGTGCCTATCCCCATCTGTGAGAAGCCCGCATCGGAAAATTACCGAACATCCCCATGCACTTGCCAAATTGAACCGCCAAAGAGAATATTCTAGTTCTGAATTTCGAAATCCGTTCGTTGCACCCCGCGATCAAAAGCCTTGATCAACAATGGACTAGAGGAAACGGGGCCGCTTGCGGCAATCAAATGTATCCCGGGCTCGAATTGCTTGCGAATAACAATGTTGTCCTGGGAAGATTGGCCATTCACGAAAACTTCATCACTGGTCCTCGTCCACCCGTCGAATACTGAATTGTCATTTCCATCGTTGATAAACCGAAAAGCCACGACGGGACTTATGACGTGAAGCTTGATCGGAATTTTCCGGTGCCTTTCTATTTTGACCAAATAGGCACCCTTCAGGTCGATAACGCCCAGCGTTTCGAAGTACGGTCTATCAACATACAAAGTTGTGTGTTTTTTGTAAGTGACGATTTCGATTAATTTATTTGGCGGAAGTGCTTTCCGAACTAATGGTAAAAGTTGATTTTTCAATTCAGCCACTTGCGGGATCGGCGGAATATTGTAGTGCCGGGTTAGAACGCCAGCGACAAACGAAATTGCCATGAGAACAATTGCCGCCGTCAAATTAATATTCTTTGCCATCGTCATACAATTCATTGCTTGTTAATCGAGAAAATTCCAAATGACAGCGTTATGCGCCATTTAACCGGCGATGTTTACCGACCGTCATCCAACGTCACGCATCGGCGTTCTTACTGTTATGTTTCAGCCTCGCCGCGAGCCCTCGGAATATATCAAATTGGCCCCATTTAGAAATACCGGAAACTATCCATTTGTTCCGTTCGCCGAGCTATTCCAGCGAAAAAAGCCACAGAATAATTATCGGCGAATTCCGGCGCACGCGCGCCATCCCTTACGAAGCGGGCATGATCCAATTTCCCGCCACCTGAGCGCCCTTTGGGCAATTGCCTAATTTTTAGGCACCGGCAATGCTGCGCACCTGGAATCATTGATTCAAAAAATGTCCACAGCCTGTTGAAAACAAACGTTTTTCCGGATTTGTCATTTCTGGCACGATCCCTGCTGTAATACGGGCGTATATCGTCGTCGTTGGGCGGTCAATTTGGGCTGGGAAAATTGCACATATGAAAAAAATCGAAGCCATTATCAAACCCTTCAAGCTCGACGAAGTGAAGGAAGCGCTGCACGAGGTTGGACTGCAGGGTATCACCGTCTTGGAAGCCAAGGGCTTCGGTCGCCAAAAAGGCCACACGGAATTGTATCGGGGCGCCGAGTACGTCGTTGATTTCCTGCCCAAGGTGAAGATCGAATTGGTCGTCGAGGACGAAATGCTGGAACGCGCCGTCGAGGCAATCCAGACCGCCGCCCATACGGGGCGCATCGGCGACGGCAAGATATTCATTGTCCCCGTCGAGGACGCCATCCGGGTCCGCACCGGCGAGCGCGGCGGCGACGCCATATAGATTCTAGAAATTCGCCGCGTTTCCCCGGATCGGGGCCGGTGTTTGGCTACAACCACGAACTTAAGTATCAAACTCACTACTCAAGCCAAAAAAGGGAACCCTGAATTATGTCACTCAATTGTAAGACACCCGCCGACGTTTTGAAGGTCTTGAAGGACGACGACATTCCGTTCGTCGACTTGCGTTTCACCGACCCGCGCGGCAAATGGCAGCATTTGACCATGTGCACGGAATTCGTCGATGAAGACAGCTTCGTCGACGGCATCATGTTCGACGGCTCATCGATCGCCGGCTGGAAAGCCATCAATGAAAGCGATATGTCGCTTATTCCCGATGCCTCGACGGCGGTCATGGATCCGTTCGCGGCCCAACCTTCATTGATCATGTGCTGTGATATCTTGGAGCCCACCACCGGCCAGCCTTATGGACGCGACCCGCGCTCGGTGGCGAAGAAGGCCGAAGCGTATCTGGGCTCGACCGGCGTCGGCGACACCGCGTATTTCGGTGCCGAGCCGGAATTTTTCGTCTTCGACGACGTGCGCTACGACGTACAGATGAACGCGTCGTTCTACGAGATCGATTCCGAGGAAGGCCCCTGGGTGACGGGCAAGATGTTCGAGGAAGGCAACACAGGCCACCGGCCGGGCATCAAGGGCGGCTATTTCCCGGTGCCGCCGATTGATAGCGCGCATGATCTGCGCGCCGAGATGGTCACCGTCATGCAGCAGATGGGCCTCAGCATGGATAAGCACCACCACGAGGTGGCGCCTTCCCAGCATGAGCTCGGCATGACGTTTTCGACCTTGGTGCACTCCGCCGACAACGTGCAGATCTATAAGTACTGCACCCAGATGACCGCCCACACTTACGGCAAAACGGCGACGTTTATGCCGAAACCCGTGGCCGGCGACAACGGATCGGGCATGCATACCCACCAGTCGATCTGGAAAGACGGCAAACCAACCTTCGCGGGCTCGGGATATGCGGACTTGTCCGAGACCTGCCTCCACTACATCGGCGGCATCATCAAGCACGCCAAGGCCTTGAATGCCTTCACCAACCCGTCGACCAACTCCTACAAGCGGTTGATCCCGGGTTTTGAGGCGCCGGTGCTGTTGGCCTATTCGGCCCGCAACCGCTCAGCCAGCTGCCGTATCCCGTTTGCCAACTCGCCGGCCGGCAAGCGTGTTGAGGTGCGCTTCCCCGACGCCATGGCCAACCCGTATCTGGCCTTCTCGGCGATGATGATGGCCGGCCTTGACGGCATCCAGAACAAGATCAATCCAGGCGACGCCATGGATAAGGACTTGTACGATCTGCCGCCGGAAGAACTGGCCGACGTGCCGACGGTCTGCGGCTCTATGCGTGAAGCTATGGATAGCTTGGAGACCGACCGTGATTTCCTGAAAAAAGGCGACGTCTTCACCGACGATCAGATCGACGCCTACGCGGAACTCAAGTGGGAAGAGATCTACAACTTCGAGCACGCACCGCATCCGGTCGAGTTCAAGATGTACTATTCGTCGTAAATCCGACGCATTGCGACAAACGGAAGGCCGCCCCGGGTTCCGGGGCGGCCTTTTGTTGTTTGGGAGCTCTCAGCGAGACCAACGACCGCTTCAAAATCAGCAGCGGACCCTCATTTTCCGTGCCGGGCAGGGCTGCAATTGACCATGTGGAGAAATTGCCCCTCCCCCTTTCAGCTTGCTACGATATAGAGAAACCATTGTTAATGCATTTCTGAGCTAGTGCATTTCGCTTTAATCCGAGCCGGTTTATGGAGAAACCTGAGGAATGTTAATTCATGCACATAGAAAAAAGTGACCTCGAGTGAGCGGCGTCGCAGGGCATGATCGACGGGCAACAGGCTGAAACCCTATGGCTAGCTCTATCCGAGAAGACCGCTGACCGTCCCCGATTCAGCCTTGTTTATATTCTGTACTTTTTTGGTGCATTAGTGGTCATAGGGGCCATGGGTTGGTTCATGACCGCCGCTTGGGAAGCTTTCGGCGGTGGCGGGATTTTCGTCATATCGGCCCTCTATGGAGCTGCTTTTGTCGGGGCGGGCTCCAGGTTGTGGAGCCGGAACGGGCTCAAAGTTCCAGGCGGCCTTTTGGTAACCATCGGTATATGCATGACGCCACTTGCTGTTTACGGACTGCAACGCTGGCTCGGCATTTGGGCCTTTGATGATCCGGGGGAATACAAGTCATTTCACCGCTGGATCAAAGGCGGCTAGTTAATCATGGAAATAGCGACAATCGGCGCCGGATTTTTAGCTTTGCGATTTTTCAAATTCCCTTTCCTCACCGCGCCAATCGCTTTTGCGTTGTGGTACATGTCCATGGATCTGACGCCGATCATTTTCGAGAGCACTGGTTTCTCTTGGCATGAACGTAAATTGGTCTCCTTGTGGTTTGGTGTCGTGATGATTGCCGGGAGCTATATTTTCGATCACCGAACCAAGGAGGATTATACATTTTGGGGCTATCTTTTCGGGGCCATCGCTTTTTGGGGTGGTTTGACGCTGATGAAAAGCGATAGCGAATTCTCCAAGTTTCTTTACTTTTTGACGAACGTTTCGCTCATGGGGCTGTCGGTATTTCTACAAAGAAAGATCTTTGTCATTTTCGGCGCCATCGGTTCGTTTGGATATATTGGATACCTTGCGTTCGAGGTTTTCACGGATTCAATATTTTTTCCATTCATCCTAACCATTGTCGGGACAATGATTCTAACTTGCGGAATTCTGTTGCATCGTCACGGAAAGAAAATCGAACAACGTTTCATTTCCGCAATGCCCGAATGGATGAAAGAACTGCGTCCACACGTTAGAAATATCCCATATTTATTGGGTCCCTAGTTCGCACCTGGGGAACAATAACCGGTGCTTAGCGCCATGGCTCAGTAACCGGTGCTTAGCGCCATGGCTCAGTAACCGGTGCTTAGCGCCATGGGCTCAGTAACCGGTGCTTAGCGCCATGGGCTCAGTAACCGGCGCTTAGCGCCATGGGCTCAGTAACCGGCGCTTAGCGCCATGGGCTCAGTAACCGGCGCTTAGCGCCATGGGCTCAGTAACCGGCGCTTAGCGCCATGGG
>Ga0315339_1002626_pt1 | contig 13427 bp, 10 predicted proteins | sample ASW17metaG_FD_204514 | JGI IMG/M metagenome (GOLD analysis project Ga0315339, IMG submission 204514) | Ammonia-oxidizing marine archaeal communities from Pacific Ocean, United States - ASW #17 | ecosystem: Environmental > Aquatic > Marine > Oceanic | place: USA: California | collected 2016-12-05
CGTCCCTAGTGGACTCCCCGTGGCTGCCTTGCGCGAGCGGGGTGCGACGGCTGACAGACTTCACCGCTTGGCTGCGCGTGGTCTGGTCGTGTTTCGAAACGAGCGCGACGAGCGGGATCCGTTCGAGGGCGCCACCAGCATGGACGTCACGCGCGACGGCGCCCGCTTGCTGACCCATGAGCAAGAGGTCGCAGTCAACGCGCTGACTGGAATGGCGGATACGGGTCAATTTCGAGTGGCATTGCTGCACGGCGTAACTGGTAGCGGCAAAACAGAAATCTATCTTCGTCTCGCTGATCGCGTCTGCGGCGTCGGGAAACAGGTTCTACTGTTGGTGCCGGAAATCGCCTTGACGCCGTCGGTGGTGTCGCTGTTTCGATCGGCGTTTGGCGCGCGGGTAGCGATTCAGCATAGCGGGCTCTCCAATGGAGAACGACACGACCAATGGCACCGCATTCGGCAGGGTGACATCGACGTAGTAGTCGGTACGCGTTCCGCCGTATTTGCGCCTCTTGATCATCTCGGCCTGATAGTCGTGGACGAGGAGCATGACACCTCTTACAAGCAGGAGGAGTCGCCGCGGTATCACGGCCGAGATGTGGCGATTGTGCGGGGGAAAGCGCTCGGCGCCCTTGTAGTGCTGGGGTCCGCAACGCCATCGATGGAGAGCTACCACCATGCTCTTTCCGGGAAGTACGCACACCTGACGCTCACGCGCCGCGTGTTCGACCGTCCACTCGCGTCAGTTCGCGTTGTCAACATGCGGGAGGAATATGCCGAGGTGGGGCCAGAAGCGGTAATTAGCCGGGCGCTTGGTAATGCGCTTCGGGAGCGACTCGATCGGCGCGAGCAGGTGCTCGTGCTACTCAATCGTCGGGGCTATGCCGTAGCGGTATTCTGCCGCCAGTGCGGAGACACTTTTGAATGTCCCAATTGCAGTGTGTCCTTGACAGTGCATCGGGCGCGAAATGGGTGGCGGGGCCGGTGCCACTACTGCAACTACTCGATGGATGTGCCCCGATCGTGTCGGAAGTGTGCAGCGCCATACCTCGAACAGGCAGGCTTCGGGACCGAGAAGGTCGAGCAGCAGTTGCGGGAACGTTTCCCCACGGCCCGCGTGAGTCGTGTCGACCGAGATTCGATGCGAAGGAAGGGCGCACTCACAACAGTGCTCGCGGCATTCTCACGGGGCGAGATCGACGTACTGGTCGGTACGCAGATGATTGCCAAAGGTCACGATTTTCCCCGCGTGACACTGGTCGGTGTGATTTCGGCAGATGTTGGCCTCGGGCTCGCCGATTTTCGGGCTGGGGAACGAACATTTCAGCTTTTGACGCAGGTGGCCGGGCGCGCCGGTAGAGGGGAAGTCGCCGGCGAGGCTATCGTCCAGACGTTGTACCCGGAGCATTACAGTATTCGGTTGGCGTGCGAGCAGGATTACGCGGCTTTTTTCGAACGGGAGCACGCGTATCGTCGCGCCATGCGCTATCCACCGCGTGTCGTGATGATTTCCATAGTTGTGCGCGGACGAACTTTTGAGGAGGCAATGCGCGTCGCCACGAGAGTTGCGGAATCCCTTGAGCGGTCAGCGACGCGCGAGGGGTTCCAGGTGCTCGGACCCGCGCCAGCACCGCTCGGTCGACTGCGCGGCGAGCACAGGGTGCAATGTTTCCTGAAGGGAACGCGCCGTGCGGGGATGCGTCGCTTACTGAAGGCAGTACTGGAGAAGATGCCCGAGGTGCGGCGCAGAGTTACTGTCGATGTAGACCCGTTAAGCATGGTGTAGTACGAAGCGTATTCAAAGCAGGGCACAGAAGACGGCGGAGACGGACCGCTGGACGGCGCGTTTAGTCAGTAGACGACTGGGCGTCAGTGGGTTATGGCCGTGCGCCCAGACTGAACACTTCGATCGGCGCTGGCGTGAAGCAGAGGACGAACATAATGAACGCGACGACCGCCAACTGGCGACGGGTGCGATCGAGCGGGATGTCCTCGTCACTCGTGCGAGGATGTCGAGGGCCGAACGCGATAAGCATGACCACCGTGAGCACGGTCCACACAATCCAAGAGCTCGACACGAATGTGAGGCCGACCAGGCTTCCAACCGTCGCGAACGTCACGAGCGTACTCTTGCGCCCGAAAACGGCGTAGGAAATATGCCCGCCGTCGAGCTGGCCGATGGGAAACAGGTTTAGCGCCGTGGCCAGCAGGCCGAACCAGGCGGCAAAAGCCATGGGATGCAGATTTATCGAATAGCCTTCCGGGGGCGTGCCCAAGACCAGCCAGGCCGCCGCCCGGAAGAGCAATGGCTCACCAAGTTCAAAAAAGCCGGTAGTGTCAGCTGGAAGCGCGGCCACGCGCGACAGACTCATTCCGACGAGGAGCACTGGAATAGCCACAATGAACCCGGCGATCGGGCCAGCGATACCGATGTCAAACAACTCCCGCTTGCCTGGAATCGATTGTCGGATACGGATAAACGCACCGAGCGTGCCCGTGAGTGGTAGCGGTGCTGGCAGAAAGTAGGGGAGGGATGCATTCACCCCGTAGATTCGGCAGGCAAAGTAGTGGCCGAACTCGTGCGCCCCAAGAATGGACAGAATGGACGCGCTGTACCAAAGGCCATTCAACAGGAAGAACGGCATCGAATCGTCAAGGTCACGGCTTCCAAAATCTATGGAAAAGCTCGCAAAATGCTCAGCCCCAGCGAGGATGGTCGTTACAACAGTCAGAAGAAACAGAATGAGATGCCATCGGATCGCCCATCGACGTCGCACTGGCACAGCCGGAACGTATACTCGATCCTCCGGAGACGGAGCCGTCGGGATATCTGGGATGTCAGACGAAGAAATGCCCATTCCGGGGCGGTTACCCGATATTCTGGAGGTCTTTGCCCGGCTTAAAGCGAATCGTGCGTCCCGGGGGAATACGTACTTCCTTGCCGGTTCTTGGATTGCGGCCTATCCCGCGCTTTCTGGGCTTAACTTGGAACACGCCGAATCCGCGGAGTTCGATACGGTCTCCGCGCTGCATGGAGAGGCGCATGGCATCAAAAACCGCATCAACGGCCACCTCGGCTTTCACCTTGGTGATGTCGGCCATTTTCGAGACTTCGTTGACGATATCGACCTTGATCATGCGTCGGTAATCCTTGTATAAATTACTGTAACTATCATAAAAAGAAACACTTACGCTGTCAAATGAACGCCTCGAAGTTGCGTGAGCGTCGCTGAGCCACATGGCTAAGCCTCTGCCCTCTGTCGTGTTGGTTGGTCGTCCTAATGTAGGCAAGTCAACCCTGTTTAATCGGATAACCGGGACTCGACGCGCCATCGTGACAGCGATGGCTGGGACCACGCGCGATGTGCTAACCCAGTTGACGGAATGGCAAGGGGCAAACTTTAAACTCATCGATACCGGTGGCATGTTCGGGGCGAGTGAGGACCCACTGCATGTGATGGTGCTGGAACGAGGACGGCGAGCCATCGCGGAAGCGGATTTTTTGATCTTGGTGGTGGATGGTCGCGATGGTCTTGTCCCAAGCGACCGTGAGATTGCTCGAGTCGTGCGCACGGCTGGAGTTCCGACGCTGGTGGCCATTAATAAAGTGGATGACAAACGATCGAAGACCGGGGCGAACGAGTTTTTTCAACTTGGGTTCGACGAAACCCTCGAAATTTCTGCTGAGCACGGTCGGGGAATCGGTGATTTGCTCGACACCATCGTTGAAAGCTTGGGCGGGTTGTTGGCCGACACCAGGGAGGTCGAGACGTCGGATCTTGAGGAGCCTACCGAGGTCGGCATTGTGATCGTCGGGCGACCGAACGCTGGTAAGTCGTTGCTGGTAAATCGTCTTCTCCGGGAGGAACGAATGATTGTCAGTGACACCCCTGGGACTACCCGCGACGCGGTTGACACGGTGTTCACGTGGCATAAGCGGCAGTTTCGACTTGTCGACACAGCCGGCATTCGCCGCGCCGGCCGCGTTGCCAGTGGCGGCCAGGTTGAGACCGTAAGTGTCATGCTCGCAAGCCGAGCGATTGAGTCCGGCGATGTTGTTGTGTTGGTTGTGGACGCTAATGTAGGCGTTACAGATCAGGATGCTGCCATCGCGGGTGCGGCTGACAAGGCCGGGCGGGGGATCGTCATTGCGGCCAACAAATGGGATTTGATGAAGGGCCGTGGGGAGAACTTTGCTAAGGAGTTCGACGAGACCCTTCGACGTGGTCTGAAATTTCTTGACTACGCTCCCGTACTGCATATTTCCGCGGCCACCGGCGAGCGGACTCCGAAACTTCTGGAAATGGTTGATCGCGTAGCCACTTCACGGCGCACCCGAGTCAGAACAGCTGAATTGAACGCATTTGTGAAGAAGATCACTGATGCTCATCCTCCACCGAGCCGGGGTCGAACGCACGTGCGGGTGTTATACGCGGCGCAGACAGCTGTGGCGCCTCCGACATTCGTGATGTTCACTAACGTAGCCACGGAGTTCCACTTTTCCTACGAACGTTTCCTTGTGAACCGTATCCGGGAACAGTTTGGCTTTTTGGGGTCCCCAATTCGGGTGCATGTCCGGCGTCGACGCCGGGAAGGCCGGAGCTGAGCCTGCTATAATCTGCCGAGTGAGCCCAAAGTTGTGCCGAGCGGCGGACGTCTGTGCATCCACTGGACTGCAGCTTTACGTTTTACGCTCATGGGAAAAGGAGTTCCCGGGCATCGGGGTGCAAGCGTCCTCCGATAGCGTCCGTCTATATCGCGAATCCGACGTCGAGCAAGTATTGCGTATCAAGGAGTTGGTGTTCGGTGAAGGCTTGACACTGGCTGGTGCACGACGTCGGCTGGAGAGCTCGAGTCCGGGTGACGAGAATGTAACCGAGGCAGCGGAGATGGCAGAGGTGCTCGACACGCTCGGTGCGGATGCCAGGGAGAGGATCGGATCGGTGCGGAGTGGTCTGAGGGCCATCCTTGAGGTGCTCTCCAGGAATCTTGCTGCGGGAGAAGGAGTAGAGGCTCCCGTGGCTTTCCAAGACGCCCGCTCGCCGAGTGTTGTTAGTCGCCGACGTTCGGTACGGGGGAAGGCTGGGCGAGGAGGGGCTGCTTCGTCGAAACGTGCTACCGCTACGAAGCGCGTGTCGAAACGAGGTTAAAGACGAAGATACGTTTCGGGATGTGGCGCAGCTTGGTAGCGCACCTGACTGGGGGTCAGGGGGTCGCAGGTTCGAATCCTGTCATCCCGACCAATTTTACTGAGTAAGACCGCAGGTTCCTCCCCCAGAGGAGCCTGTTTTCGTGTACGGGGTAACAGCGAGACACGCCCTTACACCCCCCCTGTTGAATTTCGCGTACACGCGCAGAAACCCACGGGTGCGGTTCTGATCAGTCAACCCTGTAAAGAATCTAGCCCCCTCCCCCAGTTTTTCGATCACGAATTACTGTTCTCACTTTTTAAACACGAATCACTTTTCGATCTGGGATGCCATGGCTAGATCGCCGTATCTCCCGCGGAGCGGAAATGTGAAGTGGACAGACTTAGTGCAGTCGGCCAAACGGTGGAAAGACATAGGTGCAGCCATTCTGGATGACCGCGCCTGTCTGCCGTGGAGGGGTGTGAAGTGTCAAACCGTCAGTACGGCCCGGTTTCGTTGGCCCGTCTTTAGGGAGCATTTGACGGGTTGACGCTTTAGAGGCTTCTGGGGAGAGTGGGGAGAGGTGGCGTGACCACTCGTCTTCCAATGAGTGCCGGTTATACCCACGGACGTTCCCTGTCACGTCCCGCACGAAGAAACATTCCATGAGGCGCGGTTCGACAGACCGCTTCTACCCCGGCAGCGATGCGCAGATCACGTGAACGTGATGCTGTCGGCTTGCGATCCAAAGCGTGCCTGAGCCGTCGCGATCTGCGACTTGAGGTCGCCCCAATCGACACCGATCATCTCGCCGTTGCGCTTCTTGGCTTCTCCACTGATCCACACGCTGTCGATATCTTCGCGCGCCGCATGGTTGACTACGCGGTCAGCAAGGCTGCCCTGCATGGGGAACCCCATGCGGTCGGTTCGTAGCAGTACCAGGTCGGCTCGTTTGCCCGCCGTAATGCTTCCGGCGACGTCGCCCAACCGTATGCTTCGTGCTCCCAACGCCGTTGCGAAGTCGAGCACATCTTCAGAGTCGTAATCCCTTGCGATCTCCACACCGGCGGGTTCCAGGTAATGAGACCAGAAGGCAGCACGAACGTGCTCAAAATAGTCCTGTGTCAGCACGAGACTGACGTCGATACCGATGCCGGTAGCCACGCCTGCTGCCCGCGCTCGCGCATGCATGGAGGGCCCACGGTGAGCACCAGCGGCTAAATAGGGAAACTCCCCCATAGCTGTTGCGCAGAGCATGCCTCCGCTGTCTCGCAACATTTCGAGTTCCTCCGCCGTAAGCCGGTTAGCGTGAGTGGCGTGATAGTCCGGCCCCAGGAGACCAGCTTCGTGGAGGTCCGGAATTCCCGAGTCACGGTGTCCCATGTACCCCTCCGGCATGGGTCGTTCCGTTTTATGCAAATGGGACGAGACCATATCGATACCCATGCCTCTAATTCGGGACCATTCCGTCTCAATGTCTGTAAGCGGACTACCGTTTCCAGAGGCCGGCGCAAGGCTCAGTTGCATGATGGCAGAACTGTCAGAGAACACTTCGTTCTGCAGTCGTTCCGCTGTCGTCCAATGGGTCTCTGTCGTCTTGGCAATTCGCTGCGCATGCGCTTCGGCGAGCGATACCGTATCTCCCGGTCTATATGAGGAAGAGACGCCCATCTGAAACGCAAACCACCCACTGATGCCCGAGTCCTTAACACCCTGTGCGGCAGCCAGCGCGGTCTCTGCATTAATCTGCCCGTGTGCATAATCGATGATTGATGTGACACCCGAATCAATCGCCAGCAAACCTCCTGCCAGTCCAGCAAGATAATGATCTTCAGGGGCTAGTGACACGATGGTGCGCATCTTCCATTCCTGGTAGGCGGCGTAACCCGCCGGAGAAGTTTTCGCGAGCCGCCCTGCATCGATGATCTGCCACACATGCCGATGACCATCTGTCATGCCAGGCATGAGGATCATGCCATTAGCATCGACTATTTCGGCCCCGTCCGCCGTTAGCCCCTTGCCAATCGCTGAAATCTTGCCGCCTTCGATCAGGACATCGCCGCCTTCGATCTCCATTAACTCTGGATCCATGGTCAACAGGTCCGCTCCACGTATTAATACGGGCCCTGTTGGTGCACGCACATCCCGCGTACCACCCGAAGGGGCCTGAGCAAACACCCGATTGCCAATAGCAGCCGAGGTGGCGGTCGCCGTTATCAAGCGAAGAAAGGACTTTCGAGTCATTTTCATTTTCTTCTCCAAAGCAGCTGTAACGGAACGCCGATCAAGACAGCGTCCCGTGCCTGATTGCGCCAGGCTCCGTCCGGTCCCTTAACAATCCCCTCGGGGCGGCTCACTGCCGTCGCGCATGCCACCGTCCGTTAGGGGAGTCCCGGCGCCGAAGGCTCTTCGCCGGGCCAGCAAGGAAGCCACACCGCCTCCGCTGAACACCAGGATCAGAGACTCGACCCCCCAGCGATGGCGACCCTCGACGTAAAAGAGACTCTGGAACGAGGACAACACCAATAACAAAGCTCCGATCAGCAACGTTATCCTCGCGCGACCGCTCCACACACGCCCTGCAAGCGAGACTCCTATCCCGGCAAGAATCAGCGCGGACAGATAGTAGGCCGAGTACAGTTGCAGCCACGCTCCTGGGTACAACAGCCCCGTCGTCGGCGCATACCACCAGAAGTAAGAGAACTTCAGCAGCGTCAGGCGAACAAAGTCGAGGGGGTTCTCCAGAATGAACGCTGTCGCGCGTGCCCTGAACCACTGAGCTTGCGCCAACTCGTCGGGTTGCGCCTCGAGCTCCTGAACATCTTCGACCGAAAGCGTAGAAAGCACCGTGCGACTAGCATCTACGTAGGAGGTGCCGCTCGCATTCGGGTTGTTGCCGCGCCAGAACATTTCGGGGCCAAGCGTCCGAGTGAGGACGAACTGTTCGTGCAACAAAGATGTCCGGACAGTCCACGGCCCGATAGTCGCCGCAGCACACACGCACGCAACAATGCCGTTTCTCAATATCACACGCCATGACGTTCGAGGCGTCACCCAAAGGAGCCACACGAAGGCCACCGGGAGTACAAGAAGGATCGTCACGCGCGACAACATCCCAAGCCCCACAATCAGCCCCAAATGAGCCGCCCGCATGGCCGTCTGACGGTCTGCGAGACGGAGCGTGAAGAGGACCGCGAGAGTAAAGAACAACGCGTCGAAGATCAAGGGATGCGAGCGCGAAGCGCTATAGACAACCAGGCCGGGGTGAAGCGCCACCAAAGACCCTGCTGCGAGCGGGGCCACCCACCCACCGAAGAGTCGTCTGGCCATCACAGAAGTCACGAGAGCCTGTCCGGTGCCCACGACAATCTGGAGCGTCATCACAGCCACAATCGACCCGGTCAACCAGTAGCTCGCCACGCTGACCCACACGTGCATCGGCGCGATATACGAATGATAGACAATGCCGTGGTGAGGAAACGAGAACCCTCTCCCCGCCAGCATGTTCCTCGCAATGACGTCGTACTCTTCAAGGTGCGGATGGTGGAGTCCATCCAGAACAATGGCCGTCATGACTCGTGTCGCAAGCGCGATTGCGCCAACGACCAAGAGCGTGAGGGCATACCGGTCAGAGTCGGGCCCGACTACGGATGCCCTCTGCCTAGGAACCATTCGTCAGCGCTCGGCATTCTCGTTCGTCTCGCTCGCAGTCGGAGTGACGGGGGAACGCCGATGCTCAGTCAGCGACATTCCCGCGGCGACCACGGGCGCTTCGCGCATCGCACGGCTCACCCTCCAGCGAATACTGATAAGCGCGACCAGAGTCATGATGATGTCGCGTGGAAATCGGACCCGAGAACCGCCACAATGACTCCAACGGACAGGATGCTGCAGGACCGTCAGACCCATGAGTCGCGCCAGGTACAGGACCTCCGCATCGAACGCCCAACCGTCGCACTTCTGCAACCTAAACAGCGTCACAGCCTCGTCTCGCCGAAACCCTTTGAAGCCACACGTAAAGTCGAGAATCTTGGGCGAAAGCAGCAGCCTGGCCAGACAGGTAAAACCATTCCCCAGCCACGTACGAAGAAACGGCTGCGGTCGCTCGATTCGCGCGCCAGCGATTTTCCTGGAGCCGATCAAAACGGGAATGTCGCCAGTCGACAACGCCGCGAACGCGCCCGTCAGCTCTTCGATCGGGACGGACATATCGGCATCCATAAAGAACACGTAGCGCCCGCGGGCCGCGAGGACACCGCTGCGGATGCTCGCGCCCTTCCCTCTATTCGGATCATGACGAAGCACTCGAACCATCGCCTGGCGCTTGCTGTAGTCGTCCGCAATCGACGCGGTCCCGTCCGTGGACCCATCGTCAACCACGATAACCTCTGAGCCGTACGACTGCTCGCCCAGATACGCCAGGATCGTACGCAGGGTGCCCTCGACCCGAGTGGCTTCGTTGTACATCGGCACCACAATCGACAACTCGACTGGCGTTGTGGGCTCTGTGGAAAGCGGCAAGGCGTTGCTCAGAATCAGTCTCCAACAAGTTACTAGCGAGGGCTGGCGGGCGAAATTATACTCTACGCCTCGCGACCGCCTGAGTGCAGATGTTGAAAGAGAAACAGTGGGGCCCTGGCGAATCGGTGCCTCTGTGGGCACTCAAGGTCACAGGCCCTCCCGCTTAGCTAGCCTCATATAAGATAGAGACTGTGATCAGGCCTTCCGAGTGAACACCACACCAGAGCCATCGCGTGTGTCCCTCCTGACCTTGGTACGACCGCCCGCGGTCGTACCGAAGTGGGCACATACGACTCCTATCTGTCCGCCCATTGGAGTTGCGTACGTCGCTTCTGCTGTTCGGGAGGCAGGCTACCGTGTAGCTATCGTAGACGCTCTAGGAGAGGCGGTTCTTGAGACTCGGGAGGTCGATGGACGTCCGGGGTTCCTGGTGCGCGGACTGTCGATCGAGGAACTCGTCCGACGCGTTGATCAAGAGACTGCCTATATCGGTCTTTCGTGCATGTTCTCGCATGAGTGGCCGGTGGCCCGCAAGGTCATCAACGCGCTACGAGAAGCGCTGCCGAACGCCGCGATTATCGCCGGCGGTGAGCACATCACGGCGATTCCGGAGTTCAGCCTCCAGGACTGTCCGGCGCTGGACTATTGTGCCATCGGCGAAGGGGAAGAAACGATCGTCGACCTTGTGGCGTCGCTCGACGCAGGCAGACCGATCGCTGCGGTGCCGGGGATCGTGTATCGAGAGGGCGGCGAAGCGGTTCGAACCGCGACGCGTGGTCGCATCCGCCGTTTGAACGACATCGCGCCGCCAGCCTGGGATCTTGTGCCGCTGGCTCATTACTTCGATCATGGATTCGGATTCGGCGTCAACCGAGGACGAAGCCTTCCGGTGCTTGCAAGCCGCGGTTGTCCGTACGAGTGTACGTTCTGCTCAAATCCCACCATGTGGACCACGCGATGGATTGCGCGCGATCCGGAGATACTGCTCGACGAGATGCTCGGTTACATTGAGCAGTATCAGATCGAGAACTTTGATTTCTACGACCTGACGGCGATCGTGCGGCGCGACTGGATCATCGATTTCTGCCAGAAGATTATCGAGCGAGGACATCGATTCACCTGGCAGCTTCCGAGCGGCACTCGGTCGGAGGCGATCGACGGCGAGGTCGCCCGGCTCCTCTACGACTCGGGATGTCGAAACATCAGCTACGCCCCGGAGAGTGGCTCCCCCTCGGTCCTGAAGCGCATAAAGAAGAAGGTGGCGCTCGATCGCATGAAGGGCTCAATGCGAGCGGCGATCAAGAGCGGGCTCAACGTCAAAGCGAACATTATTATTGGTTTTCCTGACGAGACCCACGGCGAGATTTTCGAAACACTGAAATTCCTTGTCGAAATGGCATTGACAGGCGTCCATGACATGTCGATTTCGCCGTTTTCTCCCTACCCGGGGTCTGAACTATTCGATGACCTTCGGGCCCGCGGCCAGATCTTGGAGTTTTCGGACGACTACTTCTACTCGCTTGAAACCTACACGGACCTACTGCACACCATTTCGATGTCGCAACACGTTAGCGGCCGCGCGCTGGGGCTGTATCGGGGGTTCAGCATGGTGCTGTTCTACGGCGTGGCTTTCGCTGTACGGCCGTGGCGAATCGTGAAGACGGTCGTCAACGTGTTCCGCGATCACCAGGAATCCAGAGGCGAAATGTCCCTGCGAGATCTGTTCTTCCGCGTCCGAGACTCGGCGACCGTGGGCGCGGATCACTCCTCGAGATGAGGCTCAGGCTCCGCGCTTGGGTGTCCCTGCGTTGAAGGTTGCGCTGGTCGAGGTCATCCCCGACCGTAAACGGTGTGTCAACAAGGACTTCATGGGGGGCTACGGATGGGCCTTCAAGGTCGGAGACTCCCTTCGCGCCCGCGGCATCGAACTGGTAAAGCGCGTGGGCGAACGACTGCCACTCATGTCTTTCGGATATCTGGCCGGCATCTTTGCGCGCGCGGGGTACGCCTGTGAGTACAGCAACGGAGTTGTCCCAGATGCCGATTTGGCCCTGATTTATACATCGCTCGTCGATCATCGCGCCGAGCGGGCGATGGCCATGCGCTACAAGCGAGAAACACACGCCACGGTCGCCTTTATCGGTCCGTTTGCCAGTCACTGTCCGGACCAGTTTCTGGACGCGGCGGACATCGTAGTCGCTGGAGAACCGGAGCAGTTCGCCCTCGATCTCGTGGCAAGTGGGAGGCTCCCGGCGGGTGTCACGTCCAGCCCGGACGTCCGGGATCTCGACAGCCTTCCGTTCCCGGACTGGTCCACGTTTCCTGTGCGCTCGTACTCGTACTTTCCGGCGCTGCGGCAACGTCCGTTTCTGCCGATTCTCTCAAGCCGCGGATGTCCGTATACCTGCGAGTACTGCCCCTACGAGATCATCAAGTTTCGTGAACGGTCCACGGAGAACGTCCTTGACGAGCTCGCCCAGTGGCGCGATCGATACGGCTTGCGGGCCTTTCTGTTTCGCGACCCGATCTTCAGTCTTCGCCGCGAGCGCGTCGTCGAACTGATGGAGGGCATGCTGAGCCGAGGCTTCGACTTCCGCTGGGCCTGCGAAACTCGAATGGACTGTCTCGATGTCGAGCTCCTGGAGCTGATGGCTCGAGCGGGATTACGCGTCGTGAACGTGGCGGTAGAGTCCTCAAGCGATGCCGTACTCAAGAACGTATCGCGTAAGGCCATTCCAGTGCAGCACCAAGAGGAGATTGTTCGCGCATGCGACCGCCTCGGCATCCGGGTCACAGTCTTTTACGTAATCGGCCTTCCCGAGGATACGCGGGAATCCATTATCGAGACAGTCGCGTACGCCAAGCGTTTGAATACGCATGTCGCTCAATTCTTCGTCTATACGCCGTTTCCAGGCACCCGTCTCTACGACCGAGTCAAGGACGATCTCATAACGACCGACTGGGAACAATTCGACTGCTACTCTCCCGTGACGAAGCACCCGACCCTGACGCCAACCGAAATTCTGGATCTAAAGGAGTGGGCGTTTGTCAGCTACTACTACCGGCCCACCTACCTCGCCAAGTTTGCCTTGAGGGCCGCTCGCGATTTGGTGAGCTGACTTCGTTCGAGTTCGCTCTGCTGGCCTTGCCCCCCTGTCGAATTTCGCGTACACGCACAGAAACCCACGGGCGCGGTACTGATCGAATTCCTTCTTCAGTAGCTCATCGACCGCGCTATTCAGATTGAACGGATACCCTTGGGGATGCCCCACGCCAAGTCGGCGATCGACATAGAAGCAGCGCGGACAATTCAAAAACAGATCTAGTTTTCCCCTGCTGATCTTGAAGGGGGTCGTAGATGTCGGATCGTAAATATTTCGGGTCCGTTTGCCTCTGTAGTAGTTGCTCAAGGAAAGTCCTCACGTTCCGCGCGGGTGATCTTCCGAACAGAGTGACCGTCGATCACGCATCCCGCAGAATTTGCTTCATCTTCTGCGGCGTGCTCATGAAAGACAGCGCACAGAAATATCCGCGGGACTGCTTAGAACGGGATCAGGCCCTCGAGGACGACCAACCCCAAGTAGAGCACCGCCGGTGCCCAATCCACACCGCCCCCCTGCGGGAGCGCTTTACGAAGGGGCCGAAGTAATGGCTCGGTAAGGGCATTCACCAGTCCCGCCAGCGAGCGGGTGGTGCCGTTCACGGGGAGCCATGTGAGAACCATCGAGGCCAGCACAATGTACGAGTAAAAGTTGAGTAACTGACTGATCAAGATGC
>Ga0315339_1002627_pt1 | contig 13421 bp, 12 predicted proteins | sample ASW17metaG_FD_204514 | JGI IMG/M metagenome (GOLD analysis project Ga0315339, IMG submission 204514) | Ammonia-oxidizing marine archaeal communities from Pacific Ocean, United States - ASW #17 | ecosystem: Environmental > Aquatic > Marine > Oceanic | place: USA: California | collected 2016-12-05
GATCTCAGCCCGAACCACTCTGACGCCGCCCGCGGCGCGGTCTTCGCGGTCATCGATGATCTTGAGAACCGGACGGTCGCCGATCTGGTTCAGCCGCTGAAGAAATAAAACGCGCGCCACGAATTCCCATGGGTCGCTTTGGTCAAGCAGATGAAGTCGCGGCCGCAATACGATATTTGGCGAGCCCAGGCGCTGTCTATGTCAACGGCCATACGCTGGCGATCGACGGCGCCCTTACGGTGGACTGAACCGACAGCGGGCCGAAAATCATTTCGGCTCTGTGGCAAAAGGAATGGCACATGGCGCGGGCAAAGGCTGAAGATGTCCGGCTTGGGATCGTCGGGCTTGGCAATTGGGGTGGCCGTCTTGCACGGACGGTTGCGAAAATCGACGGCGCCACACTCGCCACATGCTACGCGCGAACATCTTCGCGCCGCGAGGCCTTCGCGAAGGACCATAATTGTGTTCCGGCGCAATCATTCGAGGCATTTCTCGCCGACGACGCGCTCGATGGCGTGATCATCGCCACGCCACACACCACCCATACCGAGATCGTCACCGCGGCGGCAAATGCCGGTAGGAACATCATGATCGAGAAGCCGATCGCGCTGACCACCGCGGAGGCACAAAGCTGTGTCGATGCGGCGCGCGCTAGCGGCGTGATTCTGCAAGTTGCGCATTATCGCCGGCGGCTAACAGCGACAAGACGGGTCAAGGCTATGATCGAGGCTGGCGAACTCGGTCATGTGCACCATTTCGAGACCAATTTCAGTCGCCCGATGGGGCCAGACCCGAAACGGCCGTGGCGCGACGAGGAGAGTGAAGCACCGGCCGGCGGCATGACGGCGCTCGGCGTCCACATGGTCGACAACCTTATCTATCTCGGCGGGCCGGTTCGGCGGCTCGCGGCGCTCAGTTCGATCCTCGACGATTCGACGCCGCTCGACGATATGACTTCCGTGCTGCTGCAATTTGAAAGCGGCGCCCATGGTGTGCTCAATACGTCGTTGCGTTTGCCAATGGTCGCGACAACCTCGGCCCATGGTGACAAAGCGTCGGCGTGGAGTGAGGCTGACGGAACGCGTTTTTTCGCCCAGCAGATCGACGCCGAATTGCGCACCGAGCAAACGATAGAGCCGGTCGATGGCGTTACCGCCAACTTGGCCGCCTATGTCGAATGCCTGCGTTCGGGCACCGAGCCGGAAACCAGCGGCGAGGAGGCGGTCAAAGTTGTCGCGGTGCTCGAAGCGATCCAGCGATCGATCGCATCGAACAGTGCATTCGTGGATCTTTGAGCCGAGGGCGGCGCACGACATTCGCGCAAACTTGTGACATTCTAGGAGGAGCCAATGGTTGAGCGCGTAGGGATCGTCGGTATGGGCCTGATGGGGCAGGCCTTTATCTCAAACATTCTCAAGTCTCAGATTGCGGTCCAGGGTTTTGACGTTGATCCGGCACGGATGGATCAGCTGCGCGAGCACGGCGGGCAACCGGCGAGTTCGCCCGCCGAGGCGGCAAAGGATGTCGATTTCATCATCACTTCGCTTCCCAATAGCGGTATCGCCCGCGACGTGATGCTGTCGTCAAACGGGATCGCCGAGGGCGCTCGGGAGGGGCTCATCATTTGCGATACGACGACAGCCAGACCAGAAGATTCAATCCAACTGGCAGATGATCTCCGCAGCCGCGGCATCGGCTTTCTCGATAGCGCCGTCAGTGGCACAAGCGCCATGGCCCAGGACGGTGATCTCGTCGTTATCGCCGGCGGCGCGAAAGAGGATTTCGAGGCCTGCCGGGCCGTATTCGCCAGCTTCAGCCGCGCCGCCTATCACATGGGGCCGGCGGGATCAGGTGCGCGCACCAAGCTCGTCATCAATCTGGTGCTCGCCGGCAACCGCCTGGCGCTCGCCGAGGGTCTCGTGCTCGGTGAAAAGATCGGCCTCGGCCAAGAAAATTTGCTCGCGGTTTTGCAGGACGGCGCCTCGGGGTCGAAGACGATGGTCGACAAGGGTCCCAAGATGGTTTTTGGCGACTACTCGACCCAGAGCTTAGTTTCGAACGTCTTGAAAGATTCCCGCCTAATGATTGAACAGGGCCAGATTTCAGGCGCGCCAACGCTGATGATCTCGACATGGTCCCAACTCATTCAAGCAGCATACGAGAAGGGCTATGGCGAGAAGGATGTCACGGTGTTCATCGAGATCCTCCGCGGCATGGCTGGGCTGCCAGATCGGGCGGCGTAAACTCAAAGGTGAAGAGTCGGCATACGGAAACTTCGATGAACGACGGCCAATTTGGCGTGTGGCGTTGATCGAATACGCTCGCGCACTGCTCGCTTCGCTGACGGCGCTTTGCAACGCCGTGATGCTGAAACTGTCCACTGCCCCACACCGATGACCGATATTCGGAGGCGGGAATTATACAGCCATATTGATTGTCATTTTCATTGTCAGAGCGCTGCTTTGCGGAGGTTTTGCAATGGCTGATCAAAGAATCGTTAAAAATTCCTTTCTCCAAATTGACATGAGTTAATTCTCATATAGAATATCTAACATCTGAAATTTCAGATGTTAGATTATAGATGCATTGATAGTTTAGATTATGGACGCATTGATCGCAGAGAGCCTTACTGATCAAGTTCGACGCCTCCTCCAGCGGGTGATTGAGGCCGGGGAAATTGCGCCCGGAACACGCATTCATGAAGAAGAATTCGCAAAAAAACTTGGCATCAGCAAGTCGCCTCTTCGTGTTGCCCTGCATCAACTTAAGCAAGACGGCATCATCCGCATCGAGCCGCGGAAGGGCATTTATGTTGCAATGCCAAAAGATGAAGAGCTCCTAGAGCTACTCGAGGTTCGAGAAGTGCTTGAGGGCCTCGCGGTGCGCCGGGCAGTGAAAAACGCCGATGACAGTTTTGTCCGCCGGCTGGAGGCCTGCTTCGCCGGATTTGACAAGCAAGACCTTGACGCCAGGCGCTTGGAATACGCAGCAGCTGATTTTCGATTTCAGCGGCTCATTGTTGAGGCCTCTGATAGCTCGGAACTCACCAAAACGCTGAAGAACGCGAACGTGCGGATTCACATGAGCCGTTTGTTCGCAAACCATTCCGGTCACCACGACCTCACTCCCTATCATCAAGAACATTTGGGAATGATCGAAGCCTTCAAGGCGCGCGACCCGATTAGGGCCGAAGCCATTGCTATTAGTCACGTCGAGAGAGTCCGAACGCAATTTATTATGAAAGCGCACGAAAATATAGGCGATGGCCGAGAGCAACAGTCGGCGGCGCGTGAGATACGCGAAGCTAACGAATTTCTTACGGGATAAGGGCGGACGAATTCATGCTAAAGCGCATTCTCCTCAATCCTGACGACATGTGGTCGCGCGTGGAAAACGGAGAGCTTCTCTACGCGCCGATAACAGTGGTCAGCGACGACACCCACACGCATATTTATCTTTCCGGCCAGACCGCGCGTTTAGCAAGCGGCGAACTCAAGGCACGCGATATGCGCTCGCAGATTCGCCAGGTTTGCGAAAACATCAAGCGCGGGCTCGGGCATGTCGGCGCAACCCTTGATGACGTTGTCACATCGACCACTTACGTTCTCGATCTCCAGGAATACTACCGGGTTTCAGACGAACGTTTCAAATATTTCAAGAACAATCGGCCGGCCAGCACACTCATTCAAGTCTCGTCGGCAAGCATCCCCGGCACGTTGATCGCGATCAACTGCGAGGCGATTATCGAAACGGAGCGGCTGCAAGTGAGCTAGCCGAAGGTCAGAAATTACATCGGCGGACACAAGGAAACTGCCGCGAACAAACGGAGAAGTTTTGATGCTGAAGCGCCTGTTCTTAAATCCCGACAATCTGTGGGCACGAATTCAAAAAACTGAGGAGGCTCCCGACGGGGAGTTGCTCTATACGCCCGTAATCGTTGTCGCAGACGATACGCATACACACGTCTATTTGTCCGGCCAGACCGCTCGCCAAGCAGACGGTAGCGTTGAATCGGACGATATGCGCCTTCAGATCCGACACACCTGCGAGAACATCGGGATCGGATTGAACCATGTTGGTGCAACTTTCGATGACGTTGTCACATCAACAACATTCGTACTTGATCTTCAAGAGTATTATCAAGTTTCTGATGAAAGATTCAAATTTTTCAAGAAGAATAGACCTGCAAGTACTCTAATACAAATTTCTGCCCTCGGTCTTCCAAAATGTAAGATTGAGATAACTTGTGAGGCGATTATTGAAACGAGCAGACTTACCGTTTGATAATCGATTTAACCAGGAGCTTTATTTGTGAGGCTCCTAAATAGGGAGAAGTGAGATATGCCTAATAAAAAACTCGCGTTTGCCTGCCGAACCGCGCTAGGGGCGGCTATCGGGGTCACGGCACTGGCCAGCATGGGAAGTGCTGCACTAGCCCAGGATCGTTGCGACGATCCCAGGGTCAAATACGCACAGGGAGAGGGCGAACTTCTCGTTGTCTCCAGCATCTTCGAAACGCCGGAAACCCAGAATGCGCATGAAGATGCATTCAAGGCATACTGGTGCCTCGGGGATGACTTCGACGTCAAATATCAAATCTCGAACACGCCGAGCATGATCGCCCGGATCGAAGCCGAAGTCGACGCCGGGGTTCCGATTTCCGGTGACGTGACCACCGCGCCGTTTATCACTTGGCTGATTGGCGCGCGTGATCGTGGCCTGCTCATGGCTTATGACTCACCAGAATACAAACATATGGAACTGCCTGAGGCGATCGGCCTCAACGATCGGCCCTATTGGACCTCGGACATGTACATGTTCGTACCCATGTGGAACGCCAGCTGTCCGGGAATGGAAGACATCAAAATTGAGAGCTGGCTTGATCTCTTGAACCCAGCACTCAAGGGCCAGATGGCGATCAACGACGGTTCGCAGCAGCAGTCGACGGCTCTGGCTTTCGCTAACCTCAAGGAGCGTCTGCCGGACGGTTTCTTTAACGACCTGGCGGATCAGGACCTTATCATTACCTCGGGCTCGCTGCATGGCATGCAAATGCTGGCCTCGTGCGAGCGTCCGCTTTATGCCATGGGCGTGTCGGCTGATGCCAATGTCGAATGGACCAAGGGTAACGACTGGATCCGCACCGGCATTCCGAAGGAAGGCGTCATGCTTCAGGAGCAATCTACGGCAATCTTCGCCGATGCACCGCACCCGAACGCGTCTCAGCTTTGGGTCGACTTCTTGAGGAGCGAAGTCGGTCAGCCGATCTTCGAAAAGAATGAGGGTCGTGTCCCTGGGCGTAAGGGCATTCCGAGTTCGACTCCGGAGACCACCCCGGACGCCGACACTCTGTTTGAGATGGCGTTTTCGCCTGACTACGCCGCGTTGGTACGCGATCCGGAATTTGTGAGAAGGGCCCAGGAAGAGTGGGGATCGATCTTCATAAAATAGGCCAGATCACTAAATCAGGCGATATATATATCGCCTGACTTGCCCGGCCGCGCTACCCTCACTTCATTGCGCGGCCGGGGACGAAATATTGAAGCCACAAAGTCCGCAAGGAGATCAGCGAAGTGTCTGGATTTGTGACCGTTAATGGCCTGCGTAAGACTTATGGGGGAGACGTTTGGGCGGTTGATGACGTCAGCTTCGAGATCGAGGAGGGTAAGCTCCTGGTTTTGCTTGGCCCGAGCGGATGCGGCAAGACAACGACGCTGAGATGTATCGGCGGTCTCGAACACGCACAGGGCGGCGAGATCATCGTCGACGGCAATGTGGTCACCAGCGTTTCAGAGGGAATTTTCCTGCAACCTGAGGCAAGGGGGATGGGCATGGTCGCCCAGTCCTATGCAATCTGGCCGCATATGAACGTTTTCGAGAACATCGCCTTCCCCCTGCGGATGCAGAAGGAAAGCAAGCAAGTCATCGCCGAGCGGGTAAAAGATGCGCTGGAAGTTGTCCGCCTCGCCGGCCTCGGGGACCGCAACGCCACTGATCTGTCCGGTGGCCAGCAGCAACGCGTGGCCCTCGCCCGCGCCATCGTCGGGCGGCCGAAGGTTTTGTTGTTTGACGAACCGCTCAGCAACCTTGATGCAAAACTACGGGAGCAGATGCGTTATCTGCTCAAAGAAATTCAACGCGAAATCAACATCACGGCCGTCTACGTCACCCATGATCAGGCAGAGGCTATGGGGCTGGGTGACGAATTACTGGTCATGAATTTTGGCAAGATCGAGCAGCGCGGTGCGGCCCGTGAGATCTATTGCGATCCGGCAACGCGCTTCGTCGCTGAATTCATCGGCGTCGCCAACATGTTCGAGGGGACGCTGGTCGACACAACATCGAGTGAGGAGGGCACAGTCCTTGTCCGTCTCGGTGAAGGGAACGACGGGCCGGTGATGAAATGTCTCGGCGCGTCTTCGACGCTCGATGGCCGTGTCGCGGTGTTGGTCCGGCCTGAGTGGTTTAACCTGTCCGCGGACAAGCCGCAGCAAGCCGAAAACGTGTTCACGGGCAAGGTTCACACCGCGCATTATCTTGGTGAACGGGCCGAAATGTTGGTCGACACCAACCTAGGCGAGGTCCGAATCACTGCGGGTGGCGATGACGCTTTTGACGAAGGTACGCACGTCCATCTAACCGTCGATGCAACCAAGGCCATCGCCCTCCCGGCCCAGTAGTTGAGAGAGACCCGGAACATGCTGCTGAAGCGCTTGCCAGGGAGAACGATGTGACCACCGCTATCGAATCCCCGCCGATCATGCGCCGGATCCTGCCGAAAATCTCCGTCGAGCTGTCGGCGTTTTGGGTCACCGCCGCGCTGATGACCGTTGCCATCATGTTTCCCGTGGCAATGTCCATCGATGCCGCATTCAGGATCGACGGGGCTTTTTCCCTGGAAGGCTTTGAGCGCCTTTTCAGAGCGCCAAGGATCGGCCGCATTTTCGTCACCACGCTCGTCTTTGCCGCCGGCGCTACGCTTGCCGCCGCCAGCATTGGCGTCAGCCTTGCCTGGGTCGTGGCGCGAACCAATGTCCCGGGCCGTCGCTTTCTTGAGATCATGTGCGTGGTGCCATTGTTCATGTCGGCTTTCGTCGGTGCGATCGCCTGGCGCCTGATCCTGGTGCCGCGGGCCGGCATGCTGACGCGCATTCTCACCGACTGGGGTTTCCCGATTGAGTGGGTTCCGGACGTCTATTCGCTGACGTCGATGTGCCTGATCCAGGGCATCTTTTATTCGCCCTTCATGTATCTCTACGCCGTTGCCTCTTTCCGGCAGATGGATCCGAGCCTCGAGGAGGTGGCGCGCATCCATGGGGCGAGTGGATGGCAGACGCTGCGCCGCGTCACCCTGCCGATCAACGGACCAGCATTGCTGTCGGGCATGGTGCTTGTGTTCGTGTTCTCGATTGGCACTTTGGAAATACCAATTGCGCTTGGCGTGCCAGGCGGAAACTACGTCATAGCGACCCGTATCTGGACGCTCCTCAGAGATTTCCCGCAAGATGTCCCGCAGGCCATGGCGCTTGGTTTCATGGCAATCACGATGGCGGCGTCCGGGATTTGGCTACAGAAGCGGATCCTCGGGAGCCGGAAGTTCACCACGGTCACCGGCAAGGGCTATAATTCGCGCGTCATCGAACTCGGCAAATGGAAATGGCCGACCTTCACCGCCGTGTTCACCTATGTGATGATTGCCGTCGTTTTGCCGATCATCGTTCTTGTCCTCATCGGCTTGCAGAAAACGTGGCGCGGCCGTTGGCACCCTGAACTGTTCACACTGGACAATTTCTACAGTGTTGCGATTCTTATGGATGTGACCTCGCGGGCGATCGTCAATAGCCTGATTGCCTGTACGATTGCCGCGACCATCGTTGTCCTTATCGCAACTATCCTGTCGCAGACCAAATCGCGCAGCGCTGAGGCTTGGATGGGCATGCTGGTGCTCATGCCGATCGCCATTCCCGGCGTAATCTTCGGCGTGATGGTGCTCTATGCGTTCATCAGTACGCCGATGTACCAGACGCTATCCATCATCATTTTCGCCTATGTGATCGGTAACTTCTTCCTCGCCTACCGGATCATCTATTCGGTTCGCCTGTCGATACATCCCGAGCTTGAGCAGTCGGCGCGCATCCATGGCGCCAGCTGGTGGCGGTCGACCTACCTGATATTGATGCCGCTGCTCAGACCTGGCATCTTCTCGGCCTGGCTGATGTCGTTCGTCGTCTTCATGCGCGAGTTTTCGTCCGTCATGTTCCTCTATTGGCACGGAACGGAAGTTATGTCGGTGGTGTTCTTCCTGTTGATGGAACGCCACTCCGCCAGGCTGGCCGCATTCATGATCATTCAGATCGCTTTGCTTCTTGTCGTCATGGCCATTTATCAGCGCGTCAACCGACGTAGCTCTGGCGGGATGACGATGTAGCGAGCGCCGGTGGGAAGAAAGACGGCGATACCGCAATAGAAAAAACGTGGACTTCCGTCTGCGATAAGGGAGAATGCGATGCCCGTGAATTCGGCAGTGAAATATGTCAGGCACCAGGAAGCGCCGGCCGGTTCGCCGCCTGTGGCGGCCCGGGCCGGTGATTTGGTGTTCGTTGGCGGGCAGCTTCCGGTTCACCCGGTTGAAGGAATTCCGGCCGAAACCCTTCTGTCGAAGGGCATGCCGTTTCATGGGTCGCTAATCGAAAAACAACTTCGCTATCTCTACTCGAATCTCGACACCCATTTGGCCGAGGTCGGTACTTCGCTGAAGAAGATCATGAAGATCAACTCGTTCCAGATCCATGGCGAGGACATCGACATGGCGCTACGCATCAGACGTGATTGGTTCGACCGCGAGACCCCACCGCCAAGCACGATGGGGCTGGTCACAGAACTGCCGGCACGAGACGCTCGGGTGATGATTGATTTAATCAATGTCGCCGAAGACGCCAACCTGCCGATGACGTCGGTGAAGGTTACCAAATCGCCGTCGATCGCGCAGGTCAAGTCGATTGGCTGGCCGGTTTACTCTCAGGTGGTCAAAGGTGGCGGGTTCGTGTTTACGCGCGGTACGACGACGCAAAACGCCAATGGTCCCTTACCCGAAATGGCGCTGGATCATCCGTTCCCTTATGCGCTTGACCAGGTGGAGTTCCAACTGCGCTATCAGCTTGACCGCATGAAGGAACTACTGGCCGACGCCGGGTGCAGTTTGAGCGATGCCGTCAAAGCAGAAATCCTGCTTTCAGACATGAGCGACATCGTATCAGTCAACAAAGTCTGGGCGGAGTATTTTCCTGTCGATCCTCCGGCCCGGGTTATCGTACCGATCGAAAAAATCCCTCCGATGCGCATCGAGTCCGAGGTGATCGCCGTCGATCCGAATGGGCCGTACAAGAAAGAGACAATTTACACGAATGATGCTCCAACCCCGCTGGGGCCGGAGCCGCAAGCGGTTAAGGCGGGTCCCTATGTGTTTATTTCGGGTCAAATGGCAACGGACTACGAGAGCGGATTGGCGCCGGAAGCCAGTGTCGATCCTCGTTTCCCGAACCACGCATCGAGCGCCAAATTGCAAGCTCAATACATCTTGAAAAACGTCGACGCGATTTGTCGTGCTGCCGGGACCTCGGCTGCAAATATTGTCAAGCGCCGGATCCATCATACCGATCTCAACGAGATGCCAAAGGCCGAGGCCGTTTGGCGTTCACAACTTGGCGACGATCGAATTCCGCCGACCAGCACATTTCGCGGAATGGGGCCCCTGCCGGTGCCCGACTGCACGATTCAGTATGACCTGATTGCCTACGCGCCCGACTGATTTGATTGCTGCACGGAAGCGAGCAAACCTTACGCTCGAGAATGCGACCTCATAAAAGTGGAAAATGATTATGTCCAAGTCGGAATTACAATATGTCCGCCATCCAGAGGCACCGGCGGGTGCTCCGCCAATTGCCGTCCGTGCCGGTGACTTGATCTTTGTCGGCGGGCAAATGCCGGTCCATCCGGTTACCGGTGTGCCGACTGAAACACTATTGGCGAAAGGAATGCCGTTTCACGGTTCGCTGATTGAGAAGCAACTACGCTATCTTTATGACACGCTCGACCCGCAGCTGAAGGAACTGGGCACGTCACTAAAACGGATTATGAAGATAAATTCGTTTCACCTTCATGGCGACGACGTCGACATGGCGTTGCGTGCGCGCCGCAATTGGTTCGATCACGATTCGCCACCGCCGAGCACCTTGGTGTTCACGCCAGAACTACCGGCCCGCGATGCCCGCGTAATGATCGATATGATTAATGTCGCTGACGACGCGAGCCTGCCGATGACGTCAATAACGCCGACAAAATCGCCGCCGATCGCACAAGTGAAGTCGATTGGCTGGGCGGTGTTTTCGCAAGTCATCAAGGGCGGCGGGTTCGTCTACACACGGGGAACAACAGCACACAATCAGGACGGGCCCCTCCCCGAGGTCCTCCCCGACCGAGCGTTCCCCTATGATGGAGACCAAGTGAAGTTCCAACTTCGTTACGAAATGGAACGCATGAAAGATCTTCTCGAGGATGCGGGGTGCACGATGCGCGATGTTGTGCGCGCCGAATTGCATATGACGGACATGTCCGACATCGCCGCCGTCGACGAAGTGTGGGAAGAGTATTTTCCCGAAGATCCTCCGGCAAGGATCATTATCCCGGTACCGCTGGTGGTTCTGCCGATGCGGATCGAAACCGAACTGATCGCGGTTGATCCCAAGGGTCCTTACAAGAAAGAAATGATTCATACGGATCAGGCGCCCGCGCGTCGCGGACCGGAGCCCCACGCCGTAAAAGCAGGGCCTTATGTGTTTCTTTCGGGCCTAATGGCAACAGATTACAAATCCGGCGTCGCCAAGGAGGCGAGAGGTAATCCGGACTTTCCGTTCCATACATCGCCCTCTCGGCTTGAAGCCGAATACATTCTCAACACCGCCGAAGCGGTGTGCCGCGCGGCCGGCACCTCGATCGACAATCTAGTCAAGCGCCGCGTCCACCACGTCGATCTCGCTAACATGCCCCGGGCGGAGGCCCCGTGGCAGGCTCGACTTGGCGAACGGTTACCGCCGACTAGCGTTTTCAAGACATCCGGACCGCTGCCGATACCGGGATGCACGGTGCAATACGACCTAATCGCCTATGCGCCGTAGTCGGCGGGGCGGGAATGCCCGGGCCGCTTAGCATCTGAGATTTACAGAGGGAGTTTCGTATGACATCGACCACTCTGACGCGCGGCAGCGCTATGCCGTTCGTACCGGTTCCAAGCTCCGTTCGTGCAGGAGACTATGTCTTTACTTCTTCGATCTATCCGGTCGACAAGTCAGGCCATGCTGTTGGTGTTGACGAACGTCTCGGCGAGGCGGGGCCACCGCCCATCGCAGCGCAAACGCGCGCCTGTCTTGATGCACTTTCAGAGATTTTGGGTGAACATGGGAGTTCGCTCGACAAGGTTCTCAAAGTGTCGGTCCACCTGACCGATGCGGCTGATTTCTATGAGTTCAATCTTGTGTGGCGGGAATATTTCCCCAAGAACCCTCCCGCGCGGACCGCGGTCGAGGTCGGTGATACACTCCCCTTCGCCGACCTAAGGCTTAGTATCGATGCAACGGCATTGGCTGGTGATTCTGCCTTGGCGCGCGAAACACTGCGTGATCCGGATGGCAGCGACCCGCTTGAGGCGGAGGGCTGCCCGCTGGCGATCCGCGCCGGGAAATTGGTGTTTTGCTCAGCATTGACAGCGAGTGATTTCGAGACAGGGATTGCCGTTGGTAAGGCACCTGGCTTTCCGAATTATGGAAGTAATGCCACCAAGCAAGCAGAATTTATCTTTGAACGTCTGAACCGGGCACTGGGTACTGTCGGCACCTCGCTGCAGAATGCGGTCGAGGCCTATCTCTATGAACCCGACCTCTCGACATTCAATGACATTGATACGGTTTGGCGCAGCTTCATGCAGCCACCGCCGTGCCGCTCGTCAATGGGTATCCAGGGATTGATCGTACCGGGCGCCTGTTTTGTCGCTGACCTCACAGTCCTGATCCCGGATGAAGCCAGCACGAAGCAGGAATCTCGAGAAGGGATCGACTACCACCCGGTCAGTCTACGAAACGTCAATTTTACGCCAACTCTCAAGGCCGGGGAATGGTTGTTCTTGGCGGGCAAGACCGCGGGCGATATGAAAACGGTTCATTCGGCCCCCGCTGGCTTGCCGCATCATTTCAGCGATATCGAAGTTCAAACCGCGCATATTCTTGACAAGTTTTTGGACCCAATCAATGGGAACGGCAGCGACTGGGATCATTGCCCCCACATTCGGGTGTGGTTAGTCGAACCGCGGCGAGACTATCGGGGCTTCATGCGGGTCTGGCAGAAGTATTTTCCCGATCCGGCCAAGGCGCCGGTGCTCGCCTATGTTCCCTCCACCGCCACCATGTATCCGGGACCGCTGATCGAAATCGATCCGACCTGCATCGTGAAATGAAATGATCCTTGCCGGCGGTTCCCCGTCATCCCAAATGGGACTGGCCAAATAGGACTGGCCGAATGGGACCGGCGCGGTGTCTATCCCCGGCATTGCCTGTGATCACATCGGCAAAAGGGGGTCCCGAGAACGTTTTCGGTATCCTGCAGAGTATCGTTTCCCGCACCCCGCCGAAGTGTCTGTGACCATGCCTCGTGGAACCGTCAAACGGTCAACCGCTTCGTTTCGATAATTGCCTGGCAGGTAATCTCGACCTTGCAACTTGGATTTCCCAAGGCGGAAATCTGGATCAAAGTGCTTGCTGGTCTATTGTTTTTGAAGAACTTGAAGCGCTCGTCGGAGGCGGCATAGTACTCTTCGAGATCGAGAACGTAAGTCGTCGACGTAACAACATCATCGAATGTCGCGCCGACGTGACCGAGTGCAAGCCCGATTTTCTTACAGGCCTGGTGAATTTGTGCGCGCATATCGGAGGATATCACTTCGCCATCGGCCAGACGGGCAGTCTGACCTGCCAATTGGATGTGGCTGTGGGTGTCGTCACTGACAACAACGATCGGTGAGTACAGCTGCTCGCCGTCGGGACATTGCTCGGTCTTCTGAACCCTAGCCCACATATTGTCCGGGTTGATAAACATACGTTTGAGCATATCGCTCGCCCCCTGCTTGGATTGCGATAGTACAATTCTACCATCTTCCGTATCTTTTGTGGAGGCAAACCGGGTGTCGCACCTTTGGCGCGCTGATCGCTGTAGCGCGACAATCTGGATGAGAACGGCGCGTCAATCAGGATGAGAAGCGGCGGCCGATGGGGATGATCGTCGCTGGCAGTCGGATTTGCAAGTGCCTTTGTATTTTGTCTGTTTGATTGTCGCTCAGCGTCAATCAGAACTTGATTTTATTGTTGCTTTTTCTG
>Ga0315339_1002628_pt1 | contig 13421 bp, 11 predicted proteins | sample ASW17metaG_FD_204514 | JGI IMG/M metagenome (GOLD analysis project Ga0315339, IMG submission 204514) | Ammonia-oxidizing marine archaeal communities from Pacific Ocean, United States - ASW #17 | ecosystem: Environmental > Aquatic > Marine > Oceanic | place: USA: California | collected 2016-12-05
ATCTTTCTTCATCCCATTGTTGTCTTAGCGTTATCAACAGGAATGCGTAAGGGTGAAATATTAGGTTTGAGATGGCGAGATGTGGGCCGACCAAGGCGAGAGTACGACTTTCCAATTATCTTGGACTGACTCATCCACATAAAACGATTTATTTTCAAGCATATCAAACTGTTCAGTAGTTATGGCTGAAAAAACCAGCCTAAAAGTATTCACTGGAGATATGCTGGGATGTAATAAATGGTGAACAGATTCGGGTAACCTTAAAGCATTGAGAATACCAAAAGACTCTGTGAACTCTGATTTCGACCATTTATTAAAGGGCAATGTACTTTGTAATAAGGACTTTGCGCCATGATCACCCTGAATAATTATGATCGCATTCTGATCAACATTTAAAATAGCATCTATGCCTTCAATCACTTTCTTGTGCACACAAAACATTTGATTTTTGTATAGTAAACGCCATGCATCAATGTCATTATCTTTTTTTGTTGGGGTATGCATATTTGTATCTTTTAAAGAAAAAGGTTTTCTAATTGGACCACAATCAGCCCAAGCCCTAAATGGAGCATGTGGGGCTAGAATATGAGAGAAAAAAAATAAAGGCTTTGGATGTTTGAAGGCTTCAATTGCCGTCAACTCAGGCAAGTCAAAAGGAAGGTGGCTATATTCATTTTTTTTCTTTGCCGTTATGTAGCCCATCCTTTCAAAAAACCTTTTTAAGCTATCAAGGACCGTCGATTGTATCAGAATTGTTGTTAATTCCCGAAAAGTAGTGCCTGGCACACAAAAGTCCTCAAGGCCCTTGCATCCTGCAAAATCAATAGCCGAGTCTGCTAGGTAAAAATTATACCCCAGCTCTTTAAAAGTATTGACTACAACATTTTTATTTTGTGACTGAAAAAGTGAAACGGTCTCATAAGATATCTGGCCAGGTAAAAGAGATTTTTGGTTGGGTAAGTATGGATAGTCCATATTGAAGGTAGAGGCCAGCGAAGCTCTAGTGAAATCATAATTTGATAAAGCTTTGTCAGCAACGTAAAAACCTCGATCTTCTAACAGATTGATAAAATTTGCATAGTCAGCATCGTAAAGAGTTTTAGACACATCCCTCCGTATATGCTGATCAAGTATAAAGAAATAAACATTGGGGCTGAAATTGGAATCCTTAATCCTTGCGGTAACTTGAGGTAAAGGGGAATTGTGAAATGTTGACGAAATAGAGGAAAAATAAATTAAAACTTTAATGATAGGAATTGTCAAAAAAAATAGTAGGATAAAAGGAACTAGGCTTGGAGAATTGATCTTGCTTGTAAAACGATAAGTGCCCCAAACCATAAAAGTGGTGACACAGGCCCAAGCTAATATTTGGTAAACTTCATCATGAAGACCCATGATGTATTGTTGTCTGCTCAAAAACCCTTCCAGTGAGTAAAACATAAAGAAGAATACAATAAAAACAGAAATAGAATTGCAAACGACATGCAATGCCAATCTCCTTGAAAGCAATTTATATATTAATAAAGCAATTAATATAGAGCCGCTGAATAAACAGATGAAATATTTGATAATATCCGGATAAATTACTAACAGGTCATTGGTGTTTATTGCAGCCAAATTAATAAAGGGAGAAAGGCACCCCAATAGTAGGGTGATAAAGGGTAAGGCTTTTTTTTGATATTCCATTATTTTTTATTAGCTATCTGAGGTGATCTAGGTTGTAAGTTTTGCTTTTTTATCACGAAATACATGAAGGTTACAATGCTTTGTTAAATTTTCTAATAACAGTAACGCATCAAATTTAGCCTGCCCCGAAAACTGATCTATTTGCTACTTTAGGATTTGGGCCAAAAGCCTATTGATTGTGGAGGCTAAAATGGCTAGGAAAAGATATTCAGCCAAAAAGAAGTTAGGCTCTTTGGATAGGACGCCATATAATTAGGGCAAAGTCAATCCGGTGAGAACAAAGATATGGAAAGTTATTTTTCGAAGAGAATCCATAACAATAAATATCCTAAGTAAATTTTTCAAATTTTATTGTATGATTACCCACTTATCTCAACAAGGTTAATTTAGGAACAGACACTATGAAACATGCGTTCTTTTTTATTATATTTTTTGTTCTTTTTGTAGAACCGGCATACTCCTATCTTGAGCCGGGGACAGGGAGCATACTTGTCCAACTGATCATGGGAGGGATGGCTGGAGTACTGATAGTTATTAAACTCTATTGGAATAGAGTGAAAAGTTTTTTTATCAAAACAAATTCAAACCTTGAAAGGGATAACACTTTTCGAAAGGAGTAGCCTCATTGAGCTTCACCCCTGATCCTGCATCATTTCGCGATCCTGCCGGTAGAATTTTCACAAAAAACAAACGCGTCTTTCGACTAGTTTCCGCCCAAGGCGCTCAAAACTACAAGATAGTCCGTGGCACAAAATTTATTTCAGCGATGGCGGGACTTAATAAAATCATTGAGACCCTTGAAGTAGACCCCAGTATTATTGATGACCCCAACCTGAATCCTCATTATGTATTAGAACATCCTCGCTTGCCCTTCATCTCCTATCCTTATGAGTGGTGTTTCCCAATGCTTAAGAAGGCGGCACTGCTACACCTCGAACTTCAATTGCAAGCTCTGGATGAGGAACTGATGTTTTCCGATGCAAGTGCGTACAATATACAGTTCAAAGGTACGAGACCTATTTTCATCGACAGTCTTTCTATTCAGCCATACCGAGAGGGCCAGGTTTGGGAAGGTCACCGTCAATTTTGTGAACAGTTTTTGAACCCACTGTTATTAAGAAGTCTTATAGGTGTCACTCATAATGCATGGTATCGCGGTAACCTCGAAGGCATTCCCTCAGACGAACTAAGTAAAATGCTGCCTTGGTATAAAAAGTTTTCCCGCAACTTGTTTCTACATGTTGTTCTACCCTCCCGGTTAAATAATCTCGCTAAAAATGAAAAAGTCGATTCTTTATCCAGCATGATTCATAAACTACCCAAGAAAACCTTGACGAAGATATTCACGCAACTCTCATCCTGGATTAGCAACTTGAAACCTCGTTCATCTTCAAATTCCACATGGGGCGATTATGGCTCCATCCACTGTTATGAATCAGACGAAGTCACAGAAAAACAAAACTTTGTGTCCAGTTTTATTCAGAAAACAAAACCTGAAACAGTTTGGGACATTGGGTGCAACACCGGAGAATACTCTGAACTTGCTCTAAAATCAGGAGCTCATCACGTTATAGGGTTTGATTACGACCAAATAGCTTTGGAAAAATCATTTGAACGAGCAGAGAAGAATGGCCTTAATTTTCTACCATTATTTTTTGATGGAGCAAATCCAAGTCCCGATCAAGGATGGAACTGTAAGGAACGTAAAAGTTTTCTACGCAGGAAAAATGCTGATGCCATATTAGCTTTAGCCTTTGAACATCATCTTGCTATAGGGCGCAACATCCCTCTAGACCAGCTTATTGATTGGCTTGTAAATATCGCGCCTTGTGGTGTCATAGAATTCGTCCCAAAAGAAGACCCCAATTTGAAGTTGATGCTTCGGCTTCGAGAGGACATTTTCGACGACTACAGCGACGACTCCTTCCGCAATATTTTGAAACAAAAGTGTCGCATCATTAGTTCTAAAATTATTTCTAAAACAAATCGCGTACTCTACTGGTTTGAAAAACCTGCTTTTTGACTTTTTACCAACCCAATTCGTGGGTCAATCGATCGGTGGGTATGGGTTTCTCAAGCTTTAACCTAATAAATACCGGGCCGAATTATTTTTTCGTTTTATTTCGATTAGTATTTAGGAAATGGATGGGTAAGAACATTGTTAGGTGTCCGCCTGCTAAACAACCTGATAAAAGGTGAAAATTCTAATTTTGATTAAAATGAAACTTTGACAGGAACTTAAATTCACCAAAAATGTTGCTTAAAAAAAGCACTAATGACAAAAGAGCTAAAGGAACAAGGTGAATACTGTAACGAGGTGCATAACCCCAGTTCATTAAAAATGCATAAGGCAATACTAATCCTACAAAGATAATGGGAAGGCTTAAGGGGAAGTTTTTAAGTACATTTGGGCGCCAAAATAATGCCAGCAAAGCTACAATCACACCAAAAGTCACGACAAAACCTGACAAATTAAAATGTGGCCAGTAATTAGTTGTTACGGTTAAATAAATATTTTCAAGGCGGGTGGCAAACTCGTCAACCTTTAAATTAGGATGAGCCTTTTTAGTTGGATAAAATACACCCCCCAACCACCAATGGCGAAAACAAATAAGTAGCGGACCAAAAATTCCAAATCCCCAGTAAACAGCAAACTTCTTCCAATGTAGCTGAAAACGATCCCAATATCCTTTCCAGCCGCCGGTCGGGCCAGCCACTGGTTCCAGCACTAAAAATACCAAGAACACTATAGCACCCAAGTGATCCTGCCGTGTCCAATATGCTAGTATTCCAAATAGAGTTGCCAGAATAATCGATTTAGTACCGCCTTCCCTGGACCTATACAAAAACCAAGCCGCCAACATCATAAAAATCATAGCAGAGTACTCAACCAAACCCCGGCCAATTTGATATCTAAAAGCACCAAGAAGGTTAATTGACAAATATGCGATACTAGCGATAAAAATTAATAATGGTGATATTCTAAATTGTTTTGCGAAACCTACTATAATAATAGTCGCGCCCAAAACACACCACACATCTGACATATTCTGAACAAAAGCACTCTGCCCAAACAACCAATGATAAATTCCAACTATATATCTATATAAAGGCTGCATATAAAAAACTATCTCTCCAGCAGTAAGCCACTCGCCCCGAACTACAACAGTGCGGGCAAGATCCTGATAAGTCATCCAATCGTCTCCGGTACCCCAATCTTTCCATTGGCCGAGAGAAAACCACCATTTAATAGAAAAGAAAAATAATATAGCGGGCCCAAAAAACAGAACTATTGAGGGGGTAATTTTGTCATCCTGAAAATTCCGAAAATCTTTTTTCCACCAGACCCAAGTCAAAAAACCGGCTCCCGCAAGAATACTTGAAATTCCAAGATGAGAGACGTTGGTGGGGTCTTGTAAACGTAATATAACTAATATTTTGGAAAAAAAAGAAGTTGCTAAAAAAGGCACAAAAGTCGCCATCATGCTGAATATAAAGAGAGGCCAGTTTAGTATCCCATTCTTTACTAGTAACATGGTTATCCAACCTGTCCATACAAGCAAAAATAAGATAATTCCGCTATCGACGATAATGCTGAGGACTTTGTAAAATCCTATATTTCTCAGTGAGCCTGCCAACCCCTCCTTATTCTGCCATAGAGCATCTCTGTCAAGGTCTGAGCTTATTTCCCCATCTTGATTAATCAATGTAGGAATAAGAGACCAGTTATCACCCGTGTACTTGAGCTTACCGAATATTTGCCATGTTCCTTCTTGGAGGAGTTGAAACCTGGACTGACCTGCTTCTTCAAAGCTTTTAGACGGTAAAAAATTAAAGCTCTCCCCGTTTTGATTGACTGCTGACAGAGCTCCTCCTTCAAAACCTTTGGCAATAAGAGCAAACTTCTTTCCTTTGGGTAACACCAGAGTCCCATCAACTTCAATAGTCAGAGCCAAATCATGAAAACAGGCGCTGCACGAATTACTATAAAGTGCCCAGTCCAAGGGGAAATCAAGCTTATTATTCCATGCTTTTTGAAGAATACCAGAGGCATTATTATTCCAAGAGGTTGCATAAGTTTTTACCCAGCGCTTACTATTGTCACTCGAGAGGACGTTCATGTCTAAAGCATTGGGGGTTATTACCCTAGTCAACCAACCGCCAGAGGGCGATGCTAGATACAATACAAGTTTAAGGGTCAATAAAACACCTAGGACCAATATTGGTATCCGTAGCGTTAGAAATCGCCACCCGAGAATCAGCAAAAATGGGATAAGGACAGAGAGCACTATGGTCTCAGTATCTCCAGCCCACGGCAAGCCGTCAAACCACGCTGTGATTCCTGATGGAAGTCCCAACACTGATAAAAGAAGAAAAGATCCAAGGGCTAATTTAAAAAAAACAACTGGAGAATTATGTTTATTTGGAAGCATTTAGACAGATAATTTCTATTGAAAAATAATTTGAAGACAAGTAAATATCCTGCTGAACCATACTTAACATGTTTAAAGGTGGAAGTTCCACTTTTGATTTGATTATTCTAGGCGTAAGCGATGTATATTCTGGTGAACAATGCGTTATAATCCCGATTAACCCTTTTCGCCACTGCTCAACCTGTGCTTTAGCTTTTACTAAGGTTATGAGGTTTTTCCTGAATCGGAATAAGCTAATTGAGTTTTATACTAAAATGAAAAGATAATTTATAATCTATGTTGGCGAATATTGAGAAGGGCTTATCGCTAAATGAGGTCCTCGGAGTTGCTGATAAAGACCCGAAGGGGTTAATTTGAGTGAACTCCCGTCAAAAGAGGAAGAAAGAAATTGTTTGAATAACAAAACTCGCATGGTATTTTTAACAACTGTCTTCATGACTTTGAATTTCCATCAAAGATGAACTATTAAGAAAATAGGTTTCGAACAAACTGTAAATAAAAACTCACAGCATCGTCTTAAAAATCTTACAGGATTTACTATGCCCCAGACCTTTAAACATATTCTGATTACCGGAGGTTCTGGTTTTGTAGGATCCAACCTGGGGCTCCTGCTAAAACGAGATCTCCCCGGAGTCCGAGTTACGGCCTTGGACAACCTCAAGCGAAGAGGGTCGGAGTTGAATCTGCCTCGGTTAAAAAAAGGTGGGGTTGATTTTATCCATGGTGATATACGAAACAGGGAAGACCTGCTAGCTATAGATCCATTCGATCTTATTTTAGAATGTTCTGCCGAACCTTCTATTTTAGCAGGATACAGTGGTTCGTCGGACTATGTAGTGAATACCAACCTGATGGGAACAATAAACTGCTTGGAGTTAGCACGATTCCACGGTGCTAACATGGTGTTTTTATCCACCAGCCGGGTCTACCCGATTGAAACTATTAACGGACTAAACTTTACGGAGGAAGAATCCCGGTTTGAACTGGGCAAAAATCAACCCGTTCCTGGAGCCAGCTCACGCGGAGTGGACGAAACATTTCCTCTGGAAGGTGGGCGATCGCTTTATGGAACCACTAAATTATGTTCGGAATTCTTTCTTCAGGAATATATTGCAATGTATGGCATGAGAGGTATTATAAATCGGTGCGGTGTTCTGACCGGCCCTTGGCAAATGGGCAAGGTGGATCAGGGAGTTGTAGTGCACTGGGCGGCTCGGCATGTATTTGGTGGCGAGCTGGCCTATTTTGGTTATGGGGGAATGGGAAAACAAACGCGAGATATTTTACATATTAAGGATCTTTACGACCTGATAAGGCTTCAGCTCGACAAAATCGACACTTACAATGGAAAAGTTTATAATGTCGGGGGCGGATACGATGTTAGTCTTTCATTGCTGGAACTTACAGACTTATGCCAAAAGGCTAGTGGAAATATTTTGCCTATAGGTTCTGTTTCTGAAACTCGATCAGGTGATATACCCATTTTTATTTCAGATTGTACAAAGGTGGAGCAGGTTAGTGGCTGGAAACCTAAGCGACAACCTGATGAGATCATTGATGAGATAGTCCGGTGGATCAAAGACAACCAAGATTCTTTACGTCCTATTCTTTGTTGAGTAAACAATGTGAAACTATCTGTCGTTATTCCCGCCTACAATGAAGAAAATTCCATCGAGGAAACCGTTCAGGATTTGCACTCCACTCTGACGGATGAAAAAATCGACCACGAAATTCTTGTCGTGAATGACCACTCCTCTGACAGCACAGAAGCCGTTCTACTTGAACTGGAATCCAAAATTCTAAACTTGCGCCACATCAATAACCCTACACCCAACGGTTTCGGATATGCCGTCCGATACGGTCTCAATAATTTTTCGGGAGATTGCGTTGCAATAGTTATGGCCGATGCCTCGGATCTTCCATTGGACCTGGTCAGGTTTTATCGAAAAATGGTCGAGGGAAATTTTGATGCTGTATTTGGTTCCCGCTTCATGATTGGCGGTAAAACAGTTGGCTACCCATTGCCAAAGTTGATCATAAATCGCATAGCAAATATCTTTATTCAGATCCTGTTTGGACTAAAGTATAATGATTTTACCAATGCATTTAAGTTATATAGGCGAGAAACCATCGAAGGGTTACAACCCTTTCTGGCTCCACATTTTAACCTTACGGTGGAACTCTCGCTCAAAACCATTGTGCGACATTTCTCATATACCTGGGTTTCCAACACTTGGCATAATCGAAAAAGTGGGAAATCGAATCTTAATATTAAGGAAATGGGAAGCCGCTACCTGTTCATTGTTCTTTATTGTCTAATTGAAAAATTATTGACCCACAACGATTACAGCAAGGATCAAATCTGAGTGCATTTTATATTGTACCTCTTCGTCAATCCATATTTATTAACGACGAAATCAAATCGTTAGTAAAAAGAGAATCTGTTGACCAACTGGTTCTGATGCTGATGACTTTACTGTTGTTAATGCAGAAACCGATTTACAACATATTTAGCGGATCAACCAGTCGGCGGATATGGATTTATCAATCTTTAATCTAATGAATATCTGGCCGAATTATTTTTTAATTTTATTATGGCTAATATTCAGGAAATGGATGGGCAAGGATATTGTTCGATGCTCTCCTGTTAAACAGTCTATTAAAACTTGATTGAGGAATAAATTGGAAACAGTAATTATTACAGGTTCTTCAGGGTTGATTGGGTCAGAAGCTGTTCGGTTTTTTTCTGATAAAGGTATGCGTGTCATTGGCGTTGACAATGATATGCGTCGGGAATTTTTTGGTGGGTCGTAAATGCCACTTACACACTTATTCTGACAGACCCTCTTTTTTATTCACATCTAATTGTTGCTTTGGTATTGTGAGTAAACCTTGAGAATTTCTGATGGTACACTGGTGGTACACCGCTAGACTAAATTAGGCGCTGAGAAGGTGCTTTAAGCTAGCCGGAGTGGTGAAATTGGTAGACGCACAGGATTCAAAATCCTGCGAGGGCAACCTCGTGTCGGTTCGATTCCGACCTCCGGCACCATCTGCGTTACAATCACTTAGCATTCTTTACCTCCCTTTTATTTTTTAATGAGCGATTCTCACAGACCTCAAGCAAAAGCCTACTGGGCGAAAAACATTCGCCTTGTCCTATCTCTATTGGCGGTATGGTTTCTGGTTTCTTTTGGAATGGCAATTTTGTTCGTCGAATTTTTAGACGACTTTCGTTTTTTTGGGTTTAAATTTGGTTTTTGGATGGCACAACAAGGTTCCATCTATTGTTTTGTCATTATTATTTTTGTTTATGTCTATAAAATGAACAAACTCGACCATAAATATGGGGTGAGCGAGGACAAAGACGATACCTCGAACCAAAATCCGGAGTCTGATAAATAGCTATGGATGTTCAGACTCTCACTTTTATTTTTGTTGGCGTAACCTTTCTCATTTACATAGGAATCGCTATCTGGTCGCGCGCCGGAACCACAGATGATTTCTATGTTGCCGGGGGTGGCGTTCCACCTCTTGCCAATGGCATGGCGACTGCCGCAGACTGGATGTCTGCCGCATCTTTCATCTCGATGGCAGGAATCATCTCCTTTGTCGGCCGCGATGGCGCAGTGTATTTAATGGGTTGGACAGGGGGTTATGTATTGCTTGCACTGCTTCTTGCCCCTTATCTTCGTAAATTTGGGAAATATACGGTTCCAGATTTTGTAGGTGATCGCTATTATTCCGATTTCGCTCGTTTAGTTGCAGTGGTGTGTGTTCTCTTCGTTTCATTTACGTATGTAGCTGGCCAAATGCGCGGTGTCGGTATCGTTTTTTCCAGGTTTCTTGAAGTAGAAATTACTACCGGCGTTCTTATAGGAATGGGTATTGTATTTTTTTATGCGGTTCTAGGAGGGATGAAAGGAATCACATACACCCAAGTAGCCCAATATTGTGTTTTGATTTTTGCTTTTCTGGTTCCAGCTATTTTTATTTCTATGTTGATGACAGGAACTCCTATTCCCCAATTGGGTTTTGGTAGCACACTCACCGACGGTTCCAATGTATATATTCTGGATAGGCTTGACCAATTGTCTAAAGAGCTTGGTTTTGGAGCTTATACTGAAGGGAATAAATCTACTATCGATATGTTTTTTATAACGGCGGCTTTAATGGTTGGTACAGCAGGACTGCCACATGTTATTGTTCGGTTCTTCACAGTTCCCAAAGTTCGTGATGCGCGTATTTCAGCCGGTTATGCACTGTTTTTTATTGCCATACTTTATACAACCGCTCCTGCCTTGGCCTCTTTTGCACGCCTTAATTTGATCAATACGGTTAACAACGCAGAGTATAAAAATACTCCATCTTGGTTTAAAAACTGGGAAGATACTAACCTTATCGCCTGGGTGGACAAAAATAAGGATGGAAAAATTCAATATTTCGCCAATAAGGCCTTTACAGGAACGCCTGAATTTTTAGATGAAAGAGGCCTGAATGGAGAAAGAAAAATCTCTAACCCTGTATCACCTAATTCCAATGAGCTCTATATTGATCGCGACATAATGGTACTGGCAAATCCTGAAATAGCAAATTTGCCAGATTGGGTTATCGCTCTTGTCGCAGCAGGTGGGCTGGCTGCCGCACTTTCTACAGCGGCCGGATTGTTGTTGGTCATATCCACATCTATTTCTCACGATCTTTTAAAAAAAATGTTTTTGAAAAACATTACGGATAAACAGGAGCTAGTCTTCGCCAGATTCTCAGCAGCAGTTGCTATTGTCATTGCCGGGTACTTTGGAATTCACCCACCTGGATTCGTCGCGCAGGTTGTAGCCTTTGCTTTTGGGCTTGCAGCTTCTTCTTTTTTTCCGGTAATTCTTATGGGTATATTTTCAAAACGAATGAATAAAGAAGGTGCTATCGCCGGGATGATTTCAGGTCTTACTTTTACCGCAAGTTATATCATATATTTTAAATTTATTAACCCGTCTATCAATTCTGCGGAAAACTGGTGGTTTGGAATTTCACCTGAAGGAATTGGAACTTTAGGAATGGTTTTTAATTTTCTTATTTCCTTTCTGGTTAGCCGGGTTACCGCCCCTCCCCCACAGGAGATAAAAGATATGGTAGATGATATTAGGATTCCCAAAGGTGCTAAAACCTCTTATCATCACCATCATTAGTGTTTAATTAATCGCAAAAGGCTTGCTTACTCCTGTACAGCCTTGCTCCTCTTAAAAAAGGATAAACTAATGTGACGAAGTTCAATTATAATTATATGGTAATTTCTAAATTTGGGATTTTTTAAACCCAAGCAGCCGTATTTAAATCAAGGCCTGAAATTAGCCTAAATTATTTTTGAGTAAATTTATGGTCTAATAAAATATTATGAAAAAAACTAGCCTTACTTGCATCCTTCCACAAATACTTTCCAACCATAAAGAATGGTTTTCCTCTAAGGGTAGAGAAGGTATTTTTGCTGACCTTAGTGAAGAAGATTTACAGGGAGCAAATTTTCGGAATTGTAATTTGGTAGAAGCAAACCTGCAAGCTGCAGATTTATGTTATACAGACTTTACTGATGCCGACCTTCGTGGGGCAAACCTTCTGGAAGCCCAGTTAAAAGGAGCTAAATTGGAAAATGCCAATTTTGAAGAAACAGATTTGATGTGGGCAAATTTACAGGGGGCTAATCTTGAAAACACCAGATTTGATGGGGCCTATCTTCAGGGCGCCAACCTTCAAGACACTGGAATTAGGCAAGCACAAATTGAACTTGCCTTTATAGATGAAGACACTCAACTGCCGGATGATATCCACTAACCTTTATAAAATCGACATCAATCATTAAAAATTAGCAACACGCTCTTACCCACTCCGGATGGTCTATAAAAGGATCACAATTCACTTGAATGGTCTCCGCGATCCTGTTATTTCGCTTTTCTTCCGAATCGTCGGGAGGGTCATCGAAATGCAATTTCCTCATCAAATTCTCTAAGTCTTCGGGCAAGAAAAACCCTAATTGTTAGCATCGAGAACTTTGACTTAATTTCTGTGGGTCTGACCCGCTAGAATTGTTTAAGGAAGCGGAGATCATTTTCGAAGAACAAGCGTATATCATTGATACCAAATTTGAGCATTGCAATGCGTTCGATGCCGAGACCGAATGCAAATCCTGTCCATTTTTCAGGATCGTAATCCACGGATTGGAAAACGGCGGGGTCTACCATTCCTGCACCGAGGATTTCTAACCACCCTGTCTGCGAACAGACTCGACAACCTTTGCCATTACACATGACACATTGAATATCCACTTCCGCGCTGGGGCAAGTGAATGGGAAAAAACTGGGCCGAAAGCGGATTTGTGTATTCTTACCAAAAACCTCTTGAAGAAAAATATTCATGATTCCCTTCAAATGACTGAAGGACAGGCCTTCGTCAACCATCAAACCTTCAATTTGGTGGAACATCGGTGTATGCGAAACATCTGAATCGCAGCGGTAAACTTTTCCTGGCGCAATAATGCGTAAAGGTGGTTCCCGATTTTCCATGACGTGAATTTGAACTGGGGAGGTGTGCGTTCGCAAAACAGTTTCATCTTCTATGTAGAAGGTGTCCTGCATATCTCTTGCTGGATGGTCTTTCGGAATATTCAGTGCTTCAAAATTATAATAATCCGTTTCAATTTCAGGACCCTCTTCTACCTGGAATCCCAACCCAAAAAAAATGGAAGTGATTTCTTCCATTACCTGAGTGATAGGATGTAATGTTCCCGTTAACTCTTTTCTACCTGGAAGAGTTGTGTCGAAATTTTCGCTAGAATTTTTAAATGATTTTGAGCCAAGACTTACATCCTTGTCGTTTATTGTCTGCTCAACATGTTGCTTAAGAAGATTTATGTCTTTGCCAAGCTTGGGCTTTTCTTGGGGGGAAGCATTGCGCAACTCTTTCATCAACCCCTGGAGTTGTCCCTTTTTCCCTAGAAATTCTATTCGAATTTGTTCGAGTTGTTTAGAGTTAGAAACGGACCCTATCCGGTAATCGAAATCTTGACGGAGTTTGTTGATGATTTCAATCATTCATGTTTCCAACCGATACCCCTCAAGAAAGGGGGAGGTGGTTTAATTCGCCGGCGCGCTATTTAAAATTTACGTGAGCTGCGCGCGGGCAGTTTCAGTCAAGGATTTAAAGGTTGTCTGATTATTAATGGCGAGATCAGATAAAACTTTGCGGTCCAATTGAATATCTGCTTTTTTCAAACCGTACATGAATTGGCTATAGTTCATTCCTTCAGCTCTG
>Ga0315339_1002629_pt1 | contig 13414 bp, 7 predicted proteins | sample ASW17metaG_FD_204514 | JGI IMG/M metagenome (GOLD analysis project Ga0315339, IMG submission 204514) | Ammonia-oxidizing marine archaeal communities from Pacific Ocean, United States - ASW #17 | ecosystem: Environmental > Aquatic > Marine > Oceanic | place: USA: California | collected 2016-12-05
ATTATTCATGGTGAGCCGACTGTCATCCCGATGAGTGCGGTTTTCAAGGCGTTTTAACTGTTGCCGCTGAACAACCCTGCGGCGTTCAAGTGGTGGAGTGGGTTGGTTTAGCAAGAGAAAACCCGCACTCGAACTAATCGGTGCGGGTCAACATCTAGCTTAAAACGCTACTCATTTGCGTGTCCAAGTTACAGGATCGCCATCCACAAACTGACCGGACTCGTCTTTGTTAGCAAAGGTTGTGACCATTTTATCTGCACCTTGTTTTTCGTAGGTAATTTTGCGTGTACCAGATGTTTTCCGTGTATTGTTGTAGTAGTTCCATAAGTTTTGCTTTAGTTCCGGAACGCCTTCCTCTTGCACCTCCCCTGAAGCAAGTTGATTCGCAACCCTTGATGCTACCCTTGATGCTGCTTCTTCTTTAGACAACTTCTTTCTTTTCCAATTATTCGTTCTAATCACCTTGTTACCTTCGACTTGCAGCTCTTCAATGGAAGTACCAAAAAAACTGGAGTGATAATGCATAAGAACCTTACCCGCATCTTTGTCTAGCGATATAGTTGCAAATGATCGTACCTTACCGTCGTTCCCTGTGCTTTCCCTGACCATTAGAACATCCTGTATTTTCCAGCCAAAAGTTTGACCGGAGACTTGGCCATCGTCATTTGTTGATTCCCAAGTACCAATTAGCCAATCGGCTTGTAATACTTCCTTGAGGTTCTTGGGTTCTTCCTGACCGCTAACATTGAATGCCAGCCCGACAAATATGAGTAATGATGATAGTTTTTTCATTGGTATGTTAGTTTTATTTTTTGTTCACTGTTTTCAGCGAAGAGGAATCATACTAACAGTTTCCGCATGAATCCCGGTCATTGATAAAATCAATGGATGTATTGACTGAGTCGATACTCACCCCACCAGCACGGCTGCGATTGTTGTGATTAGTATGTGTTTCATTTTGTGATTACAATAAGAAGCAGAATCGTAAATAAAGCGCCCATTACAACTCCGAAAAGTGCCCTTCCCATTCCATGTTTCTCACTATTATTTCTGATATCTCTTATCCCAAGAATGCCAAATATTAATGCAAACGGAGCGAATACCAACAAGATGGATACCAGACCTAGATAACCTGCTACAATTGCATAACCAGACCGGCCTACAGGCAAAAGCATTCTCATCGCAGCATCTGACTGACTCGTTCCCCTTTTGGAAGTAGCAGACACGTCTACACCACTAATATTTGTAGAATCGCATGCACTACATCTGTGTATGCCTTTAAATAGAACTATGTCCACAGAGCCGCATCTTTTACATCTCATATTTTACTTCGTTGGTTGCTATTTCATTGCACACCCCACCAGCACCACGGCTGCGATTGTTGTGAGGAGGAGGTGTTTCATTTTCCTGCAGCTTTCAATTCTTCCACAGTCTTGCCGCCGTGTTTGCGGAGGAGGTCTGCGGTTTCTTTTTTATTCGATTTTGCCTTCTGCGAATCAATTTTAAAGTCCTTGAGTGCTGTGTCCAGTGGGGTTTCTCCATGTATATTTATAGTATTTAAAAGAGCGCCTGAATCTATAAGCATTTTAGCTGCTTCCTTATGTCCTCCAAGTGAAGTTAGATGCAAGGAGGTCATACCTATCTTGTCCTTTAGGTTAACATTTGAACCGTTATCAATTAGTAATTTCAAAATGAGTACATGGTTGTGTATCGAAGCGTAATGCAATGCAATCTGTCCATTGTTTTTGTTGACTTCATTGACATCAGAGCCAGCGTCTATATGCTGTATAATGAATCCGATTTCGCCTTGTCTAGCTGAACGATGAATTGATGCTCTAGGCGGTTCTGGTGTTGCAGTTGCGACGGCTGGTTCAGCGGGCAAGATTATGAGGTTTCCATCTTCATCTTTGAGTAACTCAGTTTTTGATACTCCAATACACCCCACCAGAACCACGGCTGCGATTGTTGTGAGTAGGAGGTGTTTCATAACGATCTAGTGAGTCGGAATCCTCTCCTCGGTTGGGAGTTCCTTTTCAAGCCCTGCAGGAGTGCCCGTAGAACCCTCAGAAATGCTCTCTGCGGGGTTATCTGCCATGTTGGCCCATATCATCAGTGCAACCAGCAAAAGCACGGTGCCTGAGATTATGAGCTTCTTGGTGGGCATATGGTTGAGTTCTGAACTGCTTACAAAAGGGAAGGTAGCCCATAACGATGGGTTTTTGAACAAGTAACTAATCCCTTGTGGGGCCGGAAGCTGGAGGGAAGTGATTGAGGGTGAGGCAGAGGGCCAAGGTTATCGCGGCCCCGGATTGATGAACTGAAAGGCGAACAGCTTGGCGTTGCGCAACTGAAAACGGAGTCGGACGAGTTTACCTTTCAACGCGGCCAAGTCGCGGCCGTTGGCCCATTCGGGTTCCCACCGCAGGGCGTCGATTTTGCCAGACTGGGCGGTGTGGCCAGGGATTTTTTTGGCATTTTCATCGAGCATTTCCACCCGAATGTGTTCGCCGTTGGCGTTGACTTGCAGACGGCTGCCGGCGAGTTGGAAGGGCTTGGTGAGAATGCTACCGAACTGTGTGCCTTTGGTGGACAAGCTGATGAACCGGTCGAGCTTCAGCGTGGCTAGGCCGATGCTGTGCGGACCACGGTCGGCGATGCCATGGCGTTCGCGGAAGCCGTTGTAATATATCCAGTGGCGGTCGCTGTGGGTGACGATCTGCGAGGCGGGAAATATCATGTCCTTGTCGAAGCTGCCGTCGGGCCCGCGCGGGATGAGAGGCTCGCTGGCATATACCCACGTAAGATCCCACATGGTGTTGCCACGAGTGGTGCCGATGTAAAAATTGACAATGTCGTGCTCGTGCCGCTTGTGGTGGTTGGGCCGGCTATCGTAGGGTGCGCCGGGCTTGGGGATGTTTTCGTAAACGGACATCAGCGCGAAGTGCACGCTCTCGTGGATCCAGTCGGTGAGCGCGTAAATTTGGCGGCGATAAATCTCGTTTTCGGCGCTCTTGCCGAATTTCCATTCGCGCACTGTACGCCAGTTTCGCGGGTTGGCCTTGAGGTCTGGGTTTACCATGTCGCGCGTGCCTCGGACCTCCAGCCCATTGGCAGGACGACGAAAGTCCGTGCGCGTGAACATCCGGTACACCTTCGCCTCAGCGTCCCACACGATTTGGTTGTAAGTATCCGCCGCGCGATGCGTCACGGGCTTGCCGCCGTTGTAGGCCTTCCAGTGGATGCCGTCTGCCGAGTAACCCAGTGCCGCTGCGTGCGGGCGCAGGTAGGCGTAGCACACCTTGTATCGGTGGGCCGGGTCGGTCTCGTTCGGGTCGATGTAAAACGAGGCGGTGTTGTGATGCGCCGGGTCCAGCCCTTTGAGCAGCGAGATTTTGTTGAAATGAATCCCGTCGAGCGACTCCGCGTAGCCATACGGGTTGCCGCGGTACCACATCTTGAATTTCCCCTCATCGTGCAGCACCGTGCCATAAAAGTGCCCCTCGAAAATCGGCTTGCCGCCATTCTGCTTCACCACTGTGCCCAGTTCGCGCACCAGCCCGCGCTTCTCAGCCACCACCCAGTCATCCACCAAAAGCTGCTTATGCAGCCCCACCTTCACTTCATCGGCGGCGAATGCCCATGACCCAGTCAGTAAAACTGCAATCAACCTAAAACACTTTTGGTAAACGAGAAATCGTCTCATGCATTCGAGGTAAATTCTGCGGATTCACCCGCCGACTTTAAAAAGTGATGGAGGAGGGGGGGAGTCGAAACCCAATCCCAAGTTTCTATTTCCTAATAAATACGCCTGTTCAATCATTCACACCCCACCAAAACCACGGCTGCGATTGTTGTGAGTAGGAGGTGTTTCATTTGCTTTCAGCTTTCAATTCTTCACCCGTCTTGCCGCCGTGTTTGCTGAGGAGGCGGTCGTTAACGGTACAGCGGGACAAAATTGGTTCAACATCATTCGCCGGAATCGTTCGAATGCGGCTCAAATCGAATCGAGCGCAGGTCGATCATCTCGCCTTTGAGCGTGCCGGCAGGGCGCATGAGGATGCGGTTCGAGCCCTTTTTCAGTTCGATGAATCCCACTTCCTTTTCAATGAACTTGTCGAAGCCGCCGGTAGTGCTGACCTTGCCCTCGAGTACGCCAAGGTCGGATTTGATCAGCCAGGTGTTCCCAGCGTTATTGTCGTCCATGGCGTGAAGGAGGTGGACCCGGTAGCGGCCGGCGGCCGGAAGGTCGACTTGCCACAGGGCGGCGTCGCTCTCGTTCACCCAGGGACCGATCAGGTCGAGGTCGGGGTGATAACGAAGTTGCTTTGCAAAAAGCTGCGCCGTCTTGGAATAGAGAGTGAATTGGCCCTTGTCATCGGGCCGAATAGGTTCGGGTCCACTCGGGGCGTCCTTGCCTGCCAGTTCCGGCGCGGTCCAAGGGAACCTGCGGTCGGCGGATGCTTTGCGCTCACGGGCGATCAAGTCCGGATCGACTGGATCAGCGGTATTGCCCCAGGCGCGTCGGATGAACGTGAGGATGGCAGCAAGGTCGTCATCGTCCACCGCGCCTGAACTTCCGATCCCTGGCATGTGGAGATTCCATTCTTGCCCGCTTACCTCGATGGGTCCCACCAAGCCGCGCAGGACGATCTGGGCGAGGCGTTCGGGGGATCCGGTTACCCATTCGCTCTTTGCCAGCCGCGGTGCCACTCCAGGCGTACCGAGCCCGTGCGGGTGGTGACAGGAGGCGCACAACACCGTGTACTTCTCAGTTCCGAGTTTGGCCCGTTCCACCTGATCAGCAGTGAGCGATTCGTAGTTCACCTTCGGCTCCGCTGCGTCACTTCCAGTTCTGGTGATCTCAATGAGCGCAGTCAAATCGCGGACGAACTGTTCTCGCAAGACTTGCGGAACGCCCTCGACCGGTTGCATCGCCACCTCAATACAATCCGCTTCGCGACCCGCAATGCCGGTAAGAGCGGCGGTGCGTCCGAGGTCATCGGGTCTCTTGGCGACGAGTTGGAGGAGCAGACGGAAGTCATCCGGCTCGGCAGCGGCGGCACTGAGCGTGATGAGCGCCTGTTGGAGCACCTCCGAATTGGACTCTCCGCGCTCTCCGGTGAGCACCGCGATCTCGGCCACGGTCTTAGGCCGCAGCTGATCCGTCATGATCTTGTCCATGACCCGCAGGGCCGTGGCGCGAACGTGGCCATGTTCGTGTTTGAGAGCCTCGCTAGCAGTCGACCAATCGAGGGCACCCAATCCCTCCAGAGTCCAGAGCGCATGCATTCGTCCGAGATAGGACTCGCCTTCCAAGGCGAGCTTCTTGAGTGGTGGCACCGCTTCGGTGAGGCACCTGTCGACGAGAAGGCGCTGGGCGGTGTCTCGCCTCCAGCCGTTGGGATGGCTCAAAGCCTCGACGAGCTGGGGGGCACTTCGTTTGGACAGGACGGGGGACTCGTAGGAGATGGGCCGATCGGTTGCGACGATTCTCCAGATCCGGCCGAGGTCAATGCCGGACTCGAGATTGCGCGCCTTCACCTGGTCGGTGATCCAGGGCACGAGGAAGATGACGTGTTCGATGACGCCCTTGTACATGTCGGCGATGTAAAGGGCGCCGTCCGGGCCGGTGCGGGCATTGATGGGTCGGAACCGTTCGTCTGTGGAAGCGAGAAGTTCCTGTCCGGCCGGATAGTGGCGCTTGGCTTGTGGGGTAAGTCCATCTGCTACGACGAGGCGTCCGATGAGATGGCCACCCGCTTCGGGCACAAACAAGTTCTCTCGTGCGTCGTCGGGAAACTGATCACCACGGTAGACACAGGTGCCGGAGGCTATCGTGTAGGTGCGCAATGTTCCGTCGTCGCGCAACTCCAAACCTCCGAGAGTGATCTGCGGCGTGGGGCGGATCGGAAACACTTCCTGAGCCTGGCCGGAGATTACGGCGCCCACACCCAGCCGACCCGGCCCTCCGTTCCGGTTTGCAAAGTCGCGGAGACCAGGATGGCGGCGTGCGTATTCCTCCGGCATGTAGTCCATCATGGCGGCCGTGCTTTCTCTGCAGGTGTAGAATCGTCCGAGGTTGTCGAAACTCACTCCGAATTGCCCGCGGTGAATCGCGTCTTCCTCGATGAGTTCGCCCTCGCGTAAGCGGTGCCGTTTTGCCCAATCGGCGCTGTGCAGCCAGTTGTCGATTCCCCGCCGCAATCCGTTGGCGGTATGCTGCGGGTTCCCTGCCACGCCGTAGTTGCCCACCTTGCGCTTTCGATCGCACACCAGGTCGCCGTCGTGGTCTTGGCAGAACCAGAGGTGGGGAGGTTCGGCGAGAAGGACGCCGCCTTCTACGAAAGCGAAGCTGCGGGGCATGACGAGTTCGTCGAGATAAACGGTGCTTTTATCCGAGCGACCATCGGCGTTGGTATCCTCGAGCACCATCAGCCGGCAGATCGGATCTGCTTCACCGGTTCCTGCCAGGTCACGCATGTAACCGCGATACTCGAGCACCCAGATCCGCCCATCGGCATCGAACTCGAAGAACACCGGATCCGCAATCATGGGCTCGGCCGCCACCAACTCGACCCTATATCCAGGTGCCATCTTGAACGTCGCGAGTTGTTCTTCCGGCGAGAGCGGTGGGGCGGGTGGAATCACGACATTCTCGAAGATCTTCTCGCCGCGCTTCCAGTCGGCCCAACCGTTCAGTGCAGAAGGAGGACGAATGGCTGGACGTTCTGCCGGGACCGCTCCTGTGCGCGACGGCGGCGGGGGCGGGGGAGCCTCTCCCGAGAGCCGGTTGAGCACATTGCGCGTAATTCGGTCGACGTGGTCGGTGCTGTCCCATCCACCGCAGTCGAACTGGATCCGGAAGCCTGACTCCGAATCCTCGGGCCCGGTGACGCGCGCGATCTGAAAACCCATGACGTCCGAAAAGCTTTCGTCGAGATTGTCGTAGAGCATCGTCAGGGCATCCTGCGGATTGGAGATCTGCACCCTGGCGCGGGCATAATTGCCGGCTTGCTGCGGGGTCGCCTCCTCCCACTCGGTGCGGCTCCCACCGCTCGCGGTAAAACCATTTCCCTTCACCCGGTCCAGGTCGATTCCGATGGCCCACGCGTAGCGTTGTGACTCAGCCGCGAAGAAATGTCGCAGGAGGGCGAAAACCTCGTATTCTCCTTCCGGCAATCCACTCACGCGGACACCGGCCTGTTCTCGCGGAACACCGCTGCTGTACAACATGTCGTTCATGAGGGCGTTGTTGCCGGCACCAGGCGGGGCTTTCCGATTTATGTAGCTCGCTTGCGGAGCCTTCCCCCAGTTGGTGATATGTGCATCGGCGTCAGCCGCGCCGAACTCGATGGTAAGCGTGTGAGAGAGGGGCTTGCCGTATTCATCAACGACCTTCCCCGAGAAGTGGTTGCGAAGGATGTTCCACGTCCCACCCTCGAACACACCCGTTTCGTGTCCCGGCCCAAGTGGACCGTTGGCATTGGCGAGACCTCCCCTGCCCGCCCCGGGAGCGAGCCCGTGTGACCAGTCGGTAGTGGCTGCAGTGAAAACAGTTCCGCCACCCGGAACGGTGTAGATGCCCATACATCCGTGTTCGTGCTCATTCGTTTTCCAGAGTTCATGAGCCGGCTTGTACCAACCGAGGTCACCCTCGCCCCATCTCGCCGGGGCAGTGGCGAGGATCGTGAAATTCTTCGGTGTTCCGTCCCTGCCGGTGGGAACGGGGCGTCCATCGACCATCGTGAACTCGCAACCGTCGCACTCGTAACCAACAATCGTGTTGCCCCCACCGAATTCCATGCCTTCCTCCAAACCGGTCTCTTTAAAGACCCAGTGGTCGGGCCGGTGCACCTGATACGCGCCGCTGCCGTTCGGGATCCCATCCCGAAATCGGTGGAAGCCACCGCGCAGAAATCCCACACCGGTTAGCTGGTTCTCTGGCCGTTTTACAAGGTGATGGCTCCACAGCGTGCTGAGAAGCGGCTGTCCATCGGGTTTGTAGAGAGGATCCTGCTCGTAAGCTTCCTTCCAGCACACCAGGTCGTTGCCGCCGTCTTCGCTGCGCACCTGCCAGCAACACGTGTTGCCACTAAAGAATGCGACATTGCCGCCATTCGCGATGTAGGCCTCGAGATGATCGCGCATCGGCGCCGACCAGTACTCGTCGTGACCGACGCTGAGAACGAGCTTGTAGTGCTCGAGGATCTCGGGATGAAACTCAAGGTCGCTGTTAATGGCGTAGTCGATCTTGTAACCGGCCCGCTCGGACCAACGGATAAAGGGAAGTTCCCAGTTTCGGTCGATCCCGCTAAAGGGCCGTTGGAAAGAGACCCGCCGGCCCAGCTCATCGCCAGGTTCGTGCTTCTTGTCCCAGTGCGCCGGCCCCCAATAGGTGTAGAGGCTGAAGCCGCCAAAGCCGTTGTAGGCATTGTAGGTGTTAGTCGCGAGCTGGAGAAGAATTTTGGCCTCGCGGCCGGGATGCGATGAGCGCACTACAAAGAACATGCGGTTGCCTTGCGTCTCACCCGATCGCGTCCACGCCTCGTAGCAGCCGCTAGCCCACGACTCGGGGATCTTCACCGAGAAGGTCGCCGGCCAGTCACACCCATGCGAACTGGCGTGCTTGGGAACAGGATGCTGCCAGGCAGGAATTCCCTTCTTGCTCCAGACTACTTTGCGTTGCGAACCGATCCGAGCGATTTCGACATCGACTTTCGCGGTGTCGGTGGAGAGATGGAACGTGACTTCTTCCCCCGCCACGTAGCTGCGCTTCCCGGGATAGCCGTGGATGAAAGGCTCAGCCGTCGCAGAGATGGGCGTGACAAGGAGAATCGCCAGTATGGCTCTGTAGAATGAATCCATCCTCTTAGACCACTTTGGGCCAACCGTGTGAATGACGTGCTTTGCCTTTAGATTGTGCCCGCCGGTTATTCTTGCCTCTCCTGTGGGACAGCCACCGAGGGTTTCACACTCATCTGCAAGTCCCGGGCCTGCAGCCGTGTGAATGGCGCCATCCACTCCAGATCCCGGGCTAAGTTGTTCATTTGCTGCATTTACTATGGCATCAACTTCCAGTTGGGTTATGTCGCCGAGTTGGAGGTTGATGCGGTTCATTTCTGCCTAAGAGGGATTCGATTTTGGCCCGGGTAGTGGGCTTTAGGTCGGGTCGCTGCAGGGCTGATACTAGGCGGGCGTGGAGCGCGCGGTCAAGGTGCGGGATGGGGCGGTAGTTAAGACGCATCTCGCTAACCTTTCGCTAACCATTTTTGCCAAATGGAAGCAAACGGAAGCGTTCACGAAAAAAACGTATTACGAGAAAATGCAGTTTTCTGGAAGAAAAATGGTGCGCTCGAAAGGACTCGAACCTTCACGCCTTTTGGGCACAACCACCTCAAGGTTGCGTGTCTACCAATTCCACCACGAGCGCATCGCGGCCCGGGGTACACGCCATTATTCATTGGCTTCGAGTGCCTGAGGTGTGTATTTTGCGGGTACCATGTCTCGTGCTCTGACTATTATTTGTTTGTCGCTGGGAATTTCAGTCCAAGCTCAATCCGTATCGAACTCTGCAACCCCGGTTCGAAACATAAAGGCACCTGAAGGCTTCAAGGTGGAACTGCTCTATTCGGTGCCCAAGCCGCAGCAGGGCTCATGGGTAAACCTCTGCACTGACAACAAGGGACGCATCATTGTCAGCGATCAGTTCGGCGGCTTGTACCGTTTCTGGGCACCAGCAGCCGGACAGCCGCTGAAGGCCAGAGATATCGAAAAAGTCCCGGCCAAAATCCGTGCGGCAAACGGTCTGCTCTGGGCTTTTGGCGCGTTGTACGTGGGGGTGAACGATTACGAGCGCAAGATGGAGAGCGGACTCTATCGTGTGACGGATTCGGATGGCGACGACCAGCTGGACAAGGTGGAGAAGCTGCGAGGCATGACCACCCGCGGCGATCACGGCATCCACGCAGTGTTGCTCGCACCGGATAAAAAATCCATTTATCTGATCACCGGCAACAACACCACACCCTCCAAGTCCGATGCCTCGCGGATACCGTTGCACTGGGGCGAAGATCATCTGTTACCGCGCATGCCCGATGGACGTGGTCATAACCGCGACCGGCTGGCGCCGGGTGGCATCATTTACAACATCTCGCCCGACGGGAAACACTGGGAGATCGTTTCCTCTGGTTACCGGAATATTTTTGATGGCGGCTTCAACCGCGATGGCGAGCTCTTCACCTACGATGCAGACATGGAGTACGACTTCAACACCTCATGGTACCGACCCACGCGTATCTGCCACGTGACCAGCGGATCGATGTGGGGCTGGCGCAACGGCACCGGCAAGCGGCCTGAGTTTTACCCGGATACACTGCCACCGGTGATCAACATCGGCCCCGGCTCACCCACGGGAGTGACATTCGGTTACGGCGCAAAGTTTCCCGCCAAATATCAGGACGCTTTTTTTATTCTGGACTGGAGTTGGGGCAAAATCCACGCCGTGCACATGGAGCCGGAAGGATCCACGTACACGGCCACCAAGGAGACATTCATCACCGGTAGCCCGTTGCCGGTGACCGACGCGATAATACATCCCGCGGATGGGGCAATGTACTTCGCAATCGGCGGTCGGCGAGTTCAGTCTGGAGTTTATCGTGTGACGTATGTCGGCAAGGAGTCCACTGCGCTCGTGAAGCACAAGCCAAACGTCAATGAACTCACCCGACTTCGACATCGGTTGGAGCAATTCCATGGCGGACAACATCCGGACGCATTAAACGCAGCCTGGCCACACTTGGATCATCCAGATCGTTTCGTTCGCTGGGCTGCTCTCACTGCGGTGCAGCATCAGCCATTGGCGCAATGGAAAGACCGTGCGCTGAATGAAAAGAATCACAACCAACGAGTAACGGCGTTGCTCGGCCTGTGCAAAGTGGCCGCAGCCGATCCGGCCAATGGCAAACCCGACGCGCTTGTGGACAAACAATTGGCTGCCACCGTTTACAAATTGTTGGCCGATGTGAAGTGGGACAAGCTGGATCACACTGGCAAACTCACGTTGGTGCGTGCTTATCAAATCGCTCTCGTGCGCTTCGGCGATCCGAACGCGAGCGCGGTCAAAAAGATTATCGCTCAGCTGGAACCGCAATTCCCCGCGCCCGACTTCGAGCAAAACTGGTTGCTCTGCGAAACGCTTGCCCATCTGCAGGCGACCACGACCGCGGCCAAGGGTATCCGGCTGTTGCAGGAAGCAGCCACGCAGGAGGAGCAGATTGAATACGCCCGCTCGCTAAGGATGCTGAAGGCCGGCTGGAGCACGGAGCTGCGTATGGCGTATCTCAATTGGTTTTTGAAAGCGGCCAACTACCGCGGCGGCAGGAGTTTCAGCAAATTCATCGAGTTCATCCGCAGAGACGCCGTTGCCAGCCTGAGTGCTGCTGAAAAAATGGAGTTGAAGGATTTGCTCGCAAAGAAGCCTGTCGTCAAATCTCCTTTCGAGATCATGGCCGCGGCGATGATCGGCAGGAAGTACGTGAAGCAGTGGGAACTCGAGGAGTTGAGTCAGGCGGCGACAACGGGCTTGAAAAACAGGGACTTCGATCGTGGCCGAAAGATGTTTGCCGCAGGGGGCTGCTTTGCCTGTCACCGGTTTGCCAACGAGGGCGGGATGACCGGGCCCGACCTGACCGGTGCCGGTGGCCGCTATTCACCGCGCGATTTACTGGATCAGGTAATCAACCCCAGCAAGGAGATCAACGAGCAATTCGTACCCGTGATTGTAAAAATGAAAAACGGCGACACAGTGACCGGCGTGGTGGTAAACCTCAACGGCGACCGCGTAAGCGTGAACACCGACATGTTCGATCCCAACCAACAGGCGAGCATCAACCGCACCCAGGTCGAGAGCATCGAACCCTCCAAGGTCTCACCAATGCCGCCCGGACTTTTGAACTTGATGCAAAAAAACGAGGTGATGGATCTCCTCGCCTACATCCTCAGCGGCGGCAACCGCAACCACCCGGCTTTTAAAAAAGAGACGGGTGAAGAATTGAAAGCTGAAGGGAAATGAAATACCTCCTACTCACAACAATCGCAGCCGTGGTGCTGGTGGGGTGTGGAAATCCAGAAGCGGAAAAAGAGTGAAACAAAGGAAAATACCACTGACATTCCTTATTCTTGCCTTGGTCGGCGCAGCCTTGCCTGTGTTCGTGGAGGCTCGCCCAAATGTTCTTTTCATTGCGGTCGACGATTTAAACGACTGGGTTGGTCATCTCGGTGGACATCCTCAGGCCAGAACGCCAAATATCGACCGACTTGCGCGAATGGGGGTCTCCTTTACCAAGGCTTACTGTTCGGCCCCGTTGTGCAACCCGTCACGGGTGAGCCTGCTGACCGGCATTGAGCCATCGAAATCTGGCGTTTACGGGAACGGCGAACGGTTCCGGCAGAAACTGCCCAAGGCGCTCACGCTCATGCAGTATTTTCGGATACACGGATATACCGCAAAGGGCGGCGGCAAGATATTCCACGGCGCTAACCGACCGGGGGATCTGCCCTCTTGGGATTTCTATTTCAAGGCTTCCCTAATCAAGTCTAAATATAGGCAGCCGGCCAATCTGCCCACTTCGGCTTGGGCTCCTTGGGGTCCGCTGGATAATGAAGACAGCGACATGCTGGACGCCAAGGTCGTAAACTGGGCGATTTCAGAACTCGAGAAAACCCACGACAAACCCTTTTTCTTGGCCTGCGGCTTTACCAAGCCGCATTTGCCTTGGCATGTCCCACGCAAATACTTCGATTTGCATCCTCTGGACAAGATCGTCCTTCCCAAAACGCTAAACAACGACCGCGACGACTTGCCAGCGTTTGGAAAAAAGCTAGCGCGGGAGGTGCACGATGTATCCGGGCCACGAAACTTCGCCAAGCACGGCGAAGACCACGACATGGTTTTGAAATACAACCAGTGGTATCGAGCCGTGCAAAGTTATCTAGCGACGATCAGTTTTGTGGATGCCCATGTGGGTCGACTATTAAAAACATTGCAGAACAGCGAATACGCCGACAACACAATCGTCGTTCTCTGGGGCGACCACGGTTGGCATTTGGGTGAAAAGCAGCACTGGCGCAAACACGCTCTTTGGGAGACAACGACACGGACAACATTGATTGTCTCTGTACCCGGGCAGTTCCAGAAAAACCGGCTTTCTCGACGCCCTGTCAGTTTAATAGACCTCTATCCAACGCTTGTGGAATTGTGCAGTTTGCCTGCTCGTAATGGGTTGGATGGACAAAGCATCGTGCCGTTGTTACAGAATCCCGAAAGGAAGTGGGATCGTCCCGTGCTGATCACCTACGGTCAGGGCAACCACGCCGTGAGAACCGAGCGTTGGCGTTACATCCGATACCATGACGG
>Ga0315339_1002631_pt1 | contig 13398 bp, 8 predicted proteins | sample ASW17metaG_FD_204514 | JGI IMG/M metagenome (GOLD analysis project Ga0315339, IMG submission 204514) | Ammonia-oxidizing marine archaeal communities from Pacific Ocean, United States - ASW #17 | ecosystem: Environmental > Aquatic > Marine > Oceanic | place: USA: California | collected 2016-12-05
CGCCGCAACGCTCGCAGCAGCTTCCAGAACTCTTCGGTGACAAGGTAGGGATCGCCGTAGCCCTTGATAGCGAGATCACCATCCAGCACTCGACCGTCCCAATCCCCGAGGAAGTAGACCTCCGTGGGCCAGCTGTAGGTGGGTCCGAGCACCTCTAGCGCAGCCCAGGTGGTGAGGAGTTTCATCGTTGATGCAGGATTGCGGGGCACATTGGGCAAGTGCGCAAGAACCGACGCGTCCTCATCGGTCGCGCGCACCACTATGCTCAAAGCCTCGTACGGAATTCCGTGGGCCTGTGCGATGCGCTCCAGCGGGGCAGGCAATTGAGCGGTGACGGCCGACCCGAGCAAGGACATCAGAAGAATGGGCAACCAGCGCATGGGGCGTCATTGTGCCGAACTCTCGGAACCGTGGGTAGGCGCATCCCCGGATGAAGGTCGGCCTAAGAGGCCGACGACCACGAGAACGTTCAGGACCCGAGCCAGTACCCCAGGTCACGCCAAAAAGAGCTTCGCGGGTCAGCCGCCTTTGGTGAGGAAGGCTGGGGGACGTATCTCGCGGCTGCCCACAACCTTCAGCGGTTCGGCACGCTTACCATGACGGAAGAGTTCGGCGAACAACATAACGATGGCCCGCGCATGGGCACCGGCTTCTTCGGGGGACATTTTCCTGATGGTGGCGTTCACGGAGGCCTCACGACCGATCGGTCGAACCCTATGCAGGGCAGTGTACAGCGCGCTGAAGGCAGGCCTCAGCCTAGCAGGAAGCTCGGAGCTCTCTAAGTCATCCAGGTGTTCGGAATAGGCGGCCGCGAGGCGTTGCTTGATAGGACCCTCCGCAACGAGCACAGAGACTGCCGCCTCAAAGCGGTCGGTCAAATAGGACATGCGGGCGCCTTTTCTTTTGATCTTTTGGCAATGAGCCCCCTGTGTGGATTTGCATCTAGCAAACAACCCACTACTGCAGAAATATATACCAAATTATGGGAACTCTCCGCAACTGCTCGTCGGGTTGCTATTCGTATGAGTCCTACCTGGCCCCATCGCGAACCCGTCATACCGCGTTGGGCTCACTTTTCTGCGAAATCGAGGCGCCGACCGAGCGGCTCATCCTTGACGACTCCGTCGCGAAACACGATTTCACCGTTGAGGATGGTCAAATAGATACTGGAAGAGAATCGCTCCCCTTCGAACGGCGACCAACCACATTTGTATAACAAGCTATCTGGAGTGACCTGCTGGGGGAGGTCCAGATCCACCGCGACCAGGTCAGCGAAGTGGCCCTCACGTATGAATCCTCGATCGACGACCCCAAAGAGCACCGCAGGATTGTGTGCTCCCTTGCGTGTGATCGCGGAAAGAGACAGGTGCCCCGCAAGGTGCATCTCCAGCAATATCTGCAATGAATGCTGCACAAGCGGTAACCCCGCGGGCGCCTTGAAGTAACTCTGTGCCTTCTCCTCCCGAGTATGCGGCGCGTGATCGGTGGCGATAACGTCGATCACATCGTCGCGGACGCCTTGAACCAGTCCTTCCCGATCGGCTGGTGTTTTGATAGCGGGGTTGCACTTGATGAGGCTACCCAGATCCGCGTAACGCAACTGATCGAACCACAAGTGATGGACGCAAGCCTCGGCCGTGATCAGTTTTTCCTCTATCGGCCCCGGCTCGAACAGCTCCAGCTCACGCGCTGTGCTCAGATGCAGCACATGAAGCCGTGCACCAAAACGTTTTGCCAGATCGACGGCCAGCGAGGAGGACTTGTAACAGGCCTCGGCGGAACGGATCTCTGGGTGCGCTTCCATAGGCACGTCCTCGCCGAAACGCTCTCGAAAAGCCGCTTCATTGGCCCATATTGTGGGTGAGTCCTCACAGTGGGTGGCAATCGGCAGAGGCGATTCCGCAAATATCCCCTCTAGAGCCCTGAGGTCATCGACCAACATGTTTCCGGTCGATGCGCCCATGAAAATCTTTACTCCGCACGCCTCCCCGGGGGCAACCCGCCTTATTTCCTCAAGGTTGTCGTTGGTCGCTCCGAGATAGAACGCGTAGTTGGCGAAGCTTCGGCCTTCGGCAGACTCCCATTTGGTGAGCAGCGCGGCTCTGTCAGTAGTCGGGGGACTGGTATTCGGCATCTCCAGCACACTGGTGACGCCCCCACATATCGCCGCCTGTGATTCTGTGGCGAACGAGCCCTTATGTGTCAGGCCCGGCTCGCGAAAGTGCACTTGGTCATCGATCAGGCCAGGCAGAAGGTGCCGCCCCTCGAGGTCGATGACCTCTCCGGCTAGGGAGCCGGAGAGTCCGGATCCTATCTGGGCGATGCGCTCACCTTCGATGAGCACGTCGGCCTCCTTGATCTCGCCTTCGTTGACCATTCTGCAGTTGACCAACAACCTTTTGCTCGTGCTAGTCATCCGGCAAGCAAGAAGGCGTCCGTGGCCAATAGCAGCTCGTGAGTAATACCCGGCTCATACGCGGAGTGACCCGCGTCGGTGACGATGCGGAAGTCCGCCTCCGGCCAACGGCTCGCCAGCTCCCACGCGGTGGTCATGGGACAAACGACGTCATAGCGGCCCTGAACGATGACGGCCGGGATATGGCGGATGAGGTCGATCCCACCTAGCAACTCATCCTCTTTAGCGAAAAACCCCCGGTTGGTGAAGTAATGGGTTTCGATTCGAGCCAGTGCCAGCGCGAATTCAGGTGTCCCAAACTGCATGGTCCGATTGGCATCGGGGGTCAGGAAGCTGGTGGAACCCTCCCAGATGGACCAGGCTCTGGCCGCCGTAAGCCTGGTCTCCGCGTCCTCGCCGGTGAGGCGCCGATAATAAGCGTAGAGCAGGTCATGGCGCTCCTCGGGAGGAATAGGAGCGAGAAAATGAGCCCACTCGTCAGGACAGATCTCGCTGGCCCCGGACTGGTAGAACCAATCGAGCTCTTTCTTTCGGAGCAGAAATATGCCACGCAACACCAGCTCGCTGACTGCGTTTGGATGGCGCTGAGCATATGCCAGCGACAGTGTTGATCCCCACGATCCACCGAAGACCAACCACTGCTCGATGCTCAGCCGCTCTCGCAAGAGTTCCATATCCGCTACCAGATGCCAGGTGGTGTTATCGCTCAGTGAAGCTTCGGGACGACTTCTGCCAGCTCCGCGTTGATCGAACACGATGATCCGATAACCCGACGGATCGAAAAAGCGCCGAGCACCGATGTCGCCTCCAGCACCTGGACCGCCGTGCACAAACAACGCAGGCTTGCCATCCGCATTACCGCTCTGCTCGTAGTAGACGGTGTGCCCGTCGCCCACCTCGAGAAACCCATGATCGTATGGCTCCAGTGAAGGATAGAGGGTACGTCGAATCACATCTCCGACGCCTCGGCGCATGGAAGACGCGCCGTCCCCTGCTCTATACTGACCCGCTGACGGGTCGAATACGGCGCGATGGAAAAGCCAACGAAACTCACCGGTCCCTCCAAAGTGGCCTGGGAATTAGCCGGTTCATCGTTGCATCCCATGATGCGCACGTAAAGGGCTATCGAGCAAAGCGCAGGTTTCAGCAACTCCGAGACCCTATTCTGCGAAAATAGTCCCTACCCGGCCGAGCCAACAGAATCATCACTCCGATTCTATAGAGACGAATCATGAAACGATCAATCATTTTCCTTTGTGCGCTCACCTTATCGGGCATTGCATTCGCGCAGGACGCAGGGCTCGACATTCTGTTCGAGGAGTTCTACCTGGACAACGGGCTCCGGGTAATCGTGCACGAGGATCGCAAGTCTCCGATCGTGGCAGTCACACTCTGGTACCACGTGGGTTCCAGAAATGAGGCTACGGGCAAGACTGGTTTCGCCCACCTATTCGAACACTTGATGTTCAATGGCAGCGAGAACTATGACGGTGAGTATTTCGCCCCGTTCCAGCAGGTCGGCGCGACCGGCATGAATGGCACGACCAACACGGACCGCACCAACTACTTTCAGACAGTGCCGACGACCGCGCTGGACCTTGCAATGTGGATGGAATCGGACCGCATGGGTCATCTCCTCGGCGCGATCGATCAAGACAAGCTCGATGAGCAGCGCGGTGTGGTCCAGAACGAGAAACGCCAGCGCGAAAATCAACCGTACGGGCGAGCCTTCGACTACATCGTAGAGAACGTGTTTCCCGAAGGGCATCCCTATTCCTGGACCACCATCGGCTCCATGGAAGACCTGGACGCCGCTACCCTGGAAGACGTCTACGAGTGGTTCCGGACCTACTACGGTCCGAACAACGCGACGCTCGTGCTCGCTGGTGATGTTAACGTCGACACAGCCAGGGAGACCGTCCAGCGTCATTTCGGTCACATTCCACCAGGACCACCACTAACGCGAATGGACACCTGGGTTCCATGGCTTGAGCAGGACCGGCGTATGGTGACCGAGGATCGGGTCCCTCAGGCACGCGTCTACAAAACCTGGCCGATACCCGAATGGGGCAGTATCGACTCGGAGTGGCTGGCGCTCGCCGATGGCGTCCTGAGTGAGGGGCAGACTTCTCGCCTGTATCAGCGATTGGTCTACGAAGAGCAAGTCGCGACGGACATCGGTGGTTACCTTTCCCTGGGTGAGCTCTCAGGGACGTACACAATCTACGCGACCGCCCAGCCGGGCCAGGACTTGGCCGAAGTCGAACGAATGATGGATGAGGAGATCCAACGCTTTTTCGACCACGGTCCAACGCGCGAGGAGCTCGAAAGAGTCATCATGGAGACACGGGCCGGTTTCATCCGCGGCATTGAAAGGGTTGGCGGTTTTGGTGGCAAATCCGGAATATTGGCGGAAGGCGCCGTCTTCGGCGGCCGGCCGGACGCCTTTAAGGAGTCTCTGGAAATTCTGGGCTCGGTAAGCCCGGAAAATCTGCGCGACGCAGCACGTGAGTGGCTCTCTAACGGCGCGTTCATATTGGAGGTCCACCCCTTCGACGAGCAACTCAACGCTTCCAGCGACGACGTAGACCGCTCGCAACTACCCATTCCCGACACGTTCCCAAGCACCCCGTTTCCAGATCTGGAACGCGCCGAGCTTTCGAACGGAATGCAACTGATCGTCGCCAGGCGAGACGCCGTACCGGTGGTTTATCTCAGTCTGCAATTGAATGCGGGGTTCGCGTCAGATCAATTTTCTGCGCCGGGCACTGCAGGACTCGCCATAAACATGCTCGATCAGGGAACCGACACTCGCAGCACCTTAGAGATCAGCGAGGAGTTAGCGCAACTGGGCGCAGTACTGAGGACTGGATCCAATCTAGACTACTCCTTTGTCAGCCTGTCCGCTCTGAAAGAGAACCTGGAAGACTCGGTGGCAATCTATAGCGATCTAATTTTGAACCCAGCTTTTCCGGATGAGGAACTGGTTCGACAGAAACGCCTTAGTATTTCTCAGATCCAACGCGAAAAGACGACGCCGATGAGCATGGCGCTCAGGATCTTCCCTGCGCTTATCTATGGAGAAGGGCACGCCTACTCACTACCAATGACCGGCTCAGGAACCGAAGAGGCAATTTCCACTATCACGCGGGACGATCTTTTAGCGTTCCACGACACCTGGTTCAAGCCTAATAATGCGACGATGATCGTCGTTGGCGACACCGATGTGGAGGAGATTAGGCCCGTATTGGAGTCATATCTCGCCGATTGGTCTCCGGGCGATATTCCACAAAAGAACATTCCAACTGTCTCGCTTCCAAACTCATCTCGAGTCGTGCTCATCGACCGCCCAGGATCCGAGCAAAGCATGATCATCGGTGGTCAGCTCGTGTTCCCGAGGTCCGACGAGCGTGAGCTGGCTCTGCAAACGGTTAACGATATCTTCGGCGGCAATTTCACCTCGCGAATCAACATGAACCTTCGAGAAGACAAGGCGTGGTCCTATGGCGTGCGTTCGATGATGGTGGATACCATGAATCAGAGGCCGTTTATCGTCTACGCACCGGTTCAGAGCGATAGAACGGCGGATTCACTTGCAGAGCTTGACCGCGAACTGCGGGAGTTGCTTCGAGAGCGCCCAGTAGTGGAAGAGGAGGTAAGCACCTCCAAAAAGCGCAACACGCTGACCTTGCCCGGCCGATGGGAGACGGCGCGCGCCGTCGCCGGCGACATCGCCCAGATAGTGAGGTTCGGACTCCCGGACGATTACTGGAACGAGTATGCGGATCTCGTGGGCGCCGTTAGCGTCGAGGAGACGAACACTACCGCTCGCACGGAGCTGAAACCAGATCAGTTGATCTGGATCGTAGTGGGTGATCTCGGCGAGATCGAGAGTGAGGTGCGAGCACTCGGCCTGGGTGAGCTGGACCTTATGGATGCCGACGGACGGCTGATTACATCCCGTTGATTTCTCACCTCCCGTTGATTTCTCACCGTCTCGAGGGCTTGAAAATTATTCCGCCATATGGAAAATCCCCAACCGCGCCCACGAGCGCTGACAATCATGCTCACCAGAAGGCGCGTGCCGCAACCGGTACTGAAAATGATTGATTGCCAGGGATTGACAAAACAGTATGGGCTCCTCCTCGCCGTGAACGACCTGAGTTTCCAGGTACAGCCCGGTGAAGTCCTCGGTTTCCTCGGACCGAACGGGGCAGGGAAAACCACGACGATGAGAATCATCGCAGGTTTTCTCCCACCGACTTCCGGCCGCGCTTCGGTGTGTGGCTTCGACGTCGAGACCCAAGCGACAGAAGCGAAGCGGAAAATCGGCTACCTGCCGGAGGGCGCCCCAAGCTATCCGGAAATGACTGCCCGCTCGTTCTTGGAGTTCATCGCCGACTCTCGTGCCCTCGCAGGGGCCCACCGGCGTTCGAGACTGGAGGAAGTGCTCGGGCTCCTACATCTGGAACCCGTGCTCGAGCAAACGATAGGCACGCTATCCAAAGGTTATCGGCGCCGCGTTGGGCTGGCCCAAGCCATACTCCACGATCCTGAAGTACTCATTCTAGATGAACCCACGGACGGGCTGGACCCGAATCAAAAACACGAAGTACGCAGGCTCATAAACCAGATGGCCGAGAGCAAGATCATCATCATTTCGACCCATCTTTTGGAAGAGGTCGATGCGGTATGTAATCGCGCGATCATCATCGCTAACGGACAAATTTTGGCCGACGACACGCCTCAAAACCTGGAGGCGCGGTCCAGATTTCACAACGCCGTTTCGGTTAGGTTCTCCGATCCGTCTCAGTTGAGCGTGGCGCGCACTGAGATCAGCTTACTGCCCGAAGTCCTGAATACAGAGCTGGATCCAAACACTGATCGATTAACTGTCTTTCCCGCCGACGGAAGGATACCGCTGCCGGCCGTAACCGATTTAGCCAGTGCCAAGGGTTGGAAGCTTGCAGAGGTTAATCTTGAGTCCGGCCGCCTGGATGAGGTATTCAGGACAATCACCGGAGGGGCTGCCGCATGAACGGCACACTGGCGATTATGCGTCGTGAGCTGCGAGCCTACTTTTCCACGCCCCTCGCATACGTTTTTATTGTCATATTCTTAATTCTCGCGGGTTGGTTCACGTTCAACTTCGGGAACTTCTACAACGGCGGGCAAGCGAGTCTAGCTCCTTTCTTCAACTACCATCCCTGGTTGTATCTTTTCCTAGTGCCCGCACTGTCGATGCGTCTGTGGGCGGAGGAACGCAAGACCGGAACCATAGAGCTGTTGCTCACATTGCCTTTGGAAATCTGGGAGTCGGTCACCGGCAAGTTTCTCGCCGCATGGGCATTCACGACGATTGCCGTCAGCCTGACATTTCCCATCTGGTTAACCGTGAATTACCTAGGGAATCCGGACAACGGAGTTATCGTGGCAGCGTATCTGGGAAGCTTAATGATGGCCGGCGGGTTTCTAGCGATCGGCTCATTCGTTTCCGCAACGACCGACAATCAGGTGATCGCGTTCATCCTGACGGTGGTGGTCTGTTTTATGTTTCTTCTTGCGGGTTTCCAGCCCCTGCTGAGCCCCTTGGTGGGGTGGGCACCCCAAGCAATCATCGACGCCGTTGCCAGTTTAAGCTTCCTGACTCACTTCTCGAGCATTAGCAAAGGTGTCATAGACGTGCGGGATATCATTTATTTCGCACTGCTCATCGGAACGTTCCTTTGTGCCAATGTTTTGGTGTTGCACATGAAAAAGGGGGAGTGAGCGCAGCATGGCGACCCGACAACAGCGAAAGATCGGAGCGGCCTCGTTGGTCTTATTAGGCCTGGTGTTCGTAGCTGCAGTGACTGCGAACAACACTCTTCTCAGCGGGTTGCGATTCGACCTGACAGAAAATGACCTGTACACAGTGTCACCTGGGACCCGTACGCTACTGGCATCAATCCAGGAACCCATCAATCTGTATTTCTTTTTTTCGGACAGCGAGACAGCAGACATAGTGCCATTGAGAAATTTCGCGGCACGCGTGCGGGAGTTGCTGGAGGAGTTCGAGGCGGCCGCGGGGGATAATCTCAACCTGAACGTCATAGACCCCGTGCCGTTCTCCGAGGACGAGGATCGCGCCGCGCAGTTCGGCCTGCAGCCAATCAATCTCGGGATCGGTCAGACGCTGTATTTTGGCCTAGCAGGAACCAACAGCGTCGGCGAAGAGGAAACCATAGGTATCTTCAACCCCGACCGGGAGCGATTCCTCGAATACGAACTCGCGAGAATGATCTACAGTTTGGCGCGGCCCGACAAGGTAGTTGTCGGCTTACTAGCCGGCGTTTCCATGGCGGCGGGTTTTGATCCGCAAGCCCAGCGCATGACAGAACCCTGGGTCATCTACACGCAAGCGGAACAACTGTTCGAAATCCGTGCACTGACCCCATCACTGGCGTCCATCGACGAGGATGTCGATGTTCTCTGGTTGGTACACCCCAAGGGCCTGGACTCGAGCACGCTCTATGCCATCGATCAATTCATCCTTCGCGGTGGCAGGGCGATGATCTTCCTCGATCCATTCGCGGAGATCGATATGGCTTCTGCAGGGATGGATCCAGCGGCGCTTGCAGCGGGAAGTGGCTCCGATCTCGAGCCCCTGCTGGAAGCCTGGGGGATTGACTTCTCCGCCGGAGAGGTCGTCGCAGACAATCGGTATGCGCTAAGCATCAGCGCGGGCCTGGGCTCGCGCCCGGTGAGACATCTGGCACTGCTGGGTATTACTAGCGAAGCAATGGACAGCGAAGACGTCACCATCGACGGCCTCGGCAACCTAAACATGGGCACAAGCGGGCACTTCACCGTGCTGGAAGGCCGCACGGCTGAGCTGCAACCGTTGTTAACCTCCAGCACGGATTCTGCGCTCCTGCCTTCGATCCAAGTCCAAATGCTGGCTGACCCGGGGGCGCTGCAGGATAATTTCACTCCGAACAACGAGTCTTACGTTCTCGCTGCGAGGCTCACCGGTGCGTTGTCAAGCGCTTTCCCGGAAGGTCCGCCCGAAGGGAGCGTGCCGGATGCCGAAGATGACACACAGATAGAGACCCCCTCGGTTTTGGACGACCACCTGACATCCACCGAAGACGCTAATCTCATTCTGGTGGGCGATGTCGATATTCTCAGTGACCGGCTATGGGTCCAGCTACAGAACTTCCTGGGGCAGCAACTGGCTACCGCCTTTGCGAGCAACGGGGATTTCGTGATCAATGCCCTGGACAACCTGTCGGGCAGCGCAGAACTGATCGGCATTCGCGCGCGCGGGACATACTCCCGTCCTTTCACGAGGGTGGAAGCACTCCGAAGAGAAGCAGACGCCCAATTTCGACAAACCGAAATGGTTCTTCAAGCCGAGCTCGCCGAGACCGAGAGCCGTTTGGGCGAACTACAGGCTGCACGCACGGACGAGGGTTCGTTGCTGATGAGCGCTGAACAGCAGACCGAGATGCAGCGTTTCTTGGATCAACAGATGCGCATACGTCAGGATTTAAGGTCCGTACAACGGAACCTTGACCGCAACATCGAACAGCTGGGCATTACCTTACAGGTAGTCAATATCGTGCTTGTTCCTATGGTGCTCACGGCGTTGGCCTTGGTTGTGGTGGGTGTTCGACGTAGCAGAATGAGGAAACAGTCGTGACGAATCGGACGCTAATCGTACTCGCGGGGGCGCTAGTAATTTTTGGCGCCCTCGCGCTACTCGGACAACAAAGACAGCAGCCGGCGGAGACAGGGGGTACGCTCTTCTTGCCAGGGCTCCAGGATGAGCTTGACGCGGTCGAGCGATTAGAACTCGTCGGCGCCGGTGAGGAGGTGATAGCGACGCTTGAGCGAGGCAGGACTGGGTGGTCGGTTTCGGAGCGTGACGGCTACCCCGCCAACCTGCAAAAGATACGCCACACGTTACTGAGCCTCGCCGAAGCACGCATCCTCGAAGCGAAGACCGCCACCCCCGAGTGGCATGACCGACTCGGCGTCGAGGCGATAGAGAGCCAAAGCGCGGGCGGCGTTGCCGTTACCCTGATTGGATCCGACGTTCCAGTGGAAGTGATCGTCGGGGATTCGACAGGCAGTTCCCGGGCTTATGTGCGCAAAGCAGAAGAAGCCCAGAGCTACTTAATCGATCGAGACCCGGAGGTGGGCAGTTCCGCCACAGAATGGTTGGCAACAGATATCCTCTCGCTCCCCGGAAATCGTATACAGCAAGTTACCGTGACGCACCCCGACGGGGAGACCCTCGACATCCTGAAGCAAACCTCGGAACAGACAGATTTCACGGTTGAAGGGATTCCCGAAGGTCGCGAACTCCAGTACGAGAGCGTCGCGAACGTGATGAGCAATGTGCTCGCGAACTTAAGTCTCCAGGATGTCGAGTCACGAACCCAGGGAGATGAGCCGGTCACGATAACCGAGTTCCGCACCTTCGACGGCCTCGTGCTCACCGCGGAGTCGATCGAGCGAGGCGAGGATGCCTGGGTCGCCTTTGAGGTTGACTACGAACCACCGAGTCAATCGGCGGAGCCCCTCGAGGAAGAGAACCTCGCCTCAGAAAATGGCCCGGACCCAGACTCCGAAGCTCGTGAACTGGCTGAGCAACTAGCCGGTTGGCGATATCAGATTGCCACTTATCAGTTCGACCAATTGACCCGGCGCATGAGCGATTTGCTGCGCTCCCTGCCTGACGAATCATAATCACGCAGTCTCAGGTTTTTTCCATTCTGAAGCCAAGACCCAGCGTTCCAACTGGGCCGGGTGATAAGCACCTGCGATTTCCGGCCCATGCCAACTTTCTGCTTTAAACTGCAGCGTTTAGAATTCCACATTATGGGGAGTTTTTCGTTGCGTACCGAAGCAACACCCAGTGGGCGAATTAATTTTGACATTTGAAATCGGACTCGTTCTGACCATCTTGTTGATCTCACTGGCGCTGTTCGTCAGTGAAAGAATCCGGATGGACGTCATCGCACTTATGGTGTTGGGGACGCTCGTCCTCACGCAATTGGTGACGCCGGAAGAAGCCGTTGCGGGGTTTTCGAACGCAGCGGTCATCGCTGTCTGGGCGATGTTCATTTTGAGCGACGGCCTGACGCGCACGGGAATCGCCAACGTCATCGGTCGTACCGTGTTGGGACTCGCAGGGAGGAATGAGAGACGTATGATCGTCGTCGTCATGCTGACGGCTGGCGTGCTCTCCGCCTTCATGAATAACATCGGCGTAGCCGCACTGATGTTGCCGGTCGTCATCGAAATCGCCAGACGTACACGGATCCCGGCCTCGCGGCTCCTCATGCCGCTAGCATACGGATGTCTGTTGGGGGGGCTGACAACTATGATCGGTACCCCGCCTAACCTTTTGATCAGTGGTGCTTTGCAACTCGCTGGCGAATCGCCCTTTGGCCTGTTTGACTTTACGCCTATCGGAGGAGTCGTGCTGATCCTTGGGACTTTGTTCATGGCCCTTGTCGCCCGTTATCTGCTACCACGCATCAAACCAGAAGAGACTCAAAGACGAAGTCAGCGCAATCTTCGAACCCAGTACGGATTGCACTCCCGCGCCTTTGAGATGCGTGTACCCGAGAACTCCATTCTCGTAGGCAAAACGCTCGGACAAAGCCGGCTCGGTGCCGCCGCAGGATTGGTCGTGATTGCGCTGGAGCACGGTGGCCGCACCGAGGTAATGCCGTCGCGGCAGACTGTGCTGCGAGGAGGACACAAGCTGGTCGTGCAGGGACAGCTCGATCGATTCCGCGAATTCCAACGCTGGAGCGAGTTGGTCATCGAGCGGGAGGCGCCCGTGCTGCAAGGATTGATGGCTGGGCAGGTCAAGCTCGTGGAAGTCGTGGTGGAGGAAAACTCTCCACTCGTTGCGGGTCTGTTGCAGCACTCGGAATTTCGCAAGACCTATGGGGCTAACGTCCTGGCCATTCGCCGCGGGGAGTTGGTTCGTCGAGTCCATCTTGCAAACGTGCCACTGCGGTCGGGCGATACGTTGCTGCTTCAGACAAGCCCGGAAACTGTGGAGGAACTCGAGCGCTCACCAGAGTTCTCCGGTTGCCGTGAAGTGAGTGAAGAAGAGCTGAGCGAAACCTACCGGCTGCAGGAACGTATTTTCGTCGTTCGGGTCCCACGCGAGTCTCAGCTGGCAGGTGACACCCTTATGCGCAGCCGTCTCGGGGATGCTTTTGACTTCCGACTGCTTGCGTTCTTCCGGGAGGGTGAACTCAGAATCATGCCTGAGCCTGATCAATCGCTGCGCAGCGGCGATCTTCTGCTCATCCAGGGCCGTGAGGAAGATCTAGACGTACTTAGGGGTCTCCAGGAACTGCAAGTCGAGCGCGGCGCGGCGACGAACCTCCACGCGTTCGAATCTGATCGATTGAGTCTGCTGGAGGCCACCCTAGACCCGCGGTCCACCCTCACCGGTCAACCCCTGTCCGAAGTCAACTTTCGAGATAAATACGGGCTGGAGCTTGTTGCCATCTGGCGCAAGGGCGAAGCGATTCGCTCAAACCTGGATCAGCTCCTTGTACAGCAGGGCGACGCGTTATTGTTGCTCGGGCCGCGGGACAAGTTGAGCGTACTGGAGCGAGATCCGGAATTCCTGATTCTCACACCCGTGACCCAAAGACCCATCGACACGGCCCGCGCTCCGATCGCGGCAGGCATCATGCTGACGGTCGTGGCTTCTGTTTTGAGTGGTTGGCTGCCAATTTATATCGCAGCAGTCATCGGTGCTACATTAATGGTGCTTACGCGGTGCCTCACCATGGAAGACGCGTATCGCGCGATCGACTGGCGGGCCATTTTTCTGATCGCCGGCATGCTTCCCCTAGGAACGGCCATGCAGCAGACAGGGGCGGCTGAGCTCCTAGCCCAACAGACGATGCAGCTTCTGGGGCCGATGGGGCCATGGTGGGTGATCGGTGGGCTCTATCTGA
>Ga0315339_1002632_pt1 | contig 13397 bp, 14 predicted proteins | sample ASW17metaG_FD_204514 | JGI IMG/M metagenome (GOLD analysis project Ga0315339, IMG submission 204514) | Ammonia-oxidizing marine archaeal communities from Pacific Ocean, United States - ASW #17 | ecosystem: Environmental > Aquatic > Marine > Oceanic | place: USA: California | collected 2016-12-05
ACAAACCAGAACACGTGACCCCTCATGAATTTCATGATTAGCCCGTGCTAGGTCGAAACCATATCGGTGAGGTATAGGCACGTTCCTGGATTGTCGTTGGAAAATCTGGTCGCGGTTCATAGCCTTCATTGATCGCATCCCAGGTTGACCATCGGCAAGTTGGGTTCTCGAGTACACGTGCGTATAGTGTCCCCCTTCGTTCCCTTCGTTTATAGACACCGCTCTTCGTCAGTTTTTCTCAACGGGTTTGCGAGCGCACATAATCCAGATTTTGAAACTCCAGGGTAAACGAAACCGGCACCGACACTGGCAAGTAACAAATCGCATCATCACAGGCCTGATAATCAAGCGTGCCCGAAAGCGTAATCGCGTCCATGCCTGCCAACTCTTCTTCAATTTCTGCGGAGGCCGCCATCACCACGTCCTGCATAATGGTAAAGGGCTCCTGATAAACATCTACATCTTCATCCAATGGCGCGAAGTGATAGATTTCTGATTCGGGGTATTCAACGCTTTCATAACGCACAAACTGAGAAGGCGCCATGTTAAAACCAATCACCCGGTAGCCATTTTCATCAGCGCCCGGTGCGTACACATGCATACCTTCGCCTGGCTCAACGTCCACCGCTAAAGAGAAACGCGTGCCGTTGGTAACAATCGTGGTGCTTGGGTAGGCAGTAAAACTTAACTGCGCTGTCTCCCCACGAACCGCTTCAATGGGCGAGAGCCCAATGCCGCTTTCCAGCATGATGGAAGAGGTGGAAGCACGCTCACGGTAAAACTCTTCAAAAAAGCGTGTAGTCACCTCGCCGTTCGCATTCAACATAAAGGTGCCAGGAAAAGGCGTGCCATTTATCATGCGCCGCAGTGCGGGTGAATCAAACACTTCTGCCGCAACGTAGCGGTAAACGTCTTCCACTACTTCCGGGTTATTGCCATTGGGGCCTAGCGCTTCCTGCACCACAGTATTAAGAATGCCGAAATCTGTTATCACGGCGGAGTCATTATCAGAGAGCAGAGGAAAGGTGATGCCTCTGCGCTGGGCAAATTCATTTAGAGTTTCTACAGAATCGTAGCTGATAGCAGCGATGCCTATACCGGCATCGGTCAGTTCTTCAAGTTGGCCTTGCAACTCCACGAGTTGCGCTTTGCAGTATGGTCACCAATCAGCTGAGCGATGAAACAACAACATGGCGCCGTTCGGCCCCATGATGGAATCCAGCGTATGGGTATTGCCGTTTTGATCTGGTAGCTGAAAATCAGGAACGCTATCGCCCACCTGCGGGCCAAGTGAATGCACATCCACTGCTTCTCGGGATTGCGCGCTCAGCATTGTTGAAGCGAACATAAAGAAAAAAAGAAGTGCCGCACTATAAGATTTCTTTCCGGACAGAATTTGCATAATTCATCCTCTATTGTCTTTCTTTTCAACGTTTTTAAAGACTTATCAGCCTTTCAAGATAGGGTGCGATTGATAGGGTAATAACTACTCCCATCATCCAGTACAGGATTTTGAAGTTCGCATCTTGCTCTACGAATCTGGTATCGAAATAAGCTTTTTGCTCAGCAAAACGAGCTGCCAGATAGTCTTTGGTAACCAACTCTTCCAGATTCACATTAAAAGCCTCGGTTAACACTTCAGCTTGAGCTTCGGCCTGCTCAGAAGGCACGCCTACCTGCTCCAGCCGCCGCACAAACTTTAAAGTATCGAACGTAGTCAGCCATAATACACTCCCTGTAAATTTTGCAATATAGCTTTGACCAGATTTTCTAACACTGCATTTAAGCAGACTTCTTGCCAACAATCGGCAAGTTTCCTTGAGGTGTAGATAGGCCACCGCTAAGCGTATCGCCTTCCAGCTCGAATGATACCTTTAGTGATCCCTGCTGTGTTTGCATAGAAAATGATAGGGTGTCTCCGGCTAAACTAACGTCAGACAATACGTTAGTAGCTTGTGGGCCCGTCCAGGTTCCGCCCAGTCCATCGCCATCTTCAGTTATTGTGAGGTTGATTGGGATTTCGTTCCCCTGAAGATTCAGGCTGAGATCCCATTGACCCAGAACCGCCGAATTGTCAGCTGCGAAAACTCCGCTACTGGTCAGCAGCAGGGATAGTAGGGCAAGTTTAAAAATATTTTTTGTCATCGGAAAATTCCTTCAGAGTTGTGTTAATAATTCACCAGTAATGCGACCGATGGTTATGTTGACCGAGAGTAACTCTTTTCAGGCTAGTCGCGGGCAGACAAGTCACTGACATGTCACCTCCGTCTCGCTGTTTACTTGCCTTAGTCCGCAGCACATTTCAATCTAGATGTAAGCTGATTCGCTAACTGAGAATGGGAAGTCTTTGAAGAAGCCACCAAACGGAGATAGGACCTATGAAATAAGCAGGCAGCAAATTGCTCAGACTAAGGTCTGGCGCAACAGCTATTTTTGGCCGCCAATAACGAATTAGGAAACCCAAGAAAAGGCACGCCACGACTACCATCAATTGTCCTATCTCCAAGCCAACGTTAAACAACAACAAAGCCCAAAGTGCAGCATCATCTGGCAAGCCTACTTCACGAAGTACCCCAGCGAATCCTAGTCCATGTACAAGGCCAAACCCGAAAGCAATTGCCCAGGGATAGTTTGACGTTATAGAGGGAGTTTTGCTCAACATCTCAACTGCCATGAAAAGCAGGCTCAGCGCGATCAACGCCTCTACCGCGGATTGAGAAATCTGCACAATCTCGAAGGTAGAAAGTGCCAGCGTTATAGAATGAGCAACTGTAAAGGCGGTAACAGTTGCTATAAGTCGCCATCTGTCCTTAATCAATACCATTAACGCTATGACGAATAAGACGTGATCGAGTCCCGCCAGCAAGTGCTCTATACCCAGCTCAAGATATGCTGGAAGTAGAGGAGAATCGGCCTCACCTAAATTCACAACAGGGTTGTCTGGTCTAACAACGAAACGTTGCACGCTGCCGTCAAGGTGCGTGATGCTCACTAGCACCTCACTGACACTGGGATACAAGTTTCGAATAGCTAGTGTGGATTGCGAGAGTGCTTGATCACAGTATTCTTGCCAGCTTTGAATCAAGGTGCCTTCTTGACGCTGGCTGATGATTTCAGCGCCAAGAAGACAGCCTCCAAGATCCAGCGCTAAGTCTGGACGGAATCCGGGCACAATCGGTTGGCGCAGCGTCGCTGAGACTCCCCCATCTGTTTCAACCAGTTGAGCAAACGCCGGACGCATCTCATGGGCGAAACTTTGACTGGCAACGAGCCAGAGAATGGTAATCAGGCCGCTAAATTTTATGAATCCCTTACTGATCATCTATCTTTCTTCTTATTCTTCTTTGCGAACGATGTCATAGTTCGGCCGGACTTGTTCGATGAAATCCGTTTGTGCCTGCATTCGTAATTCGTAGGTGTAGTCGCCGAGGACTGTTGCGCGAATATCTTCAAATGGTGCTACGGAGGAGGAATTTTTTTCAAGCAACTTCACCAGATGCCAGCCAAATGTACTCTGAATTGGACCCTGCCAATTGGAAGCTGAATCATAACTATTGAGCGAACGCGTAAACCCGGGGCCGAATGTGCTCGCAACTTGCAAAGGTGATTGGCGGACGTTCACTCGGCTCTGCATGGAAGGCTGCGCCAGGTCGGCGATCAGTTCTCCTGCACTGAGTGCGCTGGTTGCGGCGTCGCGAGAGTGGAATAGCAGTTGCTCGAAGGAAACACTCGATGGGACTTCGTATCGCTCTTGATTCGCCTCAAAATAGGCTCGGAGTTCTTCTTCTGTCGGCGTAAGTTCGGCTTCCTGCTCGGCAATAAACTGCATCTTCTGAATCATGCGCCGACGAATAATTTCATCTTCTTCATCCAGACTGAGCCGAATGGATTCACGACGCCAAATCTCTTCGGCGACCCAATCATCGACGAGGCTCGCTATCTCTGCCTCGGTGGGTTCGCGCTGTACCTGTGCAGCCCAGAGCGCCGCCACTCGCCGCTCGAGCGCAGCATCCACAACTATGGTATCGAGCGGATCGGAGGTTTGCTCATCGATGACAAAAATTACTATGCCCAAAACCACAAACCAGAACACGTGGCTCTTCAAGAATTTCATAATTAGCCCGTGCTAGGTCGAATCCATATTGGCGACGTATAGGCACGTTCTTGAATGGTCGCTGGAAAATCTGGTCGCGGTTCATAGCCTTCATTGATCGCATCCCAGGTTGACCATCGGCAGGTTGGATTCTCGAGTACACGCACGTAGTAGAATGCCCGGACAGAAGGATCGAAGTCAGGATCAACCCATACTGTTTTTAACTCAGCCGCTCCGACATCAGCAGAAATCGAGCAGTCTTCGAGATTCACCTGCGCACCGTTGTCGCCGCAACGATGAGATTGTGGATCGACAGCAAGGTCATCTGAACAAGCGACATCAAACACTTGCTCATGGGGCTCACCATCAACGGTCCAGCCTTTGATGACTTGCAGCCTTTGCAGTGGCGCGCTTAATGCGTCCTGTGTGGCCCAGACAATAAAGCGCGGTGCAGTATCGCCTTCGGGCAACAAATCTGAACCCATGGATACACCGTCAGAATATGCAGTCTCGAGCATATCAGGGGCTACAAGCGTTTCATCGGTGAAATCATACCCACCAAAAAAACGAACTTTGATGCGCGTGCCGGTGGTGGCAAAAGTTTCCTTACGTCGGAACGCGTTGTAGATAGACTCTCGGGTATTTTCTTCAGCCCAGACGCCGGCAATCCCCGATGCGCCAAAGGTTATATCTGATCCGGTGGCGTATACACCGGCTTCAAATTCCCTAACAGAATCTGGTGCGCTCTCAAGAAGACGCTCCCCTTCTTCAGCACTCAGCGGAACTGCTCCAGTCTGTTGAGGTGTTGCATCCGCCAGTCCAAGCTTGCCATAAAAGTCAGATTCGTCATCGCCAATGGCAGCCGTGTGGGTATCAGAAGCACCCACAAAACCGAATTCAAAAGGATTCTCCATTCCCTGGTCTTCGAACGACAAGCCGTTTAATAATGCTTCCCGCGCATAGCTGCCAGAGGGTTCGGACGGCCGAGTGCTACCGACGCGATAAGGCATTATTTCAAATCCAGCCCATTCATCATTATCTGATAACAAGGGGTGCGTTTCCGAAGTGCCTTTAATTTGTGTGATTTCGATAAGCGGTTCATTACGAATGCGCTGAGAAGAATAAGCATCATCGAGAGGATTGCCTGCCCAATCCACCAGCTTGAACATCTGGCCGTTGGAACCGTTCGAATTGTGAGGAATGGCTAGGGATTCAATCCCCTCATCGCGCAAGCCATCCATCCAATCCCATAAGTCTTCAGGATTTCGGCTGTGCAATGAAGAGAAAGGCACTGCGGGAAGTTTATCGGCGTCTTGAAAGATAACGTTGCGATGCAAATTTCCGCGGTCGTCTGCGAAAGTGGTGTACTCATAAGCAACAAAGGTCGTGAACTCACCTGGCTTGTTATATTGTTCAGCGGCGGCAACAGTATCTTTCCATGCATCGTGGATGACATCATGTACCACGTCTTGACTAAGAGTCCCATCGCCGATCATGCGTCGGGCATCACCGACAAACCTACCCAATACCCCCCCGGTGCGTCCGGGTACTAGATTTTCCGGTGCATTGAAATTCTCCATGTAGTCTGAATTCATAATTCTAGCTAACTCACTACTGGGGTCCGCTCCCTCAAACAACATACCCATATACATGGCGTGATCTGTGACCGCATAAAAATCCAGGGGTACGCGTAATGTCATATCGAAACCAGCCGGGTGCTGGATAGTATTGCCCAAGGCATAACGATAGGCATCATAAGGCGTCGCCATAGTACCAACGTTAAAAGCATCGAGCGAATAGGTAGTGTGAACATGCAAGTCGCCAAAAAACGCCGTTCGCGTGGCGTTCTTTTCCGGGAGTGCGCTGAAAATGTCGCTTGGAATTGTTAGCAAACCTTGCTGAAGACTTGGCGACCCTGTCGGGCGTGCGGCGCTGTTGCCAGCGGCATCAACTGATTGTGCTTCAACTTCGCTGACGTAAGTAGCGAGTAATAAGGCACTGCTCAACGTTAAGGCTCGCAGGTTCATTTTCTTTCTCCGTTATTATTGATTAAGTCTCAGCACTTTCACCAAAAAGTCTTCAGGATTTCGACTGATGATTGGCCAATCTATTTTGCTAGCTGACACATGGAAATAAGCCCAATTTCTATACGACTAACTATTCCTGGTATCTTGCAATTGCTAGTTTCCAGCTTCGGACTCTCGCTGTTCTGCCATACGTTCACCCCGAAGAATATTTGCCATGCCATGGTTACCTTCGTGACAGGCATATTCGTAAATCTGACCATCGACTTTAGCCATAGGAACAATGGCGGTAATTTTATCCGTAAATGTTGAGGGGTCTTCAAGTGTCCACTCATAGTCAATAGTATAGGGGTCGACGCGGGTAAATCGTTCGGTGAGCGTTTTGTCTTTAGCCGTACCAAAGTTGCTAAAGCTAGCTGTCAGTTCGCTGAAATTTTTAGTGACCACAACTAAAGTATCGTCTTCCCAATAACCGCGCGAATCACCGCTCCAAAACTGCAGGTCTTCATCGACGTGGCCGCGCCCATCAAGCGGTACTATGCGCGCGTCGTGGACCATTTCCGTCATTATTACTGCATGATCCTTGTTCTGAATGATTTGCACATTGGCATTGTAGCCGAATCTATTTGCATTAAAAGGAGGGCCGGCGTTAAAGCCAACGAGACAACGCTCAGAAAGGCCGCGGTCCTCTGGTCCATCTTTAGCTATGCCACCATAAAGTGCCAAAACCGGGCGCTCCCCTGGAACATCACCCCCAATCAAGCTAGCACGGTGTATTGCTGCGCCTTCCACCCTGGCAGGCAGCCGGCCGTTAGGCGGGTAGACTATTAGCGACGTTCTCAGGTTTTCTCCAACACCAGCACCTTCCATCCAGAAACTGTTGTATCCGCCCACTTCACCTGCAGCTGGCGCTTGCGGATTAACCACCAACTCAGCCTCACGTGCGTTTGCCGCTTCTAGTGACTTTTTTTGGCGAATGAAATCTGCCTCAACTTCCTCGGGCGTTAAATATTCTCTAGTACCAAATCGCTCAGGTCGCTGCAGAGGCGTACTTGGAACAAAATTCCAAACCCCCTGCAAGTCAGGTTGATCCCACTCAGTGCGCGGTACGGTATAGTCATCAACTGTTTGTGCTATCGCAACATTTAAGGAAGCAAACAAAGTTGAAACAATCAGAAATAATTTTATTTTCATAGCATTCTCCACATAATATTTAGATCGGGCGCTTACTCTTCCATCACGGAGTGCCTTTAGTTTCTGACAGGAATAGTAACGATTGAAACGGCAAGTAGTACCAGACAAGTCAAGGACATGTCATATAAAAAAGGAAGAGGATTAAAAGATATGACGCAGAATTCAGTGGGGCCTATTAGCAGTATCGAAGCTTGGAGTATTCGCAGGAAGCACTGGTCACCACGAAAAAACGGCCTTGCAGACTCGGACCAAGTTCAGGTTGACGGGCACATCCTTCCATCAGTTTGCCACCAAGAATGCCAACGCCTACGGCAGCACTTAATCCGCCAAGACCTATCAAAAGTGCCCCAGCGAGGTATACGAGTGACGCTTCCATTGATTTTCCTCACCGTTGTTTGCAGGAGTTAACCCTGTAGTTAATAACGATAGCTCTGATTAGCCGGCAAATGAAATTAACGCTGTTCACCCTCGTAAACGCTGTGCGCAGGAAAAGGGAACTGACTTACAAGATTGAGTGCGCCAAGTGGCTAGGATGAAAATCCAGAAGATTCAGGGCCGCAATAGACGGCCCTAAAGGCTTGGTGTCCCGAGATTCGTAATTATTAATTATTTGTGATCCGAAAACGGAAAGTTCAATCCAAGCTCGATCGAGTTTGTCCGCTTGTGAGAGATCGTACGATAGACATCACTCTGCACCATAGAGAGGAACGCTTCATGTGAAGGATAGGCGACCAGAATCATGCGGTCGATTTCCTGATTGGAGATTATTGGTGTGATACCTCTCGCGCTCAGCACCACTGCGCCGTTGGCGCCTTGTATAAGTGGTCCGACTGATGAGCCGTAATCCCCATAGCCAGCGACACCACCGCCGTCATTGAACCGAAGCAGGTTGAGCATGTAGATTGTGTCGGGAGATTCAGACAACGGGACATTGCGCATCTGATTTCCTCCAAACGCATACACCAGAGAACTTTCGATTGCTTCGGCACGATTGGGTAACGCCGCTCGATACTCATCGCTCGCACCCATCTCAACGACTGCACTGGCGGATGGGTATTTCCGCATCGTGACTCGGTCCCAGCCTAGGTCGGAGGGATCGGCGCCGTTACGCGCTGCCCCGCGCTCGTTGGCGGATCCATCGAAAGGACTCGAATAGCCGCGAAATATCACTTCGCCGCCGAGCGCTCTTAGCTTTTCCTCTGCGAGAGCATCGTAGCGGTCATAGGTCTCTTCGCCGCCTGGCTTAAACTTAACGAAGTCTACCACAGTGACCGGACCTTCCATATCGGACTGTGCTAGAAAAGCTAACCCTTCCACCTCACCCGACTCCTGGGCGTTTGCGCCCAGTAAGAATGACAGGGAAACTAGGGCAAGTTTAAAAGTACTTTTTAGCGTCATACGAAAATACCTCCAGAGCTGTGTTAATAATTCACCAGTAATGCGACCGCTGGTTAAGTCGACCTAGTGTAACTCTTTTCGGGCTCGGCGCGGGCAGACAAGTCACGGACATGTCACTACAGTCTGGCTGTTTATTAACTCAGTTCGCAGCACATTTCAATCACGCCACTGCCATGCCACCAACCAGTTCATGCACGTCGATATTGGGTCGTAATCTTTCATTCTCCACCTCAGGAGTGTTAGCAATGAAATGATTGCCACCCTCTACTTCGTAGCAATGAAGTAATGTGTCGGGTTTTCGATTGAGAAACACCGGCAACACCTTGCAGGTAAAAACAAAACGGGCCCGAGTGTTAACTCTGGCATCTTTACTCCACTTTCAGCTCGTATACATCTCCAGCCGCGCCCAGGTAGTACCAAACGCCGAAGAATCCGGGCGCAAGCGGATCACCAATGAGCTTTGGCGGCATGAAATCGCTGCGCGCCAACTCTTCGCCGGAGGCCGCAGATCGCCACACTACCTGCTCCTCGTATCCAGCCGTCTGACGACCAGCGGCGCGGGCGGCGGCGCGGGCGGCCAGCAGGTTCGGCGCGTCCGTCGATACAAATACTCGTGCGTCGCTCGGCCCGACGAGGCTGGTGTGATTCATAGTCGTCTGATCGACGACCCAGCGGGTCTCAAGTCGCTCTCCGCCAACGAGTTCGATGCAACCGATTTGCCCCCGCCCGGCATCCATGGAGTAGATACGCATGGTTTCAGGGTCGACAGTGAGCGCCGAAGGAATGAAGCTGAAGCCATTCGCCCCAGGCGAAAACGGCTCGGTTCTGAGCCGAAGGCCGGCATCGGCCTGAGAAACCGCGTACACACTGAGCGGTGCGGTAGACGGTCCAGAGTTCGTCTGGAACACGATCCAATCGCCCATCACAACTGGCGCGGACGCTGCCCCCTGACCCGGCCGCACGTAGTCGGACACACTCCAGCGATCATCGAGACGTAGCTCACTACCGTTCATTGCAAAACGGAAGATGTTCCGAATCCCCGGCACGTAGACGTACTCGTCACCCTGAAAGAGCCCAACGGTGAGCCGGCCGGCAGAGCCCTCTGCGAGCTGATAGGAATCGATGACAGTTAGGTTATTCGGGTCTACCGTAACCACGATGGATGGCGGGAAGCCTGCACCCTCCGCCCCTCGCCGACCAAAAGATTTGGTGACGATGATACCGGAGCGCAGCACGCTGAAACCGTTGTAGGTGATGTCCTCAGGTGCGAAACCATCGGGTGTGGGCAGTTCGACTTCGCCCCGCACCGTCCCGGTTGCTGGGTCGAGCCTGACAATGCGTATACCGTGGATGGCGTAGAGGTCTCCATTTCCATGGACTGTAACCAGACCAGGCCAGAGAAACTCGCCCAGGGCTTTGGTATCTCTCAGATCGGTACGCCAGAGCACCTGACCGGTGGTGGCGTCAAACTTGACCACATAGGGTCCCTTAGCATCGTCTCTGCGACCCTGGGTGCCACCGAACAAGAAGAGCTCGTCTCGATTGCGTGTGACAATGTTGTATGGCGTCTCGTGCACGCCACTAAATTGTCGTACTTCTACAGCGTTCAACTCCGGTACGCTCAGAGAACCCCCGAAGTCGGCAGGGTAGATGTGAGTCCGCCCAATATCCGCGTGCTCGAAGGGCGTCACGGTACGGTAAAGACCGGTCTCGGTTGGCCCAGGTTCAATGGCGCTGGAGATGGGATAGACTGAAGGAATAAGATCAACTTTCGAAGCTACTAAAGGTTCGGGTCCTGATTGACAACTTACAAGAATTAAAATGGGCAACAAAAAACATATTAGCTTTTTCATATTTCTCTTCCTTTTTATGAATTTCCAGCGAGTAGCAATTAAGTAAACTGCTACTACTTTCTTTGACTTGAATAACTCCATGACTAATTGGGTTTCTTACCTTTTTATTTGGAATACTCGAAGCGTGATAATTGTTCTGTAATCTCGGAAGGCATCTCACCGAAAAGCAATTCGCGATATTCTTCCTCTCCGTCCAGAAACAACTTCAACCAGGCCACTGCCATGCCGCCCACCAGGTCATGCACGTCGACATTGGGTCGTAATCTTTCATTCTCCACCTCAGCGTTGTTAGCAATGAAATGATTGCCACCTTTTACTTCCATATACATTCGAGGCACTGCATTGGTTAAGGTTTGATAATGTGACCACGCATGCTCATTGACTGGGGCTAGCCGGTCGATTTCGCCGGCAATAACCAACGTTGGCACAGCGACAGCACTGAAATCGGCATTCGGCACCCCACCCGCATTAAATGGGATCGCCGCTTTAATCTCATCGCTTTTTTCATTGGCCAACAACAAGGCTGCTGCTCCGCCCATTGAATGTCCCATGACCGCCATGCTGCCCTCCAGGATTTTTCCGCGTACAGCACTGCCCTGGCGCGAATTTTCACCGCGCAACAGACCAATTGTCGCCAGCAGGGCATCCGCCCGCAGCGGTGGTAGGTCATTCAATTCATTGGTATCAAATGTGATTACCGCAAATCCATGGGAAGCCAGATAATTACCCCACCAGCTGATGTTCTCCTGTCTTTCAAAGAATCCCGGAGAGATAACCACACCACCGAAGTCTTGCGCCTTGTTGGCGGGAAAATACAGTGTGGCACCACTGAACTCGGGCACAGAAGGGAGTTGCGTATACCATGCCACTTGGTAAGGCCCCTGACGCCCCAAAGCTTCCAGCGAGGGGGTTTGTGCTACCAGTTCGCCCACAAAAACTGAGGCCAAAATGAAAACAAAAACAAACCTGATTTTAGATATTAACTTCATTAAGAACTTACCTTGATAAAGAGGAAAACCAATGGGGGATTTGACAGATTTCCGGTTCTAGTTATTCACGTGCAGTGTGCCAACCTCAAAAAAGATTACTCATTCATTCTTGAAATCACACCTATTCTGGTCTCGGGATTGGCATCATCACCCGGGTCATGAAAGAAGCCCGCCGCTACGCTAACCGAAACTGCTGGACTGGTCTCGGCGACACAGGCAATGACATGATTATCCGGGTCATCATCCGCAAGAAAAAGTGGGTGCACGGTATTACCGTTATCAAGAAGGACCGATATAGCAGTGCGCTGGGCCTCGTCAAGAGCGGCACCCGCAGGCCCGGTAACCCCGCCTTCCCAGGTTAGCTGGAGGGCTTGTGCGGTATCGGCCGGGCATTCCCCTTCAAGCCCTGAAGTATCGGGAGCGAAGCGCTCGGCAAATACTAGGCTGGGCCCAGCTGCGAGGCTCGTCACCTTTTCAATTTTCAAGCCCGCCAGTGAATTCCCATCGACATCTTCGAGCTGTCCCACTATCTCAACGCTAAGCGGCAGTGAGTCGCCAACACTAAAGGGCCCTATAAGTAGCACGGTACGCTGTTCGAGAGTCTCTATCGCGGGTCGCAATGTCGCACACAGTGGAGTCACAATTTCACTCGAGGTCGTTTCAACAGCAAAGGCTGCGGCAGAAACTGATGCACTGTTTATCTGCACAGAAAAGGTAACGGGCATTCCATCCTGACCGCTAGCCGGAGGCAATCCACATAATCGAGTTGCTAGTGGTGGCAAGGGATCAAGCCCGTGATACGCAGACAGAATGCGAATCTCATTCTCACTTTCCCTTACATTCTCCTGTGCACTCGCCGCAACGAAAAAACAGAGAAAGGGTATTGCTGTAAATAGTTTCATTATCTATCTCAATACTTTGTGCGGCAGTGCCGGCACTCAAAGAACTAGTGAATCAGGGCTCGTAACTGTAAACCCTCAACCGACCTGCTATGTCTCCACCTGAAATCGCTACGGCAAGTGAGCCTTGAATCACCGATCACAAAAGAGGACAACAGCTTGATCCCAAGATAGCTTTTGTACCACCCCTACACCTGATACAAGTTAGTCAGCTTCAGCCAATGCTTTCATCGCTCCCAGTGCATTGGTAAACATGCCACGACGCCGCTCAATATCTGCATCTTTCGCGGCCTGATCTGCCAGGTTCGATACATCATAAGTTAGTGTATAAAGCATCTTTGACGTGCTGTCTGTTACTGGTCTTGCTTCCATAAACCCGTGATAAAGGTCGTAGAACTCCCCCTCTACCGCTGGCTGGGTATAACCATAGGAAAGCTCAGTTTGCGCCACCATGATTTCGATTATACGGCCACCTAAGAGTGAGCGCACGGATCCCATGCCGCCATCGCCAGATGCAATCTCGCAGCGCAGCCCTAACCACTCACTAATGGCACAGTAATCACCGACCTTTTCCCAAACTTCTACCGCAGGCTTGTTAATGTCAATCTCCATATCAATGGTGACATATTCCTGTGCCACCGATGTTAAGGTAAATATTAGAGCTACAACTGCAAGCACTGGCTTTAATATACGGCGCATAGAGTTTTCCTCAAAAATAAAAGTGTTGTTAGATAACTCGGTATATAACTATCTACTTATTCGATCACAATGATTTAACCGAAGCATGATCCAATGGAATTGTTAGCCATGAAAATTGAAACACGAATAGTAATGACCGAATCGCCAAACAGTCCCAGACAAGTCAAGGACATGTCATACAAGACAGGATGTGAATTAAAGGATATAACGCAGAATTCAAAGGGGGCTATAAGCAGTATCGAAGCTTG
>Ga0315339_1002633_pt1 | contig 13394 bp, 11 predicted proteins | sample ASW17metaG_FD_204514 | JGI IMG/M metagenome (GOLD analysis project Ga0315339, IMG submission 204514) | Ammonia-oxidizing marine archaeal communities from Pacific Ocean, United States - ASW #17 | ecosystem: Environmental > Aquatic > Marine > Oceanic | place: USA: California | collected 2016-12-05
GGCTGGAATGGCGCGTCCGGTCGTCCACCCCCAAGATGGTGGTGGAAAACTCGGAGGCCGTAGACCGTTGCTTCCGGGCCGGGGCTTTGGCCGTGGGCGCAAAGGTGAACATCACCACCATCCCAGGCTATCTACCCATGCGGCACGACACGAAGTTGCAGGACATTTTCCGGCGAACGGCGGTCGATCTGGTGGGAGAACCGGCCACGCTGGTGATGCCGGCGCGCCGGAACCGGGGCGGTTCCACGGATATGGGAGACCTCAGCCACTTGATGCCCGCCTGCCACCCCTACGCCGCCGGCGCGGTGGGTGCGGGACACAGCAAGGAATACCTGATCACCGACTACGAGTCAGCGGTGATTATGCCGGCCAAGATCATGGCCATGGTGGTGATCGACCTCCTGGCCGACGGGGCCAAACGAGCTAAAGAGGTCAAGGCCAACCACCGGCCGCTCATGTCCAGACAGGCTTACGTGAAGTTCCAGCGTGAGCGAGCAGAGATAGCCGAGTTCGACGGCGCCGCCTAGCTGGCTTTCAGTATTGTGCGAAACTTCCGTTCGTCCTGAGCCTGTAGAAAGACCTGTGTAGGCCGTATTTACAGTGGAAACCAGGTTTGACCCTGGCGGTGGTTCGACAAGCACACCACGAACGGACAATGCTGGCTACAAACAGGTGAGCAGCCCCAGTCTCAAACCCGCCGCCTAGCTCAGACGCCCAATGCAAACATGGCGGCTCCCGCCACTATAGGGATGGACAGGTTGTCGTCGGGCGGTAGGTTTGCCAGTTCCACGACCCCCGCCACAGCAGCACCGATCCATAGCGCCCAATGATGGTCTATGCCGTCCGTTGAGATCAGTACTGATAATGCGGCAGCAGCGACCACGATGAATGCCGCAGTGCCAATAGGCGACTTGCCGAATACCCTGGGTCCGGGCATATCCCGACCGATCAACGCCGCGGCTGGGTCGCCCAGTGACAGGAAGAACATCACCGGTATAGCTACGTCTTTCCCGTAGATCACGTAGACCAGAAGAGCGGCGATGACCATATAGGTGGCCCCGGTTATGTGAGCTCCTTCGTCGTGCTTCAATAACGGGGCTAACAACCGGGTGAATATGGAATTCAGCCATCCGATCCGGAACCTCACCAGGTCCAAGACCAGACCACCGGTGGCCACCAACGCCAGCGCCCAGACCATTGCTGATTCGGAGACAAATATTCCGGTGAGCGGGATGGAAGAACCGGCGGTGATGTGGAATAACCGTCGCCAGGTGGAGGGTGTAGCGGCGGGGGGTACTCTTTTTTCGCCGCCAAAAACCAGCATTTCCAGAAACGAGTGCATGAACGCTCCGAAGGGAATATGCCCTAGATTCTAACCTGCCGGCCCAGCGATTTGCCCGGCCACAGAGGGCTGGTTAAAGACGCATCAAAGACCGGGAGGTATTCTCGGCGTGGCCATAGACCAGACTACCAAAGTCAGGCGTTCAGAACCGGACGGTTATGCTGTCTCCGGCCCGCCAAAGCAAGGTCTTGATCTCGGTGCCTATTGGAACTTCAAAGACCATCCAGCCGTCGATGGATGTGCCTTTCGGCAGGTTGAACGACCCTTCCAGAAATAGGATGTTGAGCTCACGCTGCTCTCGGACCGAATTGGCCTCTTCCACCAATACCTGCGCCGCTTGGGGTTCACCCTCCCCCCCGCTGCATTGGTAACTGAACATCCCCGGTTGGTCGAATCGGGTGGCGACGGTTCCTCCGGGCGCCAGCGGGAGTAGGTCTCCGCCCAGTGCAGTTGTGACGCCAGGAGCGAACTGAATCGCTGAGTCGGTATCTCCAGAATTCGTCCATTGGACGGTCGATCCGGCATTTACGATCACCCGGGAGTGGTCAACGCATTCGCCGGCTTCCAATGTCACCGTGGAATCTCCCTCGCCGCGTTGGTCGAGAAATACGGTGTCTGAGACATCGATGGGCCGGTATTCGTCCCGGAAAAACCCCTCGAGGACGGCCGCACGCGCATCGGCAACCACAACTGTATTCAGCGCTACATGGTTCTCCAGGCGAAATCGCATCAATAGCAGTTCATTGCCCTCTTTCGCGGGTTGTATGCGCCACTTACGGATCACTTCCGATGTGTCGATCGTCGAGTAACGGAGCTCATCGCTACGCTTCATCTCCAATACGTTCAGCAGCAAAATCCGCCCTTTGTGGAATTGCCCCAACGTGGAAGACGTGTCGCTGCACGCAGCGATCAAGAATGGCATCAAGATCAGGGCTAGGAAAAAAATCGAGCGCTTAGAAATCAATCCGGTACTCCGGGCAACATAGGATATCAGTGTTCTAGGACGATACGGTTCCTGAAGGACTGCGGTGAAATCACGAGCCTGCAGTGGTCAAACTCGGCAATTGGCGCAGACGCTCGACCAGGTCCACCAACACTCCCAACAGGTATTCAATCTCTTCTTCCGTGTTGCCCCGGCCCAGGGTGAGCCGCAGACTGCCTCGGGCTATCTCTGCAGACTGCCCCAGCGCCAACAGCACATGAGAGGGCTCCAATGAGCCAGAGCTACATGCGCTGCCGCTGGATGCAGCTATACGCGCCATGTCCAGGCCGAGCAATATTGGCTCGCCTTCAACTCCCGTGAAGGAGAAATTGGCATTGTTTGGCAGCCTCTGCGTGGCGTGGCCGTTCAGGCGGCTGCCGGGAATCCGCTCAAGCACAGATGAGATGATATGATCCCTAAGGGCGGCGCAATGCTGGCCGGTCTCTTCCCTGGCGGAGTCGGCGGCTTCTAGCGCCAGCGACAGGCCGATTATCCCAGGGATGTTCTCCGTGCCCGATCGGCGCTCCCGCTCCTGCCCGCCACCGTGGATCAGCGGCAGATAGGGGGTGCCCCGTTTTATGTAAAGTACGCCGGTGCCCTTTGGGCCGTGGAACTTGTGTCCCGACAGACTCAGCAGGTCGACACCCAATTCTGCCACGTCCAGGGAAAGGTAACCGGCGGCCTGCACCGCGTCGGTGTGAAAAACGATGGTTCGGGTCAACTCTTCGGCCCGTTTCTTGATGGACTTGGCGATGTCAGCGATGGGGTTGATAGTCCCGATCTCGTTGTTGCCATACATGATCGTAACCAGGGTCGTGCGTTCGTTGATGGCATTGTATACCGCCTCGGGCTGGACCATGCCATCGGAGTCCACAGGCAGATAGGTCACTTCAAAGCCGTGAGACTCCAGGTACTGGCAGGCGTGCAACACCGCATGGTGCTCGACGCTAGAGGTTATTATGTGGTTCCCGGTCTCGTGCAACGCTGTGGCCACGCCGTGGATGGCGGCGTTGTCAGACTCCGTTCCGCCCCCGGTGAATACCACCTCTCTGGGTCGGCACTTGAGCACACCGGCCACCCGTTCCCGAGCCTCATCCAGGGCGTAGCGGGCTTCTTGGCCCACTGTGTGGAGACTGGATGGGTTCCCGAAGCGCTCGGTGAAATAGGGAATCATGGCCTCAAGGACCTTGAAGTCCAGGGCCGTGGTGCCCGCATGATCCAAGTAAACTGTGCCTTCAACCGTCATGTTCGTCCGTATCTACATCGGCCGTCTTGGCCGCGATTGGAATGTGAAGCTATCTTAGCATAGCCAGGCTTAATGAGCGTCGAAATCGTGCTTGCGCACGCGCGCCCAGGGTTCCTTGGGGAAACTATTTCTGGCCCCTTTGTTTCAGGATTATTTAGGGAAACTGTTGCGTGCCATCGAAAACAAGAATATTCCGACCAGTCCTAGCCAGACCCCGTCCACCGGTTCTGAGAACACCGCCAGTAGCACTCCGCCCATGACCATTGCGCTGCCCACAACCTGGCCCATGCCGGCGGCGATCTGTGTCGCCTTGTGATTATTGCCGGTGAGCCCCCATATTCCCGCCCGCAGCAGACGACCACCGTCCAGAGGATAGCCGGGGACCAGGTTGAAAACGCCCAGGCTCAGGTTGGTCCACGCCAACAGATATAAAACCGCTCCTACAGCGGAATCACCCCGTCCCATAAGGTACCAGGCAACCCCTAAAATCACCGCCAAAACCAGGCTGAGCAAAGGGCCGACCAGAGCCACGACGAACTCGGTTAAAGGCCGTTCGGGTTCGCGGTCCAAGCGCGAAACGCCGCCGAATATGAAGAGAGTGATTCCCCGGACGGGTATGCCTTTGCTTAGAGCCATGACGCTGTGGCTGAGTTCATGGGCTAGTACCGAGAGGAATAACAGAACCACGGTGATCATCGCCACCGACCAACGTTGAGTTGATGACCAGCGCTGGTGGGAGTCGTCGAACTGCCCGGCAAGCAGATAGGTCAGCAGAAGGAACACCAATATCCAACTGATGTTGACCTCGATTGGGATGCCAAAAACCCGGCCCAAGCGCAGCGATGCTCCCATTGATACCCGATCCAAAAATTGATACCCGATCCAAAAACGTGATGTAGCCGGATGTCTTCTTACGGCCACTCTGGACTCAGCATCTCACATATGTAGCCGGGGCCGCTACTCCCGTCTGGCCGCTAACTTTGCCCGGAGATTCAGAGTTTGGCTGGTCTGTTGCCACAGGCGTAGGCCGCCAGCTTGTAGACCAATTTGGCGGCGGTGTAGGAGCAGGCGGGGGGGCCGTCGGCTGGCGCCAGTTCGCAGACGTCGAACCCCACTATGCGGCAGGACTCGGCTACCTTGGCCAGTAGAGACACCAGTTGATGCCAGGCCATCCCCCCCGGTTCCGGTGTGCCGACCGCCGGCATCAGAGCCGGGTCCAACACGTCCAGGTCCACGCTCACGTAGACGGTATCGCTCAAGCCGTCCAGAACCCTCTCTAGTGAATCGCCCGAAGGATCGTCACGGGTTTCTGGCTGCCAATACCACACAGGTATGTCGTTATTGCGGATGAAGTCATGCTCTTCTTGGCACAGGCTGCGGACCCCGGCCAGTGCTATGGGGCAACACTCATAGGCCCGGCGGGCGGCGGAGGCGTGGCCGAATGGCGTACCCATGTACTCGTCACGCAGATCGGCGTGGGCATCCAGATACAGCACTGATAGAGAGGGGTAGGCTTCGATGTGGGCTTGGACCGAGCCAATGGTGATCGAATGCTCTCCGCCCAGTAGCCCGACCGTCTTTCCCATATCCAGATATGTGGTCACGACGTCTTTTATGCGCTGGGTCATGGGTCCAGGGCCAGCCATGTGGGGCTCTATGGCGCCGGTGGTGTGGATCCCGATCTCTGAGGCATCCAGTTCCAGCTCAAAGTCGTAATCTTCTAAGCCATAGGAGGCCGAGATCATAGCCTCAGGCCCATCGCGGGAACCACTCCGAAATGAAGTTGTGCTGTCATAAGGGACGGGAATCAGAGCGATCTTGGCGGATTCCAAGGAGGACTGTTCCGGGGGCAAGGCAAGGAAGTTATGCAGAATCACCGGAATCAAAGGGATCAAAGGCAAGTTGGAGCTTGATTCGGATCCAGGCCCGGATTCAGGCAAAATTCTGGCCCGATCCGCCGGCTTCAAGCACGGCACGCTGTTCTTTGGACTCGGCCACTCCATGACGCTCGTCGAGCCATTCAAGGCCCCGGTCCAGAAGCCAGGTCTTGACCTCGGTCAGGCCGAACATCTCTTTAACATCTTCCAGCGCCCGCTCGTGATTAAAAGGCTGGCAGGAGAAGATATCGACGTTGATATAGTCTTTGCGAGGGAAGGTGTGGATGCTTATATGGCTCTCGGCGATGATCACGAACCCCGACACACCCGAGTCTTCGGGTTTGGGAGCCTCGTAGCGGAGCACGTTGGGCTCAGTGATCCGAGTCATATCCAAGGATTCGGGATAGTCATACAAGAAATCCCTGACCAAGTCTTCGTCCCACATCTTGTCGATGTTGCCGCCGTAACCGTCGATAACCAGGTGCATCCAACCTCCGAGTATTAACGCTATGAATAGCTTACATAACGAATTCGCGCTCCTTGGCAAATTCAGTTGTATAGAATATCATCACTTGTGGCCCAGCACAATCAGCCAACCAACGGCCTCGCACAGGCAGGCCTGTCCACGTGAGAAAGTTTGCAACCCGACATGATTAAGGCCGATGGTCTGACCCACTTCTATGGTCCGTACCCTGCGATTCAAGACGTCAACTTTGGCATCAGAAAAGGCGAGATTCTCGGTTTTCTTGGCCCCAACGGCGCAGGCAAGACCACCACGATGCGCATCATCACCGGCTTCATGCCCCCAACCAGGGGCACCGTGACTCTGGACGGATATGATGTGGTGGAACAATCATTGGAAGCCCGACGTCGAGTTGGTTATCTGCCAGAGACAGTGCCGTTATACACCGATATGTCCGTCAACGGCTACCTCAAATATATGGGCACCCTGCGTGGCATGTCTCCCAACTCTATAAAGTCACGCTTGGGCGAAGTCATCGACGTCTGCCGGCTGGGCGACTACCGCAAGACACAGATCGGTAAACTATCCAAGGGATTTCGGCAGAGGGTCGGCATCGCCCAGGCCATATTGCACCAGCCCCAGGTACTGGTCCTCGACGAGCCAACGATCGGCATCGACCCCATCCAGGTGGTTGAAACCAGAAAGTTGATCAAAGACTTGGGCAGCGACCAAACGGTGGTGCTGAGCAGCCATATCCTCCCCGAAGTAAGTATGCTGTGTGACCGGGTCTTGATCATCAATGAAGGCCGTATTGTGGCTGAAGACACCCCCAAGAACCTGGCCGAAGGCCTCCAGGGAGTGGAGCGGCTCGAGGTAGAGGTCGGCGGGCTCGCGGCCGAGGTACTGCCGGTGCTGAAGGCCATCAGGGGCGTGAACGACGTCAACCACGAAAACAACGACGGCCGCCACACCTACACCATCCAGGCCGAGGCCGGGCAGGACCTGCGAGACGTCATCTCCCAAGAGATCATCAACCACGGCTGGAGCCTCCGGGGCCTGCAGATGGTCGGAATGAGCCTGGAAGAGATCTTCCTCCGGCTAACAACCCACGAGGAGTTGTAGAGATGCGAACGGCCCAGGCAGTAGCCTGGAAAGAGATTCAGATCTACTTCAGCAGCCCAACCGCTTATATCGTCGGACTGATCTTTCTGGCCTTGACCGGGTTCTTCTTCACACAGGACCTGGGCGATCCATTTCCCGAGGCAACACTGGCCCCCTTCTTCGATGGGGCCATCGTCATGTTCATTCTGTTGGCCCCGGCGCTAACCATGCGTTTGTTGGCGGAAGAGAGCAAGCTGGGCACCATTGAACTGCTGTTGACCTCGCCCGTCCGGGACTGGGAAATCGTAATCGGTAAATACGTCGCCAGCCTGGTTTTCTTCCTGGCGTTGGTGGCTCTGTCATTCTTCTATGCCGTCCTGCTTTTCTGGTTCGCCAGCCCCGATCCTGGCCCAATATACGCTGGCTACCTGGGGTTCATCCTGTACGGCTCAGCGGCGCTCTCTGTGGGGCTGCTCACCTCCACCATGTCCAACAACCAGATCGTGTCTGCAGTCGTGGCTATGGGCATCCTGCTGGCGCTGTTCTTCGCTGACCGGGCGTTCGGCTCCGTTAGCGGCCTGGCCGGCGAGATAATCGGTGAGATGGGCGTACGCGGCCACTTCGATGACTTCTCCCGGGGCGTCATAGACACCACGAACATCGTCTATTTCCTGAGCGTCATCGCATTCTTCTTGTTCCTGTCGATACGCACCCTGGAATCACGAAGGTGGCGGTAGTATGACCACCCCTTCCAATAATGACCCAGGTACTGATTCAGGTAACAACGCGGGCAACACGGAAGACCAGAATCAGGAGAACAACCGACCCCGAGACTGGCGCCGACGACGGCGGTCGGAGCGCACTTCATCGGAATCAGAAACCAGTCAGTCTGGCCGTCGACAAACCGATGATCCGGCCGGCGCTTCTTCTGGCGATTCTAATGAAGAGCTTTCCCAGCCGCTGATCACCTTCTTCGAGCCAGCGATAGACCTGATCGCCACCTACAGTGGCCCGCTGATCCTTGCCGGTATCATCGGTCTGGTCACCGGTATCGTCGTGGTCGCCTTCATCAGTTCCATGCGGCTCTACGGGTTTATAGACATAGTCATTGGAGCAGTATTGCTCGGCGCAGTCGGTTCGGTCTTATTCAGCAACGTCCTGAGTGCATTCCTAAGCCGCACCGGCCGCTACGGCGCAAACACATTGATACTGCTTGGCGCGTTTACCGGTATCATCATCGTTGCCAACGTTTTGTCATTCGAGAACAACAGCCGGATGGACGTTACCGCCACCAACCAGTTCAGCCTGGGCAACCGGACCAAAGACGTTCTCAGCAACCTCACCGAAGATGTACGGGCCACCGCTTTCTACAAGGACGAAGAAGATACCGATTCCCCCGAGCTGGCCGTCCGGCGCAACAAGGTGCTCAACACGCTGGAGGAGTTCGATTCACGGACCAGCAAGTTCTCCTACCGGGTTGTCGACCCTGACCTGAAGCCAGAGATAGTCAGCAAATTCTTCGGCGCACGGCCCGCCGGATTCGTGACCGAGATCGTGGTCATCGAGGGCATGGACAGCGGACAGTTCGACATTTTGCAACCTACTGACGCCAGCTATACCCAGCTTGAGCAAGACCTGGTCACCAGCACTCTGGTAGCCACCGGCAGCGAGAAAAAGGTGATTTACTTCCTGGCGGGACACGGCGAGCGTGATATCGACGGCGGCTCTTCAGACGGCTACGCGGCAGTGCGCTCCGGCCTGGAGGGTGACAATTACCGGGTGGAAGAACTGTCTTGGAACGCCGCTGACATCAACGTGGAGGTTCCCCCTGACGCCGCTTTGCTGGTGATCGCCGGCCCAACATCCGGCCTGCCGGAAGCCCATGAGGTCGCTCTGGACCGGTTCCTAGAGGGCCTTCTGTCAGGTGGCTCACTCCGCAGAGAGCACGGCAGGATGATCTTCCTGGCCGAGCCTGACACTCCCATATCGTTCAGAAATTTCCTCGCTGATTGGGGCCTGCTGATATCCACCGGATACATCCGTGACGTTGGCAGCTCAGTGCCAGGATTGCCCCAGACTATCAGCCTGCAAAACTTCAACCCGGAAGCTCCTCTGGATATAACTCTCCCCAAAGGCGAGCGGCTACAAAGCGTGTTCATGCCGGGAGCGACGGCCATAGCTCTGCTTCAAGATGACTTACGCAGTGGGATTCCCATCGCGGCCACTTCTGCCAATAGCTTCTTGATCCAGGAGCCTGACCGGATAGACCCCGTAACGGACGGCGGGCCAGAATCCGATGCAGTCGGTCCGTTTGTCCCAGCAGTACGGGTCCAGTCCGTGGGGCAGGTGGGCTCTCAAGTCCCCACCTCTCAGCCTGACCCGTCAGAGATATCCGACCTGATAGTCTTCGGGGATTCGGATTTTCTCTCAAATAGTTCCTACAACCAGGGCGGCGGGTCTGACCTGTTCTTGAACTCCGCCAACTTCTTGGTCGGCGACTACTCTCTTGTATCCATACGGCCCAAGACATTTTCATTCCGGGAATTCAACCTAGACGCCAACGAATATGACTTTGTCAGGTTCTCTTCCTGGTTGTTCCTACCAGGGCTCATGGGCATGATGGCCGCCCTGGTATGGTGGGTGCGGCGGTAGGATACGCCATGCTCCCGGACTCTCCAGCGTACGGCATCATTGTGCCCCGTCGCCGCGGGAAGCATCCGGCGCGAATAAGCTACATTTTCCACAGGTCCGACAATGAATCTAAGACTTTCAATCCTCTTGGTGGTGATCTTGCTGATCTTCGGCGGGACGTTTCTGATCCTCAGACTCACCAATAACAACGCGCCCGACACCAGCCGCCCCTGGTTATACCGGATCGACGAAGGTGACATCGTAGCCTTGGAGTTCACCTACCAAGGCGAAGAGATTGACTATTTCCGTAGCCCCGCCAGCCTAGACTGGTACATAGCCAGCGATAGTGAAGAGGTTCCGGATATCCCGGTGTTCCAACAAAGATGGGGCGGCACTCCGCTGCTGCTAAGCGGACCCCGAGTTACCCGGCCACTGGCCGACACCATTGAGGACCCTGCCTCTTTCGGCCTTGATCCGCCGGAGACCGCAGTCAAGGTGTTTGACCGGTACGGCAACATGATCGAGTTCCACCTTGGTATACCCACTCCTGACAACGAGAACCAATACGCTAGACTGGTCGGCGAAGAAGCCCTCGTCACCGTGCCCATAGAGTGGGCCCAGGTTGTGAACCGCCTGGCTGCAGACCCGCCAGTGGGCCGACTCTATGAGATCGACCCGCGCACGGTCCTGCTGGTGCAGTTTTTCCGTGGCGATGAAATCACCCGGTACATCACCGACGAATTTACCGGGAACTGGTTCCTGGACGGAGAGACCCCTCTACTATTGGATCCGCGCCCGTGGACTGAATCTCTCCTGATGTTGATGAACCCCAGGTCCGACCTGATCCTGGCCCACGGCATAGATGACCCAGCCCTCTACGGCTTTGAGGAACCTGACACGGTCTTTGTGATTGTCCGGCAAGCAGGTGAGCCGCCTATCGAAGTCCATATCGGCGACGTTACACCGGACGGAAAATACCGGTATGTCGATGTGGTCTCCAGCAGCTTGCTGAGCGAAGACACCAACCTCTACGGTGTCTTAACGTCGCGCATCGACTCCATCATCGCCATAGCCACCGATCCACCAATCTTGGCCGAGGAAGACGGCGGCACACCACAAAGCTGACATTTACACAGACACGACCAACCTGACACCAGGGCTAAGGGGACAATTTGAAGGCAGAGATCATGGGCATCGGCACCGAACTGCTGATGGGCGAGCTGACCGACACTAACTCGTCTTGGATCGCCAGCCGCCTGCCGGCCCTGGGCATAGAACTTCAGTGGGTATCAATCATCGGTGATGACCTTCCAAGGCTGACTGAGGCCTTCAAACGAGGCATGGAACGGTCCGACATCATCTTCACCACCGGCGGTCTGGGTCCTACCCAAGACGACCTGACCAGAGAAGCCATCGCCGCTGCTTTTGAAGAGACCCCCACCATACAACAAGAAGTTGTTGACGACCTTGAGCGGTATTTCGCCGCCCGAGGCGGCGGCCCGATGCCCCATCAAAACATCAAACAGGCCAACCTGATCCCGTCCGCACGGTTCGTGCCCAACCGCAACGGCACCGCCCCCGGTTGGTGGGCGGAACGGGACGGCAAGATTATAATCTGCCTGCCCGGCCCCCCGTCGGAGAACCAATCCATGTGGGAAGAGCAGGTAGAACCCCAACTGGCCGAGTTGGTAGAAGACGAAGTCACCATCACACGCAACATCAAGACCATGGGCATGTCTGAAGGCGCCGTGGATGAGATCGTCTCCGAGTTCTTCGGCGTGGAGAATCCCTATCTGGGTATCTACTCAAAGGCCGACGGCATCCACCTAAGGATCATAGCGCGGGCCAGAGACAGCGTATCGGCCCAGAAGCTTATCGAACCTGTGGAACAGGCTATTCACGAGCGGTTGGGCGAGTATGTCTGGGGTTATGACGATGATACTCCCGCCGATGCTGCCGGACAGTCACTCCTGGCCAAGGATCTCAGCCTGGCGGTGATCGAGATGTGCACCGGTGGCGCCCTGACCAACAGCATCACTGACGTCCCCGACAGCCTGAGCTACTTCAAGGGCGGCACGGTGGCCTACGACGCGGCCGCTCTAAAGGCCTGCGGGGTGCCGGCTGATGTGATGAACCAACACGGGGTGGTTAGCCAGGAATCGGCAAACGCGATGGCCGAGACGATACGCCGCAACCTGAATTCCGACATTGGCGTAGCGGTGACCGGCGTGCCTGGCCCCGGAGAGTTCGAGGGCAAGCCGCTGGGTCTGGCCTACATCTGCGTCACCAACGGAGAAAAGACCCGCGAGATGGAGATGCGACTGCCGCCCCGGCGGGTGACCATCAAACGCCGCGTCCCCAATCAGGCCCTGATCGAACTGCGCCGGTTGGTAGAAGAGGTCGCTTAGAGTCAACAGAGACCACTCCATAACCAAACCCGCTCTTTCCAAGTAAACCCTCTCTTTTTCAGGCAAGCCTCTCTTGCCCAGGCCAGCATTTCATCCGCTCATCCTGAGCCTGTCGAACCACGCTTTTAGCCTCAAATCAGTTTTGACACCGCCGGCCTACGACAGTCCCAGGACCAGAGGGCTGGTCAGAAAAGAATGGTGAGGGCTTAGCATGGTGGTCCGACAGGCTCACCATGAGCGGACGGGGGCTAGGCGGACTGTGCAGGCGGACGGACAGGTGGCTGGGCGGAATGCGCCGGCAAGCGGCCGGGTCGGTGAGATAGCAGACGGTTGTTCTAGCGATAAGGCCAAAGCAACAATCAAAAGAAAGAGGGCCGCCCTTCAGAAAAAGAGCGGCCCTCTTTCTTTTGATTGTTGCTTTGGTATCTAGCGAATGGCGGTGAGTTGCCGATAAAGCATCGGCAGCCGCTCCGGCAGAGACCAGATATCGGTCAGGACTTCGTAGCCCATATCGCCGCACATGCTCTTCAGGTAGTCATGGCCCGCCTTGTCCACTGTGAGGCAGAACGGGATGATGTCCTTGCGCTTGGCTTCCACCAGCGCCATGTGGGTGTCATGGACCGCGTATTCCTTCTCGACCCCCTCACGGCTGTAGCCGCGGTCCTGGGGCCGACCGTCGCTGATCAGGAACATGATCTTAGTCTTGGCGTCCTGGTTCTCCAGCTTGGTTATGGCGTGGCGAATCGCCGCACCCATGCGTGTCGCATGCAGCGGCGTAACCTTATCGATCCTCCGCTTAACCTTGTCGCTGAAGTCTTCGTTGATGTCTTTGATGACGTAGAACTCCACGTTCTCCCGACCGTAACCAGAAAAGCCGTAGATCCCGTACCTGTCGCCGATGGACTCCAGGGCGTTGATCAAGAGGGTTGTGCCCTCTTTCTCCAGGTCGATGATCCGCTTGTAGTTGCGGCGCACCAGCCCTTCCCGGCGGCGGCGCAACCAGACCATGTACTCCACCGGATCGTCCGGAGCGTCACGGTCGTCAACCTGCTGCCGGCCCTCGTCGATGGCCTCGGCGGTGGAAGCGCTCATGTCCAGCAGGAATACCACGGCCACTTCGCGGCGGTTGCGGTTCCGGTGCCAGTAGATCTTCTCATCAGGCGGGATGCCCATTTTCAGGTCGACCCAAGCTTCCAGGGCCGCGTTCAAGTCGATGTCTTCGCCGTCCACCAACCGGTAGGTCTTGCGCATGCTCTCCGGCATGATCAGCTCGAACTGACGGCGAATGTGGCTCGACAGCGCACTGTAGGTCTTAAGAGATTCCTGGTAGAAGGCGATATCGCC
>Ga0315339_1002634_pt1 | contig 13391 bp, 12 predicted proteins | sample ASW17metaG_FD_204514 | JGI IMG/M metagenome (GOLD analysis project Ga0315339, IMG submission 204514) | Ammonia-oxidizing marine archaeal communities from Pacific Ocean, United States - ASW #17 | ecosystem: Environmental > Aquatic > Marine > Oceanic | place: USA: California | collected 2016-12-05
CGCTCAAACCCAACATCGGTCAAGCCGATATCCCGGATCCGCGGCTCATCGAAATCACGGAATTTATTCCGACCAAGAAGATCGTGCCGGCCCGCCTCGAACTGGTCGACATTCCGGGCATCTCGACCGGCGGCGGCGCAAGCCACGCAGCGGTGCTGGCCCATATCCGAACGGTTGCCGCGCTCTGCCATGTGGTCAACTGCTTCGACGGCAGTGCCGATCCCGTCTCGGGATACGCCGATCTTCGCCTGGAGCTGATTTTCTCGGATTTTGAAGTCATTGAGAATTCGCTGGAGAAGGCGGAGAAGTCGGCCCGCTCGGGTGACGAAGAGTCGCAACGGCGCCAAGATGCCTTGGCCAAGGCCCAAGCCCTCGTGGAGGACGAAAAACCGGTCTCGGCTGGCGATTGGAGCGACGCGGAAGAACGCCTGATGCGTGGCTACGGCCTGCTCTCGGCAAAGCCGATACTGGTCGTCGCCAACGTGGCTGAAGACGACCTGGAGGGGACCAGCGGACCGGTTCAGGCCCTGAAGGTGGCCGTCGCTGCGGACGGCGGAACAATGGTGGTCCTGTGCGCCGCCCTGGAAGGCGAGATCGCCGAATTGCCCGGGGACGAACGCGCCGAGATGCTGGCCTCGATGGGCTTGGCCGAGGCGGCAGTCGGCCCGCTGGCTCGTGCAATTAACGAACGGCTGGGACTGGCAACCTTCTACACCGTTGGCGAAAAGGAAGTCCGTTCCTGGATCATCCGCCAAGGCGCCACGGCGCCTGAAGCGGGCGGTTCCGTCCATTCCGATATCGAGCGCGGGTTCATCCGCGCCGAGTGCTATCACGTCGACGAGCTCCGCGAGCTCGAATCGGAAAAGGCGATCAAGGAAGCGGGCAAGCTGCGTTCCGAAGGCAAGCAGTACGTCATGCAGGACGGCGACGTCGTCCACTTCCTGTTCAACGTTTGATTTTCGTCAGCGGGTCGCCCCATCCACCCGCAACCGGGCCGGCGGCCGCCGACCCGGTTGCGCCTCTCATCTTCTGTCAATGAGACGGTTCAAGCCATATACAAGGGATGCGAATTTGGAATGCAGTTAAAGAACCCACTCACCGCCATAAACCGTACCCTGGGGGAGGGCTAGGGTGGGGCGTGTAGTTGGTTTTGATGGCTCAGGCTTTTCCGCCGGTGGCGAAGCGATTGTCGCCGGGGGCTTGCATGGAAAATATCTGATCGGGCTCGATGACCGCGAAGTCGTAATAGCCGAGGCGCGCCAGGGGTCTGAGCTTCTTCATGTCGACCAGGCCGTCGTCGGTGATTACGTCGTCGGCGATGTGGATGCCCACGACCTGTCCGATGACGGCAGTCGCGGGGTTGCCGTCGGCCGGCGCCGGCAGCTGCACCGACTGCACATATTTACATTCCAGTGCGATGGGTGAGTCATTGACCCGAGGCGGCTTGACCTGCTCACAGGCCGCTGCCTCCAGCCCTACGTTGGCGAACTCGTCGAAGCTGCGTGGCGATTTCTTGGTCGTCAGGACCATCTTCTCGCGCAGGTCATGGGTGCACATGTTGTAGACGAATTCCCCGGTAGCCTCGACGTTGACCAGGGAATCTTCGGGCTTGTCTACGCCGGGCTTGAAATAGCTGGGGCAGTAGATGACGCACGGCGGCGCGGCGCTGATCGCGTTGAAGAAGCTGAACGGTGCCAGGTTGACGACGCCCTCGGCGCTCATGGTGGTGATCCAGCCGATCGGACGGGGCACGACAAGGGCGTTGAAGACGGTGTGCTGGAAGGGCGGCGGCGCCATGCCGACCTCACTTGGATTGAAATACATGATCGGAAGTCCAGGAAATTGGCGGGCGACAGCCGACATTCTGTCACGGGGGCTGGAAGGAGACAAAACGGGCCGGGCCGAATTCCCGCCGCGGCCTCGAGCTCGGGTTCAGCCGTCGTCGGTGACGAAGCGCGTGTCGTCCGGCGAACTCATGGAAAAGATCTGATTGGGTTCGATGATTGCGTAGTCAAGGTAGCCAAGCCGCGTCACCGGCCGCAGATTGCTCGTATCGACCAGACCATCGTCGGTAATCGCGCCGTCCGCGATATGGATGCCCACGACCTCACCGATGACCATGGAGCCGAAGCGGCGGTCACCGGGCTGCGGCAGGTGGACGGTCTGCAGATATTTGCACTCCATTGCCACCGGCGAGGCTTTGACGCGCGGCGGCTTGACCAGTTCGCAAGGTGCCGTTTCCAGTCCCACATCCGCCATTTCGTCCAAACTGCGCGGTGAATGTTTCGACGTGAGCACCATTTGATCCAGCAGGTCGGCGGTACATATGTTGTAGACGAACTCGCCCGTTTCCTCCGCGTTGAGCAGCGAGTCCTTGTGCTCCTCCGTCCCCGGCTTGAAGGAATTGGGGCAGTACATGACGCAGGGCGGGTCGGAGCTGAGCTGGTTGAAGAAACTGAAGGGCGCCAGGTTGATGATCCCCTCAGGACTCATTGTCGTGATCCAGCCGATCGGACGCGGAACGACGAGCGCGTTGTAGACGGTGTGCTTGAAGGGCGGCGGCGCCATGCCGACCTTGCCGGGTTCAAAGAACATTTAAATGGTTCCGGGATATTTGGCAGGAGAGGCATTCTGTCATGGGTGCTGGGTCATGACAAAAACGGACTGAGCAGGAACGCCGGGCGGCTTGGAACGGTTTTCCCGCTCTTGCCGATTGCAGGTAACCTGTCCAGGTCACCCATCGCTGCGCGGGCAGCCCAACCATCCAGGACATCTTCCATGCCTCAGTTTTCCGATTACGCGACGAAGTATCAGCACATGCGGATGGAGCGAGACGAGGACGGTATCCTCGAAGTGACCCTCCATACCGAGGGCGGTTCACTTCAGTGGGATTTCGTCGCGCACGAGGAGCTGCCCCGTGCCTTCTATGAGATCGCTGAGGACCAGAAGAATCGGGTCGTCATCCTGACGGGGTCCGGTGAAGATTTCATCGGCCCGCGGGAGACGGGTGGGCTACACCGGTTGTTCACGTCGACACCCTCGATCCCCTTTCTCGAAAAGGTCATCTTCGAGGGCAAGCAGCTGTTGATGAACTTCCTGAACATCCAGGCGCCGGTCATCAGCGCGCTCAACGGTCCGGCCTGGCGCCATTCCGAGCTGCCGCTGCTGGCCGACATCGTGATCGCGTCCGACACCGTTGCTTTTCAGGATTCCGGGCACTTCTACGGCGGCCTGGTGCCGGGCGACGGCATGCACATCGTCTTCCCGCTGCTTATCGGGATGAACCGCGCGCGTTACTTTTTGCTGACCGGCCAGATTATCGAAGCGCAGGAAGCTAAGGACCTGGGGCTGGTCGCCGAAGTGCATCCTCAAGATAAAGTTTTGGACCGGGCCCGGGAGCTGGCCCGTGAGATTGCCGCCAAGTCGCCGAGCCTCGTCCGGCTCACGCGCGCCGCGCTGACCGAACAGATCAAGCGCGATATGCAGGCGACACTCGGCCCCGGGCTCTATGTCGAAATGCTGGCCTTGGCGGGTAAGGGCCGGGAGTAGGGGTGGCCGGTTGCTTCATTCATCTAGGGTCGTCCCCACCTAACCTCCCCCGATCTCGGGGGAGGGATACGAATTCGGAATGTGGCAAAGGAACCCCCTCCCCGAGGTCGGGGAGGGTTGGGGTGGGGCGACCCTCGGTGAAGCTAACGCGTGTCAGGTCAACGGCGCGTTACTCCGCGGCGACGCTCGATGCTTTCCCGGCGCTGCCGGACCGCGATAACGTGAAGCCGCGGTAGCCGTCGGCTACGATCTCATCGCAGTGTTGCCAATAGCGCTCGAATCCCCCGAAATAGGGCATGAAGACGCGTGGCTTGCCGGGGATGTTGGCGCCGACGTACCAGGAATTGGCTTCGGGCATCAGGGTCGCTTCGGCGACCTCGCGTGAGTGCTCAACCCAATCTTTTTGGGCCTTCTCCGTCGGTTCGATACGATCCACTCCTTTTGCCTTTAGGTCGTCGATGCACGTCATGATCCAGTCCGTGTGCTGCTCGATCGCGTGAATCATGTTCATCTTCACCGACGGACTGCCGGGCCCAGTGATGGTGAACATGTTGGGCAGGCCGGCCACCATGATGCCGAGATAGGTCTTGGGCCCCTCCGCCCAGATCTCCTGGAGCGTGGACCCGCCCTCGCGCCGGATATCCATCGCCAGCAATGCACCGGTCATGGCATCGAACCCGGTTGCCAGAATAAGCGAATCGAATTCATACTCCGCTTCGGCGGTTTGCAATCCGGTCGGCGTGATGCGTTCGATGGGAGCGCTCTTGATATCGACGAGGGTGACGTTCTCGCGATTGTAGGTCTCGAAGTAAAAGGTATCGACGGGCAGGCGCTTCGCGCCGATGGGCTGGTTTCTCGGTGTCAGCAGTTCAGCGACCTCGGGGTCCTTGACGATGGAACGGATCTTGTCGCGCACGAAGTCCGCCGCCAGGTCGTTGGCGTCTCGGCTTACCAGCAGATCCCTATATGTGGTGAGCATCGAGAAGGTGCCGCCGCCATCTGCCCAGCGCTCTTCGAAAAACCTATTGCGTTCTTCCGGCGTGTCTTCCAGGGCTGATACTCTCGGCGACGGATGACCAGTAATACCGCCGAAGGAGTGACGCGCTTTGTCAAGCCGCGCGTCGTAGTGGGCATTGAATTCCCGTTCCACTTCCGGGTCCGCCGGCCGGTTGTGACCGGGAATGCTGTAGTTCGCCGTACGCTGGAAGATGGTCAGGTATTCGACTTGCTCGGCGACCACCGGGATGATCTGGATGGCAGTCGCACCTGTCCCGATAATGCCGACGCGCTTGCCGTTGAAGTCCACCTCTTCATGCGGCCACGTGCCGGTGTGGTAGGTGTCGCCCTGGTAATCTTCGAGGCCAGGGTAGGCGGGCTCGTACGGCGTCGACAGACAACCGGTCGCCATGATGCAGAAGGTCGCCAAGACGACGTCGCCCTGGTCGGTCTCGACGGTCCACAGATTGGTCTCGTCGTTGAAGACCGCGGACACGACGCGCGTGTTGAAATTGATGTCCCGGCGCAGGTCGAATCGGTCGGCCACGTGTTTGATGTAGCGCAGGATCTCGGGTTGCCCGCCGTAACGCTCCGACCACGTCCACTCCTTCCTCAACTCAGGGGAAAAGGAGTAGCTGTACTGCAGGCTCTCGACGTCGCAGCGCGCGCCCGGATAGCGGTTCCAATACCAGGTACCACCCACATCGGTGCCGGTCTCGAATACTCGCGCGCTCATGCCGCGTTCGCGCAGACGGTAGAGCGTATATAACCCTGCGAACCCCGCCCCGACGACGACGACGTCGACGTGTTCGGGTGACTCAGCCTTGGCGTTGCCTGAAGTGGCCTGTTCCATGCAGTCTCCGTGGGTGACGATCATCCTTAGGTGATGATGTATTGCATTATTATGCCGAAACCGGGACGGGATGTCAGTTTCAAATCTCCGACCGGCTGACTATGGATACAATAAGGAAGCGAAAATGGCGAGCCTCCCAAATCAGTTGAACGGTGTCAGCTTTGAATTCGCCAGCGGCACCGTTAATGAAATCACCGACGAAATGCTGGAGGGTTTGGCGGCAATGATCAAACCCGATGCTGCGCCGGGGCGTATGCTGACGGCGCTCTATTTCTCCAGCGTCAAGCGCCCGCCCGAGGCGTGGCCCAACCGTCATTCGACGGGCAAAGCGGTCGATATCTCCCGGGTCAACGGCAAGGAACTGTCGGCAAATTATCCGGGCGACGCGACGGTCACGGCGATCATCGACGCGCTGCAGAACGTCTTCGAACATTTCCCGAAATGCTGCGAAAACTACGGGCCGCTGTTCAACTGGAAAGAAGGTCAACCGGACGATCCCGGCGATCATAGCGACCACATCCATTGGTCGGTCGACGGGGGCCCCCACGAGAAACCGTAGCGGGCGTTCTCTCCGCTCCTACACGGCTCTCATCGCGTTCCCAGCCGTCACCTTGATCGTGCGGTTGGCCGGGTCCCTGCTGAGACACATGGGGTCTTCGCCCTTCTCAATGATCTCGAGCGCCTGTTTCAGGCGGCGCCGGAACATGGCGACGCCCTGGTCCGACGAAGCCAGGTTTTCCATGGCGTGGATGGTAATGGGCCCCTGGCTGACCTGCGCTTCCCGGTCGTCGGGCTCGCGTTGGGTCTCTTCGTAGCTGCGCCGGGCGGCCTGGGTTCCGCTGGCGCGTCCCTCTTGGGCCTGAGCGAGCACTGACGGCACCGGCTTGCCGTCGACCACGCGCAAGCGTTCGATGTGAAAGCCCATGGTGTGGGTATTGTCCACCGGAACCCACCAGCCGATGAGCCGAGACTCCTCACTCTCCGGACTATCCTCTGAATAATAGGGGTCGGGAATCGAACGCGAATTGGGCACGAAATTCTCCGCGATGCGGGTGTATTCCTTGCCATTGGGAAGCATCGACTTCCGGACGTAGATCATGCCCGTCGGGGTTTCCTCGAAATCAAGCTGCCGCGAGCCATGGTCACCGAACAGGTCGGTGAATTGCGCCCCGCTGATGGTCTGATGCAGGAACGCGGTGTGGATAGGGTCCATCGCGTTCTCTTGAATTTGCAGCCAGTTGCATTCGGCAATGGCGCCACGACTGATGTTCCGGTAGGCGGTCAGGACCGCATCCTCCCCGCTGAGTATGTCGTACTCGGGGAACTCCGGCATACGGTCGGGCGGCCCCATGTAGGCGAAAACCAGACCACCGAATTCATGCGTCGGATACCAGAGCTGTCGCACCCGGTCCTTGTTCTTGCTGTCCGGTGGCTCAGCGGGCTGCTCAAGGCAGCGGCCTTCGACGTCGAAAAGCCAGCCGTGATAGCAACAGCGAATGCCTTCGGGCTCAATCTTCGCGTACTCCATCGACGTCCCGCGATGGGCACAATGGCGGTCGATCAGGCCGGTCCGGCCGGTGCCATTCCGGAAGCCCACCAGGTCCTCACCGAGGAGGCGAATCGTCTTGGGCAGATCCGTCAGTTCCTCGGACAGGCAAAACGGCTGCCAGTAGCGCCGCATGAGCTCACCCATCGGCGAGCCGAAGTCCACGTGCGTCAGTTCGGTGTTCTCCTGCGGCCGTACGGCAATCCGGCCGTACCCTGTCATCTCGTTCATCTGATCGTCCTGGTGAAGTAATCTATAGCTGCTGTATTATTTATGACATTCACCGGTACCGCAGCAACACCGAAAGGTTGGGGCCAGCATCGGTTCGAATGGTAAATTTTAATGACACCGCCGCGGGCAAGCGCGCAAATCGAAGCCCTTCCATGTCACCGGAACGTGCCTGAATACTGTTGGCGCTTTTTATCATGAGGAACCCATCTATACACGTGACAGAAATTGATCTTCTTTAGCGCGAATCGGGGGTTGGACGGGCGGTCAGGACCGGAGGCTATAGGTGGACATCGATATTCAGCGAATTGACACTGATCGAGATCTCTTGGGGGAGGGTGCGGTGTGGGACCCACAAGAACAGGCGCTTTATTGGGTCGATATCGTGGGCCGACGAATTCGACGTCTCGACCCGTTGACGGATGACGTGCTCAATTGGCCCGTCCCCGACATGATTGGCTGCATGGCACTTCGTGAATCGGGGGGCGCTGTGATCGCGCTCAAATCGGGTTTCCATTTCTTCGACTTCGAGAACGGCAGCGCGACGCCCATCATCGATCCGGAGGTGGGAGAAGAACGCACGCGTTTCAATGATGGAACCGTCGACCGGCAGGGGCGGTTCCTCGCGGGCTCAATGGAGATGACCGATACCGGTGACAAGACCGGGCTCGGCGCCCTTTATCGCCTGAACCCCAATCTTCGGTTGGAGACCTTGCGCGCGGATGTGAAAATCGCGAACGGCGCCTGCTTCAGTCCCGATGGTGGGACGTTCTATTTCGCGGACACGCCCCGGAAAACCATCTGGGCCTACGACTATGATGGCGCGACTGAGGAGCTTTCTAACATGCGCGTATTCATCGACTTGCGCCCCCTCGATGCCTGGCCTGACGGCGCGACGGTGGATGCAAGCGGCTGTTTGTGGTCGGCCTTCGTGACGCAGGGCCGAATCGGCTGCTACTCGCCGGAAGGCGATCTCATGCGAATGATCGACATGCCGACGGATCATCCCTCCTGCGTGGAGTTTGGTGGCCCCGGCCTCGATGTTCTCTATGTTACGTCGATCTGGGAATTCGAAGGTGTGAAGAGCGGAAACCCGGACGATGGACACCTGTTTGCCATCCATGGCCTAGAGGCCGTCGGCCTACCGGGAGCCAGATTTGCCGGTTAGGCGGCGGGCACCGCCTCGTACGTCGCATTGCCGTTGATTGTGCAGCGCCGCATCATACGCCTTTCCTTGGCGGTGTCGTAGCCGGTGGCCCGGTGCATCGTACAGCGGTTGTCCCACACGATGAGATCGCGCGGCGTCCAGCGATGCCGGTACACCAATTCGTCCGGCGTGATCAGCACGTTGATTTCTTCAACCAGCGTACGGCCTTCGTCGTAGTCCATGCCCTCAATGCATTCCGCGTGATCTCCGAGGAAGGTGACCCGTCGTCCGGTTTCCGGGTGGGTGCGCAGGATGGGATGAGTGGAAGGCGGCGCCTTGGCCCGCTGCTCGTCTGTCATCAAATCCCAGTCCTGCCGGCGCGTGCGCGAGAAGTCGAGGTTGTGGATGACCTTTATGCCTTTGAGCCGGGAGATCCAATCCTCACTCAATGAGTCGTACGCACCGTACATGTCGCATAGGTGTGTCTCACCGCCCTCGGCTGGCACCTCGATTGCGTAGATCATCGTGGCAAGACCAGTGCGGGGCCGCCACGACAAGTCCGTATGCCAGTGCATCGAGCCGGGGTCGGGATGCATGGCGACAGGCTTGCCCTCCGCATCCAAGTTCGTCAGCAGATAGATCTCCGGATGATGCGGTTCATGGTACTGGTCCAGCACATGGATCTCGACGTCGCCGAAGCAGCGCGCGAAGGCCACCTGCATCTCGGGCGCCAAGTCCACATCCCGGAACAGGATCATCTGATGGTCCAGGAATGCCTGATAGATGTGCGGGAAGACCTCGGGACGAATAGCTTCATCCATCCCGATCTCGAGAATTTCGACACCTGACACGTCCGATAGAGGGCGGGTTTCGAACGGCCTGTGTCTGTCAGGGGAATCGGATTCAGGCACCTACAATACCCGAACTCATGCCCGTTGCAGGATGACGACCGGAATCTCCCGGTTGTCCTTCGCCTTCTTCTGATATTCGTCGTAGCTCGGGAATATCGCTGCCATCATCTTCCACAGCTCGGCTCTCTCTTCGCCTGTCGCCGTCGTCGCAATTGCCGAAAACTGCTCGGCACCGACTTGGAGTTGAACGTTGGGGGCCGCGGCCAGGTTGTCGTACCACGACGGGTGCTCCGGTGCTCCACCGCGTGACGCCACGATGATGTGGCGGCCGTCATGCTCTCCATAGATCAGGGGCGTCGTTCTCGCTTCCCCGGACCGATGACCGGTGGTCGTCAGCAGAAGACAGAACAGGTTTTGCCTGCCGTCGCGGCCGCTCCAAGAATGCCCGTCTTCACCGTCCGTCTCCCGATATCGGCGAATGTGATCGAGGACCCAATCTCGTTGGCTCATATGTGTTGCTCCGATGTCTGTGGTTTGTAGAGCCCAATTGCGTCTGCAATATAGAGAAATAGCGGAACTGGATGGCGAGTTCTAATTGCCAGACTGTTGATTGCAAATATCCACAAAGTCACTTGGCCTTGAATGCCGCGCACGGCTCAGGAAGAGCGAGCCGCACCGCAGCACTCAACGTGCCCTACGCAGGTTCCAGAGTCGATTCTTTGGTCTTCGGGAGCCAGCTGCGCATCGTTCCCGGGGCAACATCAGGACTGGATTCGTCGTCAACCGGCCATTGTGCTATCGTCGTCGATAACTGGAAGAAGTCAACTGGCAATATACGGTAAAAATTGGTTCAATGAATCTCATACGAGTCGGATTTTCCTCTTTTATTTGTCTGCGTCTGCCCACATTCTTACTATGACGAAGAGGCGACCAAATGCTGCCACGCTTGAATGTTTGCACGCCGCGGGGCTGCGGGCGACGCGCCAACGCCTGGCGGTATGCCGGCTCCTGTTCGCCGGCACCGACCGGCACGTCACCGCCGAGGCCCTATACAAGGAGGCGCAGGCGAACAACGTCCGGGTGTCGCTCGCCACGATCTACAACACCCTGCACCAATTCACCGAGGCAGGGCTGTTGCGCGAAGTGGTCATCGACGGATTGTGCTCGTACTTCGACACGAATGCCCGCCATCACCATCATTTCTTCTGCGAAGACGATCGGAATTTGGTAGACATTCTTGGCGAGGAGCTAAAGGTGGTGAAGCTTCCCCATCCGCCCCCCGGAACGACGATCACGGAGGTAGGCATCGTGATTCGCGTCCGGAAGAACCCGGGGCTGGAGGGCTAATCGAATTGCGCAGTTAGAAGCAGGCGCTATTTGGGGAATGTCGGCTAAACAGAGTGGAAAAATTCAGAACACGATCGGAGAGATTATGAACAACGAAAGCAAGTGCCCGGTGATGGGCACCGCGCACCAGGCCGTTGGCGACACAGCGAACCAACACTGGTGGCCGAACCAGTTGAACCTGCGGATCCTCCGCCAGAACCACCCCCAGGCCGATCCTAACGGCGAAGAGTTCGACTACGCCGAGGAGTTCAAGAGCCTCGACTTCGAAGCCCTGGCGAAGGACGTCGATGCGCTGATGACTCTGTCGCAGGACTGGTGGCCGGCCGACTATGGCCACTACGGACCGTTCTTCATCCGGATGACGTGGCACGCCGCGGGCACGTACCGCATCGAGGACGGCCGTGGCGGCGGCGGCAGCGGCAACCAGCGCTTCGCCCCCCTCAACAGCTGGCCCGACAACGTGAGCCTCGACAAGGCGCGCCGGCTGCTCTGGCCGATCAAGCAGAAGTATGGCCGCAAGATCTCGTGGGCCGACCTTCTGATCTTCACCGGGAACCGCGCCCTGGAAACGATGGGCTTCAAGACCTTCGGCTTCGGCGGCGGCCGCGAGGACATCTGGGCGCCCGAGGAGGACATCTACTGGGGCCCCGAGCGGGTGTGGCTCGACGACGAGCGCTACAGCGGCGACCGCGAGCTGGCGAATCCGCTCGGCGCCGTTCAGATGGGCCTGATCTACGTCAACCCACAGGGGCCAAACGGTAACCCGGATCCGCTTGCTGCAGCAAAGGACATTCGAGAGACGTTCCGCCGCATGGCGATGAACGACGAGGAAACGGTTGCGCTTATCGCCGGCGGACACACGTTCGGCAAAGCCCATGGTGCCGCCGACGAAGATTACAAAGGTCCCGAACCCGAGGGCGCCAGCATCGAGGACCAAGGCCTTGGCTGGAAGAGCAGCCATGGCAGCGGCATAGCCGGCGATACGATCAGCAGCGGGCTCGAGGGCGCCTGGACCAACGATCCAACCCAGTGGGACAACGGCTACTTCGAGAACCTGTTCAACTACGAGTGGGAGCTGACCAAGAGCCCTGCCGGTGCGCACCAGTTCGCCCCCAAGAACCCCGAGGCGCAGGAGGCCGTGGCGGAGGCGCACGACCCGTCGAAGCGGACCGCCCCGATGATGTTGGTGACCGACGTCTCGCTGATCACCGATCCGGACTACAAGAAGATCTCGAAGCGCTTTCATGAGAACCCGGATGAGCTCGCCGATGCTTTCGCCCGGGCATGGTACAAGCTGCTGCACCGTGACATGGGACCCGTCGCCCGGTACCTCGGCCCGTGGGTTCCCGAGGAGACGCTACCGTTTCAGGACCCAGTGCCCGAGGTCACGCACGAACTGATCGACGACGCGGACGTCGCTGCGCTCAAGGGCAAGATCCTCGACTCCGGCGTGTCCATCTCCCAGCTGGTCTCGACGGCCTGGGCGTCGGCCTCGACGTACCGTGACACCGACAAGCGCGGTGGCGCGAACGGGGCGCGCATGCGCCTCGCGCCGCAGACGGAGTGGGACGTCAACGTGACGTCCGGCGTGTCGAACGTGCTGGAGACCCTGGAGGGGATCCAGCGGGAGTTCAACGGCTCGCAGACGGGCGGGAAGATGGTCTCGTTGGCCGACCTGATCGTGCTGGGCGGCTGCGCAGCCGTCGAGGCGGCTGCGAAGAAAGCCGGGCACGGCGTGCAAGTCCCCTTCACGCCGGGGCGCACCGACGCCACGCAGGAGATGACCGACGCAGAGTCGTTCGCCGTGCTCGAGCCGATCGCTGACGGGTTCCGCAACTACCTGCAGCACGGCCACGAGCTCTCGTCGGAGCACTTGCTGGTGGATAAGGCGTTCATGCTGACGCTGTCCGCTCCCGAGATGACGGCCCTCCTCGGCGGCATGCGCGTCCTGAACGCGAACGTCGGGCAGTCCGAGTTCGGGGTCTTCACCGACCGATCCGAGACACTGACCAACGACTTCTTCGTGAACCTGCTCGACATGGCGACGGAGTGGAAGGCGACCTCTGACACCGAGGACGTATTCGAGGGTCGCGATCGCGGGACGGGCGAGCTCAAGTGGAACGGCAGCCGCGTCGACCTCGTCTTCGGTTCGAACTCTGAGCTCCGGGCGATCGCTGAGGTCTACGGGAGTGACGACGCCGAGCAGACGTTCGTGCGTGACTTCGTGGCTGCGTGGGACAAGGTCATGAATCTCGATCGCTTCGACCTCGCCTGATCTCAGCGGAAAGGTCTTCGAGGGCTTCTAGAGCGCAGCCGCGACTGGGCATCGGGCGATCAGGATTGTAGTCTTTTGCGACGGCGATGGACCCAAAATGGCTAGCTCCACCATCGCAGGCTGAAAAGGAGGGCATGATACCGTCGTTAGTTGGCACGAATACGGGAAAGAACCTGAAGACGGCATTCGCCAAGTCCTCCGAAGCGCACCTGCGCTACCTCTACTTCGCGCAGAAGGCCGACATCGAAGGCTACAACGACGTCTCCACCGTGTTCCGGTCGACCGCCGTGGGCAAGACCGGCCATGCGCACGGGGCCATCTCGACTTCCTCGCCGAGGTCGGTGACACGGTGGCGGGTAAGGCGATAGGCACTACCGCCGACTGGTTTGAGACCCTGGCGAAGGCGGAGAAGTAGCACGCCGGGCTCTTCCAGAAGGCGCTCGACAGGCATTGTCAGACCAATCTGAACTGGCTGTCCGTCGTCAAAACATTTGGGACTGTTGAGCTTGTTTTCTAACGGAGGTTCTGGCTCATCTTGGTTTGATGTTAAGCGGCTTGTTGTTGATGGTTCAAGCGGCGGTTCCATATACGGCCGGGGC
>Ga0315339_1002635_pt1 | contig 13389 bp, 16 predicted proteins | sample ASW17metaG_FD_204514 | JGI IMG/M metagenome (GOLD analysis project Ga0315339, IMG submission 204514) | Ammonia-oxidizing marine archaeal communities from Pacific Ocean, United States - ASW #17 | ecosystem: Environmental > Aquatic > Marine > Oceanic | place: USA: California | collected 2016-12-05
AAAAAATAAATCCAAAGATGAATGCAAAGAAGTTTATCGATGTTTTTGCTGTTTCATCTCACGCCCATTAACTGTCGCTCACTCTGTCTCCATTCATAATTAGAAGAAAAAACGTGGCTAATTATGACTTGTCACCATGTAAAACAGGATGATTGGGAGAACTAAGCCGAAACTTGAAATAAATAGTCGAGTGATTTATTCATTTTTGAGTACGCTTAGCTTGAAATTAATATTCTAACTATTTTGTTACTAAAAAAAACGACAGCATTACCATTACCACAAATATTGGGAACCAAAACCCTTACGTTTGATTGCAGATATTTGATCTAAGTTTTATTATTGAGTTGCATCACGAGAAAAATTGAATGCCCATAAGTTTCAAATGCCGCAAGTGTCTATCGAGAGAGTGGTGCAATCCCTGTCAATTCAATGAAACCCAGAGTATGGCCTTTCGAGTTTTGGCCATGTCTCGATATTTAGAATGAGGATTATCAGATAATTAAGCCACGCTACAGTGCTCTTATCCAAGGAACATCTGGCCTTGAGTTATTCTTCCTAGACAATGAAATAGAAAACGTCGTTATCTGTAGCGTTGCTAAGGATATCTGCAGTGACTCTAGCGCCTGCGATGCAATGATGCTGAATTATTAAGGCGAGAATTGAAGTCGGAACAGGGACTCTCAAACCCTGATGGAAAATGACTTCATTTGCTGCGTCTGTTCCAAATTTGCATAACAGGTGTGCTTTAAAAAGGGTACCAGATTTTGAAACAGAGACTAAATTAGTATAGGTGAAAAGTTGACGAAAATATTTAAAAAAGCTTTAAATACAGGGAAAGGATGACTTGCATGGTTAAGCCGCTAGCGGGCACTATAAAATCGCGAGCTGAGGAACTATTCCTCCAGACCAAAAAAGAAGACAAGCGGATTTTGAAGGAAAAAGAGAAAGCGAAGCAAAAGGTTGCGGAAAAAACTGCGCGCCTTAAAGCTCTTCGACTAGCTAAAGAAGCTGTTGAAAATAGCTAAATCATTAGGGCAAACGCGATACCGAAGACAAATGTGCTCGGACGATATGGACGCAAATCTCCTTTAATTTAGGACAAAATTGCCTAAATCACCGATTTAAAAGTCTATCAGGTTATTGTCGTAATATTAATAACTAGTCCAATTAGTTATGGTGGTAGTTCGTTAATGAGGGAATCTTATTTTGCCAAAAAAGGTAAATGGAGTTCAAAAAACTACAGTTTTGACAACTTTGAACTCCCTATTTCTTGAGGGTTTAATTCCCCTTTTCTTACGAAGACACGGAAGCCATTTCTTCTTGAATGTTTGCAAAAATACTTAAGTATTGGACAGCTGCTTGGGAGTAAGGTGCTTCTGTGTTAGGCTATTTCCATGTCCGACCCAACTCTGGAAGCCGAACTCTTCTCAGATAATTCTTTGCCTATCGTTAATGTGTCTGGACTTCTCAGTCCGGCGATAGCCGATCGAAAAGACGTTGGTAAAGAGTTGGAGGCCGCGTGTCTTAATTATGGATTTTTCTACATAACTGGTCATAGTGTTTCCTCGGAATTGAGAGCATCCGTTTTTGAAAGGGCACAAGAATTTTTTGCGCTTCCTACTTCAGTAAAAGAAAAGATTAATTTGGCAAATTCAAGCTGTAACCGTGGCTATGAACCTTTAAAAGGTCAAACCCTGGAGCCGGGGCAACCCCCTGATTTAAAGGAAGGCTTTTACAGCGGTTCAGAAATTCCTGAGGATGATCAACGGGTAAAAGACGGAAAATTTAACCATGGTCCCAATCAGTGGCCTGATGTCGTTCCGGAATTCAAAACGGTAATGGCCGAATATCATCTGACTATGTTAAAATTGGGGAGATTGATGATGAGGGGATTGGCATTATCCCTAGACCTAACTGAAACTTACTTCGATGGGTTTTGTGTAGACGAGATAGCAACTCTTCGAATATTGCACTATCCACCGCAACCTCTAAATCCAATATCTGGCGAGAAAGGCTGTGGTGCGCATACAGATTTCGGTACGATTACTCTACTAATGCAGGATGATTGCGGCGGACTTCAAGTATGGATTGAGGAAAAAGGTTGGGTTCATGTCAAACCTATGCCAAACACATACGTGGCAAACCTTGGCGATATGATGGCAAGGTGGACCAATGCCAGATATCGCTCTACACGCCACCGGGTGATTAATACTTCAGGTCGGGAACGTTACTCAGTCCCTTTCTTTTATATGGGCAATCCTGACTTTCCAGTTAAATGCATACCTACTTGTCTCAAGGCCGGTCAACCCGCCAAATATCAAGAAACCACTGTGGAAAAGCATTATCAGGAAATGTATAAAGCCACCTACGCGCCGGGGATAATAACTTCTTGATGGGTTCTAGTAGTTTTAGAGACGTCTTGTTGATACATGGCGCGTGGCAAGGAAGCTGGGCGTGGTCGGAATTAATACCTTACCTTAAAGCGAAGGGCTTCCGTTGTTACTCTGCGGATATGCCCGGGAATGGCCATAATGAAACGAAGCCACATGAAGTCTCCATGGGAATATACATGGCGTACCTGCGGGGTGTACTAGATGGAATTGGAAAACCTGTCGTTGTGATTGGTCATTCCTCAGGTGGTATAATTTCGAGCCAATTGGCTGAGCTAAATCCGAAGAATGTTAAAGGTATTCTTTACTTGACTGCTATGATGCTGCCCAGCGGTATGCGATTTGCTGAACTTGTTGCTGAGTTTTCTAAAAAGGATAAGGCTATGCTTGGTATTATCCCCTATCTTAAGTGGTCAAAAGATGGGGAAAGCAGCCAAGTCGGCAGGTGTGGCGCACATAAAATATTTTACCAAGATTGTTCAAAAGAAATGGCTGACGCTGCATTTACTCGTTTAACTCCCCATCCCAGGCGAGGAAGAGACATTTGTGCAAACTTAACACAAAAGAATTTTGGCAGCATTCCGCGCGCATATATCGAAGCGACAGAAGATCGATCAATATTACACAAGATGCAACGACGTATGCAAAAACTAGTCCCTGGGGCTCGGCGTTATATCATTAAAAGTGGCCATGCACCTCACCTATCTAGGCCAAAAGAATTAGCAGAAATAATTGATCAGGCGATTAACGATCTAAATCAGGTATGAAAATGTTTGGGTTCAGTCTACCAAAATTAGCAGTACTAATAGTAATCGTATTAGCCGTATGGTACGGCTTTAAAATATTGGGACGACGAAGTGTCTTGAATAATCAACGCGCTAACAATGTCAAAGAGAAAAATGGTAAACAATTATTTGCTCTTATCTTTGTTGCAATTTTAGGAGTAATTTTCGTTGCAATTGTATGGAGCGTTAAACATTACCTTTGAGAGAACCAAGTAGGTAGGAAAGAGCTAACAATTCTTACGCTGATCCCTTAACTTTGAAAAATTTTCGTCCCTCCTCTCATAATTTGATAGTTCAATGGAACGAGAAACTACTCGACCAATTGTTGGAAAGATTCATAGTCATTTAGAGGATCTCTCCGTCGTGTCACCGATAACAAAGTAGCGTAAAGCTCCCATTTTTTTTAATAATAACGAGGAAGTTACTAATGCCACTATTTTTTTCAGAACATAAACTTGTCGACTTTGATAACTGGTTCGCGACATTTGAAAACAACGAAGTTCGTTTGGAACTAGAGAAAAAAACGGGTGTCACAGCAATCAGAATAATTCGTTACCTAGACGACCCCAATCATTTGATTGTCGTATTTGAAGCGCTCGATCGAGACAGTATGAGCAAAATAGAATTTGATCCTAGGCTACAAGAGAGATTTTTTGATAAATCTATATTTGTCGAACCACCAAAGATTATAGGTGGATATCATGTAGCTGATTTTGAAAATTACATCTCAGGCTCTGAACCATCAAAAAAAGCCTTTTGGATTATCCACGATTTAGCCGACTACGATGAATGGAATGACCACCGTATGGAGACCGAGAGTAAACGTAAATCCTTCTTACTAGAACATAGTGTAAGAAATATTCGGCAGCTGCAAAATATAGAAGATCCCAATAATGTCATCTCAGTTGTGATTGCACCTAGCAGAGACATTTTAATAGCACTTCTCTCGGAACCCTGGCCCCAAGAAATTTTTGCTAACAGAGATATCTATAAAGGTATCCCCAAAATCTTGGGACCTTTTTCGGCCATTGATTTGTAACCACAAAGTTGCGGCCGTTCAGTGTCTGATCCGTTTGTGTGTTTTGTTTGTTATAATGCATTTATATTTGACTGAATAAATAAACCTTCAAAATACCATTTATAGGAAACCCGTATAATCAGGTGGGTTTCCAGTAGCAGCGTTATTGCAAATAATAATTTGAATAACCCCTGACAACTTAACTCATATCTATTTTATTGAGATTTAATTAGTGGGATTTTAGATCTTTAGATATGTCTTCATGGTCACCTACAACGATGTGGTGTTTGCTTTTGACTACAAATTTCTCGAAAATAGGTACAAGTACCAAGGGAATAATCCCGCCCACGACAATACCCCAAACCATAGGTCTAATATGCGGATCTATATAGCTCGCAAGTAGATCAGCAATGATGTGAGATAGTGCGGCTCCAAAAATCCCAGCTATATACCCATTTGAAACAATTTTTAAAAATCGGTTAATACTCCAGCCGGAGTAGTAACCAATTAGCATTACGGTTACATGCACAAAGCCAAAGATAAATCCTCGTAGGTTTGCATCTACGCCGTACAAATACTGCTCCAAGACATGTTCCATATTCAATTAACTACATGAAGAGCAAAAAACAGGGATTTCTAAATGGCCATTATCAGCGAGTTTTAAACCTAAGAATTTTGCACCGGCCTCGATATCAATGCCCATTTTTTCATGACAACTTTCTATTGTTTTTTCGCACGTCTGACAATAATTGATGATGTGGGTGTGCTTGTCTTCCGGAACTGAACAGGAAATAAATTTGTTTCTCGAGTTAATGCGGTGCACAAGTTTCAATCCACACCAAAACTCTAAAATCCGATAGATTGAGGCTATATTGAGGCTTTTTCCAATACCATTTAGATAGTCTTTTAGCTCATAAGCTGAAATTGGTTTTTTAAGTTCAACTAGTGTGTCTAATATCAGTAAACGCTGGGGCGTCATTGTACTTTTATCGGAATAACAACGCTCCAACATTATTGATTTGAAATCGGCATCCATAAATCAAGCTCTCCATGACCTACTTCTAATAAAATACTTTTTTTCAATATTGAAATAATATCTCATTACTGAGATGTAATATCATTAACGTCAAACCAAAATATTACTTTCACACATAAAGCTAAGGATCGACTTTGTTGACATTGATTTTTGCGTTGTCCGAGCAATATCTTGAGTTCCGAAACACTTACTCCAACTAGATACTTTGACGTTAATTGTTTTCTTCATTTGCTAAGATTTTATCGACTAGCGTACAAACGTTCGATAAGATCCTTAGGATTATTGATGCAAACATATGAACTTCAATTAAAAAAGGGAAAAACGAACGAATTAATAAACGGGAGGACGTCAAACATGTTGGTATCGGATCTTATAAAAGAAAAAGGTGCGGGAGTCATAACGACTAGACCGGCTACCACGGTTTCTGAGGTAGCTGACATAATGGCTAGCAAACGGATTGGTGCCGTAGTGGTAACCGAACTTGATGATAAGGTCGTGGGCATCATATCTGAAAGAGATATTGTCAATGGGCTTTCAAAGTCTGGAGCAAACTTGTTGAAACTTCCTGTCTCCGATGTCATGACCCGTGACGTATTTACCTGCGCAACGACCGAAGATGTTAACCAACTAAGGCGTGAAATGGTAACTCGCCGTGCGCGCCACATCCCTATTGTTGAAGATGATAAGCTCATAGGAATAATCAGTATGGGAGATATTGTGAAAAACCGGCTTGATGAACTAGAAGATGAAACACAGCAGATGCGGGATTACATCGCGACAAGCTAATCCCTTTTGGAAAGGCATTATTTTGTTCCTTGGAATGGCAAAATCAATTAATACCCGGTTAGATTTTTGATGAGAAGCATATGCTAGCTTGCCCCAAATATATGGGACGCGAGGCGACCCCCTTGAAGTGTAACCCCATAACAACATTTAAAATATCTGACAATAAGAACTCAGATACCAGCTCCACATCCACACGATCCTAAAAATACGCCTAGTCCGAATAAAATTACTAATTCTACAAATTCCGACATAACCCCTCACCTACTGTGACGATGCAAAAAAATGGGGAAGAAATGAGGTTAATTAGTGAGTAAGGCCGGGTTAATTAAGAGCGATGAGGAAGTAATAAATTTGAGAATTCTGGATATCGAAGATTGCCTTCGTTATTGCTGACTTGCTCTTCTCTTATTTTAGTCACGCCAAGGTAGCACAGCTAACCACCTTTTAAATAAACCTCCTTTGGTTGGCTTCAAGGGGTATTCTAAGACCTTAATTATGCTATCGCGCTCTTGGGTAACAAACTCCTTATTATAGACAATCCAGCTGCGCTCTTCATTTTGGGATGTTCCGATATTGGATAACCAGTTAAAACTGCCATTTATGGCGTATTCATCATCCTTAATAAGTGACTTCGCATGGTTAGGGCAAGAAAACACTATTAATTGACCCTTTAAATCTCTTTTTTCAGCCCAACTTTGTAACTCCAAGAGAGTTTGACGTGCTTCTCCCTCATACTCCTTTTCAACCGGTTTTTCTCCGGCTTTTTGATACCCATATCCTATATAAATAATCACCCCGCGTTTTAGACATTGAGCAATTACCCGCCTAAAATTTTGGTTGATAGTGAAACTAGTAGTCCATCCCGATAGGATAACAACTGACTCTCTGGCATTCTTTAAAGTTTCTATAAGTTTCTCCCGGTGTTCATTTGGAGTGCTCAGAATGTCAACTTTACTTTGTGCTATTGTTTCTAATTTTTCTTTAAGAAGCTTGTTATCTAATTGACTAATATCCCTCCTCAACTCCCTAGTAAGTATTTCATTTCTTTTGACATCGCGCATATATCGATAGTTGAAGTAGAATACAACGAGTATGAAAGTAGTCTGAGCAACAGCTATTGGACCACTACTAAAATACCCAACAATTGACGTTGATATTCCCGCCGCCCAAAGCAGCCAAAACCCTGAAATTCCGAAGCCAAATAAATTTACAAAGTCGTAACTTTTGTTAAATCTCCTGCCAACGAAGATGGCCAGAATAATTGTAATTCCAATTACAGCAAAATAGTAAAGTGGACTCATATTTAAGGTAACCCCCTATTTAAATGATGCCAGAAATTGTAGAAGAATTGAAGCCAGAGTTGTCGTGTAACTACATAATTTCAGACGAAGTACTTCATGACGTGAAGGTTTTACCATGGTCTTCACATAAACACGCTTTACTTCAAAAGGATCACGGCTCGCATAGACGGGAGGTTTTCTCTGTCCGAGGGTAGGTTGTTTCCGTCTCTACAGTTTTTGGGAACCTTTAGTTATTAGTGGACTGCAAATTAAGGTTGATTTGTGAACGTGGTGTGAATAAGCGTGAAAAGAGTTAAGACTCTTCGGTTTCATATTGTTTGCGAGGTTTCGGTTTACGGACGTAAGCATTAGGATCGCGCTGTTTTGGAGAGGTTCTCTTGAGGGACTTCTATGTCATGGTAGAGTATCGCTATATTGTATTAACGGAAATGAGGGACAGTCTTATGGTGCAATTTACGGGCGGGTGTTTGTGCGGAACAATCCGCTATGCAGTGAATGCGGAACCGCAACGCATCCACAACTGTCATTATGACACTTGCCGCAAGGCAACCGGTCCAGCATTTGCGACTAACATTTTTCTTGCCGAGGACGACATTGTGATAACCCAAGGAGAACCAAAATCTTTTTCCCATACCGCCGATTCTGGCAACACCGTGATCAAGGAGTTCTGCTCCAATTGCGGCTCACAATTGTTCGGTCAAGGCACGGGACGGCCTGGCGTAAAAAACATCAAAGTTGGAAGCATTGACGATGCCAGCTTTGTGCAGCCATAGCCAATTTGTATGTGAAGCGGGCGTTGCCTTTTACCCTAATCGATCCCAGTCTTGATGATTTCGACGGCATGCCATGAAGGATCCGCTGCTTCAGAGCGCTACACTTGCGGGGTTTCTTTGGCATGGTCTAATATAACCATTATGATGAATATCAAAGTTATTCACAGCAAAAACGTCGCCATTGAGAGGATGGAAGAGCGCGACGGATGGGCAATATCTGAATTTCGTTTGCCAATAACAGGCGCGACCGGTAGCTCAACGACTGTTTTCCGTTCGACCTTCCACCCCGGCTCAACACATGCCAAACACCTTCACCATAAAAGCGACGAGGTTGCTATATATTTGTCTGGAAATGGGGTGGTTGGACAAGGTGAAAGCAGGGCCGAGGTATCAGCTGGTCACTGCCGTCTAATGCCGAAGGGGTCTATCCACTTTTTTTACAATGAGACGGAAAACATGGATGCATCCGTAATCGGATTCTATGTTAACGCAACCAGCGTCGCAGATACTGGCTATAAATTCTGCGGAATGGTAACATCTGAAGATCTCACACAAGCACGAGATGGGCTAGACGAGGGGATCCTCATTCATCTCAAAGACGCAATTAAAGTGGAAAATGGTCTACCAGCATCTTGGAAACAATTAGAGGTACGTGCTCCTATAGGTATCCATAATGATAGCCCAAATTCACTACTTCACATCACAATGCCGCCCGATAGTTCGACCGGAGAATTCCAATTCTATAATACTGAGGCAATCTATTACGTGGATTCTGGTAAAGGAAACATCTCGGAGATAGCTCATAGTAAAAATATTGCGCATGATAGTTTCGCGTTCGTACCTGCCGGTATCGCCCACAACCTAAAAAATACCGGCAATAAAAACCTTAGGATATACTTATTTCTTACTGGCGCTGGAAGTCTCGAAGAGGCCATTTAAGTATACCATCAACATTGAAATGTAGCCTAAGCGTCTAAAATTAAAGAATCTCTTCCACCTAAGATGACTTACTTAGAGTCGACCATGACTTTCCAATGTTTCCCAAAACCAAGGGCAGAGATAAAATAGGAGCTTGAAAACCAACGCCCCCGCTTAACTTGATTGAGCAGCCATTTCTTTGAAGATATGCTGGAGATTGGCTGGCTCTGGATTTCAAACTTCAGCTAGTTGGCCTCGTCTTGGTCTTCGACAACGTCGTCAACAAAATAGAGGACTTTGCCACTGAGGCTTCCTATTAAATTCTAGATCATCTACTATCCTTTGGTTATGGGTCCCTTAAGTTAATAAGGCCAAATTCATAGAAGAAGGGGTTGATTATGGGGCAGCCACAATGGGCCGAAGCCCATGTTCGGCGTTATAAAACGACCAACGGTGAAGATGGACACATTTGGAATGGACTTGACGGTGCAGCAAAATTCGAAGGCAAGTTTCCTACCTTGCTACTAACAACTACTGGACGTAAAACCCAACAACAACACACCACACCACTCATTTATGGCCGTGATCTAAATAACTACATTGTTATTGCTTCTCAAGGCGGTAGACCAACTCATCCTAGCTGGTATTTGAACCTTAAGAAAAAACCTGAGGTAGAGTTGCAAGTTGTCGCCAACATATTTCAGGCGATTGCAACTGACGCTGAAGGCGCTGAGTATGATCGTCTTTGGCTACTGATGAGAGAGATTTATCCCCCTTATGATGACTACAAATTAGCAGCATCTGCAAAACGAGAGATTCCATTAGTAATCTTACAGCCGGTTTGATGAAATTAACTAGGAGAAGCGCCGTGTTTAATTGGCCCGCCGAGCTTCAAATGGATGAAGATCAATCCCTGCGGAATATCGAAGGTATACCCCTACTTGTTGCCGTACCTGAACCCACTCTTGATAATTGGCGGGAACTGGTAGGCGGTATGGGCACCACCATCGGCTTGACAGGTCCGGAAATGAGGGCTTGGTGGTCGGGCGTCGCTGGCTGGTAATCATGGATGAACGCAGTTGGTAAAACAATCTTTAACGCCCTCGCTTGTAGGTCAGAAACTCAGCCGATACACTAGTAGAATGACATCCACGTCCCCAAAGAAACCGCAACCCGAAAATCTGCAACCCGCTATAAGGAAATGCCTAATGTGCTCAACCTCTTTTCAGTCAAGAGACATTGGCGAGCGGGTATGTCCCGACTGTAAATCGTCTAAAGCTTGGCGGGAGGGGTATTAGGCGGTTAAGCACCCCGCTTTTGAAGGTCAAGAACTCAGCCGCTTCTTGAGGCTCTGCAAAGCAGCTTATAAAGCCAGTTTTGGTAAAGGCATTCGGGATAAATACCGCCTTGATGGTATGGCCAAGGCACCCTATCTCGAAACCCTTGACGGTTTCCTACTCACCATGGTCTTTGAACCCCGTCGCATGGCACTTCCAGAGCACCCTGCCCTGCATCTCCGTTGTCAACACGCCCCTCTGGGGAAGCGCCCTCTCAAAATTTCTGTGACTAGAATACGATTGCGACCGCGAAAAACCCTCAATGGATTGCCGAGCAAGGACCCATTAGCTTATGATAAAGCCATGAAACGGATCATCGTGATAGTGATTGCCCTTACCGTTATTTACAGCGAGAACGGGTATACCCGTGATAAAGCGCAATCGTCGGAATGGGGTGCCCGTGAACCCTTGATAGAGCCCAATTCGGAAATGGCGGTAGCGCTTCTAGATGGAAAAATTTACGTCGTCGGGGGGTACCCTTCAACTCGAATTAGCGTGGATACCGTCCAAGTATATAACATCTCCTCCAATAGCTGGAGCATAACGACACCTTATCCAACCACGATAAACCATGCATCAGCGGTGGGGGTTAACGGGGCTCTCTATGTTATCGGTGGCCAAACCAATGCCGGTGGCCGCAATAAAAACTCCTCCTACACCTCAGCCGTTTATGCCTTTGATCCCAAAACCAGCTCATGGACAATACGTGCGCCCATGCCGACGGCGCGTAGTGCAATGGCGCATGATGTTATCAATGGCAAGATATACGTTGCCGGTGGCCGACCACCACGAGGTAATGATTTCGCCGTTTATGACCCGAAAGCTGACAAATGGGCAACACTTCCCGACCTACCAACCGCTAGAAACCATATGGCCGCAGCAGGAATTAGCGGCAATTTTTACGTCGCAGGCGGACGATTTGGCGGCGGCTTTCGTAGTGAGATCACGTCGGTGCTGGAGGTATTCGACACCGTGAACAAAATGTGGACGGCAAACAGGTCCATGTCTGAAGCGCGAAGCGGACTCAACGGCATTGCTGTGAAAGGTTGCTTCCATACTTTCGGCGGCGAGCATCCAACGGCAGGCTCGTCAGGGGTATTCCCCCATCATGAGGTCTATGACCCAATGACCGACCGATGGACGCGATTGCCAGATATTCCTATTCCCGTGCATGGGGTAACAGGGCTCGCTTACGTAAATGATCATATCCACTTGCCCGGAGGTGGGACGAGAATGGGTGGTTCAAGTGGCAGCATGTATCATCAGGTAGTTCATACTTTGATGGAATGCAACTGACGATGGAGAAGATATGGCAGATGGAGTTTATTCAGATGCACAACAAGCCTACCCCTTGCCGCTAACACCCTCGCTTGTAGGTTAGGAACTCAGCCGCCTCTCCAGATTCGGCAAAGCAGCTTAAAAGCAGTATGGTAACCGACTCTGTGAAACCCGACGCTCATTGGCAGAATTTATTTGGCACAAAGATGGCAACAAAATCCGACGAACCATGCATAGGATTACTCGTCCGACAGTTCAGTTTCGTCTTCTTCGGGATGTTTGAGCTTACGAGTGTAAGCTTTGGGATCGATCTCGACCTTGTGGCCAAGGGCATGGCGTAGCTGCCATGAGGGTTCGCGTTGCTTCCGGGTAGTGCGCTTGCGGGGTTTCTTTGGCGTAGATATCATCAAGACCTTTCAGGAGTTGTGAACAGGTGACCATAACTGGACTTAGTGCGATAACTCTTGCTACTCACAACATGTCAGGTGCTGTTAGGTTTTACCGTGCGCTCGGGTTCGAAGTGATTTATGGGGCCGAGGAAGCACCATTTACAAGTTTACGAGCAGGTGCCGGTTACTTAAACCTAATCTCTCAGCCAAAGGATAAGAAGTGGACTTGGTGGGGCAGAGTCATATTTTTTGTCAACAACGTCGATGTTATCTTTGAAAAAGTGATCGCCCAAGGCATAAAAACAGACACAACGCCGCGCGCCGCGGAATGGGGCGAACGATATTTTCATGTAACTGATCCAGACGGTCATGAAATCAGCTTTGCCAAACCTTTAAAGTGAAGGACAATGGTCTAATGTGGCCATTAACTAAAAGGGAGGAGGTTAACCATGTATGCATCTTATATCGAAGCAAAGGTAAAATCGGGAACTTCGGCAAAGGCAATTGAATTGGCCAAGAATATGATATCGGATGTGGGAGAAATTCCGAACGTTAAGAAATTTATTCTCATCGACAAGGGTAACGACAACATCTTGCTGCTCGCGTTTTATGATACTGCGGAGGAACAAGAAGCTGCTGGGCCGTTAGCGAAAGAGATTCTTGGTCGCTTAGAGCATTTCTATGCCGCTCCGCCTGAAAGAATACAAGTTGAAGTTCCGATAAACCACTCCTACGAACAGGGTGAAGCAATTGCCCTATGATTTGACGGAGCGCCATGGCGTTAAAGTGGGCGTTGAAAATACCTAGGGCTTAATCAGCTTTGAGGACCTGCCCACTTTGTAGACATACTTGGTCACCGTGCCTTTACCCAACGGGGTGTTATAGTGCGTTTTCCAGTATTGCCCCCTACCCTTCAATATCACCTACTTCTGGTAAAGCTTCAGCGAGGACTATCTTTGCCGAGGTTTCCAGGTCGTTGGATTTGTTTTCGATAAGCTGGCGCTGGATTTCAATCTTGAGCCGATTGCCCCATCTTTAACTTCAACAACGTCGTCAACAATATCGAGGCCGAGCCGAAAAATCCATTCCACCTTTTATAAAACTTGGAAATCTTGTTAGGTTTAAAGTTACCGATTACGAGGAGTGGTATAGGAACCTTTAACGCCCTCGCTTGTAGGTCAGAAACTCAGCCGCCTCATTGACTTATTTGGGTATGGGACTAAATGGCAATATCACGTGTTACATTTCGAGTTGTTTGCTACGAATTATGGTTACCAACTAGCTTAGTTTTTCGGTGACAAGGTGGATGTAATATTGGCGCATTAGCATGGTGCTTCAGCGCCCTTTTAATTTGTTAAAGGAATTTACTATGACTGTT
>Ga0315339_1002636_pt1 | contig 13386 bp, 18 predicted proteins | sample ASW17metaG_FD_204514 | JGI IMG/M metagenome (GOLD analysis project Ga0315339, IMG submission 204514) | Ammonia-oxidizing marine archaeal communities from Pacific Ocean, United States - ASW #17 | ecosystem: Environmental > Aquatic > Marine > Oceanic | place: USA: California | collected 2016-12-05
CTGGTCGTCCTGGGGCTCGGTTTGTGGAGCGCGCGACAGAACACATTCAACCTGCTCGCCGACAAATCGCTTGCCACGAAGGAAATCGTATACGCCCGCCTGGAGCAGCATCTGACCCCCGCGGAAGATGCGTTGCGGCATCTTGGTCAACAGATGCAGGACGGAAGCATCGACGTCTCGAACGAGACTGAACTCGGCCAATATCTATCAGGCGCCCTGGCCGCAACCCCAAAAATCCGCTCAATCGTCTACATCAGTGAGGCCACCCGTATGATTTTTTGCGTTGCGCAAGGAACGCGAAGTCGAGTTGAACGTTGTCGACATCAGCAAGATGCCTGTGATCCTGAACGCGGTCGCGGAAGCGCGAAACGAGGTTGATGTATTCTGGGGTGAAGTCATCCGTCCTAAAACGGCGTCGGCGACGCTGATCAATGCGCGCTATCCCGTCCTACTTGCGGACGGCTCCCTGGACGTGCTGGCTGCGACGGTGCAGATCGATGAGCTCTCGCGAATACTCGATTCAACGGTGAAGACCCTCGGCGGCCGAGCCTTTGTGCTCTACGACAAACACCCCGTCCTGGCCCATCCAAACTTGATCTCTGGAAATTCGAATCTTGGGGCCGGACAGGTACTGCCGACGCTGGATCAGATTAATGACCCCCTGGTAACGGCTTTTGGCAGACGCGACGCGCAGAGCCGTCACGATCGACATTTGGAGGAAGCAACAGGCATTCGAATGGTCGAAACATCGGCGGCAAATTGGGCCGTCGTTGCCAGCGACATCAATCGGTTTGGGACGATACCGTGGCGAATCATCATCGGGTTTCCGGCCGCTGATATCGAAGAAGAGTTCAGACACCTCAGATGGGCGGCGATCGCCGGTCTCGGTGTCCTCGTCATCGCGCTTATCCTGGCATATCTGCTGGCACGCTACTTAAGTGCGCCCATCGACAGGCTTGCAGTCGCAGCGGAGCGGGTGCGTGAGCTCGCGCTGAAAAACATTGTCCTGCTCAACAGCAGCTTGTTTCGCGAAATCTCCTCGGCATCAGAAGCCTTCAATTCGATGATCGAGGGATTGAGGTGGTTCGAGCTGTATATCCCCCATAAGCTGGTGCAGCAGCTCGTGAATGCCGGTGGCTCAGGCATCACGCGGTCGCACCAGCGGGAATTGACCATCATGTTCACGGACATCGTCGGATTCACCGAAGTGTCCACGGCCATGACGGCGGAGGACACCGCTGACTTTTTGAACAGTCATTTCGCCATGCTGGGCTCGGCCGTCGAGGCATAAGGCGGCACGATCGACAAGTTCATCGGTGATGCCTTGATGGCCTTCTGGAATGCTCCGGATGACCAGGCCAATCATGCGGCGCGTGCGTGCCGGACGGGGATCGCGATTCGCGCTGCGGTGCACGCGGAGAATATGCAGAGACAGGAACGAAGCCTACCGCCCGTTCGAGTCCGCATCGGCATACACACCGGTGACGTTGTCGTCGGTAACATCGGCGCGCCAGGGCGGATCCACTACACGGTCGTCGGCGACGTGGTGAACATCGCAAACCGCCTCGAGCAACTGGGCAGAGAAGAGATCGCGCCTGAAGAAGCGGTCATCATCTTGATCAGCGGTGCATCCCGGGACCGCATCCCGGACTCGATCGGAAGGATAAGAATCGGTGCGCGGTCCCTTCGCGGACTGGACTCCGACGTTACGGTCTACAAGTTGTGAGTGGCCGACTCCTGTAGTCAAACACCCCACGGTCAGCCGACACTGGTGGCCTCGTTCCATTCCTCATCCAAGTTGAAGCCGAATCCCGGCGTGTGCGAAAGAACGACCCAACCTTCGTCATCGATCCTGGTCGTGTCGGTCAAGCCAACGTCCCGCTGCATTTCCGTCCATTCCGGTGGGTCAAAGGGAAATTCGATATACGGGCTGCCGGTCGTTCCGGCCGCAAGGTGCGCATTCGCCAAAAATTGAATGCCGTTGCCCCACGTGTGCGGTGAAAACATCAAGCCGGCGTCATCGGCAAGGCGCGCGATCTCAACCGTTCCCGTAATCCCACCCGTGAGACAGCAATCGGGCTGCAGAACATCGAGTCAACCGCGCTCAACCAACGTCGCAAATTCATAGGGCTTAGTAGTCATCTCTCCCCCGGCAATTCGCACTGAAACCGCATTCCGAAAGGCCGTCATGCCGCTGTAGTCACCTCGATAAAGCAGCTCTTCCATCCAGAACACGCCAAGTTCGTCCAGGTGTTGCGCAACCTCCAAGACCATCTCATAGGGCCAGTACGGACGCAGATCACCGGGGGTTCGCCACGCACGATTGCAGTCCACCATCAGGTCGATCTCGTCGCCCACGGCGGCACGCATCGCCTCGATAACCTGATCCAATCCCCACGGCGCCGTCGTCGGTGTGAATCTGAACGATGGTGAGGCCAAATTTTGCCCGCGGTACCGGATCCCATGCCGCTGGAAAAGGCGGCTCCAGCGGCAACGAAAACTGCGAAATCTCGATACGTTCAATTTTCATTGGGATGAGCGAATACCAGAGGACCCGGGTCGAAGCCGCGAAAATTCTACAAACTCCCTCGCACCGAAACAGCGCAGCACGACAGCCGAAAGCGAAGGATACCTTAGATGACTTCGTCGGTCCGTGATGTCGTCTCGCCATAGCGCTTCAACGCAGGTTGCCTTAAGCCGTCGTACAGACTGTCGACGTTTTGATTGATGATCCGCCCTTCCCGCTCAAACAGACTGTTGCCGTCCGCGTCGCTTTCGACGAGGAAGGGACCGAAGTTCTCAACCTCCAGCACCCACATCGCTTGCGCGATGCCCAAATCTTCCAGCCAGTGCACATCAAGGATGCGCTTGATCCCGCGGCCCAGCAGGGCGCCCGTGCCGTACCCGACGGTCGACAGGTAAATCGCTCCGTTCGGAACAAAGTGGGTGCGGTAGTCTTCTTCTGTCATGCCGCCTTTTCCGATGATGACGCGGCACCCGGATACCTCAAACCATTGCTTGAGCCAACGCGCAAAACGAAAGCTTGCGGTGGCTGTGACCGCACCGAGATTATAGGTCCCATCCTCATTGACCGAGGCCGCCGGCGAGCAATGGAAGTTGGCATTTCCCAACGACTTAAGGGGAACAGGTGGCTCCCGTCCTTCGTCCAATACCCGCTTGTAAAGACCTTCACGGCCCGTGTAGACGACACCATTCAGATAAACGGCCGTGCCCAACTCAAGCCCGACGAGCGATTCATCGATGATCGGAAGTTGAATGTGTTTCGTCTTCACTGAGCCACCGCCTTGTCCAGATCCGGCATAACGCCGTCCCACTCAACCGTGTCGCGTTGGTGATAAGGCGTGAACCACTGCGGGTCGTTGCGATAGTCGATCTCGCCCCCGGCACCCAGACGCACGACCGCCCGGCGGGAGGACAGGCAGAAACTGTGAACGCTCATCGGCATGCCGCCGGTGTGGGTGTAAGCCACCTCGACGTGACAGTCGACGACCATCGACGTGCCGACAAAACCCATCGGGCCCATCCCAATATTATTGCCCATCTCCATCAACTCCAGCTCAAGGGCCGCGATTTCGGGATCCGGACTACGATCACCGACGACACGCAAACATGCGGCCTGCTTACCGATGGTCATCGCCGTGTCCTTGCTGCCGCCAAGTCCGATGCCGACGATGGCCGGCTGGCAGGCGAGACCCCGACGGCCGAATTCCAGCATGACATCGAGGAAGAACCTCTTGATTCCGTCGATTCCGTCACCGGGGAAAAGCATGCGGTAATCGCTGCCGAACAATCCGCCCTTGTGAACCGACGTTATGTCGATCCAGCCGGCATCGGGTTCGAACGAGTACTCAATCTCGGGGGCCCGAATGCCGACATTATTGTTGTGATCCAGGCGCGAGAGCGGATGGACACGATTGGGACGAAGCGGTACTTCCTGGGTGGCTATTGCCGTAGCCCGACGCAAAGTACGCTCAAGGGCTACAAATCCCCCCTCGATCTGCGCTTCGTTCCCGACCTTCACGTAGTAGCGCGGTAGTCCCGTATCGGCGCACATGGCCCTGCGGTCCTCTTCGGCGACGTCCCAATTCTCGCACATCGCCTCCAGCACGAACCGGCTGAGCTCATTTTCTTCTTGCTTTATCATCTGCTTGATGCCGGCCTTGTAATCATCCGGAATCACGATGGCCGCCCGGCGCATGATCTCAAGCGCGGCTTCGCCGATGGCATCTTGTTTGATCATTCTGAACCTCGATAATCGCCGATATAGAGGCCTGTTGGGGTGCCTGCGCGGGGCACTCTCAAGCCACGGCCGTTTCTGCTTCCTCACGAATGAGCGTGTCGCCTGGACGGACCCGCGAAAACTCAACAGGCGCGGTTCCGACTTCGATCGTACTACCGTTCAGACGCGCGGTGGTGAAGAATGACGTCTCGAGGTCACCTTCCTCGGGGAAATCCTCGCGATAGTGCGCGCCCCGGGAGTTTTCGCGAGCCAAGGCAGCCTCGGTGATCGCCTTGCTGACCAATATGAGACTGTCCAGGTTGAGCCAATCGTGCCAGGTCAAGTTAAATGTCCGATCAGACGCCGCAACGCCCGTCTCGGCCAATTCATTTTCCAGGTCGACGAGAGATTGACGTGCCCGCTTCATACGATCGGGATCACGGATGATGCCCACGTCGTCCCACATGATGTCCTCAAGCCGCTCCCGCATATCAAGCAGATCGCCCGAGGATTTTCCGAACGGCTGCAAACTATGTTCGACGGTCGCCTCGATCACCGACTGATCGGGCTCGTCGAACGCGCCATCCGACGTTACCCAAGGGCCCATTACATCCCCGGCAATTCCGCCGAACACGGTTGAATTCGCGACGCCGTTGCCGCCTAGGCGGTTGGCGCCATGGACGCCGCCGGTGTCCTCGCCCGCGGCAAAGAGTCCTTCAACGGAGGTGCGGCACGATGTGTCGTATTCAACGCCTCCCATGATGTAGTGCGCCGTCGGGACGACTTCCACCAGCCCATCAACGAGATCAAATCCGCAGTCTGCGCAACGTTCCACCATGCCCTTGAACTGGCGGCGCACCAGGTCGTGGTCGAGATGCCGCATGGTGATGAACAGTCCGTCATTCGGGCCCGTGCGACCCTGGCGCATCTCTTCAAACATGGATCGGCTGACGATGTCGCGCGTGGCGCGTTCGCCGCGGGGATCATATTTCTCCATGAAGCGTTCGTGCTCACCGTTGAGCAGGTAACCCCCGGCGCCACGAAGGCCCTCTTCGATGATTGTTCCGGTAATGCGGGTTTCGCGCCCAGCGATCAGTCCGGTCGGGTGGAATTGCACCATCTCCATGTCACGGAGCGAGAGTCCCGCGCGCAGAGCCATCGCCATGCCATCGCAGGTCTTGTCAGCCGAGGGCGTGTGATACCTGTACATCGTCGGTCCGCCGCCTGCCGCGAGCAAAACGGCCTTCGCCTGAACAAAGTGGAATCTGCCGTCGCGGACATCGATCAGCAATACACCGGATATTCGGCTGCCGTCCTTGGCCGGGACCAAGGCGATGGCGCGATGTTCCTCCAGGCGATTGATGCGACGGGCCCACACCTGCTCCGCCAACCGATTGATGATCTCGATGCCGGTGAGGTCACCCTTGTGCACGGTCCGATCGAATGTCTGACCGGCGAACGCCTTCAGATGGACGCTGCCATCCGCGTTACGATCGAAGAAACATCCAAGTTCGTTCTCCAACTCATGAATGCGTTCAATGGCGGTATTGATCAGCGTCCAGGCGAGGTCCTGATTGTTGAGCCATTTCCCGCCCTGGATGGTATCCATGAAATGGCGTTCAACGGAGTCGCCGTTGCCGATTGCAACGTTGTAACCCCCTTGCACCATGCGCGTGCAACCGCTCTTGCCGAGAAGGCCCTTGACCGCAACTGTGATATCCAGATCAGGCGCCGCCTTATGGGCGTGGAGCGCGGCAAAAAGTCCAGCGCCCCCACTGCCAAGAATCAAAATATCCGTTTGGTGGCGGGTAATGGTTCGGTCAGTCATTGCAGGCGTCTGCCTTTGAATTTTGGGCAGGCATCTGCCCGTGAAATTTGGCTCATTTAACTGGCATTCATCAGAAACAACAGCCCGGTCGCGACAGCAACGCCCGCTGTGATCGCGACGAACGACTTCTGCCAGTTGCGCCAATCCAGAAATTCAAGCGCCAACAACCGCAAGCCCCCGACCATGTGGCCGGCCAGCAAGACCACCAGCAAGGTCTCACCGATTTTCACGACAGTAACTTCCGTCCACTCGAGAAAGGCGTCAAACCGGGCGGCTTCCTGAACGGCCAGAGAAAGTGTGTAGAGGTGGAACGGGATGAACACCGCCAGTGCCACGCCCGACACGCGATGCAACACAAAGGCCCAATACGTCGGATGGTTGCGCAATGCGACGGCGTACTTCATATCAGTGCCCCCACCGCACGGGCGCCCAGCACGATGACCACCGCGCCAAACAGTATGGCTGCAACATCCAAGGTCCTGCCCGTCCACGGCGTCATTTCCCTGATTATGGTGCGCAGGCCGATCGGCGCGTGAACGGCGACAGCGACGACGAACAGCCCGTAGACCGCGCCCCACAGCGTGCTGCCTTCCGTACGCGCCAGAATTTCCTGAGCCGAGAGGCCACCTTGAATGGCATAAATCATCGTTATCAAATGGATGATCACCAGGGGAGCCATAACGAATGCACTCGCCCGCTGGGCAATGAAAAGCCAGACTTCAGCGCGGCTGCTCAAAGCTCACCCCGCAAGACAGATTTGATCGTCGCGCGTTTGAGTCCGGCAATCGCAGCCGTCGGGTTAAGATCTTTAGGACAATACGTCATGCACGCCTGATGACTGTGACATTGATGGCAGCCTGCATCTCCGGCCACTGCCGCGAGGTGCTCAGTCCTCCCGCTATCGCGCGAATCATTGACCAGGGTCCAAACCCGGTTCAGCGCGGCGGGTCCCAAGTATTCTGGATTCCAGGCGACAACGTCGCAAGCCGAGTAACAGACCGCACACCCAATGCACTCAATCCCGGCATCCGCTTCCTGCCGTTCGCGAGAGTCCGGCTCGACCTGGGCAAACGCCTGCTTATTTTCCGAGTCCGATGGAATGAACTGGCCGGTGGCCCGCTGCCACTTGTCAAAAAACGGCGCCATATCCACGACGAGATCGCGGATGACCGGTAGGTTCCGCAGTGGTTCGACCCGGATGTGGCCATCCTTCGCCACGCGATCAACGTGCGTCCGGCAGGTCCATCGCGGCACGCCATTGACCGTCATGGCGCACGAACCACACATGCCCACCCGACAGGCAAAGCGATACGAAAGGCTTGGATCGATTCGCCGTTGCACGTGCGACACGACATCGAGGATCGTTTGACTCGCGCGTTTCGGCACGTCGTAGGACACGAACTCACCCGAATCCTTGCCACGCCAAATTTCGACAACGAAGTTACCGGTCGATGTATCCTCGACAGTCACTGCGGACCCCGTCGTTTTGGATCGGTGGTTACCTTCAACGAGAGACCGGAGAAAATCACCGCAGAGGCCGCGAGCGGCCTGCGACTCGGGGCTACGTCTGCCCGCCACATGGTCTTGTTTGAAGCACGCAGTATTGGGGCATGGCGCGTACGTATTCTATCCATGGCGCGTCCTTTCAATCAGCCAATATTATAATGGATGCCCGCCCAAAAACGCCCACGCCTCTAACTAGGCATGATGCATACTTCCAATACGGAAATTGCCACGCAGTCATCCCTGTGACAAGACGCGCGCGTCGTCAGATTTCTTCAAGCGGTGATAATTCGCTGCTCCCCGGCCATGCGATAGGGTTTGGAACCTGGATTGGGTTTGGGGATTTCTGTAGACGCTAAACGCGACGGCAATTGGGTCAGGCGTCGGGCCAGCGCCGGTCCAACGTCGTTGTCGCGTCCGAACCGTGTTTGTTCAGCGTGGCGACTATTGAATCGTCGGGTCGGCCTTACGGTCGGGTTCGAGGGCCAATATGTGCGACATCACGCCATCCCATTCGTATTCGCGCGCGAATTTCATCGCTTCGTGCCAGCCCACCGACTGGACGAGTCGCTCGGCCATTTTCCGTTGATAGGTAGAATTGTCTTCCGTCACGCCGCTCCTAAAGAGGGCCTGATCCTATGTTGCGCGCGAAATGGTTTACGAAATGCAAACGTGAAAGACCAAAGCAGCCAGTTGTTGTGCCCTCAAACGAAGCACCATGAAATCAAATTGTTTTGGTTGAGGCGATTGGACCCAGCGATGGATCGAAGCACAGAGGCCTTAAGGTTTTTCTTCGACTGGTCGCCACTCCCGCACCATCTGTTGTGCCTCTTCGAACTGTGCCGGCGGCAACAGCAGCTTCGTCGAATATCGGATTCGCGCTGCCGACTCATAGTCTTCACCGGAAAATTTGGACATCGCGATCGTGGCCCACACGTGGGTCTGAACCAAATCCCTTTCTGATCCCGTACCACTGGTTATCATCGCCGCAAGGTTGAGCGCGGCCGGCGCATAGCCTTGCGCGGCAGCCCGCCGGTACCAACCGATCGCGACAACGGAATCCTTCTCGACGCCGTAGCCCAACAGGTAGCACTGCGCGAGATCCGTTTGAGCCTTGGGGTTGCCCTGGTCCGCCGATTTTTGAAACCACGACGCCGCTTTCTCGTAGTTCTGTGCTGCGCCTTCACCCTTGTAGTAGAGGCCGCCCAGATAATATTGGGCGTCTTTGTTGCCGGCGGCGGCCAACGGCGTAAGCTCTCGGTACGCTCGGGCATGGTCTCCGCTACGCGCAGCCTCACGGGCAGAATCAAGACCGGCCCAGGCCGTAGAACCGGCAATTACACAAAATGCGGCCCCCAGCAGCAAACATATTGATTTGGGCATGAGTTGGCGTCGATTACGCGAAGACTCGGTTCGGTTCTGGGTCAAGTTTCGCTCCTATTCAGTTACTTAGTAAACATGTGGGCTAGAATACCTTAGGCGACCATGACTCGACCCGAATTCGGGCTTCTTCGATTTCCGCCGCGGTCATCTTGAGCTCAATCGCACGAACGAACGCAAACGCAAAAATCTCACCTCTGTTTGCGGCAATCGCGGCCCACTTGTAGGACTCAACATAATTCTTGGGAACGCCGAGACCTTCCTGATAGAGAACACTCGCCGAGATCTGCGCGGATTTTTCGCCCTGTTCGGCGGCCCTCAGAATCCAGTGCGCAGCTATGGTGTCGTCCTGCGGAACGCCCCGGCCATCCCGGTAGAGATTTCCAAGCTTCATACGTGCCTTGGAATGACCCGAGTCAGCAGCTCGTTTGAACCACGCGACAGCCGTCGGATAATCCTGGAGCGTGCCGTCACCATGTTCATAAAGCACACCTAATTCGTATTGGGCCTTGCTATCCCCCTGATCCGCGGCCTTGAGGTACCACCTCCAGGCACTGTCCAAGTCCAATTCGACACCTAAACCGCGACGGAACAAATGGCCGAGGTTATACTGTGCGGCCGGCCGCCACGAACATCATGATTCCCAGAGCGGCACGCAACATTCTGCACCGAGTGTAACCCATACCAGGCAGGCGAGGATGCACCCAATACTTCACGTCGACAAATGGTGAATCACGGTAACGAAGGTGCGACTCGAAACGTGCAGGATCGCTGCCGCGCTGCGGTCAACGCGTTCTGTCTGCAAACGAGATAAGATTATTCTTTGCGGTCGGGAAGACGCGCATCGTACAGAATAGCGCCGTCGCGATTTGCCCCTTCGGGTATCGACGTTTGAAGGTCAGCACGTTGCTGCTTTGCGCGTGAAAGATTGGCGCCCGACAAATCGGCTTCCCGCAAGTCTGCGCCGGTCAGGTCCACCCCCGATAGATCGGCACTCGTCAATGAACTTGCCCACGACCGACCGGTCGTCTGTCCTCTCGGGTCCCGCAATTCAATCGGCGCAAAGACGGTATTGCGAAGCATCGCCAATCTCAGCATGGCATTACGGAAATTCGTTCCCCGCAAGTCCGCCAGCGAGAAATTAGCGCGCGTAAGATCAGCATTGGAGAAATCCTAAAACATGAGTTCGCGCCGAACAGATTGGCTTTGGAGAAGCCGGCGCCGCTGAGCGAAGAGCCGGAGAAATCAATATTGCGGAGATTCATGCCCGAAAGATTGGCGCGCATTCCTTCGGTTCCCCCGGAACTGCTCCATAATTCGTGCTGTCCAATAACGTTTCGAATTTCCGGCACCAGCGTATCCTTGGAACTGGACTTCAGAACACTCGACAGATCGGCCTCAGACAGATCGTTGGCTTCGAGATCGATTCCCCGCATGTTTGCGCCGGAGAAATTGGTGCCTTGAACGCTCGCGTTCTCCAATTTCGCTCCAGTCAGATTCGCCTCGCTGAAATCCGCCTTGTCCAGATTGCCGCCAGAGAGATCCGTTCCGGTCATCTTGGCCTGGCTCAGATTTGCGCCATCCCGTTGGCAGTCCGATAAATCAGCGCTGCACTCCGCCTCACCCATCCTCATGGTCTCAGGACGCAGGTCTATCTCTTGAAGGTTAGCGCCGCGCAGATCCGCACCATGAAGTTGCACGCCCCGCATATCCGCGCGGAAAAAGTCCGTCTCTTTACCTTCAAGATCTTCCAGATTGGCGCAAAAGAGGTCCGCGAAGCAGAAATCGCCGCCGGTGACGATAGTCTTTTTGAGATTGAGTCCTGCCAGCAGCGCAGACTGAAGATTGATGCCTGGGAGACGGAGGCCAGAAAGATCAACATCCTTCAGATTCGCCCGTTGTCCGCCCGACTGACCCTTTACGAAGCGCTCGTGGCGACGGATGATGCTTACGAACTCAGCGAGATCCATCGCCGTACACTTCCAGAGATACCAAATAAGAGTCCGAGACATCCTCACCCTGACCGATAACCTTGCAGAGTAAGACGTCACGACCAAAAACTGATTTCCACGACTTGTGGACCATCATCTTCACCAAGTTGGCCGACAACTCATAAACCGAGTTCGGCGCCTTCAACCATTTAACCAAATATCAACCATGTTCATATGGGGCTTAATCCAGCACACCAAAGCGACAATAGACACATTCGAGCACAAACAAATACAAGACCCCTATTGAAACCGCACCTGAATCGCACAATTTGTGACAGCGATCACAATGGCTCACGGCAGAGGCGAGCAACGCACCTGCGGCACGGATACCGAAGGATTCTGCCGGTTTCAGCACTCATTTGTTTGTAATTTACGTCTACAGGTTGCATAACTATGGTTGATGAACTACTTCGAAACTCTGTCAAGTTGAACCACTCGATCGAGGAATCGCCCGTTTTCAAAGCATTCAGCAGCGGCTAGGAGAGGAGGTAATGGGGCCTTTGAAGGGAATCAAGATCGTTGAGTTCGCGGGCTTAGGGCCAGCCCCCTTCTGCGCGATGCTGCTGTCGGATCTCGGCGCTGAAATAATCAAGATCGATCGCCAGAAACCGATCTCAGGCCGGTTCGACCACGATCCGAGAAGCCAAATACTCAATCGCGGAAGGCGATCGATCGCCGTCGATCTCAAGAATCCCGATGGGCAGGCCGCAGTCTTTCGACTGATCGATCAGGCGGACGCGCTCATTGAAGGATATCGCCCTGGTGTCATGGAACGGCTGGGGTTTAGCCCGGACATCTGCATGGAGCGAAATCCTCGCCTCGTCTACGGCCGCATGACGGGGTGGGGGCAGGACGGCCCTCTGGTGGCGGCGCCCGGCCACGACATCAACTACATTGCCTTGACCGGAACGCTGCATGCCATCGGCCGCAAGGATGGACCGCCAACGCCGCCGCTCAATCTTGTCGGGGATTTTGGTGGCGGCGCATACCTGGCCATGGGTCTTCTGGCGGCCATTCTTGAAGTCAATGGTTCAGGTCTCGAAGCCAAAGGTTCGGGGAAAGGACAAATCGTGGACGCTGCCATGGTTGATGCCGCGGCATCGATGATGGCCTACTTTTTCGGCTTCAGTGCCAGCGGCTACTGGAACGAAGAGCGGGGTAGCAACTATCTGGATTCCGGGTCGCCGTTTTACGATACCTATGAAACCAAAGACGGTAAGTGGATCGCTATTGGTTCCGTCGAAGCGAAATTTTGGGAACAGACCTGGCGTCTGCTCGACCTCGATCTGGAGGATATGCAATCTCAGCACGATCGCGAGAATTGGCAGGAAACGAAGGAGATGGTGGCTGAGGCCGTTCGGCAAAAGACGCGAGACGAATGGACAGAGATTTTCGATGGCCAAGAAGCCTGCGTGGCTCCGGTGCTTTCCTTATCGGAGGTGCCGGGACATCCTCACATCGTCGCCCGCCAGACGATCGTCAACGCAGGGGGCATCAATCAACCCGCGCCGGCGCCGCGGTTCAGCCGAACCAAGGCCGAGCTCGGCAAACTGCCGCCGGCGCGAGGCGAACACAGCGAAGAGATCCTGTGCGACTGGGGTTTTGATACCGATGAGATCGCCAAGCTGAAAGATTGCGGAGCGGTGATGCAGGCATAGAGCAGGTTGAGTTCAGATGGAATCACTGTGTGATCCATTTAAGTGCGTGATTCTGCCCTGACCAGTTGGAAGTCGGGTTTGCTCAAGGGGCCGAAGCCAGACAACGTCGCCTGACCTTTCCAATTCGACCATCCGACTCGAGTTCCGCCGCACGAACTCCGCTGCGTCCTACCCTTAACCCGTGAGCGCCGTGACTATCTCTTCGAAATAGGTGTCGGCCAGCGTGCGAAGCTCTTCATCCGTGCGGTCCTGGATGGGGTGCGGCACCCAGATGTAGGCAGGGTCATACCCAAGCATCTCGGCTTGCGCCGCCGCCGCCTGCCGGAATGCCTCCGTGGCAACGCCAATGGCCGGAACTCCGCGGCCTTCGATGTTTTTCAAGTCATGCGTACAGCACGACGTGCAGGAGCCTCAATCGGCAAGGCCTTCGACAATGATGTCGCATTCGGCGGCGATCGCCTGCTGGATGTCGAGCGGCGCCGGCCTCACCACCGTCGGCTTGCGGTAACGGCGAACCCCGAGACCTTGTTCGGCCAACCGTTCGGCGAGGCGATCGAGGAAGACATCGCCACGCGCCTTCGAGATGTCGAGCACACCCACCGTTAATCCCGTGAGGGAATCGGGTCGGGGAAGACGCGGCCGTCCCGCCGGCGTGACCTCGGCCGTCGGATCGAGAAGCGAACGCTCATGATTCATGATCTTATCTCCTTGGTGACGGCAATAGCGTGCGGGGCGCCGCCGGGGGCGAACCCTCCAATAATGCCCGAGAACTTGCCGGCTTCGCCA
>Ga0315339_1002637_pt1 | contig 13376 bp, 11 predicted proteins | sample ASW17metaG_FD_204514 | JGI IMG/M metagenome (GOLD analysis project Ga0315339, IMG submission 204514) | Ammonia-oxidizing marine archaeal communities from Pacific Ocean, United States - ASW #17 | ecosystem: Environmental > Aquatic > Marine > Oceanic | place: USA: California | collected 2016-12-05
CGGATCCATCGCCGGCGTCACCGTCACGCCGGCCTCGAGGCCGAGGAAGAACGGCTCGGCGAGCGACGGAAGGTCGGAGGCGTCCTGCATGTCCAGAAAGAACAGCACGGTGCGCATACCGTCCTCGGCGATGAAGTACGTCGCTTCTGGCTGCATCTTCTCGACGAACTTCATCATCGTGGGCGCCAGCGAGCCGTCGGCGATTGCCGCATTCCCGGTGTCGACTGGAATCGTCACCTTCAGCATCATTCTCATGTTCGTATTCTCCGTCGTAGTGGATCCTGATCGACGTCGGGGGCCGTTCAGGTTACCGCCAACGGCCGAGTCCCTCCAGGCGAGTCTTGCCTCTCCAGCCGCCGTGCTCTAGGATCTGTTCACCATGTGGAACGGTGCTCACCATCATCACCATCATCACCATCACGGCCTCACGGGCCGGGGCGGAGAGGTGCACTGATCGAATAGCGCCGAACCCAAAGGACTTTCCGCCGCGGCCTGTCGAGTTCGACGGGCCGCGGTTTTTTTGTCTTTGGAGATTCGAGGGATCTGATGATACGCATCGCCATGCCCAACAAGGGCCGCCTGACCGAGCCGTCTCGCGAGCTCGTCCAACAGGCGGGGCTCGCCTTCTCGCACATCAGCGGGCGGTCCCTGCAAGCGAAGCTCGGCGACCGGTTTCTGGCGCTGTTCGTGCGCGCCAACGATATTCCCGAGTTCGTCGCCGACGGTGCTGCGGATCTCGGCATCACCGGGCGCGATCTCGTGCGTGAAAGTGGCCGACCGTTGCAAGAGCTCCTCGATCTCGAATTCGGCCGTTGTCGCCTGGCGGTAGCCGTTCGCGACGAGGACGACGTGAGCTCGATCGAGGACATTGCCGACGGGACGCCGGTGGCGACGTCCTTTCCAGCCATCAGCGAGGCCTTCTTCGCCGCTGCGGGTCGTCGCGTCAGGCTGGTACCGGTATCCGGGGCTGCGGAGATTGCGCCGCATCTCGGCGTTGCCGACATCATCGTCGACCTGGTCTCCACGGGCTCGACGCTCAAGACCAATGGCTTACGTGAGGTCGCCACCGTCATGGAGTCGAGCGCGGTGCTTGTGGGCCGGCCGGCCGCTGCCGAGAGTGACGAGGCTGTCGCTCAGGTACGCGATCTTACCGACGCCCTCGAATCGGTGGTACGGGCGAAGAACAAGCGCTACCTGATGGCGAACGTGCCGCGGTCGGCGCTCGACGAAGTGCGGCAGGTGCTGCCTGGCCTGTCTGGTCCGACCATCATTGACATCCTCAACGGCGGCGACGTCGTCGCCGTCCATGCGGTGATCGGTCACGCCGAGGCCTTCGAGGCGATCGCCCGGCTACGACAGCTCGGGGGGACAGGGATACTGCTCACCAAGATCGAAAGGCTGTCGCCATGACGGTGAGTTCCACGTCGGCCAAGCGAGACTCCAGCGCGTCGCTGTTCGGCGTTCGCGGGCCGCTTGCCGGGATGGACGCCGAACAGGTGCGGACCCTGCGCAAACGGGCCAGTGGGCGCGACGAGCAGATCGTCGCGACGGTACGCGACATCATCGCTGCTGTTCGCCGCGACGGCGATGCGGCGCTGAGGCGCCTGGCGCATCAGCTGGATGGTGTGCAGCTGGAGGAGCTGGAAGTGGTACCGGCTGCCTGGGATGAGGCCTTGGAGGGGCTGGAGGTCGCCTCGCGCCTTGCGCTGGAGCGTGCTAGTGACGCGATCACAGCGGTTCACCAGGCCCAGCGCCCGCTTCCACGGGTGGTGGAGCCGCGAGCGGGCGTTCGAATCGAGCGCCGTCCGACGCCGCTTCGACGCGTTGGCGCCTATGCCCCGGGAGGTCGAGCCGCGTACCCGAGCAGCGTCTTGATGTGCGTCATCCCGGCGCGGGTGGCGGGGGTCGACGAGATCATCGTTTGCTCGCCCCCTGGCTCGGACGGCATGCCGTCGCCTGCGGTGCGTGCCGCCTGCCGGATTGCCGGGGCCGATCGCCTGTTCGCCCTCGGCGGCGCTGGAGCAGTCGCCGCGATGGCGCTGGGAACGGGGACTATCGGCAGCGTCGACAAGCTTGTCGGGCCGGGGAACGCCTGGGTAGAGGAGGCCAAGCTGCAGCTGGGAGCCGAGGTGGCGATGGATTGTCCGGCCGGCCCCTCCGAGCTGTTGGTGATAGCCGACGGCGACGCCGACCCCCGCCTCGTGGCTGCCGAGGTGCTGGCGCAGGCGGAGCATGATCCGCGTGCCGCCGTATGCGTGATGACGGATGACCGGCGTCTAATCGAGCAGATCGACGAAGCGGTGAACGACATGGTCGGCGAGCTGCCGACCGGAACACGGGCGACGATCGAGGCGTCGCTGGCAGCACGCGGCGCGTTGCTGCTGGTCGCCTCGATCGACGAGGCAGGCGACTTCGCCGACGACTACGCGCCCGAGCACTTGCTTGCGGTGGGTCGGCAGGCGGAGGCTGCAGCGGATCGTGTGCGCTTTGCGGGGGCGGTGTTCCTCGGGGCACACAGCTCGGTCACCTTCGGTGACTACGCCACCGGGTCGAACCATGTGCTGCCGACCGGCGGGCGAGCGCATGCCTATACGGGTCTTTCAACCGATGACTTCCTTCGCTGGACGAGCTTTCAGCGGATCGATGAGGGGGCTGCTGCGGCTCTCGCCGACACCGCGCGTACGCTGGCCGACCTCGAGGGGTTGCCGGCGCACGCGGCGGCGGCGGCGCGGCACCGCTCGGCGGAACCGAGCGGTCGGCGTGAGGCGACCGTCCCCCGAGCGCGCGTCAACATACGACGCCTGCCTCTGTACGCCCCCGGACCTCGTGACGCCGAGGTAGAGCTGAGCGACAACACCAACCTGTTCGGCCTGGCGCCCGCCGTCCGCTCCGGCCTGACCGAGCTCGACGACCGAACGCTGCTTCGATATCCGAGCGTGTATGGTGCCGGGCTCAAAGAGGCGCTGGCCGAAGAACTCGGGGTGGAGGAGGAGTGCATTGCAACCGGTTGCGGCTCCGACGATCTGCTGGACGCCGCGCTGCGCGCCTTCGTTGAGCCGGGCGGCACGCTGGCTCACAGCGATCCCACCTTCTCCATGATCGCCGCCTTTGCCCAGGTCAACGACATTCGCCGCCTCCCGGTAGCGACGGGTGCCGATCTGCTACCGGATCTCGAGGCGCTCGCCGCTCTGCGAGCATCGGCCACCTACCTGTGCCGGCCGGAGAACCCAGCTGGCGTGCTGGTTGCCGGAGAGGCGGTGAAAGATGTTGCCTCTCGGCTTGCTGGCGTCGTGTTGGTCGACGAGGCTTACATTGACTTCGCGCAGGAGCCTTCGCTTGGACCCTGGGCGGCGGCATCCCGCAACACCGTGGTGTTGCGAACGTTCTCGAAGATTGCCGGCATGGCGGGGTTACGTGCCGGTTATGCGGTGGGCCCGCCGCAGCTGGTCGCCGAGATCGAGCGCGCTCGCGGGCCCTACAAGCTCAACGCCCTGGCCGAGCATCTGGCGGCGCGCACACTGCGCGCCGACGCCGAATGGCGGGGCGACATCGTGTGCCGTGTCGTGCGGCGCCGCGAGGTGCTTGCCGGCGAGCTGAAGGCGCGCGGCATGCGCGTTTGGCCGTCGTCAGCGAATTTCCTGCTGGCCGGCGTCCCGAAGGGCTTCGGCAGCGCCGTCGAGCTTGAGGCGGCGCTGCGGACGCATGGTGTTGGGGTGCGCGCGTTCGCTGGATTGGCGGTGGGCGAGTGCGTGCGTATCACCGTCGGCCCGTCTGGCTTGATGCAGCGGCTGCTGGAAGCGCTGGATGCCCTGGACATCGGTGTGGCGGAGACAGAACAGTGAGGGTGGCGCTACTGGACTTCGGCGTTGGCAACCTGCACTCGCTTGGCAAGGCGTTGCAAGCCGGGGGCGCCGAGGTGAGCGTTCATACGGATGCGTCGGCGGCCCTGCGCGAATCGGCGCTCGTGCTACCGGGGGTGGGCGCCTTCGGTGCCGCCGCCGAAGGGCTCGGCGCGTCGGCCGGCCGTATCCGCGACCGGTTGCTGGAGGGGCACCCGTGCCTCGGCATTTGCCTGGGCATGCAGTTGCTCTACGACAGCAGCGAGGAGGCCGACGGACCCGGAATCGGACTCTTGCCCGGGCGCGTACGCCGCCTGCAGGCACAACGCACGCCGCAAATGGGCTGGAACAGCATTGGCCCCGCGGCGATTCACGGCGAGGATCCGGCCGCCTCGAAGGAGACGGCGTTACATGACCCGCTTCTGGTGGGCATCGAGGAGCCTGTCGTTTACTACGCCAACCGCTACGTTGTTCCGCCGCCGGTGACCGGCGCGGTGCTCGCCTGGTCCGATTATGAGGGCGATCGGTTTCCGGCCGTCGTGCGTGTTGCCAACACCTGGGGTACGCAGTTCCATCCGGAGAAAAGCGCCACGGCGGGCTTGCGAATGATCCGTAACTTCGTCGCTGCGGTGCGGGAGTCGAGATGAGGGATTTGCGATGATCGTGCATGCGGCGATCGATCTGCTTGACGGTAAGGTCGTGCAGTTGGTGCAGGGTGATCCGGCGCGCCAGCGCCTAAGCCTGCCCGACCCTGCCCAGGTTGCCAGGGATTGGATCGCCGCCGGGGCGGCGGCGCTGCACGTCGTCGATCTCGACGCGGCGCTCGGGCGCGGCAACAACGCCGCCGCTCTCGAGGCGCTTCTCGCGGTCGCCCAGGCGCCAGTTGGAGTGTCAGTCGGAGCGCCATCCGGATCTGAAGTCAGAGTGCCGGTGCAAGTCGGCGGTGGCATTCGCAGCCGCGGTGACGTGGAGCGGTGGAAGCGGGCCGGCGCTGATCGTGTGGTCGTTGGCACGCGAGCGATACGCGACCCGGGATGGCTTGCCGAGGTCGCCACAACCTATCCCGACTTTGTCGTGCTGGCGGCGGACGTGCGGGCCGGGTCGGTGGTAGTGGACGGCTGGCAGTTCGACACACGGTCGGCTCCCGCCACTGTCCTACGAGCATGCGACGAGCTAGCGCTGGCGGCAGTGCTGGTCACCGACGTGAGCCGCGAGGGGACGCTGTCTGGGGTCGATTCGGCACTCTTCGAGAACCTGGCGGCATCGACTCGGCACCCGCTGATTGCCGCCGGCAGCATCACCACCATCGACGATCTGCAGTGCCTGCAGCAGGCGGGCGTTGCCGAGGCGGTTGTCGGAACTTCCCTCTACACCGGCGCCATCAGCGTCGAGCAACTGCGTGGAGCCTACTGGCAATGACGACCATCAAGCGCACCACACGTGAGACCAAGGTCGAGCTGACGCTCGGCCTCTACCCTGGCTCTGCGGGCGAGCAAGCCGGGGACGACGCGCCGTCCGGCATACACACCGACAACGACTTCCTGACCCACATGCTCGAGACGCTGCGCCGCTATGCGGGCATCGATCTGACCGTCAAAGCGACTGGCGATCTCGAACACCACCTGGTGGAAGACGTGGCCATCACACTCGGCCTCGCGTTCGTTGCGGCGCAGCCTGACACCTGCCGTCGCTACGGTGAGGCGACTGTGCCCATGGACGATGCGTTGGTGCAGGCCGCGGTCGATATCGGCGGGCGCCATTTCTACGACGGGTCTCTGCCCGACCACCACTACGAGCATTTCATGCGCTCCTTGTCGGATAACGCCCGCTGGACGCTGCACGTCCGGGTGCTGCGCGGCAGCGACAGACACCATGTGGTGGAGGCGGCGTTCAAGGCGCTCGGTCTGGCGCTGCGCAGCGCGCTGGTGGATGAGGGGGTGGTGTTCAGCACCAAGGGCGCGGTGGTCGTCGAGGGGGAGACCTGATGCTCCGCAAGCGCGTCATCGTCTGTCTCGATGTGCGTGGCGATCGCGTCGTCAAGGGAACGCGCTTCCGTGAGCTGCGCGAGGTCGGCGACCCGGTCCAGCTGGCGGAGCGCTATCAGGAGCAGGGGGCCGACGAGATCATCTTCCTCGACGTGTCGGCCTCGGTGCAGGAGCGTGGCACGGTGCTCGACGTGGTACGCCGAACTGCCGAGCGTCTCTTTGTTCCGCTGACTGTGGGCGGCGGAATTCGCAGCGTCGACGACGTTGGGCGCCTGCTGCGCAGCGGCGCCGATAAGGTTTCGGTGAACTCCGCCGCGGTCATCGATCCGCCATTGCTGACTGCTGCCGCGGCCAGGTTCGGGGCACAGTGCATCGTTGCCAGCATCGACGCGAGCATCGACGCCGGTTTGCTGACTGCTGCCGGCGGTGATACTGAGGCGAGCGCCGTCGGTCCGACGAACGGCGACCGGGTCGCCGCCGCCACCGTCTACACGCACGGCGGTCGCCGCTCCACCGGCCTTGGCGCCATCGATTGGGCGGTGCATTGCGCTGAGCTGGGCGCCGGCGAGATTCTCATTACCAGCATCGATCACGACGGCGTGCGGACAGGCTTTGACCTGCCGCTCACGCGTGCCGTTCGCCGGGCCGTCGATGTCCCGGTGATCGCCAGCGGCGGTGCTGGAGGGCCACAACACTTCGTCGACGTGTTCCAACAGACCGACGTCGAGGCGGCGCTGGCGGCCGGTATCTTTCACAGCGGAGCCGTTAGCGTCCACGAGGTAAAGGCGGCACTGCGTCTCGAGTGCATACAGGTTCGCTGCTCAGGACACTAGGAGGACGTCATGCACATTCTCGCCATGGAGCAGGTCGATACGATCGACTTCGACAAGGGAGCGGGACTGGTTCCCGTTGTGGTGCAGGATGCCTTGACCGGCACGCTGCTGATGCTCGCCTACGCGGATCGTGCCGCGGTGGAGCGCACGCTGGCCACGGGTCAGATGCACTTCCACTCCCGATCCCGTCGGGAGCTCTGGCACAAGGGCGCCACCAGCGGCAATTTCCAGGAGCTGGTCAGCCTGCACGTCGATTGCGACGCCGACGCGTTGTTGGCCCGAGTGCGACCGGCCGGGCCCGCCTGCCACACCGGCGACCGTAGCTGTTTCGGCGGCGTGCCGACGCTGGTCGAGCTCGACGATGTGATCTCGGAACGGGCGCGATCGGCGCCGGCGGACAGCCATACGGCCCGGCTGCTCGCGGATCCCAACGCTGCTGGCAAGAAGCTCGGCGAGGAGTCGGTGGAGCTGGCCGTGGCGATCAACCAAGGGCGTCGTGAGGAGATCGTCGGCGAGGCTGCCGATTTGCTCTACCACGCTCTGGTGGCGTGTCATGGGGCCGGGGTTACGCTACGAGATGTTATCGCCGAGCTCGAGCGTCGGCGGGTATCGAACTGAGACGGCGAGGACACGCACATGGCATACGAGCGCGCCCTAGGAGTTGCGCATCATAGGGGGCATCGGTGCGCCGAGCTGGTCCAACGGTTTGCTAGAGGCCTGCTAGTTGACACCGAGGTCCTTGCCAACGGCGATTATTGCCTCGGCAAGCGTATCCACACAGAAATCGATCTGCTGGCGCGTGATGATCAGCGACGGCGAGAGCACGTTCAGGTGGGCGATCGGGCGGACGATGAGCCCGGCCTCCTGACACTTGCTGGATACCCGCTTGCCGATGTTGACGTCGTCGGGAAACGGCCTCTTTGTGGCCTTGTCCTCGACGCTCTCGACGCAGGCCATCAGATGCAGGCCGCGCACGTCGCCGACGGTCGGTAGCTCGAGCAGCTCGCGTAGGCGAGCTTGAAGATAAGGGCCGTTCTCACGTACCTGCTCGAGAATGTGCTCGTCTTCGATGATGCGGATATTCTCGAGAGCGGCGGCGCAGCAAACCGGGTGCCCGGAATACGTGAACCCGTGAGCGAATACGCGTTCCGGGTCGGGGCCGCTGATGACCTCGTGAATCTCGTCTGAGTACAGCAACCCGCCGAGCGGCAGGTAGCCTGACGTAATGCCCTTGGCGCAGGTGATCAGATCGGGCTGGATACCGAACACGTCCTTTGCAGAGAACCACTCGCCGAGCCGACCGAAGCCGGTGATCACCTCATCGCTGACGTACAGCACATCGTGCTCGGTGCATAGCTCGCGGGTGCGGCGATGGTAGTCGGCTGGTGGCACGATCACGCCACCAGCGCCCATGATGGGCTCGGCAAAGAAGGCCGCGACCTCATCAGATCCGAGCTCCTGGATCTTGCTTTCGAGCTCGTCGATCAGGTGATCGCAGAACTCGCTCTCGGACATGCCGTCGGGAGCGCGGTAGACGTTGGGCGAGGACACGTGATGAATTGTCTCGGTCTCGTAGTCGAACTGTGGAATGTGATCGGCTTTCTTGCCACCGATCGACATCGCCATGTAGGTGGAGCCGTGATAGGAGCCCTCCCGCGAGATGATGTGTCGCTTCTCGACCTTTCCACGCGTGCGCTGATAGAACTGTATTAGCCGGTACGCGGTGTCGATCGCCTGCGACCCGCCGGTGGTAAAGAAAACGTGGTTCAGGTTCCCGGGGGCGATCTCGGCCAACTTGGCAGCGAGCTCGGCGGCGCTCACGCTGGTCATGTCGGAGAAGGTGTTGGAGTACGCCAGTCGCTCGACCTGCTCGGCGATCGCCACCGCCATGTCCTTGCGCCCCAGGCCGATGTTGTTGCACCACAGCCCGCCGTTGGCGTCCAGGTAACGCTGGCCGTTGGTGTCAAAGATGTAGCAGCCCTCGCCGCGGGCGACCGCCAGCGAGCCGCCCTCTCGGAACGAGTCGAAATGCGTCCAGGGATGCAATATATGGTCGCGATCCTTGCGCCAGATCTCGTCGGCGTTGAGCACGTCCTTATCCATCGTCGCCATCGTTCACCTTCTCTTTACGCCGGGAAGCACACAGAGGATCTCGAACAGAATATTGGCTCCGGTCAGCGCCGTGTTGCCGGAGGTGTCGTACGGCGGCGAGACCTCCACGAGATCGCCGCCGACAAGTTGCAGCCCGTGGCATCCACGGACGATCTCCAGACCTTGAGCGGTAGTCAAGCCGCCTATCTCCGGAGTGCCGGTTCCGGGAGCGCAGGCGGGGTCGAGGCCGTCGATATCGAAGCTCACGTACACTGGCCCGGAGCCGAGCCGGTCGCGGACCTCGTCCATCAAGGGGACGAGCGAGCGATGCCAGCATTCCTCGACCTCGACTACGCGGATACCTTGCTGCCGCGACCAATCGAAGTCGTCCGGCGCATAGCCGCTGCCGCGCACGCCGATCTGCACGCTGCGTCCCGGGTCGATGAGCCCTTCCTCCACGGCCCGCCGAATCGAGGTTCCGTGGGCGATGTTTTCTCCGAACATCTTGTCGTTGACGTCGGTATGAGCATCGATCTGGATCAGTCCGACCGGGCCGTGCTTCTTATGCATCGACCGCAGGATCGGCAACACCAAGGTGTGGTCCCCGCCGAGGGTCAGCGGTATGCAGTCGTGCGCCAGGATCTGATCGTACGCTGCGGTGATGATGCCGACCGATGCCTTCAGGTTGAAGGTGTTGATCGCCACGTCGCCAATGTCAGCGACGTTCAATGAGTCGAACGGCGCGGCCCGCGTGGCCATGTGGTACGGGCGGATCAGCGCCGACTCCATGCGGATGTGTCGCGGCCCGTGGCGCGTACCGGCACGATTGGAGGTGCCGATATCCATCGGTACGCCGACGAAACACGCATCGAGGCCGGCGGTGTTCGGTTGGCTCGGCAAGCGCATCATGGTGCTCGGGCCGCCGAAGCGAGGCATTTCGTTGCCCCCGAGGGGCTGATTTCGATCCGGCATCAGGCTGTCCTTCGAGGCGGATAGGGCGCTATGAAGATACCAGCCTCGCCCCTGCCGGAGCGACAGTGTCAACCCGGCCCGCGCGCGACGGACGCAGCCGCTACTGCTCTGCCAGGGCTGTCACCGGGTCGATGCGGGTGGCGCGCCGCGCCGGTATCAGAGCAGGCGAGCAGCGCGACCGCCGCCACCGCCTCGGCGGCAAACGCGCGCAGCTCGGCTTCTTCCGGATAGCCGGTGGGCGTGAGCGAGACGGAGCCGCTCAGCACACCTCTTGGATCGAATCCCGTATCGACCGTCAATAGCTGGCGGAAGCTGGCCATGAACAGCCCGGCGGCGACCAGCAGCATCAAGGCGAACGCCACCTGTGCCACCACCATTCCCCGTCGGAGGGTACGTAGCCCGCGTGATGCGGTGCCGGAGCGACCCTCCTCCCGGAAGACGGCGCTCAGGTCCAGTCGAGCGAGACCGGCGAGCGGAATGATCGCTACCAGCGCGCCGACGGCTAGCGCCAGCGTCAGGGTGAACAGGACCGCGGTGGTATCAAGCTGGATGTCGCCAGCGTGCGGCAGCTGATCCACGACGACGTCCCAGCGCCCCGGATCGTCGAGGCGTCGCAGCATCGCGTCGCGGTTCACGACCCTTCGCGGGCCCAGCCGCGCGAGCGCTGCACGGCCTTGCCCCAACCGGACCGCATTGAAGCTACGTCTTCAGCCGCCATTTGTGTCTCGAAGCTGGAATCGACACCCCAGCGCTGAGCCAGCTCGTCCGTGCCGTCCCATACGCTGGTTGCTAGCCCCGCCAGGTAGGCCGCGCCGAGGGCGGTCGACTCCAGGTGCGTGGGTCGCACGACTCGCGCATCGATGAGATCCGCCTGGATCTGGAGGAGCAGGTCGTTGGCGGCCGCACCCCCGTCGACCCGTAGCTCGGGGATCTGTACCCCGGAATCGGCCACCATGGCCTCCAGCACGTCGGCTACCTGGTGAGCGATGCCTTCGAGGGTAGCTCGGGCAAGGTGGGCCGCAGTGGTGCCGCGCGTGATGCCGAGCACGGCGCCGCGCGCGTACGCATCCCAGTGTGGCGCCCCGAGACCGGCAAACGCGGGGACGCAATGGATGCCGCCGTTGTCATCGACCTGCGTTGCCAGCGTCTCAACATCCGCCGCGGAGTCGATGATTCCAAGGCCATCGCGCAGCCATTGTACCGCCGCTCCGCCGATGAACACGGCGCCTTCGAGCGCGTACGTCGGTCGTCCGCCCAGGCGCCACGCGACCGTCGTCAGCAGCCCATTGTCGGAGGTTACCGCCTCGCTGCCGGTGTTCATCAACAGGAAGCAGCCGGTGCCGTACGTGTTCTTGGACATGCCAGGTTGCACGCACATCTGACCGAAAAGCGCCGCCTGCTGATCGCCGGCGATGCCGGCCACCGGGATAGCGCTGCCGAGCAGATCCGCATCGGTCTCGCCGTACACCTCGCTCGAGTCGCGTACGGTGGGCAGCACCGTGGCGGGCACATCGAGGGCCGCTAGCAGCTCGGGGTCCCAGTCCTGAGTGTGAATGTCGAAGAGCAGGGTCCGCGAAGCATTGCTGGCGTCGGTGGCGTGAACGCGGCCCGCGGTCAGGTTCCAGAGCAACCAGGAGTCGATGGTGCCGAACGCCAACTCCCCTGATTCGGCGCGTTGGCGCGCCCCCTCGACGTGATCGAGCAGCCAGGCCACTTTCGTGCCGGAGAAATACGGATCGATCTGCAGCCCGGTGCGCTCTCGAAACATCGTCGCCGTGGGCCCGGATCGGAGCTCATCGCAGCGCTGTGCCGTGCGTCGATCCTGCCAGACGATGGCGTTGTGTATCGGCTCGCCGGTTCGGCGATCCCACAGCACAGTGGTCTCGCGCTGGTTGGTGATGCCGATCGCGGTGATCTCGCCCGCCTTCAGGCCGGCCGCCACCAGAGCCTCTCGCGCTACGGCTAGCTGCGTCTGCCATATCTCGGTGGCGCTGTGCTCTACCCAACCCGGCTGCGGGAAGATCTGCTCGAATTCCCGCTGCGCTGTGCCGAGCGCGTCGCCTTCGGCGTTGAAAACGATCGCACGGCTGCTGGTAGTTCCCTGGTCGAGAGCGAGAACGTTGCCCATCGGCACCTCCGGTCGTGGCGCGTTGCTGAAGAAAACGGTGCTAGGAGACGTCAGATACTGCCAGCGAGGAGTTCCTCGGAGGGATCGAGCCGGTCCCAGAGACTACCGCCGACCCCTGCGATCGCAACAACCTCCGCGAGAATCGGCAGGGCGCCGGCGATCCCGAGCAAGGGGAGCTCCCAGGCGTTGAGTGGAATCTCCCAGATCCACAGCTGTGTTACGAGCGTCGCGCTGATTATCAGCGCGCCGGGAGCGAGGCCGAAGAGCAGAGCGATGGACAGCGCCATGAACACCAGCAGGTTGTGGCCGAGCTGAGAGGCCGCCTGTCTCCTGTTCATGCCAAGCGGCACCCATCCGGGGAAAGTCAGCGCTGCGAGGTTCTCAAGGCCGATTGACAGCAGCGCAACGGCGAGGCTCAGCGGCAGCAACGCCAGCACGACCAGCGGTGTCAGCAGCAGCGGCGACACGCCGAGCCATGCTGCCAACTCTACCTTTCCACCCACGCCCGACAGGCCCCACGACTCGGCGAGCCCGGCGTCAGCGGCGAGGTCGATCAGGCCCAGCTCGAGGGCTGTGTCAACGCCGACGAGCAGCAGCGCGCCGAAACCTACCCGCATCGCTATCAGGAGGAATGGAGCAGCGACCTGAGCCAGGAACATACGTGCTCCGGACAGCGGCCAGGGGCGGATCATCTCGAACTTGAGCAGATCACTACGCAAGTCGTTGCGTAGCGTGCGGGGGGAGAACAGCGGCGGCATGAGCATCAGTGCAGCGCCGCCGACCTGCAGCACATGTACCCACCGCGCCGGCAAGAGCCCGCTCAGAACTGGGGCGATCAGCAGTACGATCAAGGCGATGCCGGCAGCGAACAGCGTCTTGAACGGCAGCCGCTGCACGAGCATGACGTTCTTCCAGGCGATGGCCAACTCGGGTGTTCCGCGCGACGTCAAGGGAAAGGGTCGCCACTGCCGTCGTCGCTGCGATCGGCGCCAAAGGCGTGCGGCCGGATCAGTCTCACGGCTTCGCCGCCGCGCGTGTTCGAGGGCGGCCTCCTCGAAGCGGACCTGGGCGCGGACGATCCATTCGTTGTGCGCCAGCAGCAGCAGTGACGGGATCGCCCAGGCGACGAGCAGCTGTACAGGCGTCGATGATCCGATGCCGGCGAAGATGGGGGCGATGAGTACGAGGAAGGGCGTGAGCGCCCAGCCCAAAGGTCCGGCCCAGGCGTTGTCAGCATGCAAGGAAGCCATGTGGACCAGCGTATCGAGGCCGTCTTTTGACAACGTTACCGTAGCTGTGCCGGTGGCGAGGACGTCGGCGAGGACCGCATTCAGACCGGCGACGACCAGCACCCACATGGCGAGCAGGCTTGCCCACAGCAGCAGCCGTTGTCGCCAGGCGGCGCCGAGCGGCATCTCGGCAAGTCGCGCCAGCCAAAGGCCGCGTCCTTTGGAGTGCAGATCCCAGAGGCTCATGAAGATCCAGACGGCCGCGAACGTGGCGACGGTAGCCATGAACCCGCGTGGTC
>Ga0315339_1002638_pt1 | contig 13374 bp, 11 predicted proteins | sample ASW17metaG_FD_204514 | JGI IMG/M metagenome (GOLD analysis project Ga0315339, IMG submission 204514) | Ammonia-oxidizing marine archaeal communities from Pacific Ocean, United States - ASW #17 | ecosystem: Environmental > Aquatic > Marine > Oceanic | place: USA: California | collected 2016-12-05
GTGTTGATGCGTACACGATTATACATCGTAGTGGTTACAGAGAGTTATCTGATGAACTCAATAGAATTATTGCTGATTCATCGGTCACAGCGGTATTTTTTTCCATAGATTATTTTTATGGCATCGACGTCGAATTTATTTCCGGAATTAATCAATCTGTCCAAAAGGTCCTCGTTACGTTTGATGATCTTTCGCTCCATAGCTTTAATTCAATTACCGCGACATCGTGTGATCTTGTACTAACTGCAGATCCATTATCTAGACTTAAATACATCGAAAAGGGTATTGATGCGGTGTATTTCCCTTTAGAGTCTTCAAGAGCAATATATCGGAACTTAGGTCGAGAGAAGAAAATTGATGTATTGTTTTTTGGTAATACAAAGCTGGCGGATCGGCAAGACTATATCGATTTTCTCCAAAAAAAGGGTTTGAGAGTTGAGGTGTATGGTGAAGTAACTCGGTATCTTGAGGAAAGCGAACTAGTACAAAAGATATGTGAATCACATATAGTCTTAAACTTTTCGAAAACAGGGTTTCTTAGAAAAGAACAGGTTCACGAGTCACATCACAGGTGTTTGTGGCAAGTAAAGGGGAGAATAATAGAAGTGGGTCTTTGTAGAACAGTTTGCGTGTCCGAATATTCTCCCGGGATCGAATTGCTGTACTCTGATGAGGAGTTGCCAACATTTAGAAGTCCCGAGGAATGCCATATTCTGTTAAAAAGTTTGTTGAGTAACGATGAGGCGAGGGAGGAAATAGCCAACAGGATCTATAGGAGAACGTTATCAGAATACGAAGATATACCTATAATGAGTGGGGTGGAAAAGGCATTGTCTAAGCAGAGAGATAAGCAGGGCGAACGAGATAGTAGTCTAATAGCAACACCATACTGGTATCGAAGATTAAGATTACGCGTACGATTGCAACACCTGACTGGAAAAGTTAGAGAAACGATTTACGAAATTCGCAACGAAGTGTTTCGTTCAAATGGACGTAGGAACTACTTAAATTTGATGTTGCTGATAGATATAGCAGCTTGGAGTGTATACGATCAGCTTCTAAAACGATTTCCGAGGCATTCTTAGCGTCGCTTGCAAATTGATAGTGAATAATATCTTATCACTTGGAGCATTGGGTTATTTTTGATCTATAGTAATCTACTGTTTATTTCACTAAATCTAGAATTAATAATGAACAAGAAAGTTCTTATAACAGGTGGAGCCGGATACATCGGTTCAATCCTAACACCCCTACTATTGACCAGGGGATTTAGCGTAACTGTACTGGATAATCTTTTGTTTAGTCAGGCCTCTTTGTTGGATTGCTGTATAAATCCAAACTTTACATTCGTCCATGGAGATATTTCAGATAGATACGTTATGAAAAAGCTATTGGCTAGTCATGACGTTGTAATCCCGCTAGCGGCGATCGTGGGTGCACCAGCTTGTTCTCGGAATCCTGCCTTAGCTAAGTTGGTTAATGAAGAAGCACCTTTGTGGATGTTAAAGCAGTTATCCGCCGATCAAAACGTTGTCTTCCCTACTACCAACAGCGGTTATGGAGTAGGAGAAGCAGAGTCATTTTGTGATGAGAGTTCACCCCTCCATCCCATCTCAGATTACGCTAAAGCGAAGGTTAAAATTGAAGAGGCCTACTTGCAGATGGGTAATTCAGTGTCATTTCGGCTTGCAACAGTATTTGGAATGAGCCCAAGAATGAGGATGGACCTTCTAGTTAACGACTTTGTCTACCGGGCAGTGAAAGATCGTTTTATAGTACTGTTTGAAGAACACTTTAGACGAAACTACATTCATATTAGGGATGTTGCTGGGGTGTTTAGTTTTGGTGTCGACAACTTTAGTAATATGAAAGGGCAGTCGTTTAATGTAGGACTCAGTACGGCTAATCTGACGAAGATGCAGTTGTGTGAGAAAATCAAGGATCATGTACCAACATTTGAAATCTATGTCAGTGCAATAGGGAAAGATCCTGACCAAAGAGATTATATTGTAAGTAACGAAAAAATTGAGTCACTAGGATGGGTGCCTAGATATACATTGGACAATGGAATAAATGAACTAGTAAAGGGATATCAAATAGTAAAACCAAATATTTATGCTAACGCCTAGCGAACGTGACATAACGGCAGTTGTTTTGTGTGGTGGGTTTGGAACCCGGCTTCGAGAAGTATTACCAAATAAGCCGAAGATATTGGCAGAAATTAACGGTGTTCCATTCGTCTATTATTTGTTAAGAAAGATAGAAAAAACTGGCTGTAGAAAGGTAATTCTCTGTACCGGGTATCTGGCGGAGCAAGTAGAAAATCTTTTGGGAAATAAGTATAGGGAACTAACTATAGTTTATTCTAAAGAAACTAGTCCTATGGGCACCGGCGGTACTTTACGAAACGCAAAACAATATATTACAACCAATTATGCGCTAGTCATGAATGGGGATTCATTTATCGAATGCGATTTTCGTGATTATTATAACTGGCACATAAAAGTTGGTGCAAAACTTTCGATGATCGTAAAAGAAATATCAGATACGAGTCGATATGGTTCGCTCAGTTTAAGTGCAGAGGGCCAAATTACAAAATTCCAAGAAAAGGTTTGTAACTATAAACGAGAAGGAAAGTTCATTAATGTTGGGGTTTATCTGATGGATCATCGAATCTTGCAGAAGATTCCTAAAAAACTTCCGGTATCTCTAGAAAAGGAAGTATTCCCCAAACTGTTACCGGACGGGGTATTCGGTTACCGAATAGATGGGCGCTTTATTGATATTGGCACACCACAATCATTGGCTGAGGCTCAAGAATATTTTAGATGATGATGTAGGTTGCATTTATTTATACTGACGTCTTCAATTATTAAACGGTTGACGCGATTATTAGACTTGGACTACTAGATGAGTTATCGGATCTATAAATTATCATCGATAATAAAAGCACTTTCTAGAATACTATAATGGGTTCTCTGTTTATTTTTGTCGTTGTGTCCCCAAAATTGGAACGTTGCCTTACCTGAAAAATCAATTCCGTCAACGCGATAAGTATTGGCTGGATTAGTTGTGCTGTTTAAGACCTTCCAGACAGAATCTGTATATCGGAGTGGGCCCGTGAGCGCTATAGTACGAACATGACCGCTCGAACGTTTTTCTTTATTAGATTCTTTGTAGTCTAGAATAGCTCGAGTAGTATTTTCTATAACCGATTTAAGGAAAGGGTGACTAGGTGTGTAGATAAGGAGCCACTGTAGCAGAACGTTGTCTGAGTAAATTAACGTGTTGATGGGTGGGCTTTCAAGAAAATGCCCTAAGCTCATCATCTTAAGCTGTGTCGCCCAGTCTGCAATCTTGTTATTTTCATGAGATAGAACTGCCTGATCATTGGATTTTATTAGCTTTTTGAGTGGGACTTCGCAAGTAGAGTCAATGTCAAGATAAACGCCACCGTGTATATAAAGTACGCAATACCGCCAAAAATCAGCGCGGGCAGCACCATATGCTGGATTGATTCTGAAGTAGGCTTTTTCGACGTCACTACCACCATAGTACTCACGAATAAAGTTGTTACAATCTAAATCTGTGTATAGATGGTGAGAATATTCTGGATTTAATTTTCGAAACCTACGGACAATTCGCGCAATTCTTGGCGGCAAATGTACAGTTGTCCATGTTTGCCAAACATCAAAGGGAATAACTTGTGTATAGGATGGTCGTGTTTGGTGAGCTACATATTTATCTACATATGTTAGTGGACAAACCGTTGTTCGACGAAAGCGAATCTCATCTAAACAATGCAAAATATGTTGTTTCAACAACCGTAGATTAGCCATAAAAAGTTTTATGATGTAAATAAAGCGATATGTTCGAACCTACATACAAACATATAGGCAGCCGTCACATAGCTAACAGCACGATGAAATCGAGTTAGTTGTTAGTTAGTATAAGACTATCTGCGTAGAGCGATATTTACTTCAAATGATTATTACACAGACACCGTATCGAATTTCATTGTTTGGAGGTGGGACAGACTACCCGGACTGGTATTTTCGAAACGGTGGACAGGTCTTATCCACTACGATTGATAAGTACGTATATATTAGTTGTCGCTACCTACCCCCCTTTTTTGAGCACAAGTTGCGTTTAGTATATTCCGAAGTCGAAACCTGTGATTCTGCTAGTCAACTTAAACATCCTGCTGTACGTGAGATACTGAAGCACTTGGGATTAGTTAATGGCCTGGAAATACATTATGACGGAGATTTACCATCCAGAAGTGGAATGGGTTCTAGTTCTGCCTTCAGTGTGGGTTTGCTAAAGGCACTTTATTGCCTAAAGAATCAAAAAATTGGTCGAGAGCAACTTGCAAACGAAGCTATATATGTTGAGCAAAACAAAATTGGTGAAAGCGTTGGGTCACAGGATCAAGTTAACGCAGCTTACGGTGGATTTAATAATATTCAATTCAGAGATGATGGCACAATTGGAGTAATTCCAGTAGATGTATCGGATAAAAGAAAGAAAGAACTAAATGACCAGCTAATGCTGTTCTACACTGGAATAATGAGGACAGCGGAAACAGTGTCTTCAACTTATGCTACAGATACCGTCAAAAAAACTGTTCAACTAAAAAGGATATACCAAATAGTTGATGAGGCTATTGAGACTATTGCCAGTCAAAATTCATTAGATGGTGTTGGTAGACTATTACATGAAAGCTGGGTCGAAAAACGTAAGTTAAGTGATATGGTGTCTAATACTCGGGTTGATGATATTTATCAGTCAGCGCTAAAAGCCGGTGCACTAGGTGGTAAGTTGTGTGGTGCTGGAGGTGGGGGGATGATGTTACTATTTGTTCCTGAAAAATATCAGAGTAGGGTAAGGCGTGCATTATCTTCCTTGTTATATGTTCCATTTAGGTTTTCAGAAACTGGCAGTCAAATAATATTTTCTAATAAAGCAGTACGGCCACCAGAAGTTGAATTTAATCGCTCTCCAACGATAAAGAAATTTATTGAGTTAGAGGATATTTAACAGATAGATGAATAACTATCACTTTGGTGTTGTGTGTAACTTACACGTAGTAGATATAGGGAATAGTCATGTCAGTTGATGTGCTATTGGTTAATCCGAGTAATGCCATTAGTGCATATCAGGGTTTATCCCATAAGTATTCCGCAATCGAGCCTCCAACGTGGGCGTTGTTACTAGCCCAGTCTGTTAGAACTATAGGGTTTGTACCATCAATACTAGACGTGAATGCTGAGCATTTAGTGGTCGAAGAGGCGGTCAAAAGAATTAGGAATTGTGAACCACGATTAATTTGTTTGGTTGTCTATGGCCAAAACCCGAACTCAGGCACCATGAATATGATTGGAGCTGTAAGGCTAGCCGACGCACTTAAGGCAGAGAAAATAGATATTCCGATAGCTGCTGTTGGATCTCATATTTCAGCATTGCCAAAAGATGTACTACAAAAAGAAAAATCTTTAGATTTTGTTTTCTCTAATGAAGGAGTATATGCGTTAAGAAATGTTCTCTCTACAGATCCTCAAAGTACAGACTGTCTGCGAAACATTAAGGGTATTGCCTATCGAGATGGCAATGACATTGTCCTAAATCAAGCTGAAAAGGTAGTTCCCCAAGATCGAATGGACTTAGACCTGCCAGGTTATGCTTGGGATTTATTGCCGTTTGAACAGGAACCACTCGACTTATATCGATCCCATTTTTGGCACGCAGAATACAATCATGAAAAAAGAACGCCATTTGCAGCGATATATACGTCACTAGGGTGCACATTTCAGTGTGATTTCTGCATGATTAATATACTTAATCGGGACGACACAGATGAAATTGGAGTAGCTAGTAACTATTCTAAAATGCGATTCTGGTCTCCCTTATTAATCGTTAAAGAAATTGAAAAACTAATCGATATGGGTGTACGTACATTGCGTATAAGCGATGAGATGTTTTTATTGAATAAAAAATATTTTGTTCCTCTATGTGAATTATTGAGAGATAGAGGACACGGAAAAAAGCTAAACATGTGGGCTTATTCCCGTATCGACACAGTAAAAAATGTAGAGCATTTGGAATTGATAAAAAGTGCGGGTATTAACTGGTTAGCACTGGGTATTGAGAGCGGTGTTAAAGATGTTCGATTAGAAATAACAAAGGGTCGGTTTGAGGATGTCGACATACATGGCGTCGTCAAAATGATCGAAGAAGCCGGTATTGAAGTAATTGCTAACTATTTATTTGGGTTGCCAACGGACAACGTGGATTCAATGCAAAAGACACTTCAATTGAGTCTTGATTTATGCACGATGGCTTGGAACGGTTATCCTGTAATGGCTTTACCTGGTAGTGAGCTATACAAGCGAGCAAAGGAATCTGGAGAGAAACTACCAGAAAAGTATGAAGAATATTCATTTCATGGCTACCATACCTCACCTTTACCAACCAAAGAACTTGATGCAGCTCAAATACTGACATTCCGAGATAATGCATTTAACGCCTACCATAACTACCCACGGTTTATTGAAAAGGTACGGAACAGATTTGGAGATATAGCTGTGAACAATATCAAAGATATGTTGACGGTAACGTTAACCAGAAAGTTAGTAGAAGAAGTGTGATTACTAATTTAACAGCCGAAGATCTTATTTGTTTTGAGGACAGAGTGGCTGATGCGTTTAACTCGGGTTTAATAAGGGCCCCGGTTCACTTATATCATGGCAACGAAATTCAGATGATAGAAGTGTTCGATGATGTTAAAGAACGAGACTGGATAATGTGTTCGTGGAGGAGTCACTATCAATGTTTGTTGAAAGGGGTGCCTGAAGATGAATTGTATAGAGATATCTTGGCTGGCCGATCGATATCTCTTTGTTATCCGAAAGAACGAATATTCTCATCGGCGATTGTTGGTGGATCAATATCTATTGCTACGGGTATTGCTCTTTCAATATCGAAAAAAGGTGGAAGTAATCGTGTTCATTGTTTTGTTGGTGATATGACGGCTGAGACAGGTATAGCGCATGAGTGCATAAAGTACAGTGAAAATTTCGATTTGCCAATACGATTTATTGTAGAAGATAATCGGAAATCAGTATGTACGGATACATACGAAGCATGGGGCATGTCTGCATCCAGCTATCTAGAATATCGCGGTAGCAAGGTTGTGTACTATCAGTATGAGACCCGCTTTCCCCACGCTGGTGCAGGTGAGCGCGTTCAGTTTTGAATTGTCTTAATGTATTTTGATGAGCTAAAAAGGTCGATGGAATGGTTGGCGGGCCATAAAGATACAATATTTTTGGGTCAAGCTGTGTCTGTCCCTGGTACAGCTATGTCTAATACATTGGTTGACATAAGTCATGATAAGAAAGTTGAATTGCCGGTCGCAGAAGAGATGCAGATGGGGATGGCAGTCGGTCTAGCAATCGATGGTTATGTTCCAATTACGATCTACCCGCGATGGAATTTTCTTCTTCTTTCCATGAATCAGTTGGTTAATCATTTGGATCGTATGCAGCATATTTCAAACAATGGATATCAGCCCAGGGTTATTATTCGCACATCCATAGGGTCGGAAAGACCTTTACATCCACAACATCAACATATCGGTGATTTTACTGACGCATTTCGGATGATATTTGAATCTATTGACGTTGTTAGGCTAGACGAGCCCGATGAAATATTTCCAGCATACAAGAGTGCTTATGAACGCATAGATAAGATTTCAACACTCATTGTGGAATACGGTGACTATTACAATGAGAAGTAGTGGTACCGTATCTACATTGGTAGAGCACCCGTTGATGCTAAATAACATTAGTCGAGAAGATCTTGACTGTCTTATTCGATATCTACAACAGGATGAACCTCGGCTAACTCAGGGTTCAAATGTCTTAAACTTCGAACAAGAATGGTCCGACTGGCTGGGTGTTAAATTTAGTGTATATGTGAATTCTGGTGCTTCTGCGAATTTGATCACGATCGCCGTCTTGAGAGAACTAACTGGAAACGGCGAAATACTTGTTCCTCCTCTGACATGGGTGTCAGACATTGCAGCAGTGTTACATAGCGGCTATCGACCTGTTTTTGTGGATATCAGCCCAGGTACACTTGCCCTAGATACTGACCAAGTGATAGCAAATATTTCTCAATCGACGAAAGCCGTGTTTCTGACTCATGTGCAGGGCTTTAACGGACTAACACAAAAGCTTTTAGATCACCTAGACAAATTGAATATCCCACTTATAGAGGATGTCTGTGAATCCCATGGTGCGACATTCAATGGAAAGAGACTAGGCACGTACGGATTGATGTCAAATTTCTCGTTTTACTATGCACATCACATGAGTACGATCGAAGGTGGAATGGTGTGTACGGACGACGAAGAAATTTATCAGATGCTACGAATGTTTCGATCACACGGAATGGTGAGGGAAGCTACAGATGAGAGACTGCGTAGTCAATATGCAACGACCCACCCGGACTTGAACCCGGATTTCATCTTCGCCTATCCAGCCTTCAATGTAAGAAATACAGAAATTGGTGCTGTAATTGGTAGGAATCAGCTACGTAGACTTGATAAAAATAATCAGAAACGAATAAAAAACCACGAAATATTTATGGATCATCTTGATGAGGCTGTGTTTAGAACTGATTTTGACTGTGAGGGTAGTTGTAACTACGCATTCAATGTAATCCTTCGAGAGCCTGATCTGAATTTGAGAAATCAACTCGAAGAATTAATGAGAGAGAATAAGATAGAGTTTAGGAGGGGTAGTGCTGGGGGTGGTAACCAAATGCGCCAACCATATCTCTCAAGCGTCGTAGCTGATGGTGCTTGGGAACAATTCCCAGAAGTTGAGCATATACATCACTATGGGTGGTATGTAGGGAATTACCCAGATTTGAGTTCACAATCCATTGTGGAGCTATGTAATATTTTGAATAACGCGTAACAAGAGAATAAATAGGAAAATACAGATTACGATTATTTACTAGCATTTGTATAACTAAACCAAGTCGAATGTGGTTGGATGAGTCCGGAAATACTATATCGTAGTAGTGTGTCTAATTAGTATTAAAAATTGGTGTAATCGTTGAATAAATAAGGGCCATTCGTTGTGCCTTTCTATATAGATCAAGAATCTCTTAAAACGAAAATATTCGAAACAAAGAGTTTTTGTTGACTATTTCCAAGGCGAGATTCTAGATGTAGGGAGTGGAACCACACCAGTAACACCTTCAGCACAGATATTTGATCTACAGCATGTCGATGCACAGCACATTTTAAAGTATCTTGAACCTGAGTCATTTGATTGTGTCCACAGTTCTCTCTGCGTTGAAGATTTAGATGATGATTTATTGGCAATTAGTCAGTGGTGGAGTTTAGTAAAGGTGGGTGGCAATTTAATTTTAGTAGTAGCAGGCGAGAATTTGTACAACAAGATGTGTGGCCAAGCATGTTCAACTCAGATCATAAACATACTTTTACTATATCGAAGACAAACTCATGGTCCCCAGTGTGTGCAAACATCAGAGAAATGCGACGACTCTAAATAGAGTTGAAACTCTGAGCATAGATCTACAAGATGATAGCTATGACGACAACTGGATTCGGAAACGATTGACGCCATTTAGAAACAGCTTATGGAATTATAAGAAGGATGCTGGTATGAAACGAATTGTAAAGCGCTTACTATTGTTACTTTTGTATTACCCTCTGTATGTAGTCTTTGTTTCAAAGGAGGGGCGTTTTATAGACTAGACGGCAGGTGGTGCTCTCGCGGGGATTCAGGTTGTTTTAAGGAAAATCATCAAGCGACGAAATGTTCGAAATCTGAGTTATCGAGTCCGCGTTGAAATTGCTTCTTTAATGAAGTCAACGAAGTTGGTAAGTCCAACTGCTGCATATAGCATCAATATGGGCTCGAGTGGAGCCCGAAAACGACTCGTGGAAACTACAAAAAAGGCTACAAGGTAGCTACCTATGGTAAGTAAATAGAATATGTTGATTGGTAGTAAGTGCCTAACTGTTAGCGACTTGTATAAGCCTAGAAATCCGAAGAGACGTAACGCTATGGTAAACCCGATTGTCAGACTTATGACGAGTAGGTATGCCTTCCCACTCTTGGCAACTGAGCTTAGAACATCGTCAATTGTCTGACTGTCAAATGGGCGAAGTATATGGAGATAAGGCTCTTCGTTATCTATGCCTAGATAGTTAACTATACGAGTGGAGCCGCCAGTAAAAAGTGTTCGAATTGACGCCGAAATGGTAGCCTCCAAGATGCTTGACCATGGTTGAATCAATATTCCATGAACATACGCTCGGTCAATTGCTTTGCTACAAGAGCGCGTACGATGTATTTCGTTAATACAAATAGATTGGCCATTGGTAACTAATTCACTGTTTATTAGGTCTCTAATATAGAGCTCTATATTTGAGACACTTGGGTTGTAACTGACTAACCTACGTAAGTTGTATTCTAATTGGGATGATTGATGAGTTACTGGTGAAAACATTTGGAAAGTAAAATAGTTTCTAGCCGACCACGGGAATATGACAATCAAGAACGCCAACGTAGCTGCACAGGCCCCGATAATAATTGTTTTGATGGGAAGAGTTTTTCGATCGGTGTGAAAACAAAGCGAAGTAGCTAAAGCTATTGGAAGTACTATTGAAAAAACTAACCCAATATGACGTGTTAGGCAGAGTAATCCTGTTAATCCTCCAATTAGGAGAAAAGAGGTGCGTGAGACATTGTGAGGTGCAATTAAAAGTTTATTAATTAGGTATAAAATCACTGTAAAAATAAAAGCGTACACTATGTCACTTTGAGCATGGTGTGCGAGGCCAATTAGATTTGGGTTAAATAGAATCAAAATCTGGACAAGGGTTGGATGACTAGAAAATGGTACAGCTAGTCGTCTTCCTAAAAGACTCATGACATACAATAGTCCGCACTGGAAAAATACTATGAGTAGGGGTGCGTTGTCGAAACTGACTAATTTTATAAACAGGGCAAAAATAAGAGGCGATAAAGGTCCAGACCTTGCTATTGGAGTGTCTGGTCGCGAGTCCCATAACTGGGGTATTGAAAACTTGCTTTGTTCTACTAGGTTGAGTGCAACACCCCAGTAGCGCTGCCCATCTGCTGCGTTATGGTATGTGGCATTCAGAATTGGTCCGTTAGGATAAGGGGTAGAGTCGGAAGAATTTATAAATAGACTAACGTTAATTACTATAAAAACAGAAATTAACACTAGTTGCGTTCGTGTTAGATATTTCATCGTAGTTCAACCAACATCTACAGATCAAAGTGAACGAAAATAGTCGTTATTGCAGCTGCTTGGCGTCCCAGTCGTAATTTTATATGTCACAGTACGTTTCTCACCCCAGGTCGGCCTTATTTCTCAGGTGTTTTAGCTTAAACCAAAAATTCTGGACAGTTAATGAAATTCAGAACTAAAATTCGTTGGCAACATTAAACGTAGTCATTGTTTAAACAATTTCGTACTTGGAAATAAATGACCAGAGCTTTATTGTAAGTTAAAGGACCCGAAAAGCAGACTGATTAAAGCTAGCACTTCGTACTGATTAGCCAAATATCTCTAAATGTAAAAGTGACTTGCCACTTAATGTCTGCCCCAGTGGCATAGTCTGTATTTTTAAACAATCGTTTAATAGTTGTCTTACTAGGGCAGAACAAATTAGGATGAGTACAACAGAATTATGCTCGATGAGCAACATAACAAGGCTGACTTGGTGGTCAGTAGTGATAAAGAATGGGGAAATATCCTAGCATCGATTGAATTTGTTGTTAGTCAAGATTTACCAAAACACGCTACCCTGCTCGATGTTGGTTGTCACATAGGAAGTCTTATCTACAGCCTAAGACAGCAAGGGTATTGTAACGTACAAGGTATCGATATTGACCGCAGAAGTGTCAAGAGAGGTCGGGCTTTATATCCAGAGCTGGCGAATCGGATTGAAACCTACGAAGGAACTACCCTGCCTTATCAGGACGCCTCGTTTGACGTAGTAACAATGTTTGATGTTCTCGAGCACATAGAATACATCGAGAAGTTTTTGATGCTTGAAATAAGCAGGGTGTTAAAGAAAGGAGGGATGCTACTGTTTCAAACACCGAATAAATATACAAACATTCCATGGGAAATTGTTGTACATAAAAGCCTGACTTACTACAAAACATATCATGTATCTCTACAGTCTTATAACAATTTGAAAAAGCTGTTGAGTAGAAGTGGATTTGTCGATATCGCAATAGAAAAGAGAGATATTAGAACAGAATATTATAAAACTCAGCTGAAAAAACACCTCGGTCCCTTGTCGGGTCCTGCGTTGTTTCTCTTGAATTGTTTACCTACACGCCTTTCAACAAACTTTTGGGGTAGATGTAAGAAACCAAAACTGTAGTGAAATTTGTAGTAAGGCAGATATGCAGGGTACAACGAAAGGATTTACTTGACTTCTACAATTCTATTATTCCCGACTTGTTGATAGACACTCGCCGGTGGTGTGTCTTTCATTAAGTTAACGTTAGGCCACTGATCGCGCGCAAAGTATTTATTGCCTTGGACTTCATTTGTCGTGTGTGCAAACAGGAATCGGAAGAAATAAATAAAATCCCAAAATAGTTCCCCAGTGCGCACACTTCGTTTAAATCGTCGGTATATGAAGGATGGATTTAATAGAATAGTCTGACGAACTGCTTTTTTTACATACTTTTGTACCGTTTCCGAACTTAGCTTTTCATGTACATAAAGTGATGCTGCTGAAAAGACGTGATACTTATCCCAATCGTAGGAAAGTATTAATCCTTTTTTTGAGTAATTGTTAAACATTTGAGTGCCAGGAAAAGGTACGCAAACCGAGAAACTCATTAACTGAAGTGGAAGTGATTTTGCGAATTTAATGGTTTCAGTCATAGACTGTTCTGTATCAGATGAAAGCCCCATCATAAAAAAACCGTTGGTTTCTATGCCAGTTTTCTCTGCTATTTGTGCTGCTTTTGATCCCTGTTCTATGGATGCTTTTCCACCTTTTCCGAATGCTTTAAGTACTTCGTCACTACCTGACTCAAACCCAAAGGCAACACGATAACAGCCCGCCTTTTTCATTTTTTTGAATAGATGTTCGTCGGCGCTTTCGACTCGTATGCCATTGGTACATGTCCAGGCTATATCAACACCGAGCTCTGAAATAGCTTCGCAAACAGATCCGGCCCACTTTTCGTCTGACGTGAATATGTCATCGGCTAATATAAACTCACGAAAACCTAAAGAAAATAGTCGCCTAACTTCCTCTGCACATCGTTCAGGAGA
>Ga0315339_1002639_pt1 | contig 13373 bp, 26 predicted proteins | sample ASW17metaG_FD_204514 | JGI IMG/M metagenome (GOLD analysis project Ga0315339, IMG submission 204514) | Ammonia-oxidizing marine archaeal communities from Pacific Ocean, United States - ASW #17 | ecosystem: Environmental > Aquatic > Marine > Oceanic | place: USA: California | collected 2016-12-05
TCTCACCTACAATGGGAAGCCGTGAAACATGCGTCATTCGCAGTGAACACTTTGGATGAGCTACGTGCTTTTCTACCCAAAATAAAGGTCAGCTAACAAGCTCTACCTAGAGCCTAACTGGAGGTCACCATGACGCAAGTACATACCACAGACAAGTCACGCAACGGCAAGGTGGGACGTATACCCGTCACCACGAGTGAAGCATCGACCTGTCCCGTTGTCTGCCCGTTCAATCATGCAAATGATGGCGGATGCTATGCGGATGCTGGACCATTGAAGTTGCATTGGGATAAGGTATCACGGCATGAGCGTGGCGACGACTGGGACACGTTCATCACTAAGGTGGAGAGCTTTGCTCTTGACGCAAAATGGAGGCATAACCAAGCAGGTGATTTGCCCGGAGATAGCTACACGCTGGACGCCAGTAAATGTGCTGACCTTGCCCGTGCAAATGGCAATCGGCAAGGCTTCACGTATACCCATTACGATGTGCTGACGGATGAGCGCAATCGTGATGTCGTGCGAGACATGAACACTTCCGACTTTACTGTCAATCTGTCCGGTAATAACATGGCTCACGCTGATGAGCTTGTGAAGACTGAGGCCGGTCCCGTATGTACCGTGCTACCCATTGAGTATGAGCGTGGACACAATCGTGAAGGCTGGACGGAGAGCCTCGCTGATTACCGTGATCGTGTTGGTGATCTACAAACGCCAGACGGTAACGCTGTCGGTGTGTGTCCAGCGACATACATGGACGATATCACTTGCGAGAAGTGCATGTTATGTGCTAAGAAAAATCGCAAGTTGATGGTCGGCTTTCCTGCACACGGTACGAGTGCACGTAAGGCTGACGCCGTTGCAAACAAGCTCTAGGTAGAGCCTATTTTGGAGAGTGAAATGACTAGAGAATTTAAAGGACCACATTGGGACAAAGGTGGTTTCACCACCGATTTGCCGAATGGTTTAACCGTATCGGTTCAGTGGCATTGGGGCGCATACTGCTCGTATAACGAGGACGGCAAACCTAAGACAGTAGAGATGGCTTGCTGGGAGACAGGTGAGGAGCCGTGTACGTGGCGCACAAAGAACGTTTGGGGCGGGGCTAATGATGATGTCATTGGCTACCTGCCTGTCGGTGACGTTGTAAAATTTATAGACATAGCTCTTAATTGGGAGAATTAAAATGCAACCTCTGATATACTATCCAAAACAATTGGGCGCTCGCAATACAATCCATCCGCTGTCTCAATCGGATAGAGACAATCTTGTGACGGAGATTGAGCGCACCGGCGGCGTGATTGTGGGGCGCTCCTGTATAGCGGATGCTCTTAACATTGCAGATGGAGGATTATAATATGTCACTATCACAAACCGAACGCGACCAGCGAGACCTGTCAATGTTTGGCATATTGTCTGCTGATCTTCGCAACATAGCAGAGACATCTTTATATCGAGCAGTTTCGGGTGAGAAGCATGGGGATGCCCTGCTTGCCATGAGTATCTTGTCAGACTCTCAGGAATGTATGTCTCACGGCGACACTGAAACTGCACGGCAGTATGTCAATCGTGCAAAATACATTATCAACCATTACATAATGGATAGGGAGTAACACGATGAGTTTAGACACCGCCGTATTGTCCATGCTTGAAGACTGGTACGATGAGTTTCTTGCGGAAGGTTTGTCTGAGGAACAGGCAGCGAAGAAGGTGCAGGAAAAATTCGAAGACTATGAAGTGGCTGTCACTATTGACATCAAATAAAATATATAGTATACCTTATGTGTTCTCTTAAACACTTGTGAAAGAGAACACTTAGGTATACATATACACAGGAGAATAAGATGAATAAAGATATTATGATCGCCGCCGGATTTGGTGATGCCGTTGCTCGTATGGAAAATAAGCAATGCACCACGTGTGGTATCCCCGTGAACGAAAAGGCTTTCGTGGACGAGATCAGTGTACGGGAGTTTGGCATCAGCGGCATGTGCCAGTCATGTCAGGATGCTACATTCGTATCTGATACGGACGATTGGTCGCTTGAGAATGAAACAAACTTCTTAAAAAGTTTTGAATGGCATTCTGGATTGGTTAAATAAGTAAGGGGGTGTAGCTCAGTTGGGAGAGCGCTTGAATGGCATTCAAGAGGTCAACGGTTCGATCCCGTTCACCTCCACCATTAACAGGCTCTAGGTAGAGCTAATTGGAGAGATAAAATGCAGCGTGAGGTTGAGAGTTTACTTCGTAGGTCATTACCCATACTGGAAGAGAGACGAGTTATGTATGGTGATGAGAAAGAACTTGTAGAATTAATACAGGAGATTGAAGAATGTCTAAAGGAACACCAGATACCGGCAGTACCTGTCTGATCGTTCCCGTTGAGGAATTCTGGGATCGAAAAGTCGATTGGTTCACTCAGATGTGGTGGAATGAACGCCACACTGATGACCAATATGTATATAACATGAAACATATGGGGTTCGAGGAAGATTTAATTCGCAACAACATGTATGAGGAGAACTAAAATGCTAATATTAGTTCGGATTGATCTTACAGAAGAAGGTCAAGAAAATAAGTCTGAGGTGCTTGAAGAAGTAGACTATTCATTTAATCATAAATGGGTGGTTGGCACAGAAATTGTTGATATTATAACTGAGGAGAACTAAAATGCTAGGTATAGTACACAACTACGTAAATCAATATGACAGGCCAACATATCCCACATTGCTGCAACGCATAGTGCAATGGGTCAAGAGTTTCTTCACGAAGGAACCGCCTGTAGTGTGTGACGAGGGTATAAATCTGCGAGCACTTGTATGCAGCGGAGCCATCAAAGTTTCGGATGTGCTGAATCTTCTAGTGGAGGAGGGAGTGGAGCCAACTATCACACGCACTACAAGCACTTGGCAGGGATGGTATGTGGAAGTTACAAAGAAAGAAAACTTTCTGAAGGTTGCGTCTAACCACACTGTCCGATACTATTCCTTAACAGTGGATGAGTTGTCGCTGTACGATAACCCGTTCTACAATGTGGAGCGCATCATCAGCGTTACAGGAGAGCGTGATGACATACACAAGAAAGCTAAAAGGAAGGATGCGTCAGCAGAAGCGGCGTAGCCTTGCGGCACACTCATTGGAGGATGCTAAGTTTAGAACACGCATTGTCCGTAGCCGTATTAAATACACACGCAAAGGAAAGGCAAATGATAGGCAGCGAATACGACACGAAATCGAAGATGAGTAATGGCAAGAAGCGTAAGGACACTAAGCGTTCAGACGATTGGAAACAGCAACGCCGTAAGCAGCGCCGTGTACGGCAACAGGAAAAGGAACATAGATATGGCAACGCAAGAGAGATATCACGTAGGAATTGATGTGCATGACTATGAGAGGCATACTCATGGACGTAAAGAAGTTATCTTCACAGATGTGGGAGTTGATGTAGACAACTATCACCAAGTTGAGGTGCGAGTTGACCACGAAGAGTATGAGGCAAGCGATTGGGTAAGCGCAGCGGAGTACGCTATAGAACTGGTGAGAAGCCAGCACCCACTCGCTGAAATAGAGTTAGCCTATGTCAAGGAGTTTCATTGATGCTTGAAGTGTCTCTGACTGCGCTAACTTTTCTGACACAAATAGTGTTGGGCTTTGCGGTTACAAATCCGGTGTCGTACACAAACCCTGCCGATACTCATGAAGAGTTGTATTGTCTCGCGTTGAATGCTTATCACGAGGCACGAGGTGTCGGCATGGATGAGATGATTGCTGTCTCACAGGTTGTGATGAACCGTGTAGACAGAAGCGTGTACGGTACTGTATGTGAAGTGATTATGGAAGGGCCGACACGAGAAAGCTGGCGCACGCGACAAGACGATACGCTGAAGGATGAGGAGCGTGTGTATTATCCCGTGCGTGACAAGTGTCAGTTCAGTTGGTACTGTGATGGCAAGTCCGATGTTGTATACAACCTGACAGGATGGGAGGATGCAGTCATAGCTTCCTACCTTGCGTACAACGGGTACGGTGAGGACCGTGTGGATGGTGCGCTGTACTATTATGCACACAAGCGTATACCTATGCCCAACTGGGCGAAGAATATGCTGGTGACTGCCATTCTTGAAGGGCATACCTATCTTAAATAAAATACTTGACAACTGAGATGTTATCAGTATAATGGAGGTACAATCGAAAGGGCACACACACACATGGCTGATTACAGAATAATCCAATACACACCAGACGTAGACCATGCGTGGGGAGATGCGGACATCTACTTCTGCAAGGCAGATAATGGCAGCAAAGTAACCGTAGTTGTCTTAAAGAAACGGTCTGATGGCAGTCCGTATCGTATTGAAATAAAGGAGACTGAGTAATGTTAAATACACAGGTGTATAATAATTTGAGTGCCAATGTTTTTGGAAACATCCCAGAACACATTGACTTTCCCGTAGCCTTTGAGCCTACGCTTGTGCCACATAAGAAGTACGTGGTAAATGCAAACACGGGGCAGTACCTTGACACGGTAGGCCACAAGTTTAACTGTGCCAGTCATCCCGATTTCTTTCGGGGTGTTCAAGACACCATGATTGAGGAGTTAAACTCTCCCGATCTGGAGGATGTGAAGGTGACTTTCAAGACCGCTCGTAGCGGTGGATGGGCCATGATGGACACCACCTTTCCTAACGTGAAGGTACGTGTTGAAACGCTGAAGCACACGACTGAGATAGCACAGCGTGTGATTGCTCTGCATGGTATCGATGGTTCATGTTCCAATCAGGTGTTCTATGGTGGCATTGACTTCTTCTGCACCAACGGCATGATCAGTGGTGAATATGATACGGTTCGACGTAAGAACACTCTGATGTTCTCACTCGATAAGTTCATTGATGAACTTCGCCGTGCGAAGCAGGACTTCTACGAGCATGGGCGTAAGCTACAGACGTGGGCTTCTACTCACGTGAGCCACGATCAAGTGAAGCAGTTGCTTGAGGAGGTGCTGAAATCTAACAGCAAGGCAGACAAGATGTTTAATGTGTACAACATGGAAGCTGCACAGCGCGGGCAAAATCTGTTCTCACTGTACAGCGCCTTCACTAACTACTCTTCTCACGCTACTGAGAGCAACGGGTTCGAGTTAAGAAAGACGGGTAATGATACACAGGCGCAGTCCATGTTCAGACGTGAGCAGGACGTTAGCAAGTGGATCAGTACTCCACAGTTTCGTGCACTTGAACTAGCAGCATAAGCTCTAGCTAGAGCCAGTTGATGCACGATTTTCTGTTGGGTTTTGCGTGGGCGGTGGGGTTAATCCTCATCGCCTTCGCCTTTATTTTATAGGAGCAGTACGGATGATGAGCACACAGATACTTTTATTTGATGACGGTCTACACGCCAAATGGCAAAAATTTCACCACGACAACCCGCGAGTGTACGATTTATTCAAGAAGTTCACGTTTCAGGCGATCCAAGCTGGGCACAAATCATTTTCATCAGACGCAATCTGCCATCGGATTAGATGGGAGACGAGTGTTGTTACGTTGGAGGAAGGGGTAAACCCTGACACCGGGGAGAAGTTAAAGATCAATAACAATCACGTTGCCTATTACGGACGTAAGTTTATGCGGGACTATCCTAAATATGACGGGTTCTTCCGTACACGGGATACGAAATCAGCTTGAGGGGCAGGACACACACCACAGAAAGGCATACGTATGAAACTACCTAGATTTACACAGGTGCGTGAACTAGCAGATGGGACAAAAGCGTACAGGTTTAACCCACCACAGAAATTTATAACTGCTGGTGTTGTTGAGCGTGTGGAGCTTGGGCCTGATCTGTCGGCAGCAAGGGCGGCTGCTCGTGAGCACAATGCTAAGATAGATGAATGGAGGAAAAGTCAAGCAGAAATATTGGACGTGCGCAAAGGTAGTAAATTATCTTTGTTAGTGCGTGATTATTGCAACAGTAGTAACTTCACTATGCTCAGAAAATCTACTCAGAAAGACTACAAGTATTTTCTTAATAACATGGTGCAAACACTTGAAGATGCTAGGATTTCTGACGTTACTACTCGCCGTGCTAAAGCTGCATATGAGAAGTGGATACACAGCGGCGTACCTTATGCCAATCATGTATGTGCAGCAGCATCCATCTTATATAACTACGCCATCGACAGAGAGTACCTCACGTTTAATCCTTTCGCACATGTCAAGAGAAAAACACCTATACAACGTAAGGTTGTATGGCAACATGAGCATGTGGTGCAATTCCTTAACACGGCATACAGCGAATGGAGATGGCGCAACATAGGACTGATTGCACAAATGGCCTATGAGTGGGTGCAAAGATTGGGTGACATGCGTGTACTGGAATGGGAAAGCATTGACCTTGACGCAAAGCGATTAGACCTACAACAATCTAAACGGCGGGCAGCAGTGAGCCTTCCCATATCTGGTGAGTTGACCAACATGCTAACACAACAGCATGAAGACTTTGGTTTTCAGAAGTACGTAGCTCCTATGATCACGCCTGTAAGGGGAGAGTTTGTTCCACACACTAAGCAGCGGCTGTCTAAGGTGAGCAGACAGGTGATACTTGCAGCAGGGTTACCGTCTGAACTGTGGCTCATGGACCTGCGGCGAACGGGCACAACACAGATGAATGATGCCGGTGTTTCTATGGGGCAGATCATGTCCGTGACGGGGCATGTTAATCCACAAAGTGTCAAGCCTTACTTGACACACACGTATGCCAGCGCAAATTCTGCCTTGACACAACGACAAAATAATGGTAAAAGCATAGTCCCATGCCGCATGAAAGGTGATACATAATGCTAGGTAGTGCAGAAGTAAACTCTTTATATACACTTAAAGATGAGAGAGAGTTACATAAACTAAGACAAGACAAGGAGGATATAGAATATCTTATGGTACTTCGTTGGTTAGAAAATAGAATAAGAGAACTGGAGATACAAAATGGCTAAGACACTCATAAACTATTTGATACGAAAAATAAAGAGACTGGTGCAATGTAAAAGAAAACGACAGGCCAACGACACCTACCTTATGGGGGTTAGGATTAAAGATTTTCAGACTGCACTTGAAGTAAAGAAAGGGAAGGAAGGATAAGATGAAAGAACTAATGGTATCCCTACTTCTCTGGATAGGAGCCAACTCTACTCTCCCAGTGGAGGGTGTTCCACTACCGGAAATTGAGTTTCTTTCTTCCGAAGAATTATATACTCTCTATACCATAGAGGATGCTTGCGATACTAATTATAGAGCATTGTATGATATGAACCACACAATAATCTATTTATTGGATGATTGGAATAAATCCAATTTAATAGATAGAAGTTTTCTACTGCATGAATTAGTACATCATGTGCAGAAAGAAGAAGGATATGAATTCAGAGTAATGAGAGAAGAGGAATCTTATCAATTACAATTCTCCTATCTACAGGAGAATGCGACAGACGATTCTGATGAGATGTTGCGTATAAGTGATTTGTTCTATATAATTATGAGCAATTGCCATATAATGTAGGAGAATTGAGGAGAATAACTTATGGACATACGTAACTTTGTAGATGATTTAGATGTCACAAATGGGTCTACAGTTAGGCGCAACTGTCCTGTTTGCGACGGGTTCAAGACGTTCACAGTAACCAATAAGAATGGAATGATTGTTTGGAATTGTTACAAGGCAGGGTGTTTTGTGCAGGGGGGCACCCGTACGTATCTAAGTGCTGATGACATACGAAATACCATGCAGTCACGGGAAGTAGAAGAGCCAGTGTGGGAGAAGCCAGTTTATATAGTACAGGGTGGCAACCATGACGGGCTTAAGAAATTTTTAGCTCAGTGGTATTTACACGATATGCAACCCTGCCCCATGTATGATGTTAAAGAAAGCAGAATAGTTTTTCCCATATTCAAAGGTAGAACTATGGTGGATGGAGTAGGACGATCTCTATCAAATAGACTTCCAAAATGGAAGAGGTATGGAGAGTCGGGGTTGCCGTACATATATGGAGCAGGAAAGGTAGCTGTGGTTGTGGAGGATGCCACCAGTGCAGCAGTTATAGGATCAAGTGTTCAGTGTACCGGCGTTGCGCTGTTGGGTACATCCTTACAAGATACACATAGGGAGCCGTTGGCAGGGTACACTAAGCTAATAGTAGCTCTTGATCCAGACGCTCTGCCTAAGACGTTAAGCATAGCCCAAGAATTACGAACTATACATACGAATATAAGTGTGCTAAGGTTAGAAGATGATTTGAAGTACAGAAATCCACAAGACATTAAAAACTTGGAGAACTTGATATGGAACTAGCTCTTGTACGATCCTTGATGGACAAGGAGTTTTATGATGATCATAGAGGGGCAAGGTGTCCCGATAGATTGTTTAGTAAGGACATTCGTAAGATCAAACACGCACTCGATGTAGCTATAGATAGGTATGCACGTACCGTTACGCCGGATGAGATAGAGGCGCTGTTCATGTCGGGTAATCCCTCTATGACCACAGCGCAGAAGCAAGCGTATAGTGATATATTCCATAGAATAAAACGTGAGGAACCATTAGGTAAGGATGTAGCACAGGAGGTGCTGTCCAAACTATTTCAGCAGGTGGTGGGTGAAGAGGTTGCAAATCTTGGCTTTGATTATGTGAACGGTACACAAGCTACCCTTGAGCCGTTGCGTGAGTTACTGGAGAAATACACAGATGACTTCATGCCCGACCTGCATGTAGAGTGGGACGACATTTCTATTGACACGCTGCTTGCACAGAATGATATGGAGACACGCTGGAAGTTTAACATTCCCACCTTGTGCACAAAGGTGGAGGGTGTCAATGCGGGTCACTTGATTGAGATAGGTGCGCGATCTAATGTAGGCAAGACATCCTTTCATGCAAGCATGGTTGCGTCACCAAAAGGATTTGCTGCACAGGGGGCAAGCTGTATGATACTGTGCAACGAAGAGGGTTCCCCTCGTGTGGGTGCAAGATACTTACAGGCTTGTACCGGCATGACGTTAACGCAGATAAAGGAGAACCCTCAAGTTGCGTGGGAAAAGTACGGAAAGATTAGAGACAACATCTTTCTTAAGGATGTAACGGGTAAGGACATGGGGTGGGTGGAGAGCGTATGCAAATCCTACAAGCCAGATATTGTGGTGCTGGACATGGGGGACAAGTTTGCTACAACACATGGCTTCGCTCGCACGGATGAAGCATTGAAAGCCAACGTTATTTATGCAAGGCAAATTGCAAAGATGTATGAGTGCGCTATGTTCTACATGTCACAGTTAAGTGCAGAGGCAGAGGGCAAGGTGCAATTGAACCAAGCTATGATGGAGGGCAGTCGAACAGGTAAGGCAGCGGAGGCTGATCTTATGATACTAATTGCAAAGAACCCGCCTGTTGAGGGGGTATCGGGGGAGGAGGAAAGTACACAACGGCACTTGAATGTTGTGAAAAATAAACTATCTGGTTGGCACGGTCGTATTATCTGCGAACTGGATTGGAGAACAGCAAGGTACACAGCATGAACTATCTTGACGATTTGTTAGCTATACCAGAATTTCTACGCCCTAAACCAAAGAGAGGAAGGCCACGAAAGATTAAGCAAAAGGAGGCTCACGTTGTAGAAAACAATTGGGAAGAGTGGTGCCATATAAAGCAAGAGAAATATGGTACACGTTATGACATGCAACTTGGAGATGAAGCCCCACGTATAGGTAGTGGTCTTCGTATTGTTTATGTTAAGGAAGGAAGGAAGTGGGCACACATGACAAGTCATTCTGGTGATCCCACTTGTACTGAGGGTCGAGTACGCAAAAGATTTTCTCTGAAGAGATGGTTTCAGATGAAGACATCTCATGAGAAGTACTTGGCTAGACAGCAACGAGCAAGAAATAAATTAAGGAAGAGAGCAAATGAAACTAACTCTTGATGTAGAACATACCGTTACAGAGAAGGATGGTAAGATACACTTCGATCCCTTTGAGGCGGACAATGCTCTTGTAATGATAGGTACACTGACAGACAAAGGAGAAGAAAAGTTATTCACTATCTACCATAACTCACCACACGGTCAGCCTACACAGATTGAAGGCATGAGGTCTATATCTTTTGATGGGTCTGACGTGCAGGAATTGCTTGACAAAGCTACTATACTTATCGGGCACAACATAGCACATGATCTTGTGTGGCTGTGGGAAAGTGGCTTTCGATATGATGGTCCGGTCTTTGACACGATGCTTGCTGAGTATGTGCTACAACGTGGGCAGAAGAAGCCGCTATCACTGGAGGTATGTGCAGAACGTTACAATTTAAACACCAAGAAGCGTGGTACTCTTAAGGAGTATCTATCAAAGGGCGTGTCTGTTGCAGATATACCACACGATGAGTTGAGTGCGTATTTGAGTGCTGATCTTCACGCTACACAGGAGTTGTGTAATACATTATACAAAAGACTAAGCACTGAGCCAGACTCTATGTTGATGGAGCCAGTTGTTCTGTCTAATAGAGTGGCTGTTTCCCTTGCACACATATATCAGCGTGGGTTTAAGATAGATCAACAAGCTCTAGCTAGAGTTAGGGAAGAGTTTGAGGCAGAGAAGGCAGAGCTAGAGGGATCACTTGACAGGCAGATAGTCCAGTTAATGGGAGATGTACCTGTTAATCTAAATTCTCCAGAGCAATTGTCGAGGGTGATTTATTCGCGTAGGCCAAAAGACAAGAGAAGATGGGCAGGTGCGTTTACTCATGGCATGGTAAAGGCAGACTTTAACGACACGGTTAACAGGCTGTCCGGTAAAGTGTACAAAGCCCATGCCGCTCAGTGTGGCTCCTGCTATGGTGTTGGTAAGGTACGTAAGACAAAGAGGGATGGCTCTCCATTTGCTCGACCAACGAAGTGTTCCACGTGCAACGGTGTAGGGTATTTGTTTCGTCCAACTAACGAGTTAGCTGGGCTTAAGTTTTCCGCACCAAATGTTAAATGGATTAGCGCACACGGGTTTACTACGAGTAAGATTAGCCTTGAAATGCTAGAGCACACAGCGTTGGGCAAGAATATGATTGATGCTGCTACATTTCTAAAAAATGTACGTAGGCTGAGTGCTCTTGATACGTACCTGTCATCTTTCGTGGATGGAATAAAGTCATTCACTAAACCTGATGGTATGCTGCATGTACAGCTAACACAGCACATGACATCTACTGGCAGGTTCAGCGGTCGTAACCCCAACATGCAGAACATGCCACGTGGAGGAACTTTTCCTATCAAGCGTGTGTTTGTATCTCGTTTCGATGGAGGTAGAATACTTGAGGCTGACTTTGCACAGCTAGAATTTAGAACAGCGGCTTTTCTATCACAGGATGAGATTGCTATGCGAGAAGTATCTGAAGGCTTTGATGTGCACAGCTACACCGCTAAAGTTATATCGGATGCTGGACTTCCCACTACTCGACAGGAAGCAAAGGCTCATACGTTTGCACCGCTGTACGGAGCTACAGGTTATGGCAGAGGAGAGAGCGTGGCTGCTTATTACAGACACTTTGTGAACAAGTACAAAGGTATAGCGGAGTGGCACTCACGCCTCGCCTCTGAAGCGTTAAACACAGGTGTAGTGAAGACACCTTCACACAGAGAGTTTTCGTTTCCTGACGTAACACGCAGGTGGAATGGTGATCCAACACACTTTACGCAGATAAAGAATTATCCAGTACAATCCTTTGCTACAGCAGACATAGTGCCGTTAGCACTGCTGTACATGGAGGAGTTATTGGTTGGTAAACAATCTTGTATTGTAAACACAGTGCACGACAGTATAGTCGTAGATGTTCATCCAAAGGAGGAAGAGTATGTTGTAAAAATTATAGAAAGTACTAATCAGTCTTTGCACTCTTTAATCTTTCAACAGTGGGGCGTGGACTTTAATGTTCCTCTGTTACTTGAAGCAAAAATAGGAGACAATTGGCTTGACATTAAAGACCTGCCGTGATATAACTGCAAACCCTACTAAATAAGGAGAACACACAAATGAGCTTAACAACTATTGATACAGACAACTACGCAGAGATGGCTAAAGCTATGGGTATTTCGGGAGACGCTCCTACGAGCAGCAAATCCAAGAGTACTCTTGCACGGCTGAAGATTAACCATAGCCCTGTAATGGGCATTGCGGAGGTAAACAAGAAGAAAGTTAACGTGGAAGTTGTTGAGGGAGGAACCTATAAGCTGGAGCTTCCCGATACAGACCAGAATTACTTCTCTTCTGAAGTACGCATTCGTCCCTACATGCAACGCTTTATGCACAAGCGTTTTGTGAAGGGTACTGGCGATACAAAAAATGCCTTCATTAAAACTGTGATGGCCGACACGTTGAACATCGATCTTAAGGATAATTCCGGCACGTTCAATTGCGGTAAGTCTGCTGGCTACATTGAGGACTTCAAAGCTCTGCCTGAAGATATGCAGAACCTCATTCGTCAGATCAGACGTGCACGTGTTATATTTGGTACAGTACAGATGGTTGATCCTATAGATGCACAAGGCGAACCTGTTAGTATGGATGAAACTCCTTTCATCTGGGAGGTGGATAATAGGGAGTCGTTTAAGATTATGGGTGATCCTTTTAAGACGCTATTTCAGAATAAGAGATTACCTGTTCAGCATCACATTAGTGCCACAACTGTAGAACGGAAGTTACCTAATGGTAATTCTTATTATGTCCCTGCTGTGGAGTTGAATATGTCAGACGTAATCAGCATTGAGGAATCTGATCAAGCCATGTTTGCATCCTTTCTAGATTGGATTACAAGCTACAATGAATATATTGTCTCATCGTGGAATGAATGCAACAGGCGAAGCAATGAGACAAACTCAGCATGGGACTTGCCGGATGATCAAGCACTTAATATCGTTGAAGAGTTTGTAAACATTGAGAACACTACTGAGGAAACTCTTCAGTGATCAGCGCCTCTTTGTTAGAAGCTATACTAAACTACCTGACAACACGCCCTTACAGAGAGGTTAGTGGTTTCATTCAGGCTGCACAGAAAGAGATCGCCCAACACCAAGCAGCCCAACAGACAGAAGAGAAAGGGGAAGAATAATGCATCATCCTGCTGAACTGGCCGTGCATCAATACCTTGAGGACGCAAAAGGTAAGGGCACAAATATGTCAGAGGACACTGTAGATAAGGTGTGTGAAGACATTCGTAGCGCTTTGCTCCGCCAGTTTGGCAGGGGATCAAAGCGAGGTTCATTCCGACCTCGCATGTCTAATGTAGGAAGACCAACCTGCCAGCTATGGTACGAAAAAAATAAACCCGATACAGCTTTACCCCGACCAACT